>Ga0183098_10203_pt1 | contig 189458 bp, 163 predicted proteins | sample BioMet9_FD_128884 | JGI IMG/M metagenome (GOLD analysis project Ga0183098, IMG submission 128884) | Microbial communities from bioreactor (seeded with sewage sludge) at Lawrence Berkeley National Lab, California, USA - Biofuel... | ecosystem: Engineered > Bioreactor > Anaerobic > Unclassified ...
AACCTTCGCCAGTTCCCCAGGCTCATGGCAGACGGAAAGAGCTTCGCTCAGACGCAAAACAGCCGCATCACGTTGCGGCCTGGCTCCCGTCGAAGTCGGTGCTGCTGTACTCATATTGTTTTCAACGGGTCCGGGCCGTACGGCCCGGACCCGTTGTTCTATGTTACCAATTTAAGCTCAGCATAAGCAGTAACACACTCAATGCATCACTGGGCTGTTGCTGCTTGCGCGAAACCAAGAGCCTGATCTGGTTCGCCAATTATGTTCCAGCAGTTCTTCTCAATATCCTTGTAAACAGCGAAGGCACGCGACAAGAACTCCGGACAAGATTCAGGGATTTCAAGCGGCTGGAACGAGGCCAGCAATCGCTGCGCGCCTGCCGTATCTACCCTCTTTTGTACCAGTACTCCCGCCAACTTTCGTAAGCGGTCCTCCAGCGCCGCACAAGCGTTTAGAACCGTTCCGTCCTGTACCAAGCTCTCCTTCCCAGAAGGGAGAGCAGATGCCGACAGCATGAAAAGACTGCTGGCATCCTGAACGCCCTTTTGGAGCAGCTTGCTCAGCGCCAAGTCTTCCTCGACCTGCTGGTCGAATTCGAAGGCAATCTGTATGTCAAGCGGTCTGATACTCTCGACGCAACCGTTGGCTGCAGCACGCAGCGCCGGCACTTTTGCAGCACTTCCAACGCGAACCGAAGAAAGCATATTCGCGTTTAGCATAAGCATCTTTCCGAACTGCTGGCGCATTCTGTCTATGGTTCTGTAATAGCCCGGAGCGTAATAACAGATCCACAGGATAAACAACGCAATGCATTGCCCAATAAATCTGTCGCGGGCCGACCACAAGCCGCGAGGCGGTTTCAAGCCCGGCGAGTTCGTGACGATCGTGTAAGCAAAAGCGATTTGCACTCCGATGTACCCAAAGACGCGGCTACACATAACCCACCCTGAAATGAAGCACACAATCCCGGTAGAAACGAGCATGCCGAGACCGCGATGATCATCGTTCGGGAAGATATAGACAAGGGCGAAGTAACCGAACAGCGCACCGCCGACCGAGACGGCGATCATACGTTGAATCATTTTCTGAGTTATACCACCCGTAGAGATCGCCGAGCCGCCGACCATTACGCTCAGAGGAATGGTATAAGTTCCAGGCCCGCCTTTATTCAAGAAAAAGGAGGTGGCCAGGAAGAAAATGTAGCCAAGGGTGGTGCCGAGGGCAAACCTGAATGCGTGGGTCAACTTATCAAGATCATTCCAAGTCCCAGGTACCCAGAACCCAAACCAAGGCAGGCGCTGCTCCTTCAGGATCGCCTTCAGTCCTTCCATAGCAGCGGGGCCACCGAGATCAGCCACGCTAATGTTGTATAACACGTGCTCTGCCTGATCGAGCAGACCGGCAGATTCCTCAGCTTGCCCTTCCAGCACAAACGACCGAAGCTCGTCGCCACGTCCTGCGCGCAAGGCGCTCAGTGCATCCGCCAAACGCTTACATTGTGCCTTTTGTTCGTCGCTCAGCTCTTGGGACTTTTGGCGGCTGAAAGCCGCGCCCAAATCCAGAAGCCGGGCAACGCTGGGGAACAAAGTGGGAGGTAAATTGTAGATAGTAATTTCAGCAAGCGGGTGACGCTGAGCCTCTTCGACGAGATCCAGCATTTTTCCGCTCATTGATCGCGGTGTATCCGTGTAGTTGTACAGGCCGCTTAGAGAGAGAGCGTAGCCGGCAACCGGCGCTCCCAGTTTCGCAATGTCCGCGTCCGGAGCACCGTCTGCGAAGCCGCGGAAGAGCCGCTCCAAAGCTCCGACCCGGCCGTCCATCTCGCGTTCCAACTTTTCACGCGGATCGTAGCGTATAAAGACGTAATCGAAGACAGTCTTGCAGACGACCGCCACGACACCAATTCCGGCCGACCACATTGTATACTTGGTCATTGCCTCCGTGCTCCAACGTGTCCCCCTGAACAGCCGATAATCCCAAAGGTGCAGGGGACAGAGCGTGAAGACACCGAACAAGATTCCGCAGGTCTTCCGGCAGAACGCGATCAGCATGAGGCCGGCGATAAAGCTAAGGACGAAGGTGTAGATGACACGGAACACCGGGTCGTTGCGTGTCAGCTTCTGCAGGAAAATCATCAGAAAATCAGCGATGGCCACGCTACCGACGTCGATGGCACCGTTGCGCCACGTTAAGCGCCCTTGGTCCTGGGTATACAGAAACATCATGTATAGCCCGGGCGCCATCAGCAATGGCATTTTCAACGCATCCATAATCAGCGTTGCGAGTGTTACAGACCCCGCCAGGCGCAGGGCATGCTGGTACCTGCCTGGCGTGGGCTGCAACTCCTGCCATATTCGCGTCAGATTGCCCTTATAAGGCCATCTTGAATAAATCGACTGCGACATGGTCACCTCACGATGGTAATTGCGGTTGCCCCGATACGGAACAGGGCGGGATCAGGGTGCGGCACGTGGATACGGACTGGGAAACGCGCAGCAAGGTGAACCCAGTTGAGCGTGTGTTCGACGTTAACCAGACCCTGATCGATTCTCGTATCATCAGGCGTGACGCCATTACCGATGCTCTCAATATAACCGTCGAACTTTATCTGAGGATTGGTCATGATATAGATATCGACATGGGAACCCTTATGCATGAACCCCAATTCCGATTCGCGGTAGTTAGCCATGACCCACCACTTGCGATTGTCAATCATGGTAAAGATCGGAACGCCCGGCTTCGCAAATTCGCCTTCCGAGATATTGAGATTCGTCACGTATCCATCAAACGTTGCGACGACGGTGGTTCTCTCCAAATCGAATTTTGCCTTGTCAGCCAACGCCGCTTTAGCTGATCTTTGAGATTCCAGCTGGTTAACGCGGTCCATCGCCCAGACGAGCTCTTCAGCCCTTGCCGCTGTCTGCGCTATAACGGCTACCGTTTCGTTTTGAACCGACTTGGCCTGGGCCTCTTGGGCCATCGCCTGGCGCAGAGCAGCAGCCGCTTCATCGTATTGACGCTCGGCGACTCTCGCCGTGTTCCGGCGCTCATCGACCTGTTCCGGTGTTACGAATTGCTTGGCGAGCAACGGCTCGATTCTACGAAGGTTGCTCTCGGCAAGCGTTCTCCGGGATTCAGCCGCTTCCAAAGCAGCTTTTGCCCTCACAACGCTGGCGCTTGCTGCCCTGACACTGTTGCTAGCCGTAATGCTTCGGGCCTTCGCAGCCTCGACACCAGCGCGGGCACCTTGCACACCGTTGGTCTGGGCATTAATTCTGCGCCGCATATCTATGATCTGTTCTTCGAGAAGCGCCTGGTCAGACAGGGCGCGATCCAGCGCATCTTGATATGGCCGGGGGTCGATTTGGTATAGCAGCGTCCCCTGCTTCACAAACTCATTGTCATGGACATTGACATGAATAAGGCGGCCGGCGACTTCAGGAGCGAACTGAACGTAGTTGGCGCGAACACTGGCATCATCCGTGCGCGGGTTGTGGTTGGTGCTCCAAACAACACCAGAGAGGAGCCCTAAGGCTACGAGCATTGTTACCGTTGCTACGAAAGCAAACCCTTTTTGATTTTTATCAGTCGTCATAAACTCCGCCTTAGTTATCGATAGAACAACAGCCAGAACGCACAGGTCAGCGCCAGCGCCAAGCTAGGATAAAACACAATGAGAGGCGTAACGTAGCGTTCGAGCCGACGCGCCAGCAACGCCAAATGCGTAAAGATGGTTATGGCAAGACCCGCTGCACCGCAGAACATCCACGAAGGAAGAAACGATCCCCAAACATCGATCGAGGGGGCGCGGGAACACCCGCTTAATAACAATAGCAACATACAAATCGCCAACATTTTGCAAGATCGAGCGAACACAGTGGTGCTCCTTTCAGTATGGTTAGGGTTGCTTCGTTGTGGAATGACTGCCAGGGCTTTGCCTCAGCAACTCGCCCGTGGAGTAGCTGAGATTCACGCTGCCATTCCAGACTGCGGACCGCGCCTGGACAAGCGCCAAACGTGCTCGCGCAAGCTGGGAGTCGGCCGTTACAAGGTCAACTAGGTTCTTCACGCCGTTCTCATAGGCTTCCACAGTTGACTCGCGCCCGGTGAGTGCAGCAGTAAGCAGAGCTTTCGCGGCTTCCTGCTGATGTCCCGCCGTCCTGAGTTGAATATAAGCATTCCATGCTTCGCGGGTGACTTGGTCCTGGAATCCGCGCAGCTCTTCTTGTGACGCTTTCTTCTGAGATCTCTGAGCCCGCAGGTTATGCTTTCTCAGACCACCGTCAAAAATATCCCAATTCAAATTCACACGTGCGGACCACGTTGCCTGGGTCGTATTACCCAAAACCGAAACCCACGGCTTTGGCTCGTAGCTGACTGACTCACCTGTCGCCGAGAAATCGATGGTAGGCATATAGGCGGCCTTGGCCAGTTTCACGCTCTGCTCCGCGATGCGAACTCTTCTCGCGAAGGCTTCAATATCGGGACGGTTCCGGCCAGCGGCTTCTATCATGCTCTGTACGGTGTTGGCCAGCGCTGACACGTCAGGTTCGCCCTCAGGCAGGGCAATTGAAATTGCTTCAGAAGGAGGCAGACCGAGAACCTCGCGCAGTCTGACTCGCTGAATCGCTTCGTCCCCGGAAGCAGCTTCCAAATCGTATGTTGCCTGCGCGACGCTTGCTCTGGCGTTCAGCACGTCTGGAATGGTACCGCGTCCGTTAGCCAACTGGGCTTCAGCAGTGGCCAGAGTGGCGCGCGCCGTTTCCAAAATCTGGCGAATCGCGTTTATCCGCTCTTTTGCGGTCACAAGGCCGTAATAGGTGGTGACAACTCTAAAAGCAACATCTTGATTCGAGCGCTGAAAGGTTGCGACCGCCGCTAACCGCTGCTCTTTCGCGATATCCAAGCGGGCGCGCCGTCTTCCAAAGTCGAAAATGTTGTAGTTCAAGGCCAATCCCGCCCTGGCTTGCGGCAAGATCACCATGGTGTAGCCTCTGTTATTCAGCATGAGCTGATTTGGGTTTTGATTGGCACCGGTGGCAACGTTGGTAATGGTTCCTATGATATTGCCGTTGGCATCTACTGCCCTGAGTCCCGTGATGCCTGTCCTCTCCTGAGCAGGAGAGATAAATCTTTCATCCGAAAAGAGCGCTCGTGCAGCCAACCGCGGATAGTAGGCAGAGCGGGCGATTCCGATATTTTCCGCCGCCTGCTTGGCCCGCTCCCACGTCACTCGCGTCGTAGGATTGTTGCTCTCCGCGATATCAATCAGCTCATCCAGGTGATAAGGGGTCGCGGGGTTGATCTGCGCGACAGTCAGAGGGGTTTTGCGATTCGCCGTGCACTCAGCGGCGGCCGAAGGCTCGCCGACGCGCCCAGTGCACTGCGTAGCCGCTGTTTGAGCACGAGACAGCGGCGAGGCGGCGAGGATCGCGATGCAAACCAAATGTCCTGCCCGATGTTTTATACTAGATTGCATAAGAGTCTAACGTCCTGGCTGTGAGTTGAGGTCAAGATAGGGGCCACATGCCGCTTGGCGTCGTCCACCAGCAACCCAACGACGTGCGAAAATCTATGCTGCCCTTCTCATACCTTGTTTATTTGCTGTCTATTGAGTATGCAAGAGACGTGCCATCCGTACAGAATCACAAGTACCTGAATTCTCAAGGATAAGTCGCTAAAGATGACTCTTGAAGTCGAGAGTGACGAAGCGGAAAATGGCGAAAGTGTCGATTTTTGCGCGCGGTTCGTCACTAGGCGCGGAGCCTTCGTTCTCGATCCACTACACGGTGGCAGAAATTTTCTCCGAGCGATTCGCGCCGTCAGAGAAATCTGGCATTCACTGAATGTGAGTGCACGGAACTCATGTTGAGGAAGCAAACCGCTTCGTTAAGCACCTAGCCTCCTGATTGCATCTGGAGGGCCGTTTAAAGAAAACGCAAGAAGAAAATACAAGTCACTGATAAGACATAACTTGCTTAAAATGTTGAGGTCTTTTTCGAGAAAAGTCGAAACCGAGAAGTGTAACGTATCATGACAGAGGATGGGGAGAGAAGCTGTTTACGATCTGTATGGAGATCGTAACGCGTTGAGAACATTAGGGCGTTTTGTGACGATCATATCTCAGCTGTCGCTTTTCCAAAGCGTCACGCTTTTGACAGGCGTCACGCGGGTGACACACGCTTGGCTAGCTGATTGCTCGCTCTGTGGAAAACTGGTTTCTGGAGTTTGGCGAAATAGCCGCCTCCAGACTCGATGTGAGGTGAATACAGAAAAATGCTCTGTCCGCTCACCGCGAGTGCACTAAGTTCTCCGGTGGCTGGCTAATAAGGACGAACTGCACAAGGCCGCGATGGCCACTGGCGGCGCCAAAGCCAACGAGCTTTCCAATTTTGGAACTGGCCAACTTTCCCAAGAACTTCGGTTTGTTATTTCGCTGGCGGCAAGTTCGGAATGCGTCAGGAAGAAGTTGCACGCGAGTGGGTTCCTAGAGTCATTGTGGAGCCCGTTTTTCGAGTTTCTGTTTTTCGGATTCGGCCATGAAGTAAAGGACAGGAACGGCCATGCGCGAGAGTAATGTCGATGCCACTTCTCCGGCCATCAGCGAAAGAGCCAGTCCCTGAAAGATCGGATCAGAGAGAATGACACTGGCACCGACAACAACAGCTGCGGCAGTCAGCAGCATGGGACGGAAGCGCACCGCTCCGGCATCCACGACGGCTTCGGCCAACGGCATGCCCTGGCTGCGGCGCAGTTCGATGAAATCAACGAGGATGATGGAATTGCGTACAATGATTCCGGCCCCGGCAATAAAACCGATCATCGAGGTTGCGGTGAAGAAGGCGCCGAACATTGCATGCGCTGGCAAAATTCCAACCAGCGTCAGCGGAATGGGAGCCATGATCACCAGCGGTGTCATGAACGAGCGGAACCAGCCGACCACCAGTACGTAAATCAGAAGCATGGCACCGGCAAAAGCCACTCCGAGATCGCGGAAGACCTCCAGCGTGATATGCCATTCGCCATCCCACTTCATTGCGTAATGAGAGGTGGACTCCGGCTGCACGGCATTATAGTGCGCAAGAGTGTAACCAGCCGGAAGCTTCAAACGATCGAGCGACTCATTCATTTTAAAGATGGCATAGACCGGACTTTCGGCCTCGCCTGCCACGTCGCCCGTGACGTAGACTACGCGCTTCAAATTCTTGTGGTAAATGCTGGGCTTGAGCGTGTCGGCCGTGGTATGAGTAATTTCGCGAAGCGAGACCAGCGAGCCATCGGCGGCCGCGAGTTTCGTGCTTTCCAGTGCATCGAGCGAAGAACGTTCGGCTCGCACAGTGCGCACTAGGACGGGGACATCTTCGCGCGAGGTCTCCGAGTGCAACAGGCCGACTTCCGTTCCCTTCAGAACGGTATCCAAGGCGCTACTGATAACGGCAGCGGAGATGCCGTGAAGCGCAGCCTTTTCCTGATCAACCTCGATGCGATACTTCGGTTGTGGGTCTTCGACGTACCAGTCGACATCGACCACGCCGGGGGTTTGCTGGAATACCTGCTTGACCTGTTTGGCTAGTTCAATCTGGCCCGATTCATAGGGACCGTAAATTTCTGCCACAAGGGTCTGAATCACTGGTGGTCCGGGCGGAACCTCGCTGACCTTAATGCGAGCGCCATACTGCCGGCCAATCTTCTGAAGCTCAGGACGCAGGCGTTTAGCTATCTCGTGACTTTGCGCGCTGCGTTCATCGACAGGCAGCAGATTCACCTGAATATCGCCCTGATTGGCCTGATTGCGGAGATAGTAGTGCCGTACCAGTCCATTGAAGTTATAAGGACCGCTGGTCCCCGCGTAAAGCTGATAATTTGCAACCTCCGGCTGCTGGGCAAGGTACTGTCCGAGGGATTGACCAACCCGCGCTGTCTCTTCCAGCGTGGTTCCGTTGGGCATATCGATGATTACCTGGAACTCGCTCTTGTTATCAAAGGGCAGCATCTTTACTTGCACCAATTTGAGGGGCACAAAGGAGATTGCCGCCAGCAACAAGATCACGATGGAAGCGAGAAACAGGTAGCGCCATTTCGCCTCGTGCATCATGGGCGTCATGAAGCGGCGGTACAGGCGCGTAGCCCAATCGTCGGACTCGTTTTCGCCATGCGTGGAGGATGCTCCGGAATAGTGGCGCAAGAGTCGCAGCGAGGCCCAGGGTGAGACCACGAAAGCTACCAGAAGAGAGAACACCATCGCGGACGATGCCCCTACCGGGATCGGCATCATATAGGGTCCCATCAGTCCCCGTACAGTTGCCATGGGGAGGATCGCAGCAATCACTGCGAAGGTGGCAAGGATTGTGGGATTGCCTACCTCAGCAACGGCTTCGATTGCAACCTCGCTCAGAGGTCGTCCTTTGTTCTCCGGGAGGCGGAAGTGGCGGACGATGTTCTCTACAACGACAATGGCATCGTCGACCAGAATACCGATGCTGAAAATGAGTGCGAACAATGTCACCCGATTCAGGGTGTAACCAAAGGCGTAAAAGGTTCCGAGTGTGAGCGCCAACGTGACCGGGATTGCCAGCAGAACGACTCCCGACTCGCGCCAGCCCAAAAAGATGGCAATGAGCAGCGTGACCGAGAGTGTTGCCAGCACGAGATGCTTCAGTAGCTCATCAGATTTTGCTTTGGCGGTTTCTCCGTAGTTGCGCGTAGTCGTGATATTCAAGTCAGCGGCCAGTTCAGTACGCCGCATCTCGGCAACACGGTCGAGCACGGCATTGGCAAGCTTGGTGGCATTCGTGCCCTTACGCTTGGCAACGGTGATGGTGACAGCCGGATACTCCGCGCCGATCTCGGCGTGCGAGTCGCTATGTCGCGCACCCAGTCCAACGCCGTAATTAACGTAGGCTACTGGCTCAGCCGGTCCATCAATAATTGCATAGGCGACATCGCGCAACAGCACCGGCCGACCTCGCGAGACACCGACCACTACCTGCTCGACATCCTCTTTGCGCGTGAAAAACGATCCCGCGTCGATGCGAATTCGCTGGTTCTGGGTGTCAAATTCTCCGGCTTCGAGCCTGGCGTTGGCTGCCTGAAGTCGAGCGACTATTGCAGAAGGCGCAAGCGAATATGAGGCAAGCTTTGCGGGGCTCAATTCTACGCGCACACTGCGGGGCTGGCCGCCGAGGAGCTTCGTCTCGGAGACGTTGTCCACTTGCTGGATTGTGTGCTCGACCTCTGCCGCGATTTTCCGTAGCTGGAAAGCGTCGTAGTTCTTGCCCCAGAGCGTAAGCGAAAGAATCGGCACATCGTCGATGGAGCGCGCCTTGATCAGCGGCCGCGAGCAGCCCGGAGGTATACGGTCAAAGTTGGCGTAGAGTTTGCTATAGACACGGGTGAGTGCTTCATCCTGCGGCGTGCCGACATAAAACCGCACGATCACCAGGCTTGCGCCGGGCGACGAGGTCGAGTAGATGTACTCGACGCCTGGAATCTCGCGCAGAATCGTTTCCATCGGAGTGGTGACGCGTTGCGCGATCTCCGCCGGAGAGGCACCGGGCATCGCCACCATTACGTCCAGCATTGGAACAACAATCTGCGGCTCTTCCTCTCGCGGAATCTCAATCACGGCGAAGATCCCCAGTACCAGTGCCGCCACGATGCCGAGCGGCGTGAGCTTCGAGTCGACGAAGCTTTTGGCGATGCGACCTGCCAATCCAAGTTCGCTCATTGGCGAACCTCGACGCGCTTTCCGCTTAGCTCGCGTTCGCCCGGTGAGTCGACCAGCGACTCGCCGCCGCTTACCCCGGAGAGAATCTCCACCTTGCTGCCCAACCTTTGGCCGATGGTGACATAGCGCAGCGCAACCAGTTGATTTGGTCCAACGGCATACACACCATGCATGGAACCATGTGTAACAATCGCCGAGCTTGGTATGAGTACGGCATCGCGCATGCCGCGTGCGATCAGCGCATGACCAAACATTCCGCTGTGCAGACCGGGCATCGGAGGCAGCGCAATCTTGACCAGGAAACTGCGACTCTTTGGATCGGCGGCAGGGACGATCTGCGAGATCTTGCCCTGAACTGGCGTAATGCTGATGCTGTCGATGACTACTGGCAAGGCTGCTCCAACCTTGATTAGCCCAAGCCGCGATTCATCCACCGAAGTCTCAAGGCGCAACGGGCCTGCTTTCTCCACCTTCAGCAGTGGGACCCCAGGTGCGGCCACCGCACCCGGATCGACCATGCGGCCCGTCACAATTCCATCGAAGGGAGCTCGAACTCTGGTGTAGCCCTGCATGGTATGGGCTGCAGCTTCGGCGGCTTTGGCTTCGGCTTCCTGCGAACGGATGGCGGCGAGCCGAGCCGCGGCAGCCTGAGCTCGTGAAGCAACCTCATCGAACTCGTGCGGACTGACGCTCTTCTGGGCTTTCAGCATTTCGTAGCGCTTCAGCGTGGAGGCGGCGAGAGTCGCATCGCTTTCAGCAGCGGCAATCTGCTGACCGGCGGCGACAACTGCAGCGTGTGCGCGTTTTGTGTCAGCATCCAGCTGCGCGGCGCTGATGATGAGCAAAGTCTGACCAGCCCTTACGTGGTCTCCTTCATGAACCGCAATGCTGCCGATGATTCCCATCACCTGCGCGGAAAGGGTAGACGACTCTGTAGCCTGTACCGTTCCGACACTCTCAACCGTCTCTGGAACCTTCTGCGCCGAGCTTTGAACCACGTGAATGTCGCGTACCAACTCGGGCGCGACCGCCGTCTCTGTCTTCTTGTGGCAAGAGGCTAGTCCGCCTGCAATCAACAGGAGCGCCATGGAGGGGACGAGAAGTCGAAGAGCTTTCATTGGAAGTTCACCACCTCAATTTGGTTCAAGGTCCCGGTTGCAAGACGAAGCGCGGCGTAGCTGACCGCATTGCGATAGACGGCTTGCCAGTAAAGTTTTTCGCTCTGGCGTTTGGCATCCTCTGCGCGCAGCAATTCGGTGATGATCACAAGTCCTGCATCGTAACGGGTGCGCAAGATGCGCAGGCTCTCGGCAGCCTGTGCCCTTGAGGCTCGCGCTACCTCGATGCTCTTCGCTGCCGATTGGCAATCATAGTAAGCACGACTGACCTCAACGCGCACCAGATTGCGTGCAGCTTCATCCCCAGCCTGGGCACGCAGCAGCGCCGCCTTCTCCATCTGCAACCGTTCTAGCTTGCTGAACGGCAAAAGATCGATGCGCAGCTCTGCCCCGGCGGCCCAATTGTTGCCGCCGTCACCGACAAAGCTCTGGCGATTGATCTGCCACGAGCCGAACGCATCGACACGCGGGCCGAAATCAGCTTTTGCCACTTTCACAGCTGTCTGCTGGGCTGAAATCTGCAGGGCGAGACTGGCCAGATCGGGACGGCTCTTCAGCGCAATCGATAGCTCGTCTGTGATAGGAGAAACTATGAATGCCCGCTCAGCGAGAGGCTCCAGAGCTTCTGGCCTGGAGGGGAGCTCGCTTCCCACGGCTGCTTCCAGCGCGGCCCAGGCGGAGCGCACTGCTCCCTGGGCTTGAATCAGCTCCTGCTGCCGGGCTGCTAAATTCACCTGTGCGGAGAGCGCGTCGGATTCGACTGTGAGCCCCGCATTCACCCGATTTCGGCTCAGATTGTAGAGCGCCTGCGCGGTCTCGACGGAATGGTTAGCTACCTCAACTTCACGCTCAGCTATCAAGACGGATTCGTATGCGGAAATTACGCTGTAGATTACCTCCTGGGTACTGCGATCTGAGGATTTTGCGCTGCTGCGCTTCAAGAGCGAAGCGCGCTTGATCTTAAGCTGAGTGCTCCAGGAGTCAAATGCTGTCCAATGCCCAGTAAAACCAGTCGTGACATTGTTGATCGGGGTGGGCCGGTTCAGCGTGTTGAGGCCGAAATCGGAATTGTTGAAGATCTGCTGTCGCAACTTAGTGCCAAAGACAAAAACCGGATCATTGCTCCGTGTAACACCTTCCGAGAACGATATCTGCGGGAATAGCATCGTCTGCGACAGACGGTATCCCGCGTCGGCATCAGCGAGATTAGCCGCCGCTAGTTTCCGCGCCGGATTATGTTCGAGCGCTGCGGCAACCGCTTGCTCAAGCCTCAACTTAGATTGCTGGGCGAGAGCCGGAGCGCCCAGCGCACCAGTCATAAGGAAAATGCAGAGTAAACGAAAACAGTTCGTCTTTGTCATTGTTCCGTATCCCCTACCGCAGGCGCCCATATATTAAGGTGAACGGCAGCAATTTTTTACATTTTCAGAGGAAATTCTGAGGTGCCTCAGGCATACGCGATGTATTTGCAGCACAGGCGATACAGATCCCGTTTACCCTGTGCAACCTTAATATAGTGGTTCATTCCAAGCCCCGCGTTATTGCGATTGGCTTCAATCCGTTAATCAGAATGTCTGTGAGTGCCATTCCGTCCCTTTTTTGGGGACTCCAGAGGCTATTCTTTGTCTGAGGTAATTGCTACGAAGACTGGAACGTTACTGGCAAAATTCGATGTGTCTGCGGAGAAAGTGCTCGCGGAGATGGGCAAGATTGCCTTCACAGACCCATGCAAGGACCCATGCAAGCTTTTCAATGCTGACGGAAGCCCCAAAGACCTGAAAGACCTTGACGAGGACACCGCTGCAGCAATATCGGCTTTCGATGTGGTGGAGCTGGGTGACGCTTCACGAGATGACCAGAAGCTTGCCTTCAGCCGCGTAAGAAAAATCAAACTAGCCGACAAACTGAAGGCTCTTGAACTGCTTGCCCGCTATCACAAGCTACTGACGGACAAGGTTGAAAATTCTGGTCGCACTACCCTAGAAATGCTCGTGTGCAACAGTGTGTCAGACTGAGCCTGAATCGCCTTAAATCAAAAAGTAGTCAATGAGTTCCGAGGTCGAAGCCCTTCGATAGTATTAACCCGCCCTAGTTTGAATGAGGTATTCCGGTCTCGACCACAGTTCCTTCTGCGCTGCTCCATTCGGAGAACGATCCATCGTAGAGCATGGGACTGAAACCGGTGAGTTTCAGTGTGAAGTAATCGTACGTCGCCTGAACACCAGTTTGGCAGTAGACCACCACCTTGCTTCCGGGTCTCACACCTGCAGCTTCGTACCTGGCACGAATGTCCGCTGCCGATTTCAGTACAGGATTGTCGCGGCTGACCAGGTTATCCGCCCAAAAAACATTCTTTGCCCCGGGAATGTGCCCCACCCGGATTGCATAAGGCCGGGTGCCTGCATAATCACTGAACGGGCGGGCATCGATTAGCGCGACTTTCTTACCCTTACCGGCGACAACCTGCTTTACCGTAGCCAGTTCAATGATCAGTTCCGGACGAGGCTTTGCCGTCAGAGTGGCCGGAGCAACGTTGTTCTGCCTGATGCTGACCTCACGATGCTCTGCCTTCCATTTCTCCAGCCCCCCATCAAGCAGAGCGGTACTGTCACCGCGCCCAAGATAATCAAGCGAGAAGTATGCCCGTGCGGCAAACAGCCCAGCCATATCCCCATAGATCACGACTCGTGATTGGTTGCCAATACCAAGTCGTTCAAACGTAGCTTTCAGAGTATTCACCGTGGGCAACTCGTTGGGAATACCGTTCCTGACTGCGACAATGTCACTCAAGCCGAGGAATCGTGCCCCGGGGATGTGCCCGGCATCATAAGTCTTCCGATCTGTGCCAACGTGCAATATGACAATGTTCTTGTCTTTCAAGTGAGCGGCCAGCCAGTCAGTCCGGACCAATATGCTTGAAGTGACTTGAGGCCGGTGCGTACTGCCCGCTGCACTCAGCAAGAAAACAAGTGATACTGCGAATACGGAAAGTATTCTATGCACTACAAACCTCCATCCAGTTCTCCAGGTCAGGACTCCAACCAGCACCTTGCATCTGCTCCTGCCCGACTTGTTGTCGCGCAGGCCCGAGATTCGCGGTAGGCCATGCATTCAGCCGCACAGAATTGATGGAGTGGCAAATGCCTGTTAGAGCACAAGCCAGCTCCCCCCAAGTTCATCGAGACGATTGTCGCGAATGAACAACAATGTGCTTTCGACCTTATGCATGATAGCGAAAATACCTTCATCGATCTCCCGGCTGCCTTTCTTTTGTTGTACAGCCTAACTTACGCCTGCCTCAATAATCGCGATTGAAAATGCTTGTAGGTAGTGAACCCGCCGGAAAGATTCCGGGCTTTGAACCCGTGCTGCAGGAGCAGGCGCAAAGCATAGTATGATCGCTGACCGACTCCGCAATTCAGCCAAATCTCTCGGTCTCGGGGAATTTCCTGCAAGTGGCTGCGCAGTTGATGAAGAGGAATGTTGACTGCATTCGGAATGTGTCCGGCAGCAAACTCCTCCGGCTGGCGCACATCGACAAGCAACGCACTGGTACTGGACAACGACTCCCATTCCGCCAGGGAAACGTCTCCGCGCAGTACATTACCGGCAATCATTCCAGCCAGGTTGACCGGGTCCTTCGCCGCACCGTACTGCGGGGCGTAGCAGAGTTCCGCTTCTTCAAGATCGAAGACACTTGCACCATTTTGAATGGCCATGGCAATGACATCGATTCGCTTCTCGACGCCTTCTTGTCCGACTGCCTGAGCACCCAGAATACGGCCGTCGTCATTGGAGAAGAGCAATTTCAGGTGAATCGGAGTTGCACTTGGGTAGTAGCCGACATGGTGTCCGGGATGCAGGTAAATCTTTTGGAAGCCAGTGGTGCCGAGGCGTCGCAGCGTCTTTTCGTTAGCCCCGGTAGTGGCAATCGTGAGGCCAAAGAGACCAACTACTGCGGTGCCTTGTACACCGCGAAAATATGATTCCTTTCCGCAGATGGAATCGGCGGCCACGCGTCCCTGACGATTTGCGGGGCCTGCAAGGGGCACTGTTCCCCTCTCCCCGGTGACTATGTTGCGGGTCTCGACTGCGTCTCCCACCGCCCAGATATTGGGGTCGTTGGTACGCATCTGCTCATCCACGCGGATTCCGCCGCGCTCTCCGATCGCAAGTCCGGCCTCTTTCGCCAACGCAATTTCTGGCCGTACGCCGATAGAGAGGATGACTAATTCTGCTGGCAGGCTCGCTCCGGATTTAGTCTTTACGGTCAGGCCACGGGCTGAGGATTGCTCGAATCCGGCCAAACCGTCGGATAGATGAAGAGTCACTCCGTTCTTAATGAGGTGCTCCTGTACCGGCTCTGCCATTTCCGGATCAAGCGGCGGTAACACCTGATCCAGCATCTCGATCACTGTTACGGAAATACCCCGGTTTGCGAGGTTTTCCGCCATTTCCAGTCCAATGAACCCGCCGCCCACAATGACTGCGCGCTCCACCTTCCTATCCGCGATCCACGTCCGAATCTGGCGGCTATCTGGGATGGTTCGCATGACGAAGATGCCGGGTAGATCTATTCCCGGAAGCGCTGGACGGATTGGCATAGCGCCCGGCGACAGCACAAGAGCATCGTATTTCTCCCGATAGATCTCGCCGGTCTGCACCCGCTTCACCTCGACCTCACGGTTCTCCCGGTCGATCGACAGGACCTCATTTCCGGTGCGAACCTCTATATTGAAGCGCGTGCGGAACAACTCCGCCGAAGCGAGGAGCAGTTTCTTTTCGTCCTGAATGACATCGCCGACGTAATATGGCAGACCGCAGTTGGCAAATGAAACATATGGCCCACGATCCAACAAAACTATCTCTGCGTCCTCTGAAAGCCTGCGTAACCGCGCGGCGCAGGTTGCTCCTCCTGCGACACCACCCACCACCAAAATTCTTTTTGCCATTTTGATTCTCTCCCTTTGCTTATCAGCCGACCGATCATTCTATTCCTGCGACTCTGTTATGAGGGAAAGAATGCACAATTACTGTGCAAGAAAATAGAGAATCATGGCTACGCAATAGCTCTGCAATTCATGTACTGCAACTTCTGCTCTAGTGTGGTATCCCGAAAATACACGAACAAAGTCGGGCGATTTTCTGGAGAATCGAATCTGCCGTAGCTGTCCAAATAAAAGCCCAATGCCTACGGTTATAGTGCTGAACGAAGTTGTCGATTTTTTGCACGAGGTCCTTACACTACTGAATAAGCACTGCGAATAGCTCGCTACGTAATGATGCCGAACCAGCGTTCGACCTATAGCGATTGGGGGAAAATCAGAGATTGCCATGAGAAGTGAACGTTGCGCCTTGGAAGTCTCGGCGCAGCACCTTAAGATGGTTGCCGCACCGAAAGGACGCATCTGCACACACGCGGACTGAGACGAAGCGATCCGGGACAGCGCTCTAATCACATCAACTTGCTCTCAGCAACCTCTTTCAGGGCATCCTGAAACTAGTTCTGAGCGGTTAGGTGTGTTTCCATCCACTGGCGGCAACGCGCCTCAATTGCCAGACGCTTGGCGGGTGTCAGTCTGTTCCCAACCGTGTTGCGATGTTCTCTGGCATTCGTGCTTGTTACTGCTGCGAGGTTCATCCAGAAATATGCCTCGGCATCATCTCTGGGAACACCGCTGCCGTTGGCATACATCCCACCAAGGTTGGACTGAGCTTTTGCATCTCCCTGCTCAGCCGCTTTGCGCCACCAGCGCACAGCTTCAACTTCGTCCTTCGGGACACCACGCCCAGTGTAATAGCTCACGCCAAGGTTGAACTTGGCATATGCATCTCCCTGTTTAGCCGCTTTGCGCCATAAGCGCACAGCTTCAACTTCATCCTTCGGGACACCTGTGCCGTCGACATACATCAGGCCAAGGTTGTTCTGAGCACCTGCGTATCCCTGTTCGGCAGCTTTGCGGTACCAGCGCACAGCTTCAACTTCATCCTTCGGGACACCTCGGCCTTCGGCATAGGTCACGCCAAGGTTGTACTGAGCATATGCATGTCCCTGCTCGGCTTGTTTGCGGAGTTCAGCAAGGGATTGGCCTGTTTCTTGAGCGGCTACCTGAGTGCTGATCGAGAGAATTAGAAGGACGGGCAGAAGCCAGCGAAAGGAACGAACAGAGAATCGCACCGCGGCACCTCCTGGAAGGACCACGATGGCGTCTGAGCTGATTCGTGATTTCCTCCTACTGGAATCTCCTTTATCAGGAGTGATTCACTCACTCTGAGGTGATTTCCATGGCAAGAGTTGCACCACTTCATACTTTTTTCTTTGCGATTTTCCCGGCCAGTTGAAATGCTCGTTTGCGGCGGTGTTCCAGATTACGAATAGGAACTCGGCCCACGTTTACTGCTCGACTGCTTGCAGGAATACGGGATGTATTTGCAGCAGTTTCAATCCGCGCTCGGCATTACTACCAGGCGATACTGATCCCGCTTACCCTGTGCAACCTTAACGTATGCAGATAGGTGCGAGTCTCTTTCGGCGAAAGGACTCGGGAACGTTTTCGAGCCTTGCCGACGTGGTTACCATTGCAGCCGGATTACCTGTGACGAGTTGCACTTCCAGGGCATAGTCGTAAATCTGCTTGAGGACCATGCGAATTCTCATGGCTGGGCCCACTGGAGCCCCCATTCAGTCGGCCTTCTATAGGTCTCCCGTGAGGCAGTACAAGACAGTTTCACATTATAAATACTTGTATTCGATATTCGATGAGAAGCTATGAGCCGCGACTCTATTTTCCGATGCAGAAAGTAGAAAAGATTAGTTTAAGGATATCGTCGGCGGTAGTCGCACCGGTAAGTTCGTCCAGAGCGCGTAAACCGTTGTAAAGGTCCAGCAGCACCATCTCGTGAGGAATTCTGTTTTGCACGGAGGCTGTTGCGGCATCCAAGGCTCCCAGTGCCGAATTCACCTGCCCTTGTTGCCGCAGGTTCGTGAGCATCGCGCCTCCATCTTCGGCCGCATTCCCTTTCACCGCACGCAGAATCTCCGCACGCAGTTCGGTAATTCCATTACCGGTCACAGCCGAGGTCCGCACCACTGGCAGCTTTCCTGCTAAATCAGCGCCACACTCTCCTAGATCCGTTTTGTTGAGCACCACAATGGCCGCACGCCCTGCGGCATCTTGCAGCAGTTCTCGATCCACAGTGCTCGGCTCGTCGCTCGCGTCCACTACCACCAGCACCAAATCGGCATCGGCCAGCGCTTCCATGGATTTACGAATGCCGATGTGTTCGGCTTCGTCCAGCGCTTCGCGAATTCCGGCCGTATCCACCAAGCGCACAGGAATTCCTCCCAGAGCCACGGTCTCGGTCACAAGGTCGCGCGTCGTCCCCGGAAGCGCGGTCACAATTGCGCGCTCGCGTTCCACTAAGCGATTAAATAAGCTGGACTTGCCCACGTTTGGACGGCCTACAATCGCCAGCGTCAGTCCTTCGTGCACTATTTTTCCATAGGTAAAGCTCGCGGAAAGTTCACGCAATGCCGATTTAACCTGATCCAGTTCGGCCAGAATCTGATCCGAGGGCATCACCGAAACATCGTCTTCCGCAAAATCAATGCCTGCTTCAAGCCTTGCAATCAGCGCCACCAGGTCTTCCTTAATAGGCAGCAGAACTCGCGAGAGTGATCCTTTCAACTGCCGCGCCGCAACTTTCGCCTGGTATAGCGTTTGCGAGTCAATCAGGTCGCGGACTGCTTCGGCCTGGGTCAGATCCAGTCTTCCATTCAGAAACGCACGTTGCGTAAACTCTCCAGGTTCGGCCAGGCGCGCACCCTGCGCGAGTGCCATTTCCACTACGCGGCGCAACACCACGGGAGAGCCGTGGCAACTGATTTCGACAATCTCGTCAGTCGTGTAGGAGTGCGGTGCTGAAAAATAGGTCGCGACCACTTCGTCGATGCGCTCGCCGCTATCAATTTCGACCAATTCGCCAAACTCGGCGCGTCTCGCATCTAAAACGCGTCCTGGCGACAGAAGCAACATCCGGGAAGCAATAATCTTTGACTCGGGACCAGCGAGACGCACCACGCCGATTCCGCCTCGCCCCGGCGGTGTCGCTATAGCCACAATCGTATCGTCCAGATTCACGACGGTCTCGCCTTGCCTCCTGCGGCAACTGCAAAACCCCGTTGCGATATTCTCAGCGAATCGCAACGGGGCTCAACCGTTTCCGTTTTTCCAGCGGTCTACCTTCTATGCCGCGATCCAGGCCGCGCCACCGCAGGCGGCGCTGGAGCCTTGCCCTTGTAATTCCTTGGATACACAACCAGGTGCCGCGCCGGACCTTCGCCTTCGCTCTCCGTGCGCAGGTCTTCCACATCCCGCAGCGCAAGATGTACTACCCTGCGCTCACGGCTGTTCATCGGACTGAAGGCATACGGCCTCCCCGTGTTGCGAACCTTTTCTGCGGCAAAATTGGCAGATGCGACCAGTTCGTCAATACGAGCCTGCCGGAAGCCGATCGCGTCGAAACTGATCCGTTCGTGCTCGTCAAGCATGTCGCCCACGGATTCGACCGTGATCATTTCCAGTGCGTGCAGCAACTCTCCGCCGCGCGCCACCAGCAACGAGCTGTCCGGACCTGAAAAGTCCACTAATATTGTGGGCTTATCCCATTCCGCTCCCTCGCTGACCGGCGGGTCCACCGTGATGCGGTACTTAACGCGGAAACCGCCAAGACGGACAATCTTGTTCAGCAACTCATTAATCTGTTTTGCCGCCGCTATTTTTTCTTCGATTGCCATCGTTGCTCCCTCGCCGTTTACCGCCTTTTTTCCGCTGCTTTCAGTGCGCGTTTCTCTTCCAGCTCGCGCATCTCCCTACCCATCTTTGTCTGGTTCATCACCAGCTGCTGCACCATCTGCACCACTGAGCCCGTAATAATATAGAGACCCAGTCCGGACGCGACCGACCAAGTAAACATTGCGAACATGACCGGAGTCATAAACATCATGAGCCGCTGCTGGTCCTTGTCCATGCCTGTAGCCGGCATCATGCGCTGCAACCCGACCATCAGAAGAACTGTCGCAATGGGAATGATGTGCTTAGGATCGGGTGCGGAAAGATCCGTCAGGTAGAGCCAGCCTGCGTGCCGCAACTCAATCACATTCTTCAGCATGGTGTAGAACGCAAAGAGGAAAGGCATCTGGATCAGAACTGGAAAACAGCCGCCGACCGGGTTCACGTTGTGCTCTTTGTAGAGAGCTGCGATCTCCTTTTGCATTTCCGTGCGGCGCGGATCATCCAGCTTGTATTTCTTGTATTTCTCCTTAACCGCCATCATTTGCGGCGCTACCTTCTGCATCTTCATTGAAGACTTGATCTGCGAGATTCGCAGAGGCAGCAGTGCAAGGTTGATCAGGACCGTTACCAGAATAATTGTCCAGCCCCAGTTGGAGGTCCAGTGCCGCTGGGTCCAGCGCACCCAGGCAAACAGCGGACGCCCAATAAATCCGAACCATCCAAGGTCCAGCGCTCCGTGAATATTCACGCCATTGGCGCTGTGGACGCTTTCGAGAACATCTACCGCCTTCGGCCCTGCGAATAACCGCACGCTCGACGTAGCATTCAGCGCGCCGGCGGCAACGCCCAGCACTTCGGCCTTTACTTTCTCGCTCTGCGGATTGCCTGGAGTTTTCGGGATTTCAATCGCGTTGCGTAGCTCAGCAAATGCCGCGTTCTGTGGTTGCTCGGGAAGGAAGATAGCGCCAAAGTACGCATCGGTAGCGCCAACCCATTCGTAGTTGCCGGTCTGCACGCGTCCGCCGCTGATCTCTTTACCCTTTTTGTCCAGCTTCAGTCGCTCCACACTTTCGCGGGCGCCGGGCTCGGGGGTAGTAACGTAGGTGATGTGCTGCTCCGCGTAACTCGGCGGTCCATCAGCGTCTCCGAAGCCAGCCGGCCATGAAGGCAAAGCGGTGACGTCCACTCCTCCCCGGCGCGCGCTCGTCTTCACGCTCACGACATATGTATTGTCAAAGCTGAAGCTTTTCTTCACTGCCAGATCACCATCGGCGTACTCGAAGGAAAGCTCGTTCGGCGCATTGGCCGTGCCGGTCTCACTGGGAACATAAAGTACGCTGTTCAGCTTGTCTCGAAGCTGAACATCCCCGCTCCATAGCGCCAGCGGATAGCCATACCGCTGGGCAGCTTCCTGGTTCACCAGTTCCAGGGGGTGGCCGCTATCATCTGTATATTTCTTTAAAATCCAGCTCTTGACCAGTCCGCCGCGATTGCTGAAGGTGATGCGATAGAGATCGTTTTCGACAACTGTCGTTTTTTCGCTATCCGCCCTCACCATGCCCGCCAGCACCGGGGCACTCGGCGCAAATTTCGCGTTGCTCGCCGCCACTGCCGCGGCGGCCGCTTGCTTGGCCGCCAACTCAGCCTGCTGGATCTCAGCCTGCTTTTTTTCAACCTTCTGCTGTTCCGGTTTAATCACGAACTGCTGGATCGACACCATTACGATGGTGGCGAAGATCAACGCAATTATCGAGCGCAAATTTCCGCCAGGTGGGCCTTGTGGATTCTGCGGATTCTGGATCTCTCTCAAGTTAGTATGCCGATCTGCGCGGCCGCAGCCGCCAGTTTATATGTCAACAGTCTTGCACGTCTGGCTTGCGCCAGTACGCGCTAGTTCATTCTAATGCGTGCGGGCCGCCGAAGCGCGTCCAGCACAACGGCAGCCAAAACGTTCCGGAACGGGGTCAAGACCGCGTCCGCCCAATGGATTGCAGCGCAACAGACGCCAGAGCGCCAGCAGCGTTCCGCCAAGTGCCCCGTGCCGTGTTACCGCTTCCGCCGCGTACTCAGAGCAGGTGGGCGTGAATCTGCAGGCCGCGAGTAACTGTGGCGAGATGTACTTCTTGTAAACAGCAAGCAGGACCAGGATGAGTTTTCTCATCTGCTCCGTGCCTCCTGCTCCCCAATCTTCTTTCCCGCAATTCCGCAATTCTGCCGGATGACACGGAAGGCCCGCTCGATCTCCTGCGAGATCTGCGGGAACTCCGCGACGAGCGAACTCTTCTTCGGGTTGATCACAATGTCCACGGACCCGCTTATGCACTCCAGCATTAGCAGGTGGTGCCGCACCGCTTCGCGCATGCGTCTCCGCATCCGGTTACGTTCCACCGATCCGCCCAAAGCCTTGGAGACGGTGAACCCGACACGTACACGGCCTTTTGGCTGCGCACACAACTCCTCGGCTGCTCCCGCTTCGTTCGGCTCGGGAGCAACTTCGGGCTGAGTCCGCAAATAAAAGACGGTCATATTTCCGGAAAAATGGCGCCGCCCCGACTTGTACACTCGTTGAAAGTCCGAGTGTTTCAGGAGGTGCGCGGTTTTCGGGAAACGGCCTCTTGGTGTGTCGCTCACGCTGTCATCCACTGCGTTCGCGTTCCTGCCTCGTCCGCCTCCGCTCCGTTCCGTGCTCAGCATTGCTATAGTTCAGCATGTCCTGCGCTGATGATTGGCTGCTCCAGGATCTGTGAGTGGGTCAGGAACGGGCGTGATAATACGTCGATTAATCGCGGTAACCCGGGCTAACGGAAACGCGCTTACGTCCTTTTGCGCGCCGGCGCGACAATACGGCCTGGCCGCTTTTGGTCTTCATGCGCTGCCGGAATCCATGTGCCTTAGCACGATGGCGGCGGTTTGGTTGAAATGTCCGTTTAGGCATTTGACTGACTGCTCCTGCTTCAAGAGATGTCGATGAGCAAAGTCAGAGTATAAATGAAGGACACCGCTTCAGCCAAACCGGGGCCATCTCCGGCCGTTCTAGCTCCGCGCCATCGTACATTTTCCTGCCTGAGCATGCACCTTCTTCGCTGCATCTGCCAAAATACCTCTTGACGAGTCCATCAAAAGGCGCAAAAGTGAGACTACTCCGTTGCAAACGTTCGGAGCCGTTTTTTCAGGCCGAGCGCTCGTGCCAGCATCCTGTCCGGCTTTGAGGTCGGTGTTTTCCGGGTCCGCACGGCGCCAACGCAAGTGCAATACAAAGTTTCGTACAACCAGCTTGACAGGTTCGCTGAGCCGGTTCGGCTGTGTCTGTTCAACGACGACGTTTTATAATTTATAAATTCAGTCCAGCTAAGCTCCCGCAGGGCCAACTCCTTAGCATTTCCACAATGTGTAAGGCTGGGATGCTCGCGGCTTAAGTCAGGATAATGGTCGGTTAATGTCAGCTTTTGCTATGTCAACTCCGAATCCGTGGATGCAAATCCTGGATGCTTTAGAAAAAAAGATCAACCGCCACTCTTACGACACGTGGTTCAAGCCAACCCGCTTCAGTCATGAAGCCGAAGGCAAAGTTTTTGTCAACGTTCCGTCTCCGGAATTCTGTACTATCGGTGAACGTTACAACGACCTGATTCTCGAAGCCATCGAGAATCTTGGCCTTGCTTACGAAGACGTTGAGTTCGTGACCGCGCCCCCTGAGCCCGAACCGCCTCCCGTTCCAGCAGCCCGTCCGAACGCGGGAATCAACGGATCGTCGTCACGACCGGCAGCCCAATCACGCTTTGATTTCGATGGGGCGGCGCAACTCAATCCGCGCTACACGTTCAACGGCTTTGTCATCGGCAGCGGAAACCAGTTTGCTCACGCTGCTGCGCTTGCCGTGGCCACCGCTCCCGGCAAGGCTTACAATCCGCTCTTTCTGTATGGCGGCGTGGGTATGGGCAAGACGCACTTAATGCAGGCGATTGGTCATGAAGTGAAGGTGCGTCAACCTGACAGCTCCATCGTGTATCTCTCCACCGAAAAGTTCACCAACGAAATGATTAACTCCATCAAGCATGACAAGATGGTGAGCTTTCGCGATCGTTTCCGCGGCGTCGATGTGCTGTTGATCGATGACATCCAGTTTCTTGCCGGCAAGGAGCGCACTCAGGAGGAGTTCTTCCACACGTTCAATGCGCTACACGACACCAACCGTCAGATCGTCATCGCCAGTGATCGCCCGCCCAAAGAACTGGCCGATATTGAAGATCGCCTTCGTTCGCGCTTTGAATGGGGATTGATCGCCGACATCCAGCCGCCCGATCTCGAGACCAAAATCGCAATTCTGCAGAAGAAGGCCGAGAGCGATCAGATCTCTTTACCCGATGATGTTTGCCAGTTCATCGCCAGCAACATTAAAAGCAATGTGCGCGAACTCGAGGGCGCTTTGATCCGCCTCGTTGCCTATGGTTCGCTGACCGGTGCTGAGATCAACCTTGCAACCGCCCAGCAGGTTCTGAAGAACATCATCGACCAGCAAAGCCGCAAGGTGACTATCGAAGCGATTCAGAAGACCGTGAGCGAGCAGTTTGGCCTGCGCGTTCCCGAGATTAAGTCCAAGAACAACTCGCGCCCGATCGTCTTTCCGCGTCAGATTGCCATGTATCTCTGCAAACAGCTGACCGAGGCCTCACTGCCCGAAATTGGCCGCCAGTTCGGTGGGAAGCACCACACCACCGTCCTGCACTCGATTGAGAAGATCAACATCCAGCGCAAGGACGACAAGGATTTGAACAGAATGCTCAACAAACTCACAGAGCAGTTAGGCAACTAACTCCAAGCCCGGGTTGCACTTCGAGTGCCCCGGGCCTTTCTTTGTCTTTTTTCTGCACTGTGGAAGTTCTGTGCAATATGTGGACAAATCGGCGAATTTCTCCCCGAATCTCTGTTTGTCCACTGATCTATCAGGAAACAGGTCTCATTTTCCGGTATTTGAGTAGTTCGTAAGTATCTGAAAAGACTGCAAGTTGTCTGTTTTTCCACTTTTCCGAAGCGCCTACTGTTACGACTAGAAGTTAGTTTCCCTTCAATCTGTTTAGGAGTAACAGCAACCCCGCTGTAAAAGTTTTCTGCCGGAAAACTGCCTTGCTTGTCGGGGCTCAAGACTCTCATTTCACGCGCGACCGGATTTCTACAGCGCTGATGGGGAATTCACAGCCAACTTTGGTCCCTAACTTCTTCTGCTTCCATCACTTTCACCAAAACAAAACCCCGGTTAGATGCTTTTCAAGCTGTGGAATCCCTGTGCAGTCTGTGAAGAACTGAACAAAACTGGATTTTCGGAGCGTTCATCCACCGCGCTGTCTGCTGAAAATGTGTTTTTTTCAAGCTCCTTCTCGCTCTAAGTGTTGAACAGTGCTAGATTTCCTAGTGTTTTCCACTTTTCCGAAATGCCTGCTATTACGACTGGATTCTGATAACTTTAATTAGATACAGATGCAAGTCGTAGCCTTCGAAAGGTTTTGGAACATATGCCAGAGACAGCGATCGCTCAAGGAAGCGCCATGGAGATCACGGTTAGCAAATCCGACCTGCTAAAAGAACTCACTGCGACCCAGGGCGTGGTCGAACGTAAGACGACTATCCCAATCCTGTCGAATTTCCTTTTTGAGGCCGCCAATGGCGAACTGACCATCACGGCGACGGATCTTGATCTTGGTCTGCGCACCAGCTGCCCAGCGGGAGTCAAGAAGGAGGGCGCCTGCACCATACCCGCCCGCAAGCTTTATGACTACGTGAAGCTCCTCGGTGATGGCGATGTGAGCGTCAAGCTGCTGGAAAACCATTGGGTCAATATCCGCGCTGGCCGCTCCATCACCAAAATGGTCGGCATGGCCCGCTCGAACTTTCCCAGCGTGCCCGTCTTTCCTATTAACAGCGCGATCAAGATTCCCGCGCAGACTTTCCGTACTCTGATTGCGAAGACGGTTTTCTCCATCTCCAACGAAGAGTCGCGCTACACCCTGAATGGAGCGTTGCTGGTCCTGAAGCCTGAGTCGATCACCATGGTCGCCACCGACGGACACCGCCTGGCGCACATCATGAAGGAAGGGCTCTCTTTCGACATTACGGGCGAGCTGAAGACCCTGATCCCTCGCAAGGCAATGGTTGAGCTACTCTCGCTACTGAACGCGCCTGACATCGAGTTTGTGGAGTTTGCGAAGGATGACAGTACGCTGTTCTTCCGCCTCGGCTCCCGCCTGCTGACCTCACGCCAACTTACAGGCCAGTTCCCGAATTACGAAGCTGTGCTCCCCAAGGAAAACAATAAGAGCGTCAGCATTCGTACTAGTGACCTGCAGGTGGCCATTCAGCGCGTCGCGCAGTTTGCCGACGAGCGTTCGGGAGCCATCAAGCTGCGCTTTGAGAAGAACGAGCTTCGCATATCCTCCTCTTCCACGGAATCCGGCGAATCCGAGGACTCGATTGAAACCGATTACAGCGGTGAGGCGATCTCCATCGGATTCAATTCGCATTACTTGGTCGAGTTCCTCAAAGTAGCTGACAGCGAGAACGTCCGCATCGAATTCAAGGACGCCCAATCCGCCGGCCAACTCCGCCCCGAAGGCGTAGAAGAATACAAGTACCGCTATGTCGTTATGCCGATGAGGATCTGAGACACGAATTGAGCTAAGTCCCAGAAGGCGCCCAACGATGAGCGCCTTTTCAGTTTTGCGGGCATCCAAGAGAAGAGGTCAGATTTCGCAGAACTTACTTCTAAAGGCCTTTTCGGTTGCTCTGAATGGTTCCCGAAACGTTTCTTAACAATCTAATTTTTCAATAAGTTACATTCGGACAGGAAACTTGCTTTGTGCTAGAATAAGTAAAGATCGCAGCACACCTAGGTGACGCCATTCGAACCAGTCATCCATCGCTGAAATCAGTAGGCATTACAGATCAGACAGATGTGAATCTGCGTTCAGCTATCCCTGTTTTTGTCGTCCCTTCTGCTCCTGCTGCGCTTTTTGCAGTCTGAGTCACAATGATTGCCACAACGATCTCTGGAAAAACAAATGTCTTCGAAATCAACATTTTCTGAATCCGAAAAAGAAACGACCCCGCGCGTGGAAGAAATGAACAATACATCCGAATCCGGGTACACCGCCGATTCCATCAAGGTGCTCGGCGGCATGGAAGCCGTTCGCAAACGGCCCGCCATGTACATCGGTTCCACCGGCGAAATGGGCTTGCATCATCTTGTCTATGAGGTCGTTGACAACTCGGTCGATGAAGCGTTGGCGGGACATGCCACCAAGATTGACGTTACCGTTCATCTCGACAACTCCATCTCCGTCGTTGACGACGGCCGTGGAATTCCTGTGGGTGAAATGGATGTGGATGGTGAGCGTTTGCCCGCGGCCCAGGTCGTGATGACCGTGCTGCATGCCGGAGGAAAGTTTGACAGCTCGACCTACAAGGTTTCCGGCGGTCTTCACGGCGTCGGCGTCAGCTGCGTCAACGCGCTCTCCGAGCAGCTCGAACTTGAGATCTGCCGCGACGGCGCCGTCTGGGAGCAGGAGTACTCTGAGGGCGTGCCCACGACCAAGCTGGTCAAGACAGGCACTACCAAGCGTCGTGGGACCAAGGTTCACTTTGTTCCGGACAGAACCATCTTCACCGTCACCGAGTACAACTACGACACGCTGGCCAATCGTCTGCGCGAACTCGCCTTCCTCAACAAGGGCCTGATCATCACGCTCACCGACGAGCGCACGACCGACCAGAAGACCGGCGAGGCAAAGCACACTGAGTTCAAATTCAACGGCGGTATTGCCGAGTTCATCAAGCATTTGAACAAGGGCAAGAACGTTCTCCACGAAAAACCCATTTACATGGAATCGGAGAAGGACGGCCTCGCCTGCGAAATCGGACTGCAGTACAACGACGGTTACAGCGAAACGGTTTTCAGCTTCGCCAATAACATCAACACGGTTGATGGCGGTACGCATCTTCAGGGCTTCCGCTCCGCTCTCACTCGCACCATCAACGCAGCCGGCCAGTCGTTGGGCCTTTTCAAGGACCTGAAAGAAAATCTCTCCGGCGATGATGTGCGCGAAGGTCTGGTCGCGGTTGTAAGCGTCAAGCTGCCGCAGCCGCAGTTTGAAGGTCAGACCAAGGGCAAGCTGAATTCCGATATCGCTGGCTCCGTGCAGGCGTTTATCAACGAACGCCTCGGCGCATTCTTCGAGCAGAATCCGCAGGTCGCCCGCAAGATCATCAACAAGGCCATCGAGGCTTCGCGCGCCCGTGAAGCGGCCCGCAAGGCTCGCGACCTTACGCGCCGGAAAGGCGTGCTCGATAGCGGCGGCCTTCCCGGCAAGCTTGCCGACTGCTCTGAGCGCGATCCGGACCGTTGCGAGGTTTATCTCGTCGAGGGTGAGTCCGCAGGCGGCACCGCCAAGCAGGGCCGCGACCGACGCTATCAGGCGATCCTTCCGCTCAAGGGAAAAATTCTCAACGTCGAGAAGGCGCGATACGACAAGATGCTCGGTCACGAAGAAATCCGCGCCATGATCACCGCCTTCGGCTGCGGCATTGGCAAAGACGACTTCGATGTCGCCAAATTGCGTTACGGCAAGGTCATCCTTATGACTGATGCCGACGTGGACGGTTCACACATCCGGACGCTGCTGTTAACGTTCTTTTTCCGCCACATGCAGGAGCTCATCAAGCGCGGCAACATTTTCATCGCGCAGCCGCCGCTTTATCGCATCAAGAAGGGCCGCTTTGAGCAGTACATCAAGAACGATGCGGAGTTCGTGCAGGTCATGATCAAGCGGGCAGCCGACGGTCTCGTCGTGCGCTACGGCGAGGGCGCCGCCAAGCTTGAGTCCACGGAACTGGCTCAGTTCATGACCCGCCTCAATGAGTTTCTCGGCTATGTTGACAAGGTCGATAAGCGCATACGCAACGTGCGAGTCACGGAGATGCTTCCCAGCTTCGAACTTTCCAAGCGCGAGGATTTTCACGGCTCACCCGATGCTCTGCCCACGAAGATCGCCGCAGTCAAAGAGCGCCTTGAAGCGATCCGGAAAGAAGAGCAGTTCATGGACGTTCAGGCTCACTTCGACGAGGAGCTGGAACTCTGGGACGTCCGTTTCATAAACTCGCAGGGCATGCCGCACTCTATCGGCTGGGGACTGATCTCCAGCCCCGAATACAAGCAGATGATGTCGCGCTATCGCCAGATTGCCGAGCACATGAAGCCGCCCTTCCAGGTCGAGTGGGTTAAGAACATCGAAGCCGCAAAGGAAGAGACCGACGACACGATTTCGGCGGCGGAAAAGGCAGACGCCGAAAAGATCGAGGGAAAAACCATCAAGGGTGGCACGCCAACACGTGTAGCCGCCAAGGGTGGTTCTCGCGAGCCGGTCGAGAAGAATACGGTCCGCGACCTCTTCGACTTCGTCCTCGAACAAGGCCGCAAGGACTATCAGATCCAGCGCTACAAAGGTCTGGGAGAAATGTCAGCGGAACAGCTCTGGGAAACCACCATGGATCCCGAGCGCCGCACGCTGCTCTCCGTAAAACTCGAAGACTTGGCGGAGACCGAATCCATCTTCACCACCCTGATGGGTGAAAACGTGGAATCCCGCCGCAAGTTCATCGAGGACAACGCGCTCGATGTGAAGAATCTCGATATCTAAGAAACTTCGTTATATTTGTCGGATGGCGCAATTAGGGCCGAGAGTAGTTAGAGGCTTGGCGCATATTACGGTTCAGCGCATCACGTGTCCAGAGTTCAGGATATCCGCCTGAAGGCGAACGTCAGGGATTTTTATTTTCGGAGGAAAATCGATTGCCCCAAGCACGACCTGACAATTCAGAAGGTAAGCTCAGCAAATAGTGTGTAGTGTGCGGTTCTCTCCCAGCGCTATTTCAGTTCAATTCTAGTATTGCGGAGAGGTATGCACCTTTCGCGTTCTTCATCGTTGGTATTGGCGCTTTTTTGCATAGCATTGCTATGCTGCCAATCGTGCCACGATTCAACTTCCTCGCAAGCCTGTTTTAGGACTTCTGAAAGTTCAGTGGACGCTTTCATAACTCACCCATTCTAGCTTAGTTCAATCCCTAAACGCGTAAGTTCATCTGCCAAAACTTTCAAATCTTCAGCTTCGTACTTCAGATATGACCAAAAAGAACCAGATACGCGCGGTTTTGCCTCGACAGAATCCCAAGCAATTACCTTGCCATCCCTTTTACGATCCGGCATGGCGAAAATGTTCGCATGGTTCCGTGGCGCCACACCTATGAACGGGACAAACGGTATCTTGGTGGGGTCACTACTCGAGTCAAGCTCAATAGAGTCGTTGTGCAGTTCAATTGCCAAGCTCTTTGCATAGGGCTCGATGTATACAACACGTTCGATGCCGGATGCCACGATATGCCTGGCGCACTCGTGGCAAGGGAATGTCGTGACATACAGAGTGCACCCGTCGACCGAGATACCACGAGCTGCCGCCGTCGTGAGAGCGCTCATCTCGCCGTGAACAGCGCGCACAAACTCGATGAGCTGCATATACCGTGTTTCCTTTAGAAGCGGTTTGACGATTGCCATTTGCTGAGGTGTAGAGAGTTTCTTTAGCTTATCTGAGAGCAAATCGTTATCCGAAAATGTCTTCAACAACTCTCCGAGACTTGAAGCCTTGAAGGCGTCAGAACTATCAAAACCCTTTGCCCAGTCGCGTCCGTCAGGATCATCTCCATCCCAGTAGCTCCCTCCATGAGCTTTCGGAACTTCGTTTGTTCCAGTCGAGACGAGGTTCCCTTGGGAATCACAGATCGCCGCACCTACTTGCCGTCCCATCTCAGCGGAACGAAGGGCGGCAAGGTACGCGTGCGCCATGCCGACCTCGTCTCGAGTTGGCGTGATCACCGGCTTGCCAAACAGTACGTCTAAAAACCGGTTCAAGTCACGATGCAGCTGTCGAGGGTTACCGGCATCTAGGAAGACATCCGCCATCGCAAAAGCCTTACGCAATCTTTGGCCGTACAGCTTCCGTTCGTCGGACTCGTCGCGCAAAACTAGTTCCTCGGCTTTAGCTCTAAAGTTTACGGCTTGCGCCGAATATTCAGATTTCGCGATCCGCTCCGACATGTTTCGTACGCGCTGTTCCCGTCCGGCATGAACTGCTATTACGATCAGGTTAGATGCATAGATCTTGCGCAAAGCAGTAACTTCCTCGGGGCGCTTCAACGAGCGTAGTAGGTATGCCCGCCGTTCCGCTGGCTGGGTTACCTCGCCGGAGAGCGCTTTTCTGCGTTGCCTAATTCTGAACAATGACAAGAGAGCCAGCGCGTCCTGTCTCCTCGTGTCATGCCTGAATTTGTCGCCAGCATCCATTCGCCCTTTCGTTTTCTCGTAAGCATTCGTAGGCTCAGCATCGAGATAGCCCGGGACAGTTAGCTCCTTCAGCTCTTCAATTACGCGAATCGGCTGAACACTGTATTCGAATCTGGCAAGAGAATCGACCAGTTCATTGCAAACGCCTTCAATATCCGCTCCGACAGGGGCCACGAGAGCGATGAAGAGTTCAGGATGCTTGTGTCTTACGAGGTCTATTGGATACATGTCACAAGTTGGGCATTATAACCAGCATGTGGTCAAGGGGACAGAATCTAAAGTGTACACACGCAATTCCTGACACAAGTTTGAATAAGGCGGCCCGCAAAGGGCCGCCTTTTCTTAATCGGCAGCCTGAGCTACTTCGATTCTTGGAAAGATGTCGAACACGTAATCGTGCGCGGCCAGAGCGGCCTTGTCGAGCGTGCCCGCATCAACGCGTTTCGCCGATTCCTCGCGCGAAAATTCGAAAATCGCGTCCAGAATCTGCGCCCGCTCCTGCGCGTTTGCCGCTCCCACCACGAACAGCACGCGCGCGCTGTGCTGAATGTAACGCGGCGACAACAGCTGACGCCGCAACAGCTCCATAATCACAGCGGCTTTTGAGCGGTTGAAGCGCCCGGGATCGTGGCGGCGGTCCAGTTCGGCGAAAAACGCCGAAGTCCATTCGTTGTGGTACGTCCAGACCTTCTCGAACAGTTCGGGAGTGAAGCGGGTTCCGGCCTTTACGTGTTCGGCATTCAGCGCCGGTACCACACCGTCTTCCGTAAGCGTCGGCCGCTTCAGGTAACCGTCTTTTGTGATGGTCGCCTGGTGGTGAAGTAGTGTCCACAGCCACGACACGTCGATGCGGTAGGTTGCGAGGTCGTTCATGAAGCGCAGCAGCAATTCGTAATCGTCGATTGCAGCCGCGAAGTTGCCGTTCAGGATCTGGAAGCCGTAGTTTGCGGCCATGTAAAAGGCGTGCTGAATGTGTTCGATTGTGATGTCGCCCTTGGGAACCGTATAGATGGAGTCCCAGAGTTCCTGCGTGAATAATTTTTCCGGAGCATCCAGCGACTCGCGCGTAATGACGCGCGGCGTGATCCTGCCTTGCGAATCGAGCAGCCCGCGCGACTGCAACAACTGCCGTTCCGGTTCGATCAGGCCGCTGCCGACCGTCGGCACCGGCTTGCCTTTCACATCCACCGTCTCTCGCGGAGCATCGAGCATGGCCTGCAACTCTGCCAGTGACGCCCTTAGCGGGATATGTCCGGCTGAAACGTACGCCGCTTCCGGACTCGCCACCCAGCTCTGGCGGTATGCGTCGTAGAGTTTCCCCTTGACCTTTCCGGCCAGAATGGACTCCAGCGTAAGTTGCTGGTCGGCTTGAGCTCCGTCCGGCACAAACATCAGACCGAGCAGGCGCTCGCGCAATTTGTCGATCGCTATGGCGCGCAGTGCGAGCTGGTTGTAGCGGGAGCGGCCGTAAGGATCGTTCTCCTGATAGATCATGACGGCCGCCATGCCGCCGATGGGCGCTCCCTGGCTCATTTCGCCATCTTTCATGCCGGCCATCAGCATCATCAAGGCGTTGTAGCGCTGATAGGCGATCATGCTGGGGGAAGCCATGCCGATTGTTTGAGGATCGGGAAACACGCCTTGCGGATCATCCTTCCACATCTCGATCAGGCTGCCGAGGTAGTCCCAGCGGCCCACGTTCATACCCAGCAGGCGCCGCCGCAGAACCCACGCGATTGCCGGTAAGAAGCGGCCTGCGTTTCCTTCTTCGTACAGCATTTTGATCTTGATGGCGCCGGTTGGAATCCCGATCAATTTTTCCAGCCGGGTGAAAAGCTTCTCCACAATGAGCGCTTCCTGCGGCGTCTGCAACTTGGGAATGTAGTAATAAACTCCGGTCCCGGCGCTCTTCAGCGACTCATAGTTATTCAGCGTCCACAGGACGGCAATCACCACCAGGCCAGGAGCGGGCTCGCCATCGACGTGTATAGGGTCGTAGTGGACATGGATTCCCGGAGGACGGCCAAATCGAGTAGGCCATTGCGCGGGTTTTGTGGTGATCCTGTAGGAGCGCTTTTTGCCTTTTTTGGACACCTCGTAAGCCCGATCGCTCCAGCGGCCTTCGAAGATCTCCTTTGCATTCTGCAAGGCGGCGAATACTCCAATCGGCTGATTGACTGCGGTGCCGTCAGGATTGAAGTGAGGTGGCGAAGCATCCTCGAAGTCCGGCATGTTCATCGGAGCCGGACTGTTCAGCGCATTCATAGCCATGTCCAGCGGATGCCACGGACCGGTCAACTCCAGTCCCGGGTTTGTGAGCGGATGAGCGTCAGGCGGAATGGATACCTCGTCGTTGAGGCGCCAGCTCCACTGGCTTTCCCGTCCCAAAAAGTTATCGATCAGGCCTTGAGTAATCTCGCGAAAGGTCCAGTAGCGCCCGGTAACCGGGTCCTCGAACGTCTGATCCCACTTTGGCCACCCATACTTTTCGCGAACCGGGACAGGCGATTGCAGTATCGATCGCCGTGCGGTCAGGGCCGCGGCAATCTCGGGGTTCAGCTCCCGCGTGAGTGCCGTGATCGTATGCTCAACATTTATGTCACAGCCGTTCACTTTCTTGTTTCCAAACAGCTCGGGAAATTTTCGCAGAATGTCCTCACGGATCATTACGCCTGCTCCTCTCTGTTGAACGGTAGTGCTTTCTTGCGCGCACCGCAGCTAGACATAGAAGCACTATTGCGGTCCGGCGTCAAACAAACTCTGGGCATCAATTTGCAAACAAAGCACTAAATCACATGTGACGGTGACAGTCGTCACTGGCGGTTTCAACAGCATAAGTTCCAGATGCCCTGCCGGTGAGATCGCTCGAGACCCTTCACCCAAATGCTGCTGCTAATTCCAGCTCACAAGTGTTAAAAAGTAAGGGAGACATCATGCCCGCACACTGCAGCCCGAAGCCCGTCCGCTCCCACCATCTGATCGCGTTTGTTTTGTTTGTCTTATTTTTCGCGCAGTGCGCCTCGTTCATTGCCTCGGTACCGTTCACCCAGCTTGAAGCTGATCAGATTGCTCGTGGGGTCGGGCTTCTCCGTCGAATTGCTCCCGCTTCCGAGCCTGCATCTTCGCCTTTGGTTCCGTTGCTTTCCGTTGCGGGTATCGTCTTTCATTTGCCGCAAAGTCCCGTTTTGCTTGATCAGTTCTGGCTCGACCAGCATCGTTGGTTTATTCGGATGCCTTTTCTGGCTGCGGGGATTTTCCTTGCTCACTCGCTTTGGTATGTTGCGCGTCGCCTCTATGGCAATGCTGCCGGTAATGTTGCGCTGGCTCTTTACGCCTTCAGTCCCGGAATGATTGCGCGCTCATCCCTCGCCGGACCTCATATCTTTGCCGCTTGGGGAGCCTTCGGCCTGATTTTCACTGCCATAGCCACCGCCCACACGCTCTATGCGCCGCGCGAAGTCATTCTCTGGAACTGGAAACGCATTACGCTGCTTGGCATCTCCATCGCTTTCGCTGTTGGAACCCAGTGGCCCCTTGCCTGGCTGCTCATTCCTGCTGCGGCTTTCATGTTGTGGGCTGTCCCGCACCGAAGAGGCGCAGCGCTGCTCATCCTGCTGGCCGCCGTGGCGGTTTCGCTTGTAGTGTTTTATTTCTGCTATTTTGCCAATTTCGGAGCGCTCGCGCATGGATTGGCGCATGCGGTGTGGCTCGGCTGGGTGCCGCAATCGGTGGCTCCCGGTTTGTTTGCGCGCATCCTCGGTCAGTTCTTTTTTGACTCAGTTCCAGCGGCGTTGCTCGCTTTCCCCTGTGCATTCGTGACGTGGTGTGCGTGGCCGCGCACACGTTTTTTCGGAAACACCGCCCCGCTCATCGTCTTGGTTCTTCTGCTGGGAATGGGAATGGTTCTGCCGCAGAACGGTGGCGGTGTAATCCTGTTTGCCGCCCTGCCATTCGTCCTGCTCTTCATTGCAGGAGTCTTCGCCGATCTGCTCGAAAGTAAGCTTCAGGCGCGTGCTCTCGCATTCATTTTCGCTGTTATCGCAGCGCAGGCTACCTACAGCGTTTCGAGCCTGGCGCGCATGTCTTCCCGTGTCCCCGGTTTGTAGATTCGTTGCGACAATTCAAAATGCGATAATCGGAGCGGCATGATTTCCTACGAAACTGCAGTCGAACGCCTCTACGCGCTCGGCCACGAGCTTCAGCACGGCACTCCTCGGAAGTTCGATCTGGCGCACATGCGCGTTCTCTGCGATGCGCTCGGCAACCCGCAACGCAGCTTCCCGTCTGTGCTGATTGCCGGAACCAACGGTAAAGGCTCCACGGCGGCGACACTTGCTTCAATCCTGCACGCCTCGGGTCATCGCGTTGGACTCTATACTTCTCCCCATCTGCTGCGTGTTAATGAACGCATCTGTCTCAACGGTCAACCCATTGCAGACGATGACTTCGCCGACGCTTACGATCGCATCAGCGCGGTTGCCGCGCGGCTTGTCGCGATGCGTGCGCTCCCTCACCCGGCGAGTTTTTTCGAAACCATGACCGCCATGGCCTTCGATTTCTTTGCTGCGTCGAAGATCGAAATTGCTGTTCTTGAAGTCGGCATGGGCGGGCGTCTGGACGCGACCAATGTCGTCGAACCAGTCCTGTCGGTTATTACCGATATCGATCTTGATCACCAGAAGTTTCTGGGCGACACCATTGCCGAAATCGCTCGCCAAAAAGCCGGTATCCTGCGCCCCAACGTCGCCGCCGTCACGCTTCCCCAGCATCCCGAGGCCAATCGGGTTCTGGGTGAACGCATGATCGAAATCGGCGCACGCTCTGTGAGCGCTGCCCGCAATGTGCCTTCTGTATCGCCTCAGTCTTCCACACTCGTCCACAGCACATCTGTGGAAACACGATTCCGGCTGAGCGTTCTCGGTAGGGAAGTGGAGATAGTCTCTCCTCTCGTTGGACGGCATCAGCTACGCAACCTCGCGCTCGCAATCACTGCCGCCGAGGAGCTTGCCGCTCAGGGCTTCCGCATTACGCCGGAGAGCATCGCTCTTGGCACCCGCCAGACTTCTTGGCCGGGCCGCTTTCAGCGTTTAGAGGCCACGGCTCAACGTCCGGAGATCATTCTGGACGTAGCCCACAATCCCGCCGGGGCTTGGGCCCTTCGCTCAGCCCTCTCCGAGCAAGTGGGTGAGCGACCTTTGGTGTTGCTCTTCGGAGCCATGGCCGACAAAGCCGTGGTCCAGATCGCGCAAATTCTCTGGCCCCTCATGAATCACGTAATTGTTACCCGAGTCGCACACAATCCTCGCGCCGCTACGACCTCCAGCCTTGCAGCACTGGCGCAATCGCTCGGGGTAGAGCACACAGAATCTGCGACCGTCCGCGAAGGTTTGGATCTGGCAATCGCTCAGGCGCTCAAGCTTGGTTCTGAGGCTCTCGTCGTGATTGCCGGTTCCATTTACCTCGCCGGGGAGGTCATGGAAGGCCTGCGCTGACCTTTTCGTGCGATATGGATTTCTGCTGCTTTGTCTCGGGCGAGGCATTATCCTGATAGTCGTCGCTGCCGATCGAGGTTGGTGTGAAATCATTTTTGCTCGGGCTTATTTTTTGTTTGGCGTTCGCGGCCAGCGGGGTTGCTGTGTTGCTCATCTTCCGTCACGCCAGCTTCGGTGTGCTTGCGGGAGTCCTTTTTGCTTACCTCTGTGTTCTGATTCTGGTCGCCGCTGTCATGCTCAATTATCCGCGCACGCCGCGTCAGGTGCTGGTCAATGATTTCATCGATGAGCTCGAGGCCCGGGATCGTCTGACCTGCGCCAGCTTCGTGGTCGATCGCGCCTTTCGCGTTGAGGGAGCGAGGGCGGAAGGGCCACATTATTTCCTTGAACTCGAAGACGGCGGCATCTTCCATCTTTGTGGCAACTATCTCTATAACTACGAACCCATCGAAGGTGCTCCACGCCACTTTCCCTGTACCCGCTTCACGGTGCGCCGGCACGCCGAAGCAGGTTATGTCGTCGATCTCGTCTGTGGCGGCCTCGTCATCGAACCGGAGATCGAAGCTCCTCCTTTTACTGCTCAGGATTTTGCGGAAGGCAGGGTCCCCGGAGACGGTGTGATTCTTCGCGACATTTCTTTCGATCAGCTTAGCGGCGAGCGTATTGCCGCTGAACTCCGAGCCGCATCAAGGCCAAACTGAGAGTAACCGAGCCCGTGCGTGGGTTTGCGCCACACCGTTTGCAGGACGCACCGGTAGTTCTGCTCTCAGTGTCCTCCATGATAGGGATGATGATTCAGGATGGTAAATGCGCGATAGATCTGCTCGGCCAGCACAACCCGCGCTAGTTCATGTGGCAAAGTGATTTTACCCAGCGAAAGCGTCTGCTGCGCTCGTGCAAGCGCCGCTCCCGTCCATCCGTCTGCAGGACCTATCGCAAAGATAAGCTCCTGCGTACCGCGCTCCAGGTGTTGCCGTACAAATTCTGCCAGCTCTTCGCTGCTCAATTGCTTTCCGCGGGAATCGAGCGCTACCAGCACTGGAGCCGTGCGTCCCGGACGCTCCAGTGCTTTCAGCAGCGCGCCTTCACCTGGGCATTCGCTGGCTTCCACGGGAGAGTAGCGGGCTGCACGCTTCACATATTCGGCGGTCAGCTCGTCCACGCAGGACGCTTTGCTGGAACCCGTCCTCTTCGTGATCGATATCAGGCGGATCTTCATGGCAGTGTTCTATGCAAAATAGCAAGCAAGAGCGCGGGCTCGAGGGCCCGCGCTCTTGCGCATCGTTTGGATGATTACTTGAGTTTCTTCGCCGCGCTTTTCTTCGCTGATGCCTTTTTCACGGCAGTTTTCTTGACTGCGGTCTTTTTCGCTGCGGTTTTCTTTCGCGCAGGAGCCTTTTCCGTGCTCTTCGCTCGTGTGCCGCGAGCGCTCTTCGCGGCCGCTTTCACGCTTTTCGCCGGTGCCTTCTTTACCGGAGCTTTTCTCGTTGGTTTCACCAATTTCGGGGCTTCCGCCTCAGCTGCGGCAGCTTTCGGATTCAACAGTTCCTCGACGGTAAGCTTGTGTGCGGACTTCCACAGCCTTTCCAGGTCGTAATATGCGCGCCGCTGCGCATTGAAGATGTGTATGACGAAGTCAACGTAGTCCAGCAGAATCCACTCTGCCATATCGTAGCCTTCGCGCGCGTTCGGCTCTACGCCCATGTCTTTGGAAAGCCGTTCGTCCACTTCGTCAGCAATCGCCTGCACCTGCCGTGGATTGCTGCCGCTGCAGATCAGGAAGTAATCTGTAAAGGCGCTCGACTCCCGGGGGAGTTGGAGCAGCGTAACGTCTTCGGCTTTTTTGTTGTTAACCGCTTGAAGTGCGAGTGCGACTTGCTTTCGGATATCCTGCGTGGGCATCGGTCCTCTTCTTTGACTGCACTATTGTGCTGGGGCTTGCCGCTTCATGCAAGCATCTTGATGAAGAGACTTGCCGTGATTTACTGTCGGGCCTTCAACCCCGTGGCTCTAATTCTCAGAGCCTGGGTGGTTCCGGCGCTCCCGGATCTTCTTCATCGCCATAGATCTTCAGTTTCATGATGTATTCAGACACGGCGAGCGGCACCAGCTTGTCCAGAACATCGCCGTTCCTCGCTGCTTCGCGAATCGCTGTTGCGCTTACTTCTTCATCCACATCCGGAAGCAGATGAATCCGCGCGCCATTTGTTTCAATCGATCCGGTTTGCAGCAACGTTCTTGCTCCTTCGTCGCTTGGCCTCAACTCACGCGGTAGCGCGTTCATGACGTTTTCCAGCGAAAACCCCGGGCGGCTGGCGACGATGAATTCCACCGAGCGAAGCAGCTCAACTGCCCTCCACCATTTCGCAATGTGCTGAAAAGCATCCATGCCAATCAGAAAATACAGCCGCGTCCCGCTCTTCAATCGAGACTGCAGCCTTGCTACCGTATCGACCGAATAGCTTGCCGATTGGCCCGAGGCACGCACAATCTCGGGCGCCTCCAGTAGCGACGGCACAAACTTCTTTTCGCCCTGTAGAGCCAGCGTCAGCATGGCATAGCGGTGATGAAAGTTAGTGACCCGCCCTCGCGCCTTCAACGGCTGCACGTAGGCGGGAACAAAGTACACACGATCCAGGTTAAATCGCTCGACCGCGGCACGAGCTACGGCAAGATGTCCCAGGTGCACCGGGTCGAATGAGCCGCCATAGAGCGCAATGTTTTTTACCGGGTCTTTCATCGGATAGCAAAACTGTGGCGCGGATAATGCTGGCCCGCGCCGCAGTTTTCGTAAAACTACTTCGCTGCAGCTTTCTTGGCGGTTTTCTTTGCGGCCGGCTTCTTTGCGACAACTTTTTTCGGGGCGACCTTCTTTGCGGCAACTTTCTTCGCGGCAGACTTTTTTGCTGCGGGCTTTGCGGTTTTCTTCGCAACCGGCTTTTTCACTGTCTTCTTCGCGGCAACCTTCTTTACGGCGGCCTTCTTGATGGCCGGTTTTTTGACGGCGGCCTTCTTTGCAGCCGGTTTCTTTGCTGCGGCTTTCTTTGTAGCAGCCATTGGTATTCTCCCTTTTGTTTGTCTGTTCGTTTTGGTTTCCGGCTCCGGCTCAGAGAGTCCAGCTCGAGAAACCGCTTCGCCATTAACATCCCGGCGAACTTGCTCGACGTAACGCGCCATAGCCCACGCCAGTTCCATCACTCCGCTTCCGGTCACGGCGGAAATCTCGTAAAACTCGAGCCCCAGCTTGCGCGCGTACTGGCCCAGCTTTTTTACCTTGTCCGGATTCGCAGCGTCAGCCTTGCTGGCAACCACGATCATGGGCTTGCGTTCCAGTCCTGCTCCGAACCTGCTCAACTCGCGCAGGATTACATCGAAATCTTTCACAGGATCCGGTCTTCCGCTCGCATCCGAGCAATCGACCAGATGCACCAGACAGCGCGTGCGTTCAATATGCCTCAGGAACTGAGTGCCCAGTCCCGCGCCTTCGCTCGCGCCTTCAATCAATCCCGGAATGTCGGCCACCACATAACTGACGACATTCGGCATTTCACCCAGCGCCACCACCCCAAGATTCGGTTGCAGTGTCGTGAATGGATAATCCGCAATCTTCGGCCTTGCAGCCGAAATGCGTGAAATCAGCGTGGACTTTCCTACATTCGGATAACCCACCAGTCCTACATCGGCCAGCAGTTTTAATTCGAGCCGTAACCGAAGCTCTTGCCCCGGCTTTCCCGGCTCGTGCTCACGGGGAGCCTGGTGCGTCGGCGTGGCGAAGTTCTGGTTGCCACGTCCACCGCGTCCGCCCTTCGCGATCACGATGCTTTCATTCGGCTGCGCAAAATCATGGATCAGCTCGCCGGTCTCGTCGTTATAGACCATGGTTCCGACCGGAACTTTCAGCGTGACGCTGTTACCTTCCGCGCCCGTGCGGTTGGAGCCTTCTCCATGCCGTCCGCGCTGCGCCTTGTACTCGGGATTGAAGCGGAAATGTACAAGCGTGTTGTGTCTCTCGCTTGCTTCCATGATGACATCGCCGCCGCGTCCGCCATCTCCACCACTCGGGCCTCCGCGAGGAACAAACTTTTCTCTGCGGAAGGCCATGCAGCCATTACCACCGGCTCCGGATGCGACTCGAATTTTTGCTTCATCAACGAACATCGATACTCGCGTCCTTATCTGAGCTATTTCACCACAACTGGTGCAAGAAACATAGATGAGAAATGATGATTGAAGTTAGATTTACATAAGTAAATCAACTAAAAGTCGCTTTCCCAAAAGCTGCGAAGCGATTCAGACCTCCGCAATCGCCCATTTCACAAATATCCAATGCACGCCTTGCTCAACTTAGTATAGCCCTTGCATCCAGTATTCATGCACCTCTGCGGCGCAACACAATTCACCGTGCAGCGACTGTTTCGCGAATGCCAAATAGAGAAAAGACGCGCAGCACTGTGGTTAAGCTCGCTCCAGGAATTGCGAAGCGAACATGCGCCGGTCTGTTGCTAACAGCAGCAAACGGAAAAGGCAGAACAACAGGCGTGCACGAACACAGAAGCCGAAGCACCGCAAAAATCCGCTCGCGCAAAAGCTTTTCACCTATCGGTTCAATGGTCTTTTGTTGTTTCTCAGACGCAGAAAGACCTCGCCCTGAGGCGAGGTCTTTGCCGCTGAAACTTCTTATGCTTCCGCAACTGGCGTTGTGCCGAGCGGCTCGATAGCGACGAACTTGCCCATCTGTCCGCGATCGATAAACTTCACTTTGCCGTCCATCTTGGCAAACAGCGTATCGTCCTTGCCGCGTCCAACGTTCAGGCCGGGCTTGATACGGGTGCCGCGCTGGCGAACAATGATCGTGCCGCCAGTGACGGTTTCTCCGGCGAAGGCTTTGACGCCAAGACGCTGCGCGTTTGAGTCGCGGCCGTTGCGGGATGTTCCTTGACCTTTTTTGTGTGCCATAACGAAATTCCTGTTCCTTCAGTCATTCGCTGCCAGAGCCGCGAACTGTGAAAATTACTAAGCTATGTTTCGCTGCGTCGGCGCGGCAGCCTCAAAGCCTAAACGGCAACCGCAGGAGCCTTGAATGTCTGGCCGCCTGCGCTGATTTCCGCAATGCGTACCTGGGTGAACGGCTGTCTGTGTCCGTTCAGTTTCTTGTACTGCTTCTTGCGCTTAAAGTGGAAGACCAGAATCTTGTCGGCGCGGCCCTGTCCGAGGATCTCGCCAATTACCTTGGCATCCTCGGCTTTGGCAATCTTGCCTTCTTCGCCGCTAACTGCCAGGACTTCGAATTCAATGTTCTGGTCGCTGGACGTCTTTTCAATCTTAATGACGTCACCGGGAGCGACACGATACTGCTTACCGCCAGCGCGGATCACCGCGTACATAGCAATGCCTCCATAAATCTTCTCTCCATCGGAGGCACCACTACAAAGGGTAGGCCGATGGAGTTACTCGCAATCAACTCTGTGCGCTTGCACTTCCTCGCGGGTCGAAAGACCGCAGGCAGATCCGGTGAACTATGCTGCAACACCGGGCCTGATGCGAGGTGCCTCTGACGAGGCGAAGCACTACAGGCAAACCACAAGATTTTAGCGTTTTCCTCAGCCCAAGGTCAAACGCTTCAGGAATTCCGCTTTTCAAAGGCTTTTTTAGGACCTTTGCCGTAGAAAAAAGTAAGCAGACATGCCGGCGCCGATCGCAATTACAATCCAGCGCACGTGCTCATGCTTCATCTTCTGCGCCAGATGCGCGCCGTAGTAGCCGCCAAGCAGCGCCCCGGCCACCATAACGCCCGCATGTTTCCAGTAGATTACACTTCGACTGATGAACGCCAGCAGCGCGATTCCGTTACACGTGGCAGCCTGTACGGTTTTGTAGGCATTGATGCGGTGAATGTGATGGATACCTAGCAATGCCAGCAGTGCCATCATCAGAATCCCGGCTCCAGCACCGAAGTAGCCGATGTAGAACGCCACGAAAAACTGTGCCGTTGCGCCCCCAGCGGTGGAAAGCGCCGCCTCTCCCTGTGGACGTACAGCCGCCGTGATCTTACGGCTGAACGCAAACAGCAGGGTCGCCGTCAGCAGCAGGTAGGGAATCAGACCCAGAAACGTCTGCTGCGGAGTCAGCAGCAGTGTCACGGCTCCAAGCACTCCGCCCACGCATCCGGTCGCGAGCAGGGGACCGAGCACGTGCCGCGCTTCGGCACCGCGCAACTCCCTGCGGTAACCTCCAATGCTCCCCAGCATCCCCGGAAACAGGGCCATCGTGTTCGTGGCATTCGCCTGGATCGGCGGCACACCCATCAGGAGCAGCATCGGAAAACTGAGAAAACTGCCGCCGCCCGCTACCGCGTTTATCGCGCCGCTCACCACGGCCACTCCGAACAGCAACCCTGCTTGCTGTAATGTCAGCATTCCACAATTCTAAGCGCGCCTGTCATCGACTCACTACACTTCGCGGAAAGGAAAAGGCCGCACCGGGCGGCCCTCGCAAAAAATCTCAATCGCCTGTCTAATTTACGTTCACGTTCCCATACGTCTCATAGAGCTTCCCGGCGGTGTCCCAGGCCAGAATCACAATAAAATGCGAGCCCTTCGTGGTGTTCACCTCTGCCGTAATCCCCGGCCCCGCCGATTGCTGCACCTTCACCCCGTTCAGGTACACAATCATCTTCGTTATCGGTTTTGGATTCCCGGTAACCTCGGCCTGCACCCGGAAGCTGGTCCCCACGTCCGCCGCCAGACTCTCGCCCATGCCGCTCGGGCTGACGACCGTAATCCCCGGCCTGCAAGCTCCCGTCTTCGGATTGCAGTCAAGGTTGTAGAAGGTGTAAAAGCGGCGCGTTAGCGTGCTTGTCACTCCTTGCGCATTCACTGCACTGATCACGAGTGTGTGGCTGCCGGCGGGTGCGAACGCGCCCGTTTGCAGAGGAGCCGAGGCCGGCTGTCCGGTTTGCGCTGAACTGATCAACGCTTTTCCGTCCAGCGTGACTGTCCATCTCTTTACTCCCACAGCGAATGCGGCTGAGATCGGCACCCCGGTCTCTGGCTGATAACTTCCCGCCGAGGGTGAGCACAGCGTAATCGTCGAGCCTCCGCGCGCACAAACACCCACGCCAAAACCTGTAACCGTAAAGCTGGACTTAGCCTGATAAAGCTTCCCGTTGGCATCCCAGGCGTTCACTGTGATGCTGTGGAACCCGTTCTTAATCGCGAAATCAACCAGCTTTCCGGGCAGAAAATCCAAACTGTCTACCTTCACGTTGCCGTCGTAAACAGATAAATGGGTGATAGCCACCCCTCCCGAGTTTGCCGCCAGCTCAATTGTCGCGGGATAGAGTACGGTCGAGCCCTTGGAAGGAAAGCACATAATCAACCCGCTCTGCGTGGGAGCAGCACACTCGGCATGCGCCGCAACAGCCAAGACGGCGACACCCGCAAGGCATAGAACCAAATGAAAGACGCGGTTTAACATAGCTGTTCCAACCCTCGCAGATGTGCTCGCGTCCTGTGCTGGTGCAATTCGGAATCCATAGATCAATGCCACTTTTGGCCCGTAAAATCGCTGGGTCCAGCAAGGGAAAGTTGAACTCGAAAGATGAACCTTTCCATTTCTCGGTAGCAAAGTGCTCAATTGCGGCTTTCTTCAAGGATGCGGGCCATCCGAATTGAAAATCCCCCCAAAGTAGCGCTATCAAGGGTTTTCAGCGCCTACACAAAGGGGAGCGCCGAAGCGCTCCCCTCATGTTCATTTACTTAATTTTTCCTACGTCAGCGGCAGACTCGGTTCGTCGCCGTTGCCATTTCCATTGGCTTCTTCCTTGGGCAAAACCACGGCTGCTGCTACGCGATCGTCGCCTTCCAGTTGCAGCAGCTTCACTCCCTGTGTTGCTCTTCCTGCCTCGCGAATCGTATCGGTGCCCATGCGAATAATCTTGCCGAACTGGCTGATCAGCATGGCCTCGCTCTCTTCGCTCACCAGCAGAATCGCAACCACCTTACCGTTTTTTGCCGTAGTCTTCAGGTTGATCACGCCCTTGGCGCCGCGTCCTGTCAGACGGTAGCTGTCCACCTGAGTACGCTTTCCGTAGCCGTTTTCAGAAATCGTGAGGATCAGGTTCGGTGTTGGATCGCCTTCCTCGTCCTGTTTATTCTTCTTTCGGCTCTTGTGCTCGGCCTCTGTCGGCGTGTTCTTCGGAGTTACAACCATCCCGACAATGTAGTCCTTCTCCGCCAGGTGCATACCCCGTACGCCATAAGCAGGACGTCCCATCGAGCGCACGTCCTGTTCGTCGAAACGCACCGCCATGCCAAGATGCGTGGCCAGCAGGATGTACTGCTCTCCATCCGTCACCTGCGCCGAAACCAGTTCGTCGTCCTTGTCGATTCCGATAGCGATAATGCCGCGCGACATCACGTTCGAAAAGTCCTTTAGCGGAGTCTTCTTCACCGTGCCCTTGCGCGTGGCAAAGAAGATGAACTTTCCCTCTTCCTCAAGATCAGTCACGCAAAGGAAGGCCCGAACCGTTTCTCCCGGTTGCAGGTTCACAAGGTTTCCGATGTGCTTGCCCTTTCCTGCTGCGCTCACGTCAGGAATCTCGTAGACCTTCAGCCAGTACACGCGTCCTGTGTTCGTGAAGATCAGGATGAAGTTGTGCGTGGTCGCTGCGATCATGTGCTCCACGAAATCCTCTTCACGTGTGCTCATGCCCTTGCGGCCGGTGCCTCCGCGCCGCTGCTGCCGGTAGGTGGAAACGTTTGTGCGCTTCAGATAGCCCGCGTGGCTCACCGTGACCGCCACCTGCTCGTCGGCAATCAAGTCTTCCAGTTGCAGCTCTTTGGCTTCGTCCTGAATGATTGTGCGGCGCTCGTCGCCGTAGTCTTTGCGGATCTGTTTCAGCTCCGCCACAATCACCGAGCGCAGTTTCTGCTCCGATCCCAGAATGGACTCATACTCGGCAATCCGCTCGCGCTGTTCCTTCAACTCGTTCAGAATCTCGTCGATGGATAGCCGCGTCAGCCTGTGTAATTGAAGCTCAAGGATGGCGTCGGCCTGTTTTGTGCTGAACGGTTTTTCCGGATCGGCCTTCGGGAACTCTCCCGTCAGATTGATCGTGATCGATTTTCCGCCGAAATAATTCACCAGGTTGTCGCGAGCTTCGCTGCGATTCTGGCTGCCGCGAATAATTGCAATCACATGATCGAGATGATCCAGAGCCTTCTGGTAGCCCTCAAGAATGTGCTCGCGATCCTTAGCCTTCTGCAGCAGGAACGCCGTGCGCCGGCGAATCACATCGACGCGGTGGTCGATGAAGTGCTGCAGCGCCTGCACCAGTCCCATCTCGCGCGGCTGGCCGTTGACCACGGCCAGGAAGATCATGCTGAAGCTCTCCTGCATCTGCGTGTGCTTATAGAGCTGATTTAGTACGATCTCCGGCTGCGATCCGCGCTTCAGCTCGATGACGATGCGCATTCCATCGCGGTCGCTTTCGTCACGGATATCGCTGATTTCTTCTATCGTCTTTTCGTTCACCAGGTCGGCGATGCGCTCGATCAACCGCGCCTTGTTCACCTGGTAAGGAATCTCTGTGACGATAATCGCCTCGCGTTCCTTCGTCAGGTTCTCGCGCTTAACCTTGGCGCGCATCAGGAATCGCCCGCGCCCTGTTCTGTATGCCTCGTGCAGCCCTTTGCGTCCGTGGATGAACCCTGCGGTAGGGAAGTCCGGCCCCTGCACGATCTTCAAAATCTCATCAAGCTGAGTGTTGGGTTTCTCCACTAACAGAATTGCTGCCGTAATGATCTCGGTCAGATTGTGCGGAGGAATGTTGGTGGCCATGCCCACGGCAATTCCGTTCGAGCCATTGATCAGCAGCGTCGGTATCCGCGAAGGCAGCACTGTGGGTTCGGCTGTCGAGTCGTCAAAGTTAGCGACGAAATCCACTGTGTCCTTGTCGATGTCGGCCAGCAACTCGGCGGCAATCGCCGTCAGGCGAGCTTCCGTGTATCGGTAGGCCGCCGGTGGATCGCCATCAACCGAGCCGAAGTTCCCCTGTCCGTCCACTAAGGGATAGCGCAGAGAGAAATCCTGCGCCATGCGCACCATGGCGTCATAAACCGAGGAGTCGCCGTGGGGGTGATACTTACCAAGCACTTCGCCGACAACCTTGGCGCACTTTACGTGCTTTTTGTTGTGCAGCAGTCCCATGTCGTGCATCGCGTAGAGAATGCGCCGATGCACCGGCTTCAGTCCGTCGCGGATATCCGGCAACGCGCGGCCAATGATGACCGACATCGAGTAGTCGAGATACGACCGCCGCATCTCCTCTTCAATGTTGATCGGCTGCACGTTCATCGGAGGACCACCGCCGCCTTCCAGCGGAAGCTTTGGGGTGTTAGTGTCTTCTGCCATGTAATTCTGAATACCTTCCAGCGTGCTGAGGAGCCTGTGCTGTTCCCAAACACGCGTTCAATCTCTGCGGGTGCCTTCCTTGCGCGCGTCTCTTGCGTCCAAGATGGCTACTCGAGCTTGTCGCTGCTCTCACTGTTGCTCGTGTTTTCGGAGTGTCTACACCTTAAGATTTCCCAACTCTCACCTCATTTTTTTTGAGGCTAACGTGGGACGCGATCCGCCACGCGCAGAGCATAACTTTTCTCAGCAGCAACCCTGTTTTCCTTCTGCGTTGAACGGAATTTCACTCGGCAGCGGCCTGTTCGTGACCCGCTTTGACGCTGTTAACTATCTGCACGGTAGGAAATTAGCCACTGAGAAGCACAGATCATTATAACACGCGGGTACTGTTGTTACGGTCTTCACGTGAAGGGTAAAAGACATCATTACAATAATTTACAGAGTTCTCAATCATCTTTCGCGGATCGTCGGCTGGAGCTGTTGTCTAACTCGAACAGTTATCGAAAAGCTGATGTGCTCCCAGTTTTGTAGGGAGCAAAACCGACAGCAATTCTCATGAAACATTTTTCAGTCATCCAGGGCCAGCAGGCGTCAGCAGCCTTGGAATTGTTCTGGACCCTGTCCAGGGAGGACAACCCGCTTGTTCAATTTTACTGTCGAACCGTCAACCCGATTAACAAGCGGCCCCAATTTCGAAAGGAAGGAAAGGACAGACATGAAGAGAATACTCTGCACGCTCATCGCCTTGTTTGGATTGTCACTCACAGCCTACTCGAGCGACATACCAACACCCAACCCTGAAGTTGGGTTCGGATACACATACATCAGCGGCAACCAAGGCTTGAATGGCTTCAATGTCTCTGCTGCAGCACTGTTCTCACGACGGATCGCAGTCGCCTTCGATTACGATACCGCGTGGGACACGTCTTCTCTTGGGGCATTCACAGGTACACCAATAGGACAGGTTGTCTCCAAGGCTCACCTTCAGAACGTCCTGATAGGTCCACGAGTCTATTTTCCCGGGCTGATCAAAACCAGTAACCAGAAAGTGAAACGACTCCACCCATTTGCGGAATTAGAATTTGGAGGCTCCGATCTGGGTTCAAGCCTTGATGTCAGGAACTTGGATACGCATATTCATTCCTCGGAAACCGTCTTTGCATGGATGCTGGGTGGTGGAGCCGATTACAGGTTGGGGGACCATTGGGCAGCTCGCGGCCGAATGGATCTCCTTCGGACCCACTTCGTCAATGAAGGGCAGAGCCGTTTTCGGCTGGTGCTTGGTATTGCCTACACCTTCAAGGCAAGGGAATACTAGTCTTGGCTGTTGCCGGCGTAAGTAGCTTTTTAAAGCAGCTTTACGCCGTCATCCAGTCCAGCGCCCTCGCAACGTAGCTCTTCATGTCGCGCCGATGTACCACTGCGTCGAGGAACCCTCTTTGCACGAGGAACTCACTGCGCTGGAAGCCTTGCGGTAGCTTCTGACGAATTGTCTGTTCGATCACTCGCGGACCTGCGAATCCGATCAGCGCGCCCGGCTCGGCGATATTCAAATCGCCCAGCATCGCAAAGCTCGCCGTCACTCCGCCTGTCGTCGGGTCGGTCAGCACGGAAATGTACGGAACCTTGGCGTCGTCCAGTTTTCCCAGTGCCGCGGAAACCCTCGCCATCATCATCAGCGAGATCGTGCCCTCCATCATGCGCGCCCCGCCCGTGGCCGAAAACACCAGCAGCGGAAGCCGCATCTTCAGTGCTCTTTCCACCGCTCGCGTAATCGTTTCACCCACAACGCAGCCCATGCTGCCGCCGATGAACTGATACTCCATTGCCGAGACGATCACCTCGCGTCCGTTGATCTTGCCGTGCGCGTTCACGATTGCGTCATTGCGCCCGGTCAATTTTTGCGCCGCCTTCAGCCTTCCCTTGTAGGGCTTCAGGTCGGCGAACTCCAATGGATCGGTCGTCACCAGGTTACCGTCTTCTTCAACGTACTTGCCGTCGTCAAACAGGTATCCTAGTCGCGTACGCGTGTCGATGCGGAAGTGCTTGTCGCACTTCGTGCAGACGTGGAAATTCGCTTCCAGATCTTTCTTCCAGATAATCTGTCGGCACTGGTCGCACTTGACCCAGAGCCCTTCTGTGCGAACTTTGCGCTCACCACTCGTATCCAGTTCCTTCGATTCCCGTTTAAACCAGCTCATACGTTCTCTTTCAAAAATACATTCATGAGAGTCTGCCGGCGCAATCTCCGGCAGCATAGAGACCTAGTGCAAAGGCGAAGTGTTGTTGACGGTCCAGATCGGGGAACGGCGTCTGTTATGGTTAGCCTTGGGGGATCAACCGCTCCCTTGCGCTTGCCTAGTACTCGATTCCCCGCTGTGCCTCGATTCCCTTCTGATACGCGTGTTTTACCTCGCGCATTTCGGTAACCGTATCGGCCAGTTCAACAATTGTCGGGTGCGCACTCCGCCCCGTCAAGATCACGTGTACCATCTCCGGCTTACGTCGCAGCACCTCCGCGACTTTCTCCGGGTCCAGCATCTTGTAACCGATCGCGTAATTGATCTCGTCCAGAATAACCATGTCCCATTGCCCGGACAGAATTGCCTCTTCGGCTTGCTTCCAGCATTCCTCCACCATCTTGACGTCTTCGGGATCGGTTTCCGCGCCGCCGACTTTCACAAAGCCGCGGCCCATCTGCTTCATTACAAAGTTGTCGCCAAAGGCTTTCACCGCGTCCAGTTCGCCGTAGTGCCAGGAGCCCTTCAGAAACTGCAGCATCAGAACCTTCAGTCCATTACCCACCGCTCGCAGAGCCGTGCCCATGGCGGCCGTAGTCTTGCCTTTTCCCGGCCCGGTGTTCACTAGGATCAATCCCTTACGGACATTTGCCATTGTCTTTGCTACGCTCCTTCTGGTGAAGTCTCCCGGTCTGATGGGGTCTGTTGCGGATCATCGCCACTCGCCAGCTTTCCAGATGCAAGCCCGATTGTAAATGGTGCCACCCGGCGTCGCGTACTCATCGCTGCCCAGGTTCCGTGCGAGACACCCCCAAGAGGTCTGTTTTGCGTTTAATTTTAAGAATGCTCCCATTCCGCACGGCTGTGCTACTGTCCGTTTTTTTTGCTTCCACCTTCGCCTTATCTGCGGATGGGAAAACTCTGCTTGAGCAGGGACACTATCGCCAGCTCTACGCCATTGCACAGAATCGCCTCAGCCACAATTCGCGCGATGCTGAAGCCCTTTCCTGGCTGTCTGCTATCTATGATGCTCAAGGAGACTTTGATCGTGCCGTTCAGTTTGGGCGCCGATCCGCCGAAGCTGCTCCCAACAGCAGCGAGTTTCATTGCCAGCTTGCAGACGCTCTCGGCGACAGGGCTTTGCAGTTAGGAGTCTTCGGTGGCGGAATTCCTCTGGCCCGCCAGATGCGGCACGAACTGGACCGCTCGCTTCAGCTTGATCCCCGCAATATCCGTTGTTTGAAGGAATCCATGGGACTTTACGAGCAGGCTCCCGCAATCGTCGGCGGCTCCAAGGCCAAGGCCCGCGAAACTCTGCGTAGGATTTACCAGATCAGCTCGTCGGAAGGAGCGCTTGCCGAAGCCGCGCTGCTTCAGATGCAGAAGCGCCCGCTTCCTGAAATCGAAACTCATCTGCGCCGGGCCGTGCAGCTTAATCCGCGCCTGTATCGTGCCATCATCGATCTGACCTCCATACTCGCCAGTAATGGCTACCGTCGTTATGCCGAGGCCGAATATTTTGCCCGCCTGGCGATTGCGGCCGAACCCAACCGTGCTGGGGGTTACAGATACCTGGCTATCGTTTACGCTCATCAGCAGCGCTGGAACGATCTTGACGCTGCGCTTGCCGAATCGTACAGCCACGTCCCGGACAATCCCGCGCCATACTACTTTGCGGCAATGGCACTGCTTGAAACGAACGCCGACCTGCCGCGTGCCGAGCGCTACCTGCGCCACTACCTCAGTTCTGAACCGGAGATTGGCGCGCCCACTCAAGGCACCGCCCACTGGAAGCTTGGTCTCGTTCTTGAGAAGGAAGGCCACCTCACCGACGCCGCAAGAGAACTTCGCGCCGCAGCCGCGCAAAACATCAGCGACCCCGCATTCAAAAGAGATCTGAAGCGCATCGCCGGATAGCGAATTTACAAGTGAATGAGTAAGCGAGAAGGGCTGTCAAAAATGACAGCCCAATTTGTGTGTTCCAAGAGGCCTGGGTGCCCCAGGTTCGCGTCCGCGCTTTTCGGCGCTAACCTGGGAAGCGGAATCTGCGGAAGAGTATTATCTCGATCATCAATGCCGCAATCACTACTCCCCTACCGTCCCATGCTTGCCGGAGTGCACGGGTTCCCCGTTGGGTCCGTCACTGGAGTTCGAGGGCATCGGTGGAATGCTCCACGGAATTGCCCACGGCTGAAATCTGCACCGGACTTGCTACCGTAGAGCCAGAGGCCGGGCTGCATATTGTGACCGAAGGCGGGCCGGATGCGGGCGAACATGGGCCACCGCCGCCGCTCGTAACCGTGACGATTACGGTGTCGCTCTTGGTGGGGTCTGCCGCGCTCGTCGCGACAATGGTGTGAGTGCCACTCGTGGCTGGAGCCGTGTACAAACCCGAGTCGGTGATTGTCCCCACGTTGATGTTGCCGTTGAACAATCCATCGACCGACCAGGTCACATCTGTATCCGTCGCATTGAGGATGGTTGCCGTGAATTCCTGTGTGTCTCCGGGTGCAAGCGTCGCGGAACTTGGCGTCGTCTCAACCGATACAGGCGAGGTCCCGGCTCCCGAGACGGTAACGATGACCGTGCTTTTGAATACAGCGCCCGAGCTGTCCCATGCGTTAACCGTGAGATTGTGATCGCCGGAGCTGAGCGTAACCGAAGTGCTGAGCTGGTTAGCCTGCACCTTGTACGCGATTTCGTTGTCAACGTACAGAATCATTGCGGTGACCGGGTACGCGTTGTTGGTAGTGCCAGCCGCCACGGAAACCGGGGAGTTGAGAGTTGCACCACTTGCAGGAGTGCAGATGGTGACCGAAGGTGAAATCGGATTCAGCGTGCATGGGGCAGCCGTCGCAAACGCCGCGGTCGCCAGGAAAAACATCAGAAGCTGTAAAACAATTAAAGTCGGCGGACGGGACTTCAACGATGTAATCGCACGGGGTGAACCGTGAATCACGAGACTACCTCCTGAGCAGCATTCATGGCGGCATTTAGGATGCTTGCTGGCCGGGAGAGGTGGCCGTCATCAACTTTGCTGTACCGGCAGCAGATTTTGGGGCATGGCCAAGATGCAAGTACGGAAAAAGCCTTTCGCTTGCAGACAGCATTTATACTGAATTCTTATGCTGAGAGTACGATTTGCGCCCTCTCCTACAGGGTTCCTGCACGTGGGCAGTGCGCGCACCTTCATTTCAAACTGGCTCTACGCCCGCCACAACGGCGGCACGATGATCTTCCGTCTCGACGATACCGACGCTGAGCGCAACACGGACGTCAGCGTCAATTCGATCTTCGATGGCCTCCGCTGGCTGGGGCTTTCCTGGGACGAGGAGTACAAGCAATCCGAGCGGCTTGCCCTGCATCGTCAGGTTGCCGAAGCCATCTTTGCCAAGGGTCTTGCCTATCGCGATTTCACTCCCGCTCACAACGGCGACAGCGAAAAGTCCTGTCCGCAGGGAGCATGGCTCTTCAATCCCGGCATGCGCGATCTTTCCCGTGCCGAGAGCGACCGCCGGGCCGCCGCCGGAGAGCCGTTCGCCCTCCGTTTCAGAGTGCCGCGCGACCAAGACCGACTCCTGCGCTTCGTCGATTCCGTTTACGGAGAGCAGACGAAGCTGGCCGATGAGGTCGAGGACTTTGCGCTTCTGCGCAGCGACGGAATGCCGACCTACCACCTGGCCTCCTGCGCCGATGATGCTGACCTGCGCATCAGCCACATCATTCGCGGTCAGGATCATCTCTCGAACACGTTCAAGCACCTGCTGATCTTCGAAGCCGCCGGAGCCGAGACGCCACAGTTCGCGCACCTTCCACTTCTGGTTGCGCCTGATGGCACAAAGCTTTCCAAGCGCCGCCACGGCCCCGTCGTCAGCGTGACGACTTATCGTGACGCGGGCTTTCTGCCCGAGGCGTTCATCAACTTTCTTTGCCTGCTGGGCTGGTCGCCTAAGAATGATCGCGATTTTCTCACCGTGCCGGAGCTGATCTCGGCCTTTACACTGGAAGGCATCAACCGTTCCAATGCTGTGGTGAACTTTACGGAGGAGGACCCCTTCGATTCCAAGGCCGTCTGGCTCAACGCCGAGCACATTCGCGCCCTGCCGGTCGAGCAGCTCTCTGAACGCCTCCTTCCGTGTTTACAGGGGTGCCCCACATCTGCCGCTGTCAGCAGATGTGGGCCTTTACTCACGCCCGAGAAGCTCTTGCAGGTCACGCCGCTGATTCGCGAGCGCATTAAGTTTCTTTGCGACGTGAATAGCGTTGCAGACTTCTTCTTTGTCGATCAGCTTCCGCCGTACGATTGCCTTGAGCTGATCCCGCAGAAGGGCGACCGGGCGCTGGCGCTGAAGATTCTTACCGAGGCGCGCGAAGTGATTGCCGCAACGCCCTTCGATCACGCATCGCTCGAAGCTGCGCTGCGCGAGGCCGCGACGCGCCTGGGAGTGAAGACCGGACCAATGTTCCAGCCCATCCGTGTCGCAGTCTGCGGACGCAAAAACGCGCCGCCTCTCTTTGAGACCATGGAAGTTCTGGGCCGTGAAGTTTGCCTGGAGCGCATTGCTCAGGCCATTGCCAAGCTCTAATGACCGTATTGATCACGCAGTGTTGATCGTTGCCTTGTTTGCAAAGTAAAGGAATGGAGTTATGACCACATCGAATCCGGAAAGCAAAGACGCCGCCAACACCCCGGCCGAGTCCGCCCCACGTCCCTCCAACTTCATCCGCGACATAGTCATCGAGGATTTGAAGACGAAGAAGTTCGGCGATGCCGTTATTCAGACGCGCTTTCCACCGGAGCCAAACGGCTATCTCCACATCGGCCACGCTAAGGCCATCTGTCTCGACTTCAATCTGGCCGACGAGTTCGGGGGAAAAACCAACCTGCGCTTCGATGACACCAACCCCGAGAAGGAAGAGCAGGAGTACGTAGATTCCATCCAGAACGATGTGCGCTGGCTCGGCTTTGAGTGGGAGCGCCTCTGCTACGCCTCCGACTACTTCGACCAGCTCTACGCGTGGGCTGTGCAACTCATCAAGGCAGGCAAAGCCTATGTCGATGACCTCACCGCCGAGGAGATCCGGCAGTATCGCGGCACCCTCACCGAACCCGGACAGGACAGCCCCTACCGCAATCGCAGCGTCGAGGAGAACCTCGATCTGTTTGAGCGCATGCGCAAGGGGGAGTTCCCCGACGGCAGCCGCGTCCTCCGCGCCAAAATCGACATGGCCTCGCCCAATCTCAACATGCGCGATCCGGTCATGTACCGCATCCTGCATGCCGAGCATCACCGTACCGGAGACAAGTGGTGCATCTACCCGATGTACGACTACGCGCATGGGCAGTCCGATTCGCTTGAGCAGATTACGCACTCCATGTGTACCCTGGAGTTTGCCGATCACCAGCCGCTTTACAAGTGGTTCATCGAGCAGCTTGGAATCTTCCCTTCGCAGCAGATTGAGTTCGACCGTCTGAACCTCACCTACACCTTGCTGAGCAAGCGCAAGCTGTTGCAGCTGGTGCGGGAGAAGCACGTAAGCGGATGGGATGATCCGCGCATGCCAACCATCAGCGGCATTCGTCGTCGCGGCTTCACCGCTGAGGGCATCCGCAATTTCTGTGCCGCTATTGGAGCTTCGCGCACCAATGGATCGACAGACATCGAAATGCTCGAACACTTCCAGCGCGAAGACCTGAACAAGCGTGTCTCGCGTGCCATGGTGGTCATGCGCCCTCTCAAGGTCGTAATCGACAACTACCCGGAAGGCTTGCAGGAGCTCGTCGAAGTGGCGAACAATCCCGAAGACCCAAACGCCGGATACCGTCAGGTTCCTTTCTCGCGCGAAATCTACATCGAGCAGGACGATTTCCGCGAAGTTCCCCCGCCCAAGTACTATCGCCTCTCGCCGGGGAAAGAAGTTCGGCTCCGCAACGCGTACTTCGTCACCGCAACCAGCGTGGTCAAAGACGCGCAGGGCCAGGTCGTCGAGGTGCACTGCACCTACGATCCAGCGAGCTATGGCGGCAACTCGCCCGACGGACGCAAGGTGAAGTCGACAATTCACTGGGTCTGCGCCAAGCACGCCATCGCGGCGGAGATTCGTCTCTACGACAAGCTTTTCACCAAGGCAGATCCAAGCCAGCTCGAAGAGGGAGAGAACTTCACCAGCAACCTCAATCCGAATTCGCTGGAGATACTGCTGGACGCGAAGCTGGAGCCAATGCTTGGCCTTGCCAAGGCCGGCGACCGCTATCAGTTCGAGCGTATCGGCTATTTCTGCGTCGATCCCGATACCATGCCCGGCAACTTGGTCTTTAATCGAACGCTGCCGCTCAAGGACTCTTGGGCAAAGATCGAAAAGAAAGCCGGAGCGTAAGTCCGCATTCCGTTATCCCACCTTAGCCGCAAAAACAGCGGCGAAGGTGGGGCACCCGGCAGCTGGAAGCCAAGGCATAATTTCTCCCTCCTATTCTTTAGCGCAGACGCCTCTGAGGAGGTTGTCCAAGTCCCGTAAATCACGGTAATGGAGGAGCAGGATTTCGTTCGTGGACGCAAGCTGTTCGGCTGCTGGCGTAAATCTGTTGTTCGTAACTACGACGCCATGGTGTGCTTGTTCATGAGCCTTCCCGGCAGCAGCTTCTTGGACGGCTTTGTTACCAACAGGATTTGAATAAAGCTTGCACTGAAGCACAACTCGAACGCCGTGCTTCTCGGCTATGACATCCACACCTTGGTCGCGACTCTGTATAGTGACGCGGGCATTCCATCCGCTTCGGCGTAGTTCCTCGGCGCAGAAGGTTTCAAATTCCGATGGGGTCATGTCATCCGAAAAAGTTTGAAATGGAGGTCGATTCTGCATCGCGGAGTCAATATGGTTTTCGATGAGAGTGACGATTATCCCCCGGTCGCGCAGGAACTCCGCATTTTCACTTGGAGCCGGGTGCCCCACCTTCGCGCCGTGTTTTTCGGCGCTAAGGTGGGAAGCAGGACGCCTCCGCCTGAAGTGCTTTTGTCTTTCCGCTCTCTCTTCTTCGAGCCGTCCACTCCGACTCAATCTCGACGACTCCCGCCTCACCGAGCGCGTAATGCCGAAAGCTGCTCCACGGCCAATCTTCGGGCTTTTCGCACAGTCCGCGTTTAACCGGATTGCGATGAATGTAGCGGAGCTTTTCCCTGAAATCGGAGTAGCTGCGAATGTTGCGGTCGTAGTAGCGCTTCTGCCAGAAATGTCCGCTGTTAGTGTGCTCCTCGGAGATGGAGTGACTTTGTTTTGCGGATGACAATTTCAAAAAATGAATGGTGTCGGCCAGCGTCCCCGAACCGGGTTCGCTCAGGAGCAGATGAATGTGCTCCGGCATGACAACGTAGCCATACACGCACAGAGAAAATTGCTGACGGGTCCTCTCAAGGGTCTCCAGAAACAGCTCGCATACAGCGGGGCTATTCAACCACGCCTGCCTTCGATAGCAACTGAAGGTTACAAAATGAGACTGCCCCGAGTGATGCAGTCGTATCAACCCTTGCGTCATGCCAATCACTTTACGGAAAGGGCTTGGACATGGGAAGGCAAATCAGAAAATTTGCAGAGATGGACTGCATCGCTTCCCACCTTAGCCGCAAAAACAGCGGCGAAGGTGGGGCACCCGCACCCGGCCGCGCCGATCAGGGTACAGCCTCTTGAAAGATCACTGGTGCCCCACGTTCGTGCCGCGGGTGGCCCATTCAAGCCTTCTGGCTTGAGTGGGGTAGCTGTATAGCCGGGTGCCCCACCTTCGAGCCGTGCTTTTCGGCGCTAAAGGTGGGAAGCGAGCCTGACACTAGCCGTCCTACAGCATCTCAGCATCCTTTATTCGCATCTCAGCTTAGGGGGCAACAGATTTTGCACTGACTAAGGTTTCATGGTGCGTGAATTTGTTTTACCTGAGTCGTAAAATGCAGGGCGTCTTCGGAAGTCGGAGATGACGTTATAAAGCGAAGCCTCTATCAACTACCCGGTGCGTGATAGGTACGCGCCTCGCGCAGAGCACGGATAAGGAGGTTCTATGCCCATCCTAAAGCTCAGACAGTTTCTTGACGAGAACCTCGTCAAGTACGTTGTGATCACCCACAGCAAGGCATACACGTCCCAGGGTATCGCCGCTACTGCGCATATCTCGGGAAATGAACTGGCCAAAACCGTCATGCTGAAGAAAGATGGAGAACTCTGCATGGCAGTTCTGCCCGCGTCGAGACAGGTAAATCTAGGACTGTTCGCAAAAGTCACCAACAGCCAAGATGTCATTCTCGCAAGTGAGCGAGATTTCAAAGATCGCTTCCCGGACTGTGAGATCGGAGCGATGCCGCCGTTTGGCAATCTATACGGACTCAAGGTTTACGTGGATAGATCGCTAACACGCGACAAGGAGATCGCCTTCAACGCCGGTTCGCATCTAGAACTCGTCAAGCTTGCCTACATGGATTATGACAGGCTGGTTCAACCGACCGTTGCCGATTTCGCGACAGGAACTGTCGGCCAAGCCGCATAGAGTCCAGTCCCGGCGGAGGAAACTCCGCCGGGATTTAGCAGTTAAGCTGTCTCAGTATCCATTGAGAGACTAGTGTGCAATTTGCGCCAGCGCGGCGCGGAAGAGTTGTTCGAAGGTCCGTCCATCGGGCGGACCAAGTTTTTCCAGTGCTTTGTCGGCAGCGGCAGCCTGGTAGCCAAGGTTGACCAGCGCCGAGAGCACATCGTCTTCGAGTAGATGCTTGGGACGAGGCACCGCTGGAGTAACTCCGAAGTCGGCGAGTTTGTCCTTGAGTTCGAGTACCATGCGCTCCGCTGTTTTCTTTCCAACTCCGGGCATTCGCGTGAGCTTGGCAGCATCGCCGCCGCGAATCGTACCGACCAGGTCGCGCGTGCTCATGCCTCCCAGGATGTTGACCGCAAGCTTGGGGCCGATGCCGCTGACGGAGAGCAGTTTTTCAAAGAGCGCCTTCTCCTCCGCGAGATGAAATCCGAAGAGTGCAATCTGATCCTCGCGCACATTTGTGTATATGAAGAGCGATACCTCACTGCCTGTTTCTGGCAGTTTGGTGAAGGTGTTCATGGAAACCGTAACGTCGTATCCGACGCCGTTGCAGTCCAGGATGACACGGCCCGGAGAGGTTGCGAGAAGCGTTCCTCGAAGATGCGCAATCATATCGGCTCTGAAGTATCAGCGCTGGTCAGGACGGCGCTTATAAAAGATGTTGAATTCGTAGCCGCGCGGCGCGGGGAAAAGTTCATTCACCTTGCGCAGGCGCTCAGCCAGGGCCGAGGGGGCCAGCAATGGATAATCGCGCTCACGAAGTTCGTAGTAGTCCACGTCAAGATAGAGCGAGAGCAGATAAATCGCGATAGCGTCCGCAAAAGTGGTCTCGAAGTATTCCTGGCGTGCCTTCTCCGCGTCGGGTGCAGTCGAAGTGACAATCTTGCGAAGCTCGTTTGCATCGAGCGAGGTTTCGCCCTTCACCTTGTCTTGAACCTGTTTCCAGACCACGTCGGCAAACTCCTGCGAGAAGCCGGCGTGATCGGCGAAGGAGTGGGCAACATTGATATAGAACTCGAACGCGACGGAGAAACGGTCATCCATGAGGCGCGTCGAGATAAAAACGCACTGCGCATCGCCAAGCGTGAGATTGCGGTGACAGATGGCGCGGTCGCTGAGAAATACATCGTAGCGGTCAGCAATTAATGTCTCTTCGCCATCGGCCACCGTGAGCGGGACAAAGTAAAATGCCTTGCGGGTCAAAGAGGCTGCAATCGGCGGCGGTACGGCGCCAACCATGCGCTGCAATTCGTCGGAAGAAAGGTTGACCTCACCGCTTGATGCGTAGCAGATACCGTTGGGAGCCTGCTGCACGGGAGAGATCCTTAGTACTTCGGCTGGCGAGTGCGTGGTGGCTTGCTGAGTCTGAGACATAAGAAGTTTCATTCTAGCGCAGGCGCGGCGTTTAGCGACATCCAACCTGACGTGCAACACGGAGGAAACTGTGAAGATCAGCGAAATGGAAGTGCGCGGAAGCAAGACGCTGCTGGGCGGCAAATCGATGAAGCATCCAAGCTGGGCGGTGTGGACGCTGATGAAATGGGCTCGGATCATGCTGCTGACACTGCTGTGGACCGGGCTCGGCATGGGCGTGGGACTGTTTTGCGGAATCCTCAGCGTGGCCGCACTGGGTGCGATACGGCACCAGACGCCCGATATGAGCATGGCCTACCGGTACATCTCGATTCCGGTGGCTATCTGCAGCGGTAGCTGCGCGTTCATCTGGAACGTGGCGCGGGCCTTTCAGGCGGCGGTTCATCGGTGCAAGGCTCTGAGCAGCGCGCAGCAGTAAAGCGCTGAGGTTGCCGGGCTACGACCCTGCGGGGTACACTAAAGAGTCTGTTTCCGACAGATGGATGAGGATTATGAAAGCAGCAACCCACCCGAAGTACGAAGAGATCCACGTTAAGTGCGCTTGCGGCAACAGCTTTTTGACGCGCAGCACGAACCGTGGCGACATCCACGTTGAAATCTGCTCGGCCTGCCACCCGTTCTTTACCGGTAAGCAGAAGGTGCTCGACACCGCCGGTCGTATCGAACGCTTCCGCCGCAAGTATGCCAAGAACGAGGCAAAGGCGGAATCGGCCAAGACCGAAAAGAAATAATCCCGCGGGTGGTCGGGGTCTCCGGCAAGCGATCCTTGTTGGGGTGAAGACGCCCTCGGCGCAAGAATTAAGCCCTCGCTTCGGCGGGGGCCCACTATTTGCGGACTAGTAGTCGAGGCGCTCGGCTCCAGGTGGGCGAGAACTGTTAAGAGACTGGATGATGACGGCACGCCAGAGGCGATCCAGGCGATGAATCTGTGTTGGAAACGCACCGGGAGCAAACCAGAGTTGCAGGCGAGGTGCTCCGCCGTCGGGAGCTGGCTGCCATTCGACCGCGTCGAGTGAGCGGAGGCCAGCCGCCTCGAGAACCGCGCGATTGTGATCGAGTTTGGCGAGCGACCAGGGAGCGTCTGCATCGGTGATAAACAGCAGCGTTTCGGAGAACCTTCCAAGGCAGGTAACTTGAGCAATATGTACCCGGTAGAGGCCGTCCGGAGAGAGGGGCGAGCGCGGGGTGTCGCGAAGCTCACAAATGTTAAGTGAGTTCTGGACCAGCGGCCAGATCGGGTTGTCAGAAGCCTGATGCCAGAGCAAACCCGCAAAAACTGGGATGCCGAAGGCGAGAACAGTCAAGAGAAGCCCCCGGAGAGGAGCGCGCGTGGCCGGTGTGTTTAGGCGAGCGGGTTGTGCGCCAGCAACCATCGTTTCTGAGCTGTTGGATGCGTGTGCGGGTCACGTCAGGTATTTGAGATGGCGCGAAACGAGGAACAGGGCTTTGAGCGTTCGGCGCGGAGGCGCTGTGCCGCTACAATATAGGTGTGCATAAGTTTTATGACAACCCGCTGGTTCGCGAAGCCCCTGCCGATGTGCGGGTTCCCGCGAGGCTGAAGATTGGCAGCATGGAGATCGCTCCGGCCACCGTACTGGCTCCGATGGCCGGGATCACGGACACTGTTTTCCGGCGTTTCATACGCGAGATGAATGGATGCGGACTGCTGATGACGGAGTTCACATCAGCCGATGGAGTTGTTCGCAAGAAGGACAAAAAGGCCAAACGTTTTCTGCACTTCTATCCGGATGAGCATCCTGTCTGCTCTCAATTGTTCGGCTCGAATCCGGAATCACTTGCCGAAGCTGCACGGATGGTGGAAGGATTCGGCTTCGATGCGGTGGACTTGAACCTGGGCTGTCCTGCGAAGAAAGTAGTGAAGTGCAACGGCGGCAGCGGATTGTTGCGCGAACTTTCGGTGATCCAGCGTATTTTCGAATCGATTCGCGCCGCCGTAACGATTCCGTTTACGGTGAAGTTCCGCGCGGGATGGAACGAGAACGAACTGGTGTTTCGCGAACTGGCAAAAATGGCCGAGGGCTGCGGGCTGGACGCGGTGGCAATGCACGCGCGCACCCGGGAGCAGGGATACAGCGGTCAGGCCCAGTGGCAGTGGATTGCGGAATTGAAATCGCTGGTTTCAATTCCGGTGATTGGAAATGGCGACGTACGCAGTCCTGAAGACGCATGCGCAATGGTGGCCGAAACGGGCTGCGATGGCGTGATGATCGGACGGGCCGCCGCGTCGAACCCCTGGATTTTCCGGCAAATCTCGCAATACACCGCAACGGGAAGCTACGATGTCGCCTCTAGGGGCGACAGATATGGTATGATTCGCCGATATTTCGGAATGCTGATTGAAGAAGGCTATCCGGACGCGATCGGCAAGATGAAGCAGTTCGCTTCGTGGTTTACTCACGGAGTGGAGTGTGGCGCGAAGCTTCGGAAAGTAATTTACGAAGCAAAGAGCCCTAATGAAATCGTGGAAGCTGTCGATGTGTTCTTCGGACGGCTTCCGGAAGATTCCCAGTCACCGCTCGACTTCCCCCCAGAGAGCGGCGACTGCAGTGCTGCGTTTTAGAAGTAGCAGTCTAGCGGTATCAAGACATTTCACATTGGTAAGCAAGGAACAGGTATGGGAGTTTCTCCGTACGCGGGAGAACGCAAATACGCAAGGTTTTCGCTGGACGTACGGGCGAAGTTGATCGGGGGCGGGCTGGAAATAACGGTACGGACACTGGATATCTCCGAGGGCGGAGTGGGTATAGTTTCACCGGGGGAGATTGCTCCAGGAACTTTATTTGCGATTGAGTTTGTGTTTCCGACGATGCAGGATGTGTTTAGAGCGAAAGCGGTTGTGAACAACCGAAAAGGTTTTCGCTGGGGCTTGGAATTTGCTGATATAGATGAAACGAACCTCGCGCTGCTAAGGAAATATCAGCGACGCTGGGGAGCTCTTGCGAAGCAAAAGGTATGAGGTCTGTGGGCAGCGAGGTGGGAGAGTGAACGCGCCAACGCGAAAATGGAAACGATTCAAGGTAGACATTCGAATTCGGATTCGACGTTCTGATGAGGCCGGGGTTGAAACTTCTGTGGCCCGGGCTTTTGAGCTGAGCGAAGGCGGGATGAGCGTGTATGCGTCGGAAGCGCTGGAAGTTGGCACGCTACTGACTGTGGAATTGCCTTTGTCTTCAACAGATGAACCGTTGCGCGTCCGGGCTGTGGTGAGAAATAGACGCGGCTTTCGATGCGGTATTGAATTCATCGAGCTTGCGGCGGCGGATAAATCGGAGATTCAAGCATATTTGGGAGCTTTGGCGAATGTGATAGAAATTCCATCCGCTTCCTGCTCGACGGGTTCGGCGATGTAACGTCCAGCGGAATCTCGTGAGATGTAAGCCCACGGGGTCGTCGGGTCATGAGTAAAGATGGTGAGCCAGCGCTCCGGAATCGCTTGCCGATAGTAACGGTGGCGATTGTCGATGCACTCGATGGGTAACAGGTCGTATCCCATGACCCAGGTCGGGTGCAGGTGGGCGGAGGTAGGAATAAGGTCGCCGATATAGGCGGCTTTTTTGTTTTGGCTTTCAATGATGACGGCCTGATGGTTTTCCGTGTGCCCTGGAAATAGCTGAACACGAATGCCTGGAACGATGGGCGTATCGCCTGTAAGGAGAATGGCTTGCCCGTTGGCGACCAGGGGATCGTAGTTTTCGGTCAAGTAGCTTACGCGGTCGCGTTCGTGTTGCTGGTGAGCGTGAGCCAACTCGCCCCGCTGGTAATAATAACGAGCCCGCGGAAAGGTTGAGACGAGAGCGCCATCGGCGCGACGCATGGTGTTCCAACCGCAGTGGTCAAAGTGAAGATGGGTGTTAATGACAACATCGAAGTCCTCGGGTGCGAAACCAGCGGCGTCGAGGTTGGCGAGTAGACGCTCTTCGGTGCCGTAAATGGCGCGTGCCTTGTCGGACAGTTTGTTGCCGGCGCCGGTCTCAACGAGGGTCGTGTGATCCCCCGTCTGGATAACCAGGGAATTCATCGCCAGACGAAGACGGTTCTGGTCATCGGCAGGAAACTTCTTTTCCCAAAGGGGCTTGGGAACGACGCCGAACATTGCGCCGCCGTCAAGGTAGTAGTGGCCGTCCGTAATTGCGGTGAGTTCGAAGTCTCCAAGCGTGATGCGGTGCAAGGGCTGCTCCTTACTTTTCACGGGAATTTAGATGTGGAAATGCGAAAAATAGGTTCAGAGATGCTGAGGTAAGGAGTGACGTTAGGGGTAATCAATAGAAGACAAAGGTTTTACCTTGAGTTACTGGTTTGGAAATGACACGAGCTGTTGATTTACTAGGGTAATAATATACTTGACAAAATAACCTGATTTCGCTATTCTGTTCTTGTAATGGAGCAGAAAGCCATGAACGAGCCGACAACACTTCAAGAAGCGATCATCTACTTTGCTGATCCCGTGAACTGCCGCGAGTACCTAGTTGCACGCCGTTGGCCGATGGGCGTCACATGTCCGCGATGTGGAAGCACTGATGTTCTGTTCTTGGAGAAGTACAACCGCTGGCACTGTCGGGCGAAGCATTCCGCTCCGCAGTTCACATTGAAGACTGGCAGTATCATGGAGGATTCTCCCATCAGCCTCGACAAGTGGCTCATGGCAATGTGGCTGGTTGTGAATAGCAAGAACGGCATCAGCAGCTATGAAATTCATCGGTCTATTGGCGTAACGCAAAAGACGGCGTGGTTTCTAAACCATCGGATTCGCCTAGCCTTTGGCCTTGAGCCGGAGGAGAAGTTGTCGGGTCCGGTCGAGATGGACGAAACCTTCATCGGCGGCAAGATCAAGAATATGCACAAGAACAGAAAGCCAAAGCCTCTCGCCAATCGCACTAAACGGCTTTCAGGAACCATCGGGAAGACTATCGTAGTCGGGATGCTAGAGCGCAACGGGCGCGTCAAAGCCGAAGTGGTGATGGAGCGGACTCAGGCAGTGTTGCATGAACTGATTCACAGAAATATAGCTCCGGGAACCACACTGATTACTGATGAACACGGCGGATATAGGGGAACCAGTTTCGAGCATCAGATCATCAACCATGCCAACGAATACGTGCGCGGACAGGTTCACACCAACGGAATCGAGAACTTCTGGAGCCTGTTGAAACGCGGTTTGAACGGTACTTACGTTTCGGTAGAGCCTTTTCATTTGTTCCGCTACATCGACGAACAGGTATATCGTTACAACAACCGTAAAATGAATGATTCTCAGCGATTTGATCTGGCAGTGCAAGGTATCATTGGAAAGCGGTTGACGTTCGATGAACTCACGGGTAAAGTTAGCCGTTCAACAGAGGTGCGACCCTTCTGAACCCTAGACAGGGGCGCGGCAAGAAAAGCAAAAAGTGAAGGGCCATGCCTACTATTAAATTCCGGGTGCGGTTTAACGAGGGACGCAAAGGCGTCCCGCTCGAAAAGCTAGAGAAGATTGCGGCAGAACTGCGCCGCTTTCTTGCGAGCATCTCCTCTGACTTAGAGTTTCCGGATTCGATTCAATGGCTTGGCTCTGAATTTCAGAACAAATCGCTATCCTATAACCTGCAAGGAGATCGCGAGATTACCCCGGAACAGTCGCGGCATTTCAATGCTGGCGTGGAGATGCTGACCAAGGGTGAACTTCCCCCGTTCCTTACGGACACGACGGCCAGCACGTTCTATGGAATTGCTAAAGTTCTTGATCCAGGGGAGCGATTTAGGATTGGACTTTATCCAAAGGGTAGAATTCGCTGGTGCGACCTAACCCAAGAAAAAGTTGTTCCGATTCGCAAGGCGGAATCTTCTATGCGCTATATTGGTGCGATTCAGGGCAGATTTCATGCGTGGTATGCAGAGAGTACGCCTCCATTTTTCTATATCAGGGATCTCACCTCGCACGACTTAATTAAATGCGAATACCGGGACGAAGCGATGTACGACGAAATCCTCAAGGCCATACAGGACAAAAGAAGCGTTCTCCATGTTCATGGAGAAATTCGCGTCAATCGCTCCAGTAAGCAGATAGAGACGGTTTCCGCCGACAAGATGTTTGGTGTGCGACCGTTCACAATGAGGGATGTGGATAAATTCCTGAATTCGGGGAACGTCCAGTGACAGAGAAATCATTGCCTCGAATCTACGCCGATGCGAACATGATTATCGAGCTTGGAAAGAAGGGGCGCGGATGGCACACTCTAAACAGGGCGGACGAAATCTGGTTCTTTGAGCAGATACTTAGAGCTTCGGGTGATGAAGTCCTAGAGGCTTACACTTCTTCAATTTCTTTATCTGAATGCACGCACATCAAGGACAACAGCGATCCCAATAATCTCAAAACTGTATATGACAAAGATGTACAGGAGTTTTTCAGGAATCTTCTTTGCTCTGGAACTCTAATCAAGATCGTGCAAGATTCGGTGTTCGTTGCAGAGGCGGGAAGAGACTTACTCTGGAAACATGATTTACGCCTAAGCGGGATGGATGCAATTCACCTCGCGTCGGCGATTGATGCCAATTGCAAAGAATTCCTTACGTGGGATGAGCACATGAATGATCCAAAGAATACTCAAAAGGTAGCCGTTCTCCAGAAGCTCGGCATTCGTGCGATCCTTCCATCACAATCTGAAATCCTACCATCGCAGTATAGACAAGCAAGGCTCACAGGATTGCAGCCAGTCTCGGCTATAATTCCAGATGTCCCATGCGGAGAGTGAATGAAACCACTACCAGTACCGCACGTTCCCGGAAACACAGACGCCGAACGCTTTGATAATGCCGTCCGCAAGATATTTACCGTCTCCAAGGACGACATTCTGAAGGCCGAGGCGAAGTGGAAACAATCACGTGCTCGAAAGCAGCGAGCGAAGAAAACGGCCTGACCACGGGCCAGTGAATGACAGCAGAACCCGCCAGTAGAGGCGGGTTTTCTATTGGAGTGAGAATGTACGTGCAATTGACTACAGACGATAAACAAGAACTGGTACGTTTTGTGAAAGACCATGCTGCTACGCTAGGTCAGTCGAGAATTGAAATTCGCGAAAGCGGAAATGGTCAATTCGTTGCTGAACTAATGCCATGCAGCGAGCCTAGTCTTTCTTAAAGTGCTTGTGCCATTTCACGTGAATGGCTATATGTTCCAAGATAAAACGAGGATGTTCTCCGCAATGGTTGCACGGCGGAAAGTGCTCGCCATAAACGCAGGTGACTTCGTGTTCGTCATGGTGAACCGTGTCATGGACGACCCTGTAGATACCAGAGTGTGGAACTTCCTGCCCCGGCTTAAAAACATCGCCAACATTCGCCATATTTGCCCTCTTAAGGTTGACCCCATTGTGCTACTCAGGATTACATCTGTCTAGGTTTATTTTGCCAACTACATTATTGCCTTTACTAGTAAGTGCGACCCGCGCCGGGTGACTGAGTGGTAAATACGTGCGCGAAGATAGAGATCTAAGTATGTAAATGGGCGGCGTTGAGGCCGCCCATTTACGTTCAGCGGGAGGAGTTGAGCATCTCGAGGACTCGATCGAAGTCTTCGAGCGAGCTGTATTCGAGGACGATCCTGCCCTTGCCCTGTTTGTCTTGGATCTGGACGCGGACGCCCAGGGCGCGCTGGAGCTGCTGCTCGGCATCGCGGACGTTGGGGTCGAGTACGCGCTCGGGCTTCGGGGCAGGAGGCTCGGGATGCATAAGGTTGTAAACGGAGCCTTCGACCTGGCGGACGGACATGGAGAGCTGAACGGCGCGGGTCGCCAGCTTCATGATGGATTCGGGGGAATCAAGCCCCATTAGGGCCTTGGCGTGTCCAAAGGTGAGCTTGTTGGCTTCGACCATCTTGAGCACATCGGGCGGGAGCTTGAGAAGGCGGAGGAAGTTGGCCACGGAGGAGCGGTCCTTGCCGGTTCGCTGGGCCATCTGCTCCTGCGTGAGGCCGAATTCGAGGGAGAGGCGCTCGTAGGCACGAGCCTGTTCGACCGGGTTGAGATCCTCGCGCTGGAGGTTCTCGATGATGGTGATTTCCATCGCCTGCTCGTTGGAGAGCAGGCGGACGATGGCAGGGACGGTTGGCTTTCCGGCGCGCTGCGAGGCGAGCCAACGGCGTTCTCCGGTGACAAGCTGGAAACGTCCTGAATTCTGGCGGACGGTGATCGGCTGGACGACTCCGGAGACCTTGATGGATTCCGCGAGCTCGTTGAGGGCGGTTTCATCGAAGCTGGTTCGGGTCTGGTAGGGATTGCGGTCGATCAGCTCGACGGGGATGTCGCGGACGATGGTTGCGGCGGGCTGCTCCGGGGGCGCTGCGCTTGCGGAAATGGCCGCCTGGATGCCTCGCGCGGCGGGGAGAAGGGTTTCGAGACCGCGTCCGAGGGCTTTTCGTTTTTCGGGCTTTGAATTCAATTGATTTACCTCGCTATGCGGTTGTGTGAGTGGCAGTGGCGCTGCGGTTTTTGATCCGCTCCATGACTTCGAGGGCAAGCTTGATGTAGCGATCGGCGCCACGGGATTTGGGGTCATAGAGAATGATGGGTTTCCCGTGGCTGGGAGCTTCGGCGAGCCGAATGTTACGCGGAATAGAGGTTTCGTAGAGGAGATCGCCAAAGTAGGATTTGAGCTCGCTGGTGACGCCCTGGGCGAGATTGGTGCGGTCGTCATACATGGTCAGGACGACGCCTTCGACGGAGAGGCTCGGGTTGAGGGTCTGGCGGATGCGCTCGATGGTGTCGAGAAGTTCGCTGACGCCTTCCAGCGCAAAGTATTCGGCCTGCATGGGAACGAGGACAGAATTGGCCGCTACGAGCGAGTTCAGGGTGAGGAGATCGAGAGCAGGGGGACAGTCGAGAACGATAACATCGAATTGGTCGCAAATGGATTGGAGAGCATGGCGAAGCCGGTATTCGCGATATTCAGCGTTGACGAGCTCTATGTTGGCTCCGATGAGGTGTTTGGAAGAAGGGATCACCTTGAGGAGCTCGATTTCCGTTGGCTGGAGCAGCTCCTGGGCTTCGGCGTCGCCCATGAGCAGTTGATAGGTTCCGAGACGTTCTGCGTTCCTGGCGAGGCCGAGGCCCGAGGAGGAGTTGGATTGCGGATCGCAATCGACGAGAAGAGTCCGTATTCCGCTGACGGCGAAGCTGGCCGCGAGATTGATGCTGGTGGTGGTCTTTCCAACCCCGCCCTTTTGATTGGCGATCGCAATGACGCGAGACATATAGACTCCGAACAGCCGGAAGTGGAATAACAGCGGCTGCGAAATGTAGGCCAGTCTCAGGTTAAAGGAGTGTGTCGGCGAGAGCAATGGGGAAAGGGCGTTGGAGTTGTGGATTTGGCGGATAAGTGAGGAAAGCCGTGGGAGGAGAGTTGCATCGGGAGGACCGGGATTGACTGTTCCACGTGGAACACAGGCTGGCGGAGCCCGAATTGTTCCACGTGGAACATTGATGGATGCAAGAAGCTGTTTCGAAACGGAAAATAGAGGCGAGTGTTCCACGTGGAACTACGCCGCCGTCCAGGTCAGAAGGATGCGCTGCTCAGAGGCGGGGAGATTGATGGCGGCACATTCGCCGGGCGGCAGGAGGGAAACGGCGCGCTGGCGCTGCGATTCGCCTATGAGAATAGCGAGGCGACCGCCGGGGGCTACGAGCCGAGCGGCAATGGCCAGGACGTTCTCGAACTTCTCGACAGCTCGCAGGGTGACGAGGCTGGCTTGTTGGGAAACGGTCTCGGCGCGGGCGTTGAGTACCTTCAGTTCGGAGAGATGGAGCGCGCGGGCGACTTCACGCAGGAATGTTGCTTTCTTGCCGTGCGCCTCGACGAGAGTGAGTTGAAGCTGGGGAGCCCAGTACTTCATGGGAAGACCGGGAAAACCCGCGCCACTGCCCAGATCAAAGACGTCCTGCCGGGAGTCGCGGGAGAAAAGATGGCGGGCGGCAAAGAGGGATTCGCCGAAATGGCGGATCACCATCTCTTCCGGAGACCGCAAGGCGGTGAGATTCATGCGCTGGTTCCAGCGGATTAAAAGGTCGAGATGAACTTTGACGGATTCCAGCAATTGATCATCCAGTTCGGCGGCAGGAACGCAGGGGGCGAGCAAATCGCGCAGGGCGGGGATTTCCATATAAATAGGATAAAACAACGGAACAGCCTAAGGGGATTTGAGTGCTCTACGAGAGTCGTTCGGGGTGGAAGAAATATTGGTAAATGTAAATGTATAGCAAGTGACAAACATGAATATAGCGAAACATAAATATTTATAGAAAACGATGGATGTGCCAATGTAAAAACCTCCTGTCATTCTGAACCGCTGGCGACGCGGTTCAGAATGACAAGCATTCCGGGCAGGGTTAGAAGCCTTCGAGGACAATCTTTCCGATGGAGCGATTGGACTCGATGGCGGCGTGCGCTTTGCGGAGGTTTTTGGCATTGATGTGTCCGGCGGCAGTGCCGAGCGTGGAGTGTATAAGTCCTGCATCGACAAGTGTCGATATCTGTTCGAGAATGCGATGCTGCTCGATCATGTCAGCAGTTTGGAAGGTGGAGCGAACGAACATCAGCTCCCAGTGCAGGGAGGCGGATTTGGGTTTCAGCTTGTTGGCGTCGAGCGAAGGTGGCGAGTCAATCAGGGCAAATGCTCCCTGCGGAGCAATGATGTCGACAATTTGGTCATAGTGCTGATCGGTGTGAGTGAGGCTGATGACGAAATCCGCATACGGAAAGCCCAGCTTGCGAACCTCGTCGGCAAGTTTCTTCGAGTGATCGACAATGTGATGGGCTCCCGCTTTGCGTACCCACTGGTGCGATTCAGGGCGCGAGGCGGAACCAATGATGGTGAGTCCGGTGAGCCGGTGGGCCAGTTGTACGAGGATGGAACCGACTCCGCCGGAGGCTCCAATGACGAGGAGAGTGCCGGCCTGCTGCGGCTTGCCGAGAGGGATGCGGAGGCGGTCGAAGAGCAACTCCCAGGCGGTGAGCGAGGTAAGCGGGAGGGCGGCGGCTTCGGCAAAGGAGAGAGACTTCGGCTTGTGACCGACAAGGCGCTCATCGACGAGGTGAAACTCGCTGTTGGTGCCGGGGCGCAGGATGGATCCGGCGTAGAAGACTTCGTCACCAGGATTGAACAGAGTCGCGTCGGGCGCGGTGGAGAGGACTACGCCAGCGCAATCGTAGCCAAGAATTTTGGGGTGCGCTTCGGTTCCTTGCTCCCTCATGCGGACCTTGGTGTCAATGGGATTGACCGATACGGCATGGACGGCGACGAGGAGATCGCGGCCCCTGGGCTCGGGTGTGGGGAGTTCGAAATCGAAGAGAGATTTCGGGTCAGACGGGGGCAGGGACTTCACGTAACCAACGGCTTTCATGAGCGCTCCTTACGGAAGTGATGTCTCCGGGAGACGGAGGCTGAGCTGGAAGTGTAGCGCAAGCAGACGGGGCGCAGCGCTGATATTCATAAAGAATGCAAAGATTCGAGTTTTCGATTAATCGAGCTCTGGCCTGTTTCAAAAGAGCTAATATCACGGGGAAGAAAAAGGTTGCCGAAGTAGCGTAGCTCGCCGTCGACACCTCTGCTCTTCATTCATACATTCCAAGGAGGAGGTGCATGCATGACGGAGTCCCATGCGCGGAAAGACGAAAACGTGGAACAAAAGCCAGCGGCAGCTTCCGAGAAAGAGAGCCGCTTCCACCGCCATGTCAAAGTGATCATTGCGCGTGTTCTCGCAAAACAGCGCGCGGATACTAAAAAAAGGCCTATTCAATACCTGGATATTGAAAACGAGGGTACGGAACCGTGGCACTAAGCTGCCAGTCCCAGTGGAAAACGTTTTATGAAATTTGAAGAGTTTTCATTCGGCCGATTGCGGATCGATGGCACCGATTACGAGTACGACGTGGTGATCGACCGCGGAAAGATCAGCAGGCGCAAGAAGAAAGCGTCAAAGAAGTATCGCGAGTCGTTTGGGCACACGCCACTTTCGCTGGAGGAAGACATACCCTGGAAATGCCGCCATCTGGTCATTGGAACAGGTGAGGGCGCACTGCCCGTGATGAATGAGGTAAAGCGCGAAGCCAAACGGCGCAAGATTGAACTACTGGTTCTGCCGACGGAAAAAGCGATTGAAATACTGAACAAGCTGCCGGAAGATACAAACGCAATTTTGCATGTTACCTGCTGAGTCAGGAGTTGGGCCACCCGCGCGGGATGAGGTTCGCGAGGGTGGCCTTTCTGTTTTTTGGAAAGGCTTTGGAAAGATCGCAAAGACCCAAGCCGGATGCTACGGCCAGACGTCTACAGAGCGGCGGCGGCTTGTTTGCGCTGGCGCGATTGGATCTCTATGTAGATGTTCAGGAGCGAGACGGCAGCGGGAGTTACACCGGGGAGTCTCGATGCCTGGCCAATGGTTTGTGGACGCAGGCGGGTTAGCTTCTCCTTCATCTCGCGGGAGAGGCCGCTGATGGTGGAGTAGTCGAACCACGCAGGAATGGTCTTGGTTTCGGCTTTCTTGAGGCGCTCGATGGCCTTCTCCTGTTGCTGGAGGTAACCTGCGTACTTTACTTCGGTTTCAACGGATTTCAATTCAACCCAGATTGCGGAAGGGAGCTGGGAGCCACATTGGCAGGAGGCAGGCAGATCTGCGGGGGCCTCGTCTTGCTCGTTGTTTTCGTTTTGTCCAAATTCCAGTTCCCCACTCAAGCCAGAAGAGGGCTTGAATGGGCCACCCGCCCGTGAGGCCGCTTCGGGGGATGTTTGATCCCACATCTGCTGACTGCGGCAGATGTGGGGCACGATGCCGTCATGGGAGAAGAACTCGGGGGCGAGCTGGCGGCAGATGGGGACCAGGTCTTCGATGGTGATTTCGGGGCGGCGCAGGAGTTGAGCCCAGGTTGATCCGGATACGCCGCTGATTTTTTCAGCCAGTCCGGGGGGGAGATCGGCTCCGGCGCGCTGGGTTTCAAGCTGGCGGCGCAGGTGCTCCATGCGGCGCTGCTTGGCCTCGTAGTTCGCCCATGCTTCGTCGCTGATGAGGCCGACGCGGCGGCCATAGGGAGTGAGGCGGCGGTCGGCGTTGTCGATGCGCAGGTGAAGGCGGAATTCGGCGCGCGAAGTGAACATGCGATAGGGTTCGACGGTTCCCTTGCTGATGAGGTCGTCGATGAGTATGGCGGTGTAGGCTTCGCTGCGGTTGAGGGTCAGGGGCGGCTCGCCTTTGATGGCCAGGGCTGCATTGATTCCGGCCATCAGGCCCTGGCAGGCGGCTTCCTCGTAACCGCTGGTGCCGTTGATCTGTCCGGCAAGATAGAGGCCGCGAATTTTGCGGGTCTGGAGAGTGCGCTCCAGCTCGGTGGGATCGATGGAGTCGTATTCGATGGCGTAGCCGGGCCGGAGCATTTCGGCGCGCTCAAGGCCTGGGATAGAAGCGAGCATCGCAAACTGAACATCGACGGGGAGCGAAGTGGCCATGCCGTTGATGTAGACCTCATGCGTGCTGGTGCCTTCTGGTTCAAGATAGAGCTGGTGGGTTTCCTTGTCGGGAAACTTCACGATCTTATCTTCAATCGAAGGGCAGTAGCGCGGGCCGATGGAGCGGATCTGACCGCTGTACATGGGCGAGCGATGAACATTCTCGCGAATGATGCGATGGGTTTCAGGCGTGGTGAAGGCGATGTAGCAGCTGACCTGGGGCTGCGTGATGTTGAGGGTGCGGAAGCTGAAGGGCGTGGGATCGGCGTCGCCGGGCTGTTGCTTGAACCGTGACCAGTCAATGCTGCGGCCATCGAGGCGCGGAGGGGTTCCGGTCTTGAGGCGGCAATGGCGGAGGCCGAGCTCTTTGAGGTTTTCGCCAAGAAGAATGGAGGCAGGCTCGCCGTTGCGTCCGGCGGTATAGGTCTGCTCGCCACAGTGAACGACCCCGTTGAGGAAGGTTCCTGTGGTGACGACAATGGCTCGAGCCGAGACATTACGTCCATCGCGCAGCCGGAGGCCCTCCACGCGGCGATTGTCGCCCTCGCCCGCGATGATCAGCTCGGCGACTTCGGCTTGCTTGACCTGAAGGTTGGGCTCGCTTTCCAGGACCTCGCGCATTTTTACGCGGTACTTTTGCTTGTCGCACTGAGCGCGGGGCGACCAGACGGCAGGGCCGCGGGAGGTGTTCAGGAGACGGAACTGGATGCCTACGGCATCGGTGACCTCTGCCATGATGCCGCCGAGAGCGTCGATCTCGCGAACTATATGTCCCTTGGCGATTCCGCCCACGGCGGGGTTGCAGCTCATCTGCGCGATGAGATCGGCGTTAAGTGTGTAAAGAGCGGTGCGCAGCCCCATGCGCGCGGCGGCCATGGCCGCTTCGCAACCGGCATGACCGGCTCCGACGACGGCAACCTCGAAGTGTTCGGAAAAGCTCATAGGAATTGTTATTAGTTTATCAAGTGCGTTTAGCCTTGAAAGGTCTCATACTTCGGCGGGGCTCAGGAGGCGGAGAGCTTCCCACCTTAGCGCCGAAAAAGCACGGCGCGAGGGTGGGTACCGACTATCCTGTCAGTCCCACATCTGCTAACTACGGCAGATGTGGGGCACCTGCCCTGCTTAGAGAGTCAGGTTAACGAGGTGAGATATGAAAGCTGCGGTGCTTGGTTCTCCGGGGAGGATTTTGGATCGGCCTTTGCGTATTGAAGAGGTGGCGAAGCCTGAAGCTGGAGCGGGGCAAGTGCTGCTGCGGGTGCGGGCTTGCGGAGTTTGCCGGACGGATCTGCACATTGTAGAAGGAGAGCTTGCGCCTTTGCGGGCCAAATTAATTCCCGGGCACCAGATTGTGGGAGAGGTTGCAGGTGGTGCCACGCCGGAGCTGCCGATGGGCGCGCGGGTTGGCGTGTCGTGGATTGGGGGCACCGACGGCGAGTGCTGGTACTGCCGGAACAATATGGAGAACCTTTGCGATGCTCCGACGTTTACGGGCTACACGGTGGACGGGGGATATGCGGAGTTTGCTGCGGCGAGGGCGGACTTTGTGTTTCCTTTGCCGGAGGCGCTCGACGACCTGCACGCCGCGCCGCTGCTTTGTGCGGGCATTATCGGGTTTCGCAGTCTGCGGGTGGCCGGAGTCGCGCGGGGAGAAAGAGTTGGGCTGTTCGGCTTTGGGGCTTCCGCGCATCTGGCGATTGAGGTTCTGCGGGCGTGGGATTGCGAGGTTTATGTTGCGACGCGGGGCGAGTCTCACAGAAAGCTGGCCGAGTCGCTAGGCGCTAAGTGGGTGGGAGCCGAGGCGGATCGGCCTCCGGTGGAGTTGGACCGGGCGGTTACCTTTGCTCCGAGCGGGAAAGTGGTTGTGGCGGCACTCTCAAGTTTGCGGAAGGGCGGGGTCGTGGCCATCAACGCAATTCATCTGGATCGTATCCCTGAGTTCGATTACGACAGCCTGCTGTGGGGAGAACGGCAGATTCGAAGCGTGGCGAACATGGCTCGGGAGGACGCGCGCGATTTTCTTAAGGTCGCGGCCAAGATACGGCTTACGCCGAAGGTCACGACCTTCGCTTTAGATCAGGCGAACGAAGCGTTGGCGGCGATCAAGAACGACGCGGTGGATGGGGCGGCGGTGATCGTTTCGTAGTGTGTGATATCCTGTAAGGTCGTCAATATACTTCATTATTTGGAAGTTGCGGAAAGGGTACCCAATGGAAGAAAAGAAATATGGCTGGAACGGCTGGAAGATGCCGATACTACATCCGAACGACCCAGACTTCTGTGAATTGGGCTGCCCGATTTGCGTGCCTGCTCGTAACGGGAACAAGGTTGCCAAAGCCGTACAGAAATTCGAAGAGATCATTACTGGCGGTAAAGGTTGTTGGTGGGGCCGAGCCAGAAAACGGAAGTACGGTGTAGGTCCCTCGGAGTGTGTGCCTCGAAAGAAATAAAACGCGTGCGATCCGCTGCGCACCAGCCTGGCTCTGCGCAACCTGCGACCTCGCTCAAAACTGCATCAAGGCCGCCATCGCATGGACTCCAACAGGTCCCGCTCGGGAAAACTGAGCGGGACTAGCCTTTTGAGGGCGGGAGGGAATCATGGACATAATTGGACTTTTTGCAGCAGCAATGGCGGCCGGTGCCGCTACCATCGCCGGAGCGCATGCGATGGTGCCGTGGTCGCAAGTTTATGGCGAAAACTTCAATGGAATTGAGGATGGCGCGAAGGTTTTGGCCCTGACGTATGACGACGGGCCGAACGATCCCTGGACGATGAAGCTGCTGGAGGTGCTGGCGAAGCACGAGGTGTCGGCGACGTTCTTCATGGTAGGAGAATACGTGCAGGAGCGTCCTGAGATTGCGCGGGCGGTTTTCCAGGCCGGGCACGCGATTGGCAATCACGGCTTTTCGCATCGCAACCTCATCTTCGCAAACGATACCGAACTGCGTCAGGAACTGGAAGACACTTCGAAGGCGATTGAGGACGCCACAGGCAAGCCTCCGTTCCTTTTTCGTCCGCCATTTGGCGCGCGAAGGCCAGGAACTTTCAAAGTGGTCAGGCAATTGAGAATGTTTCCGGTGATGTGGCGCGTGACCTGCTACGACTGGTCAGCGAAGTCGCACGAAAAGATTCTGAAACATGCACGGCGGCAGATTGTGGGTGGAGAAATTGTGCTGCTGCATGACGGCGGACATCACCGGATGGGAGAAGACCGCAGCCACACGGTGAAAGCTACCGACGAGCTGATTCGTGAATACAAAGAAAAAGGGTATCGATTTACGACAGTGCCCGAGATGATGAAGATGTGCCCGGAAGTGAGAATGCCGGACGGCTTGCCGCGCGCTACTTAATGGTGCCGAATGCAGCGAAGCAGCTGTCTTTGAGCAAAAGCCAACTTTGCTCAACAAATCCAACTGAAAAAGGAGGGCGCGCGGAGTGTCCTCCTTTTCGATGTAGGCGAAAAGACCTCGTGGTGCTTTGCAAGCTTCACACCCGCCAGATAAGCGCCGGAGCGCCGCCACATTAGCCACTGGACAGACGGCTTTGACTGGTCCAAGGAATGCCGATTGTGCTATTTGCCTACCGGAAGAGAGCTATGTCTGCGGCTCCGCCAGCATTGTTCATGTAGTCAGATATGCCCAGCAGATGAATTATGGTGTGGAGCATGTTCTGAAAGTGATAAACGTTGCTGGTGGACGAACCTGCTTTCACGTGAGGGCCGGCCGTGTTTCGAGCGGGGAAAGCTCACCGCCGTTGCCGAACTCACAATCGAGGAATCCATACTGCCGGAAGGGAAGCCGTTTTGCCCTTCACCTGAGCCGCAGAGAAGCAGCACTACGAGGGCGAGCACGCAAACAGCCGCGAACTTTCTGTTTCTGGAATTTTGTTCAGTCATGACGAAATGAGAGGTTGGGCGTTTTCTAAATGTTGCCTCAGGGTTCCTTGGCGGCATAGTGTCTGATGTGCGGACGACTAGGCAAAAAAAACGGATGCAGCGAATCCTTTTTTGTCCAGCAGCCTCTTTCAAAGTAGAGGGGGCAATAATTCATGAGCACGATGATTTCGGTTGCAGCTTTGAGTAGCGAAATAGCCAGCGGAAAGCATCCGCAGATGATCGATGTGCGCTCGCCTTCCGAGTACGCGGGCGGACATATTCCGTGTACCATCAGCGTTCCGATGGATCAGTTCGAGGCCCGGAAAAAGGATTTGCGGCTGGAAGACGGAGTTGTACTGGTTTGCAAAGCTGGCAGCCGGGCGCAGATTGTGGCCGGATGGCTGGGCTCGGATACCCCGGTGCGGGTACTGGAAGGCGGGACAGACGCCTGGATTCGCGCAGGGCTTGATGTTGTGGTTTCGGCGAAGACGCGCTGGTCGCTGGAACGGCAGGTGAGGTTGATAGCGGGCGCACTGGTGCTGATGGCCGCGGCGCTGGCAATCTCCGGCTTCCAGTGGGCAATCTGGGTAGCGCTGTTGATGGGCGTGGGCCTGACGTTTGCGGGCCTGACCGACATCTGTCCAATGGCGATTCTGCTGACCAAAATGCCATGGAACCAGGCGCGGACGAAAGGAGACAGCAAAGTTCAGAACGCGTGTTGCGGGAGATAGCGACACAGCTTGAGGAATGCGTTTTGGGCGAAAATCCCCGGCATGGAATTTGAAAAGCTCGCCAACGAACACAAGGACGCGGTGTACCGCCAGATGCTGCGGGTTTGCGGGAATCATGCGGATGCCGAAGACGTGCTGATGGAAGCTTTGCTGAAGGCTTATAGCAGCTTGGGGCAGTTGCGCGAAGCCACAGCGTTTCGGGCGTGGCTGGCGCAGATTGCGCGGAGACTGTGCTGGCAGTTGCGGGAACGCGAGGCGATGGCGCCACTGCTGCAGCTTTCCGCAATGGAAGAGGAAGGAACGGAGCTGGCGTCTGATAGTGAGGCGCTTGATGTGGAACTGGCGCGACGAGAGATGAAGACCCTGCTGTGGCGGGCAGTTGATGAACTGCCGCAGGATGCGCGTGAAATGTATCTGCTGCGCGACGTTCAGGGGATAAGCGGCGAGGAAGTGGCAAGAAAATTTGGCATTACTGTGTCGGCTATGAAGAGCCGGCTGCACAGGGCACGAAAAACGGTGCGCGAACGGCTGGACCAGATTCTGTCGGCTGGCGCGGGACAGAGATAAGGAGGAGATAACCATGGTGGAAGTCTCGGTAGAACATCTGGGGTCTGTGCAATTTGAAATCAAAGCGCGTGGTTATTCGATCCTTTGCGATCAACCGGCGGGAAATGGTGGCTTTGACGAAGGAATGATCCAGCCGGAACTGCTGCTGGCATCACTGGGTTCGTGCGCGGGATATTTCGTGGCGGATTACCTGAAGCGGCAGAAACTGGCGACAGAGGGGACGAAGATTCACGTGACGGCGGAAAAAGTTAAGAATCCTTTTCGGCTGGATAATTTCAGAATCGAAGTAGAAGTGCCTGCTGGATTGAGCGAGGAACACCTGAAGGGCGTACGCGAGGCGGTGCATCACTGCCTGATTCATAACACGCTGATGAATCCGCCGAAGATCGATTTGGAGGTCGGCACGGGCGTTATCCGGTAAGGCGCTGCCCGCTTCGGAAGGAAGAAGCAAACGGACACCGCCCTGCCACAGCCTCACCTCGTGCCGCAGGGCGGCACATTTGCCAGCGAGCAGGGCAGATATGAGTCTGCGCATGGCAAAAATTATTTTCCGCCAGAAAATCTGAGCCAAATCGCGAATACGCGCCAGCGTATGTTGCTGTAAAAGACGACAGATAGATCATAGTGAGGTATGTCAGCTGGTATATCAGCTGACATACGTAAGTCATGTATTGTCAAATACTTACCCTTGACGCGCATTTTCTTTTCTGGCATTCTTCCCTTGTGACTGCATTGCAATGAGTTTGCTGTAATGCCTTGGTGATTCTGCCAGGGCGTGGGCAGGAGTGCTGCACTCCTGCCCGCTCCTATCTCCATAGAAAGGGAAGATGAAATGGACCTAATGCAAGTAATTGATCCGGTGGCGTTCGAGGAATGGATCAGCAGACGTTTTGCTGGCGATGGGGCGCTGAATGGCCTGAATGGCGGAAGCGAAAGCATCACCTTGCAGCGGTTGATGGCGAATGCAGTAACCGATCCTCAGGTAACAATTCTGTCCCGCGCCGTTGCCGAAACGGGTGTCGATGAAACGCACGCGAGGATGACAATCGCTCTCATGCAAGCGTTCCTTCAGACCAGCGCATCAGCGCATTGAGCATAAGAACAGGAAGTTTGCTTAAGAGATTAGGCCCGAGGGGCGGTCCAAATGCGAATATATCTAACACATTGCTGCAAGAAGAAGGCCCCGGAATTTAGGGGCACCGGCCTGACAGTACGACCGGACATTTTGTACACGGCTACTCCCACACAACGATTTATGCAACGATGTGTCCAAAGCGGCAAGGAATGGGCGATTTTGTCTGATCTATATGGGGTTTGGTTCCCCGATGTGGAACATGAATGGTACGAGAAGGACCCCAACACTGTTACGGAAAGAGAGTTTGCATCACTTCGCAGTGATTTAGAGACTGCACTGGCACGCTATGCAGAGATCATGTTCTACCACAATCCTGGTCGATTCCATCCACTCTATGGACGGCTACTGGCTGAGAATAGCCTTGCCGGGAGAGTAAAGCTCATTTCGCATCTGCGGGATATTCAATGAACGCGTCAACCGATGATCTTTGCGCTTGGGTACACACCCAGATTGAACGCAGACCCCTTATTTCCTATCCGTTCAAGCTGGACTCCTTACCGAAGAACGGAATCTATTTCTTCTACGAGAACGGAGAGGCCCAGAATCACGCGGCGTCAGAACTACCAAGAATTGTGAGGGTAGGAACACACAAAGACGGGAATTTCCGGTCCAGAATAGCAGAGCATTTTCTCCTAGACGAACACAAGATGGCTTTCGATGCAGATAAACCAGCCCCGCACGAGCGCAGTATTTTCAGAAAACACATCGGAAGAGCGTTGCTAGAGCGCGAGAAGGACGCGTACTTGAAGGTGTGGGAACTGGATTTCACCACGAGGGCGACCCGGGACTTGTATCGGCATTTAAGGGACATTCGGATTGAAACAGAAATTGAATTAGAGGTAACTCGGATTCTGCGCGATACTTTTACGTTCCGGTACATCGAAATCCCAGGCGAGAAGGACCGGATGGGGGGAGATGGTTTAGAGAAAGCACTGATCGGTACTCTTGCCCAATGCGCCTGTTGCACCTCAAGCCCAAGCTGGCTGGGGAGGCACTCGCCTAAGCCGAAAATCTCTACTGGCCATCTTTGGCTAATTCAACACCTGAAGGCTCATCCGCTGACCCAGCAGCAACTTCAGGCCATTTTAGCTGCGATCTGAAACCTTCCAAGTTTGCGGTCGCGGTTAACCTTGAATAGATATAGATCTAAACGGGGGGTTAGATCTTGTACGCAGGAAGACTTTTGTCGCTTATTATCGCGCATAAACGAGACCGGACGGGTATTCGGCAAGATCAGCGGCAGCCGTTGATGGCTGCCGTTTTCGTTGTGTGCCGTTAGAGTAAACGCGACCAGGACTACCTATCGCGCAGTCAATCGTGGCCGAGGAGTTCGCCAGTCTGCCGGGTGCGCCTGTAAGACACAGAAAAGAAATACGGTTCTAAGTTCCAGAGATTAGATAATTATCGTAAGCGCTGTCTCTAATAGCACGTTACAACCCGCGCGTCCCGCATTTTCGTGGTGCACTGGCCTAGTGTTTTCCCGTTTTGGAATGCAATGCCAAATAAGTTGGCCACTCCAGCTACTCAGGCTGCATCGAAAAGCAGAGTACCTGCTAACATAGCGCCTCCAATTGTTCATTTGTTTGTTCATTGTTCGAGTTCCGATCAGGAGAGTCTGTGTGAAGAGATTCGCGAAGTTACTGCCCATTGCTCTAATTTTCGTTGTCTTTGCCGGGCTCGCCGGCTGTGGAGGTAGCTCGAAAAAAGCCACCCCGGTACCCGCGACATTATCGACGATCACCGTTGGCGCCGGCGCATCCACGGTCAACCTGGGGCAGACGCTCAATATGACAGCGATTGCCACTTATAGTGACAAGACCACGTCGAATGTCACCACATCCGCCACGTGGCAGACGTCCGATCCCACGATTGCGATCATAGACAGCAAAGGCCTGCTGTCTGCCGCTGGACCAAATACGGGAACCATTACGGTAACGGCAACAGTAGGAAACACGTCTGGTTTCATGGACATTAAAGTGCAGACCTCCGGGTCGTCTCCCGGGGCGGCGACTCTAACCCAGATCGTGGTAACACCAGTTAATCCTCTTGATTCTCCCACCTCCGTTGCCAAGGGACAGACACAGCAGTTTGCAGCCAGCGGTATTTATTCAGACGGCAGCCAGGCTGACCTTACGAGGGGAGTTGTCTGGAGCACTGGCGACAGCAGCATCGCCACTATTACTCAGACCGGGAACGCCACGGGAATCGGCATTGGATCGACAACGGTTATTGCAACCCTCGGCTCGATTTCCGGTTCTGCTCCGCTATCGGTAAGTTCCGCATCGCTTTCGTCAATCAGCATTGCGTGCGACCCGGTGAATCTGACTATTGAAATAAACGGCCAGGCGACGTTTAGCGTGACCGGAATCTACAGCGACGGCACCGCGCAGGACTTGACGGCAGTCGCTACCTATTCATCGGCGGATTCGACAATCGCGGCCTTCAAATCCCCGGCGCCGAACGCCAATGTGGCAGCCGGCGTAGCGGCGGGTACGGTTAACATCTCAGCAAAGGTGGGTACGTTGTCGGACACTGAGACGCTGACCGTGCTTCCGGCAACGTTGACTGCTCTCAGCATCACGCCGGAAACAGCATCAATCGCAAAGGGCACGACTCAGCAGTTCAGCTTGACTGGTATTTACAGCGATGGCAGCTCTGGACCGTTAACCGGAGGCGTGAGCTGGAGTTCTTCGGCTCCTTCCATTGCGCTTATCGATCAGACCACTGGCTTGGCCCAGGGAATTGCGGCCAGTGCCACTCCTGTCACCATCCAGGCCCAGTATGGCGGACTCTCAGCGACAGCAGAGTTGACGGTTAGGGCGGCAACTTTGTCTTCGATTCTGGTTACCCCGGCCATGCCTACGGTCGGGATGGGAGGCTCGGTACAGTTCACAGCTTCCGGCGTATTCAGCGATAACACTACGCAGGACCTGTCATCAGTGGTCCAATGGAGTTCGTCCGCGCCCAGTGTCGCCAGCATCAACAGCGTCGGCGTGGCCAGCGTTTCCACCAGCGCCACACCCGGTCAGACCACGGTAATTACTGCGCAGTATCTGGGCGTAAGCGGATTGACTACCCTCACCGCCGCTCGCGTCACACTCACGGGGATCAATGTGCTCCCTGCCTCTCCGGTTGTGCCGACACGCAGCAGAGTCCAGTTCACTGCCATGGGCGTATACAGCGATGGCAGCACGGCTCCGCTCAGTGGCGTGAGGTGGACTACCTCCAGTCCAAGCAGAGCGATGATTAACCGGCAGGGATTAGCCCGCACCAAGTGGCGAACCGGCGCGGTGGTAGTGTGCGCGAGGTTTAGAGGCATCACAGGCTCGACGACGATGACAATCACGTCTTCTACTTTGACGTCGGTGACGATTTCGCCTGTCAACCCGACAATTGCAGTTGGCACAACGCAGCAGTTTGCGTTGACTGGGACCTACGGTGACGGCACGACGATAGACGTAACGCCGGGAGCATACTGGACCACTTCCAACTGGAGAGACGTGGTTGTCGGCAGATATGGATTGGTCTTCGGCAGGGCGGTGGGGCAGGCCACGATCACAGCGAACTATAAATCGTTGAGCGATCAAACCTTGATGACCGTCTCAGCTGCCACTCTCACCGGTATCACGGTTAATCCGCCGACTCCGACCGTTGTACTTGGCGGAGTGCAGCAATTCACGGCCACTGGAAGCTTCAGCGACGGCAGCACGCAAGACATCACGTCGCTGGTTCAATGGAGTTCGTCGGCTCCGACAACTGCGGTTGTAAACAAGCTCGGCGTGGCTTCAAGCACCTCGATCGGCTCGGCAACAATCAGCGCAACCTTTAAGGGACAAACGGGAACCGCGGTTCTGAACGTGAACTAGGCTCCTGAGGTTTCGACCACTTGGCCCTCACTTTTGGTGGGGGCCTTTTCTTTCAAACAAAATGTGTCGTTGCAAACTTTAGGGACGAGCAGCTTTGGAAAGGGGTATCATCTTTGGCCAGTGAGGTGGTCCTATGCCGCTTGCCGAGTCGGTTCGTTCAATTCTGAAACAGAAAGGCGGAGTCGTTCATTCCATCTCTCCGTCCGATACGGTTTACGAAGCCATCGCAATGATGGCTGAAAAGCAGGTAGGCGCGCTGGTTGTGATCTTTGAAGGCGAGATTGCGGGCATTGTTTCGGAACGCGACTACGCGCGTAAGGTGATTCTGAAGGGGCGATCTTCGAAAGAAACCACCGTCTCGGAGATCATGAGCTCCCCAGTGATTTTTGTCTCTCCAGAACATACCGTCGGCGAATGCATGAAGATCATGACAGAGCATCGCTTTCGACATCTGCCGGTATTGGAGCAAGACCGGATCGTTGGCGTAATCTCGATCCGCGATCTTGTGAACTGGATTCTTTCGGAGCAAACGGAAACCATTCGCCACCTGGAGGCCTACATTACTGGCAGGCCATCCTGACTAATGCTTTTTATTGCAAAGTGGCGGGGTGCGCCGAAAATGTTAGGAGAGCAGGTCGAGAACCTCGGAGAGTTTTTGGCGAATTCTCCGCAAGTCTTCTTTGTCTCCGGTTCCGTTTACGGGAAACGGCGTAGTCGATTGCGCCTGATCGACAGGTTGCCCAGCATATTCGACTGAATCAGAAGGCGGGGCCGCATTCAGAAGCTGATCCGATGATCTGCCTGAGCGCGTCTCTTCGCGAAGTTTTTCGCGAGCACCGGCGATCGTGAAGCCATCTTCGTAAAGCAGCTTGCGAATCTGTATTACATACTCCACGTCCTTGCGGCGGTACATCCGCTGCCCTGAACTGCTTTTGCCGGGCTTCAGTTGCGGAAACTCCGTCTCCCAGAAGCGGAGAACGTAGGTCGGCAGGTCTGCTAACTGGCTCACTTCACCGATGCGAAAATAAAGCTTCTCCGGAATCACTACATCCGCGAGCGCCTTGGCGTGTTTGCGTTTGGCTGTAGGCATCGTAAAAGAACTCTATTTAGCCGTTCTTGTCTTGTAACACGAGTATGGCGTCCCATCAAAGTGGCCCGCGCACAAATAAAAAGTCTCCGCGGGCAGCGCGGAGACTGGCGACAGAGAAATCGAGGTCTAGCCACCTCACAGGTCCAGTACCGCGTGCAATTTATACGTACCGCGGCGCTAGATTGGACCCCTCTCCCTTGAAGATACTCGCAAAAGATCTGCTAATCCTGCCTACATGTTGGATGCAATCAAGTGCTAGTCCAAGATTTTGTTGCTAGTTACTCTGATTGTCAATAGATTTTTGTCGTTTCTTGCTTGACGAGCCACCTGAAGCTTATCAATCTTCTTAGTTCCTGCCGCGATTGCCTCACTGATCCGAATCCGGAATCGAGATGGCGATGAAAGTATCTTCGCCGCGTGTTCTGCGAGCGGTGCTAAACTGCTGGGCTCGGACGTTTTACGCTGGCTCTTCTGGGAGGCGAACGCCATGCCGAACCTAATGTCGGCGGTAATGAAGAGTAAGCCGGCAGCGGGGATCGAAATCCGCGAAGTTCCCATCCCTGCCGTTGGCCTCACCGATGTCCTTGTTAAGGTGAAGGTCGCCTCTATTTGCGGTACGGATCTGCACATCTACAACTGGGACCCGTGGGCGCAGGGACGCATCACTCCTCCGCTCATCCCCGGACACGAATTCTGCGGATACGTCGAGGCCATCGGTGACGAGGTCACGAATGTAAAAGAGGGCGACTTTGTTTCGGCGGAAATGCACGTCGCCTGCGGCAAGTGCCTGCAGTGCCGCACCGGGCAGGGGCACATCTGCCAGAATGTGAAAATTATCGGCATCGACCGGAACGGAGCATTCGCCGATTATGTCGTAATTCCCGAGTCGAACATCTGGAAGCTAGATCCCGCGATCCCGCACGAATACGCATCGATCCTCGATCCGCTTGGAAATGCGTTTCACACGGTGCTCTCAGGCGATGTAGCGGCCAAAAACATCGCAATTACCGGATGCGGCCCCATCGGACTGTTCGCTATCGCCGTGGCGCGTGCCTGCGGAGCGGCCCAGGTCTTTGCCATCGAGGTCAACGAATATCGCCGCAACATTGCACGGCAGATGAAGGCCGACTTCGTGCTTGACCCCGCGAGCGAGGACGTGCGCGCCATCATTCGCGATCACACGAACGGCTATGGCGTCGACGTGCTGCTGGAAATGGCCGGACACAAGGACGCGGTGAGACTCGGCTTTGATATCTTGCGCACCGGTGGCCGTGTGAGTCTGCTCGGAATCCCTTCGCGTCCCATGGAACTGGATCTTGCGCGCGACATCATATTCAAAGGCGCAACTGTGTTCGGCATCAATGGACGCAGGATGTTCGAGACCTGGTATCAGATGACCGCGCTGCTCAAGGCGGGAAAGCTCGAACTGCATCCGGTGATCTCGAACCGCTTGCCGCTTTCCGATTTCAGCAAGAGCATGGACCTGCTGAATTCCGGCAAGGCCTCGAAAATTCTGCTTTACACCGACGGTGTCGACAGCACGTTCTGAAGGGAGTCTCATGGCCATGGCTCGCATCAACCCCCTCGCATTCCTCTCCGATGAATTGAACACGCTGAAGGAGCAAGGCACCTATTTCAAATTGCGCGTGCTGGATGACGAGCAGGCTCCGGTTTGTCACTTTGACGGACGCAAGGTGATTAACCTCGCCTCCAACAACTATCTCGGGCTTACCACTCACCCCAAGCTTCGCGAGGCCGCGCTGGAGGCCACGCGCAAGTACGGAGTGGGCTCCGGCGCCGTGCGGACCATTGCCGGGACCATGAAGCTTCACATGGAGTTGGAAGAAAAAATTGCGCGCTTCAAGGGCGTGGAGGCATGCGTCGTCTTTCAGTCCGGCTTTACGGCCAACGCCGGAACCGTATCGGCGATCCTCGGTAAAGACGACTACATCATCAGCGATGAGTTGAATCATGCGTCCATCATCGATGGCTGCCGCCTGTCGCGCGCAAAGATTCTGGTCTTCCGCCACAAGGACGTGGCACACGCGGAAGAGCAACTCGCCAGCGTTGCCAATCTTCCGGGGAAAAAGCTTCTGATCAGCGATGGCGTCTTCTCGATGGACGGCGACATCGGTCCGCTGCCGGGGCTTTGCGCTGCAGCGGAAAAGTATGGGGCAATCATGATGGTCGACGACGCGCACGCCTCCGGGGTTCTGGGGCGCAATGGACGCGGCACTATCGACCACTTCGGAGTGCACGGGCGCGTTGACATCCAGGTGGGCACGCTTTCGAAGGCAATCGGCGCACTCGGCGGATACGTCTGCGGCACGCGCGACTTCATCGAATACCTATACCACCGCGCACGGCCGTTCCTGTTCTCCACCTCGCATCCGCCATCGGTCGCTGCCACCTGCATTGCGGCGTTTGATGTGCTGGAGAACGAGCCGGAATTGATTGAGCGCCTGTGGTCAAACACCCGCTTCTTCAAAAAAGAACTGGGACTGCTTGGCTTCAACATTGGCGGTGTCACCACGCCAGCCAGCGAAACTCCGATCACGCCCATCATTATCGGCGATGGACGCGCCACGATGGACTTCAGCAAGGCGCTCTTTGAACAGGGAGTCATGGGAACAGGCATCGCCTTCCCAACTGTTCCAGAGGGCAAGGCACGGGTACGAACCATCGTCACGGCAACGCATACGGAGGCTGAACTCAGTCAGGCGCTCGAAATCCTGGGCAGAGTTGGGAAAAGCATGGGGCTGATCGGGTAGGGAATAACAGCGTTCCTAGTGACCGGAGGCACCTGAGAGCTATAATAATTTCGCTTCCCAACTTCAACAAATCTGCGAGGTTGACGCCCTTGGCCCGTCATCTGTTTGCGGGATTTAGCGGAATTGTAGTGGCAGTTGCTATTCCAATTGTGGTAATGGCGGTTTCCTATCGTCTGACTGATAAAAGCACGCACTACACGTTTGAACCTCGCGGGCAGGGAAGCTTTGAGCCCAGACTTGCCAACTATGTCGGGTTCGCTCAGTACATCATTGGATTAGCAACGGGGTCTTTGGCGCTTGCGGCGGGTTCATCCATTCTTAAGAGTTCGGGAGTACTTCATTGGCGTTTTGCATCACCGCTGACGTTACTGGGTGCGAGCGTGATTTATGGTGTGTGCTTTATCGCGTTAATCAATTACTTCTACGAAGGATTTTTGCATGACGCCCACAGCTACAAACAATTCCGTTACAACCTAAACAATACTTTTGGTTTTTCGTGCTTGCTATCATTTGCCATCGGATACATGTGGCTTGCGGTCATCATCACAAAGAGCAGCTAATACAAGAGTTGCAGAACCGCAACCCGGCGTTAATACTCCTCTCTGTCTACATACAGCAGCTCATTCTCTCCGTAGGTGTCCAAATTTCCATCTTTGTTGCGCTTGCTACCACAGATAAGGTCGTAACCATTAACGTCCCTACTGGTGAAGAGTTCGCACTCAACCGTCATACCCACGTGTAGCTCACAATGTTGAGTTACGTTTGGATTTTCGACTCCCTTGATGTTGTTACATCTTGCGTAGTATTTGTGCCCGTCATGTTCGAGCACCACGGGTACTTCAAACACGAGACTGCTCTCGCTATTTGTGCGCCCGACAACCTTGTAGCGGGCGTGTCGTTTGTGGCGTTCGTATGCAACCAGTGATAACAACATCATGAGCACGCATACCACAATCAACACTTCTCGTCTTTTCATGCCGACCAACCGTCGCATTAAAATACTTGGCGCAATATCATATCGTTCCAATGAACTCACCGGGACAGCTCGCTAGGACGTGGAACATCTTACAATCCACGAAGCAATTGCGAAAGAGTGACCTTGAATCCATTGGCTTAGAAGTAACAACCCGCACGGACGCACCGGGAAGGGTCCGTTGCGGCTGCCCTTTCGTATTTTTGCGGAGGATCTCGGGGGCTATTCTTTGGCGAGTTCTGCGAGCAGTTCTTTGCCATACTTCTCAGCGCGCTTCGGCCCCATGCCTTTGATCTCCAGCAATTCGCGCATAGTACGTGGCCGTGTCCGCGCAATCTCAAGCAGGGTCGCGTCTTGCAGCACACAGTAGGGAGGCCAGTGGTTTTTGCGAGCGATATCCAGCCGGAGGGTGCGCAGTCGCTCGAAGCGGGCCTCTACCGCACGCCCGTGCATAGCTCCCACCTTGCCGCCAGCAACTTCCTTGGCCGCGGCGACTTTTGCCCGCGTGGTGCGCTCCCCGCTCTTGTTCGGAGCTTCGCGCGATATCGTCGCTGCGATTCGGGAGACCCTCGCTTCCGAGGAAGGCTGGTCTGAGTGCTTCGGCCCGGCATTCAATAGGTGCAAAATCCGCGTACCGAAGTTCTCGATGATTTTGTTGTGCACCTCGAAGTCGTCGCGTAATTCTTCAATGGATTTCGGGGGATTCTCAATCAGCCGTTGCAGCAGTTCATCGGGCAGGTGCTGAAAAAACATCGTTCCCAGCGAGCGTACGGCATCGCGGCGAAGGTCCTTCAGGCGTGCCAGCCGCGCGTCATCAGGAGACAGCACCACGGGACCAACCGCGCGCTCCATGATCTCCGCGCGAGAGTTTTGCAACGTGCCGCTGGAATGCGTTGCGGCCTCAGCGGCGACCGCCGCAGCTCGACTGCTCATCTTTATCGCGGGCCTGCCGGCGCGGCAGACGTCGCAGTTGCAGTCTTGCGGAACCTTGTCTTCGCCGAAGTATTCCAGAATCTGACGGCGGCGGCAGCGCTCCCAGCGGGCGTAGTTCTGCATGGCGTTCAGTTGTTTTTCACCCCGCTTCTGCAGCGCTGCAATGTCCCGGCGCGTCAACTGACCGTTGGTGTCGCCAATCTTTTCGATAAAGAATTTCTGCATCATTACATCGGCGGGAGCGAAGTACAAAATGCAATCAGCGGGCAGACCATCGCGTCCTGCGCGTCCGGCCTCCTGGTAGTAGGCTTCCAGGCTGCCGGGCAGGTTGTAGTGGATCACGTAGCGCAGATTCGGCTTGTTGATGCCCATGCCAAAGGCGTTGGTCGCAACCACGATGGCATTTTCATGATCCACAAAGCGGCCCTGATTGCTGCTGCGCGCCTCCTGATCCATGCCAGCGTGATAAGCCACTACTACGCGTCCACGCAACTTGCTTCTGAGAAGCGATGTAACCTCCTCCACGTGTTTGCGGGTGGAACAGTACACGATGCCGCCGGATTTCTTATGCGAGAGATAGTCGAGAAGTTCATCCTGTTTGTTCTTTGCTTTGGCAAAGACAACTGACTGATAGCTGAGGTTGGGGCGGTCGAAGCCGGTGACGTGGATCGCCGGATTCTTGAGCCGGAGGTTGCTCACGACATCGGCACGAACCTCAGGCGTTGCCGTGGCGGTCAGTGCAATGGTCAGCGGCTCGCCCAGTTGCTCGCGCACCTCGCCGAGGCGCAGGTATTCCGGACGGAAGTCATGGCCCCACTGGCTGATGCAGTGCGCCTCGTCGATGGCCAGCAGCGACAACTTGCGCTGCGTGATGATGGAGAGAAAACCGGGGGCGCTGAATCGCTCGGGGGCGACGTAGAGCAGGCCGCGGAATCCATCGCGCAGTTTTGCCATGACTGCGCGCTGCTCATCCCAGGTTTGTCCGCTGCACAACATCATGGCGGGAATCCGCAGTGCGCGCAATTGGCGCACCTGGTCGGTCATCAGCGATATCAGCGGGGAGATGATCAGCGTGAGCCCGCGCAGCGAAACGGCGGGCAATTGATAACACAGGCTCTTGCCCGCGCCCGTCGGCATTACAACCAGCGCATCGCGGCCCGCGAGCACGTCATTCACTATTTCGCGCTGCTGGGAGCGAAATTCCTTTAGACCGAAAATAGAGGCCAGAATGGTGTCGGCATCACGCATGGCAGGGAAAAATTAGCTCCGATAGTAAACGCCCGCTTTAATGCCTGTTGCTAACAGCCAATTGAAGCTGGTCTTTCGTTATTGCTCGCGCGGGAACGCGTCGGTTTATAGTTCGTTGAATACGATGTTTCCGCCGACTATGGTCGCGCGCGCTTTTCCGAAGAACTGCATTCCGTCATAAGGACAGTTGCGGGAACGCGAGCGAGTTTTTGTAACGTCGTAGGTCCAGCGTTCTTTTGGATCGAAGATGGTTATGTCGGCTACTGAGCCTTCGGCAAGAGTGCCTCGACCATTCAGGCCGACGATTTTTGCCGGATTTGTCGAAAATAATTCCACGATGCGCTTCAGAGGAACCTTGCCGGTGTGATGCAGCGTTGTAACTGCTGCCGCCACTGCAATCTCAAGTCCGGTGATGCCGAAAGCAGCTTTATCGAATTCCACTTCCTTTTCAAACAACGCATGAGGAGCGTGGTCGGTTGCAATGGCGTCAATGGTTCCGTCGATCAGCGCGGCGACCAACGCTTTCCGGTCGGCTTCCGAACGCAGCGGCGGATTCATCTTGTAGCGGGTGTCGTAGGTCGAGCAACTTTCTTCGGTGAAGAGAAAGTGATGCGGCGTGACCTCCGTGGTCACGTTCACGTGCTTAGCGCGTCCCAGGCGCACCAGTTCCAACGATTTAGCAGTGGAGACGTGGGCGATGTGCAAATGCGCACCCTCCTGACTGGCGAGGCGAATGTCCCGCTCCACGACCAGCCACTCAGAAGCTGCGGGCTGTCCGCGCAGTCCGAGTTTGAAGGACATGACTCCCTCGTTTATCGGATTGCCGCCCGAGATATTCTTGTCTTCGGCGTGCTGAATCAGCGTAAGGCCGATTCTGGCGGCGTGCGCCAGCGCCTCGCGCATGACGTTGTCGTCCATAATTGCGTTGCCATCGTCGCTGAGGGCCACTGCACCGGCTTTCTTCAGTTCGCGATAATTGCTGAGCTTTTCTCCCTGGCTGCCGAGCGTTGCCGCTGCAATAGGAAAGACGTTTACAACAGCGCCGCGCTCCTTGTCCTGCATCCATCGCGTTAAGGCCGGTGAGTCGTTTATGGGCCGCGTATTGGGCATCGCGCAAACCGAGGTAAAGCCGCCCGCCGCGGCTGCGGCTGTTCCGGTTGCAATTGTTTCCTTATGAGTCTGTCCCGGTTCGCGCAGGTGTACGTGAATATCTATGAACCCGGGAGCAACGACCAGCCCTTTCACATCGAGTGTCTCATCGGCTGTGGTTTGGGCCGCGCCTGGGGCTGCAATCTCCAGCACATGACCATCGCGGAGCACGAGATCGGCAGGCGCATCGAAGGCTCTCGCGGGATCGATCAGGTGTCCGCCCTTCAGCAGAATCGTGCTCATCGCTTTGCTCCCAACAGAGTTTCGAGAATTGCCATGCGCACCTTTACGCCGTTCAGAACCTGTTCCAGTACGACCGACTGTTCGCAGTCGGCAACCTCGTCGGTCATCTCCATTCCGCGAATCATCGGTCCGGGGTGCATCACGATTGCGTCTTTCTTTGCCATCTTCAACCTTGTCGTGGTCAGTTGATAGCGGCGGATATATTCCTCGACATTGATCTGCATTCCGGAGAGCCGTTCCTTTTGCACGCGCAGCATCATCACCACGTCGGCGTCGCGGATTGCCTTTTCCATGTCGCGCACGATCTCGAGGCCAGGCGCAAGTTCAAGCGCCGAGTCAGGCAGCAGCACATCGGGTCCGCAGAACACGACTTGCGCGCCCAACTTGGTGAACAGGTGCGCATCGCTGCGAGCAACGCGGCTGTGGAAGATATCGCCAATGGTGACGATCTTCAGACCCTTTAGGCTCTTCTTATGGTCAAGGATCGTGAATGCATCGAGCAATGCCTGCGAGGGGTGCGCGTGCATTCCGTCTCCGGCGTTGATAATCGGAATATCGATCAGCCGCGACAAAAGTACCGGGGCCCCCGAGCTGGGGTGCCTCATAACAATGGCGTCCACTATCGACTGGAGCGTGCGTCCGGTGTCCTTCAGCGACTCGCCCTTTTCGATGCTGGCGGTGGTTGCATGAATTACTACCGTGGAGGCGCCCAGGGACTTGGCTGCGATTTCAAAACTGGTGCGGGTGCGGGTCGAATTTTCGTAAAAAAGTAAGGCGATGCGGCGGCCACGAAGAGTCACGCGCGGCCGGGCTGGATTCATACGTTTCGCCAGCGTCAGGATGTCGAGGATCTGCTGCGAGTCCAGCGGCTCGATCCCGAGCAGCGACCGGGGCTTGGCTTTCATGTTGTCCTTCGCTTAGCCTTCGACTTCCGGCACTCGCTCAACCAGAAGAACCTTTTCCATCTGGTCCGTCTCGCTGAGCTTTACCTCGATGATTTCCTCATGGGTCGTCTGCACTCGGCGTCCAATGAAGATTGCCTCGATCGGCAATTCGCGATGTCCGCGGTCAATAAGAGCCAGCAGTTTCACGCTGCGCGGCCGTCCCTGGTCGAACAGCGCATCGAGCGCGGCGCGAATCGTGCGTCCGGTGTAGAGTACGTCGTCACAGAGCACAACATCTTTGCCCGTAATATTGAAGCCGATCGGGCGAGGTTCCACCACCGGCTTCGGACCCACCGTTGAAAGATCGTCGCGATAAAGCGTGATATCGAGCGAACCGACCGGCACAACACCTTTTTCAATGCGCTCGATAAGCTTGGCCAAGCGCTCTGCGATCGGAATACCCCGGCGGCGAATACCTACCAGGACAAGGTTTGCGATCCCGTTATTCTTTTCTACGATTTCGTGCGCCAGACGAACCAGTGTGCGCTCGATTTCAGAGGCAGACATGAGCTGCTCTTTTTCGCGAAGATGAGGAGGCCGAGATATAACGTTCATAACTGCCTGATGATACGCGAGGCGGCAAGTCTGGGGCAAGGACAACCCATGCCGGGTCAGTTCTGCTTGCGGTCGCTTCCCTGTCCAAACAATGCCGCGCCCAGTGCGCCTCCGAATGCGCTTGCTACAAGGAAAAACACTCCCAGCGTAGCCATTCCGATCAAAGAAATAATGATCAGGCCATGGTCAGTGGCAACATAGTTTTGAAACTGTTCCAGTTTCTGATGCATTGCGGGATCGGGATTGGCTGCTATGATGTCCGGCATTCTTTCCTGCATGACATGGTGCATCTCCGCCATTCTGCCGGGGTTGAAAAACTGGGAAGCACTCAAAATCGAGAGCAGCACGAATCCCCAGCCTCCCGCAAGTGCTCCAATCTTTGCGCCAGTCCAAGGCGTAAGCGGGAGAGATCTCGCCTTGCGCCGGTAAAGTGTCAGTGCGAGTCCGCCCGATGCGAACATGCTCAGCAAGGCCAACCAGATCACTCCACTCGAAGTTCCAACGGCAGCAAACAGGCCGGCGATTAGCGCCGCGCTGATGGCTGGACGCCAGAGCAGTTTGTCCTGGGCTCGATAGGTTGGTTCCGGAGATGGTGGCGTGAACTCTTTGCGATCGTCTTTTATCATCGGCTCCGCCGGGGGCTGCAGGTCTTCGGGAGTTCCCGGCGGGAGAGGCTCCGTCACAGGGGCTGTAGGTGGCCGCACCGGAACTTTAATCTGCGGTGCGTGACATTTGGGACAGAAAGGATGTCCATCCTCTACTACCACTCCACATTGGTTGCAGTTATGCTCCACGCACAAAGGCTAACAGCCAGACGGCGATGAAGCAAATGCAATGATGCGAAGCATTGCTGCTGCGATTCTCGCGTGCTACAGCAACGTTTTTGCGAGCAGCCATATATTCAGCCCGGCAATGAGCAGGGCAGTTGCCCACGAGAGCGCCTTAATCCATGGTGGATTCACGAATTCACCCATGAGTTTCCGGTCGCTGGTAAACATTACCAATGGAAACACGGCGAAGCTCAACTGCATGCTGAGCACAACCTGACTGAAGATCAGGAGCTGAGCGGTCCCTCGTTCTCCTGCGATGGCGGTTACCACGACGGCGGGTACGAGCGCCACTAGGCGGGTAATCAACCTTCTTACCCAGGGCTTGGCCCGCATGCGGAGGAAGCCCTCCATCACGATCTGTCCGGCCAGCGTTCCCGTCAGGGTTGAGTTCTGTCCACTGGCCAGCAACGCAAGCGCAAATACTCCGCTTGCTGCGTTTACTCCCAGCAGGCCGGACATCAGCTTGTAGGCGTCCTGTATTTCCGCTACTTGGTGGTGCCCAGCTCGATAAAAGGTCGCAGCTGCGACTACCAAAATCGCGGCGTTCACAAACAGCGCGACGGTTAGCGCTACCGCGGAGTCGATGTTGCAGTAACGCAAGGCCTCGCGACGCCCTTCCGGAGTTCGTGCATAATCACGCGTCTGCACAATCGCGGAGTGCAGATAGAGGTTGTGCGGCATCACGGTCGCGCCCAGAATTCCGATGGCAATGTAGAGCATGAGAGGATCCTGCAGAATTACAGGATCGGGAACGAACATAGATTTCAGCGCTAATCCAAACTCCGGTTTCGAGAACAGAATCTCCAGCCCGAAGCAGAGACCGATTGTCGCTGTCAGTGTAACCACAATTGCTTCGATATACCGGAAACCGCGGTTCTCCAGCAGCAGGAGCAACAGCACGTCAAAACCTGTAATGACAACGCCGATCAGCAGCGGAATATGGAAGAGCAGTTGCAAAGCTATTGCCGAACCGATGACCTCTGCCAAATCGCACGCGGTAATGGCGACCTCGGCCAGCACCCAGAGCCCGAACGCCGTCCCGCGCCCAAAGCGTTCACGGCAGGCTTGTGCCAGGTCGAGACCACTCACTACGCCAAGCTTGATCGACAAGCTTTGCAGCAGAATTGCCAGCAGGTTTGACAGAACGATTACATACAACAGGGAGTAGTTGTAGCGCGAACCCGCCGCCAGGTCCGTGGCCCAGTTTCCCGGGTCCATATAGCCGACTGCAATCAGAAAGCCCGGACCTGCAAAGGCCAGCAGCTTGCGCATCACTCCAGCGCGATGCGGCAGAGGAACATGGGTGCGAATCTCCGGCAAAGTAGAGGGAATCGTCGCTGCTGGTTGCTCTTGTCCGTAGGTACTCATCTTTGTCCGTCCGTTGGGCACCGAATTCAGCTGAACTAATATTGGATGCAAAGGCGCTCACGTTCGATTTTGCGAAAGGCGATCAGAATCCGCTGCGACGGTGTATTTCAAAGAGTTGACTTATGGTGTAGCGAACTCATAACCTTTGGGGTTGGAGACATCATGAAAGTTCTTGTGCTGGGCGGCGGAGGCCGCGAACACGCTCTGGTTTGGAAGCTGAAGCAATCGCCTCGGGTGGACGAAGTTTTTTGCGCTCCCGGCAATGCCGGCATTGCGCAGGAGGCAACCTGCCTTCCCTGTGATCTTACGCGTCTGGATTCGATCATCGAGGCGGTCCTTAAGGTGGGTCCGGACCTGGTTGTCGTAGGCCCAGAGGTTCCGCTCACGCTTGGTACGGTTGATGAGTTGCGTCGGCGGGGGATTTCCGTCTTTGGTCCTACTCAGGCTGCGGCGCAATTGGAATCGAGCAAGAGCTTTTCCAAGGCCTTCATGACCCGGCACCGGATTCCCACTGCGCGCTACGCGCAGGTTCACGCAGTATCGGAGATCAAAGATGCACTCGCCCACTTCAGCGCTCCCATCGTGGTCAAAGCCGATGGTCTCGCCGCGGGTAAGGGCGTGGTGATTGCCGCCACCAAGGAAGAAGCGGTGGCCACCGCTACGGCCATGCTGCAAGGCTCGCTCGGAGAGGCCGGGTACAACATTCTTTTTGAGGAGTTTCTTCAGGGCGAAGAGATCAGCTTCCTAGTCATCAGCGACGGCGAGCGCGTTGCGCCGCTGGTTCCCGCGCAAGACCACAAGCGCATCGGCGATGGCGATACCGGCCCGAACACGGGAGGGATGGGCGCTTACTCCACTGCTGGCCTGATTGATGACAATATGCGCGAATGGCTTCTCCGCCATGTTGCGCGTCCGGTAATTGCGGGCATGGCAGCGGAAGGCACACCTTACACGGGAATTCTTTACTGCGGCTTGATGATGACAGCGCGCGGCCCGCAGGTGCTCGAATTCAACTGCCGTTTCGGCGACCCGGAAGCTCAGCCGATTTTGATGCGACTGGAGAGCGATCTTTTGGAAGCTTTCGAGGCAAGCATCGAGGGAAGGATCAGCGATGGCATCTTCCGCTGGAGTCCCGAGCCGAGTGTTTGCGTTGTAATGGCCTCGCATGGCTACCCCGGCAAATACGAGTCCGGCAAGTGCATCTCCGGCCTTGAACGCGCGAACGCTCTGGATGGCGTGAAAGTTTTCCATGCTGGTACGAGCCTCGTTAGCGGCGAGATGGCGACCGCCGGTGGACGCGTGCTCGGAGTCACGGCTCGCGGCGCCGATCTTGAAGCTGCGGTCGCACGGGCGTACGAGGCTGTTCAATGCATCAGCTTTGACGGAATGCAGTACCGCACTGACATCGCTCATCGCCGATTGAAGCGCTAGATCAGAAATTTTGGTAACAAGAGCTCTATGGAAAAAAAGCCGCTAGTCTCCATCATTATGGGAAGCGATAGCGATCTCGATGTCATGAACGAGACCGCCAAGGCGCTGGAACTATTCGATATCTCTTATGAGATGGACGTTTGCTCCGCGCACCGCTCTCCGGCGCGTACAAGCGAATTCAGCCGTAAGGCGGCTGGGCGCGGAATCCGGGTCATCATCGCCGGTGCGGGCGGTGCCGCCCATCTTGCGGGAGTAATCGCCGCTGAGACGATTACTCCCGTGATCGCCGTTCCGATTGCAGCCACATCGCTGGGCGGACTGGACGCGCTGCTCGCCATGGTGCAGATGCCTGCGGGGATTCCCGTCGCGACAGTTGCCATCGGCAAGCCGGGAGCCACGAACGCTGGAATTCTCGCCGCGCAGATACTGGCCACCAGCGACGGCGCGCTGGCCAAAAAGCTCATGGCCTATAAGGAAAAGCTGGCGCTTGGTGTGGAGGAGAAGTCGCGCAAGCTGCAGGCGAGCCGCCGAGACGTGAACACTTAAAAATTCAGACGCGAGAAGTCCCCGATTTGCGCTGAGGGTTGCTGTCCTGCAAGGTCTGTTCCTCGGCGCACAGCTCGAGTGAGGCCATGTCCAGCGCCAACAGGTATTCCTTGAAAGCCGGTCCCAGAACCTCATGTTTTAACGCGTACTCCACGGTGGCTTTCAGGAAGCCAAGCTTGTCTCCGGCATCGTGGCGCTTGCCTTCAAAGACATAGCCGTAAATTTTTTCGTGCCGCAGGAGCTTCTTCATTGCGTCAGTCAGTTGAAGCTCTCCTCCAGCTCCAGGCCTGATCGCCTCGACCATCTCAAAGATGCGCGGTGTCAGCACATAGCGGCCAATGATGGCGAGACTCGACGGAGCCTCCTCAAACTTCGGCTTCTCCACCATGTCCGCGATTTCGTAAAGACGGCCATTGAATCCCGGCACCGGCTTCGCGTCCAGCACACCGTAAGCGGAGATCGCCTCGCCCTCTACAATCTGGGTCGCGATCACGGAACAGTGTTTTTCATTGAAGACGTCGATCAACTGCTTCAGGCAGGGGGTGTCGGGCGAATCGACGAGGTCGTCGGGTAGTATCACCCCGAAAGGCTCATTGCCCACGAGTCTTTTTGCCATCAGCACGGCGTGGCCCAGGCCCAAGGGTTCCTTCTGCCGAACCGTGCTTACGTGCGCCAGTCGCGCAACCTGTTTTGCGGTTTCGAGCAGCGTGGATTTATTGCGTGTGGCCAAGGCATGTTCGAGCTCAAAACTGATGTCAAAATGATCTTCCATGACGGTCTTGCCGCGCCCGGTCACGATGATGATTTCCTCGCATCCGGAGGTAATCGCCTCTTCCACGCCGTACTGGATAATCGGCTTATCGACTATGGGCAACATCTCTTTCGGCATGGCCTTGGTTGCTGGCAGGAATCGCGTGCCTAAACCCGCGGCGGGGAATACTGCTTTACGTACTCTCAATGTCATCGTTGCACTCAGTACAGCTAGGATTCAGAAATCTGTTAAAAATCTCGTTTGTGTATGCCGGAGCTTTCGCATGTACTCTCAACGTATCCTCAGTCGTTTGGCCCCGTCCCAAAATTGTAACGCAGCAGCTTCGCGCATAGCTCGGGGATGCGCCTCGTGTTCACAGTGTTGGCGAATCATCTCTTAATAATGCGCGCCGAATCACCTTCACCGGCGCCACGCCTTGCCTCATGAAAAGGTCGTGAAATTCACTTGGCTTCGGCGTTCCCTTCTGGTGTTTCGTCCAATCCGCGCGCAGTTTTTGTATCTGCAGCTTCCCCAGCGTGTACATCAGGTAAGTGGGGTCGCCAGCTCCGCGCTTCACCTCGCGCTTTGCGTTCGACTCTGTTTGGTAGCCTTCTTTCACGAAGAAGGCGGTCGCCTCATCCATTGTCATCGTGCCGGTATGCATGCGGATGGCGACTACGTACCGGGCATTGCGCAGCAACGCGTACTGCAACTGTCCCAACCGCAATTTCAGGTAGGCTGTGTCCTGCTCCTCGGGTATGCCCGGGGTGCGTCCATAACCTTCGTCGATCATCATTTGCTCGGTGTAATGAGCCCAACCTTCTATATTTGTCCCGGAAAAGTGTCCGCCGGTACTGCTCAGGTCCAGGCTGAGAAATTGTCTTATGCGCGAGGGCACATGTTCATTCCACAGATACTGCTCGTAATGCCCTGGAATGACCTCATGGATTGCCGTGCTCGTAACGGCGCCCCGGTTGAAGGCCGCCATGTATTGTTCCACCTGCGGCGGCGTCCAATTCTTTTCGGGAAGCGTGACATTAAAGAATGCCTCAGTTGCCTTCGTTTCGAAAGGCCCCGGTGTGTCCATCGAAGCAAAAGTAGTTGCTCGCAAGAACGGCGGTGTCTCCTGCAGCTTTGGCAGAGTTCGCGAAGGCGTGGTAATGATTGCGTGAGTGTCCGTAAACTCGCGGATGCCTGCCAGCTTATCGCTGAAAGCCTTGAGCAGCTCGCCCGGTTGTGGATGTTCCTTCTCGATCTGCGCCAGCAGTTGCGGCGGCGTCCTGGTTGGATCGATCAGCTTTGCAACACGCTGAAACTCGTTCTGGTTGCGGTGCAAGTTATCCAGCCCCACCTGTAACAGATGATCGAGCGGTATATCCACCATTTCTTCGCAGGCGAGTTTCCTGCGCAGGTTTTCCGCGCCCAGTCTGAAATCACCGTTCGAGCGCCGCAGGAGGTCGCTCCTGATCCACGCCTCATATTCGCCTAGTGCCGCGAGTACGCCTACGTTCGATCTCGCAAACTCTGCCTGGAGCTTGGCATCTTTCACGTCGCTGAATGCGGAAGGCACATCCTTTTGAAAGAAATCGACGATGCCGGGCAGTTGCTCCAGCGCGATTTCCGCAAAAATGCGGGGAGGATTTTCCAGATTTGTGCGCGCCTGTTGCAGCAATGCGGGCATCTGGCGCTCGCGTGCGATCAGCGCCACCAGCCTCACCTCCGGCGGGACAAAGTTGCGCCCCATTAGCAGAAGCGTCGAATCGCTCAGCACGGAAGAGTAGTAGTCCGGGTTCTTGCGCCAAACCTGTTGAATCTGTAGCTCGAAAATGCGCGACTGCACGAAAGCCAGCAGCATCTCGCGATCGTCCAAAGCCCAGCGCGACCAGCCTTTGGTGTCGAGCGCCTCAAGCCGCTTTTCGTATTTCCCATAGAGCGCGACCTGCTTTGCAACGCGCACCGCGTCGTAGCTCTCCATCCGCGTGTCGTACTGGTGAAAGCCTGCCCGCGTGCCAGCGCTGGGCAGGAAATCGAAGAAGGTTGCCATGAACTCGTCGTGCAACCCAGTCAGGCTCTGGGGATATGTTTCCGGAACTGTGGCCTGTGTCATTGCCGCGCCCGGCAATGCCGCCTCACCATTGTGTTCTGCGAAGGAAAACGTCGAAAGGCTGACAAGCAGCACTGCGGCGGCAAATCGAATCATTTCTAGTCCTCGTCCCGGCCAGCTTTTCAGGAACATTTACGCTGGGGTGGGCTCTGCCTCAAAGCCTTCCAGAATCTTGCGTAACCCGTTCAATACCTCTTCGGGGCGTGTCGCCTTCAGCGAAAATTTCAGTACTCCCTGGGGTGTAAACACCACGCCCTTGTGCCTGGCTACCAGTTGCATGATCTTCTGCGGGTCGGCCTCCGCCGTCTGCGTGAACTTTATGCTTACCTGGTCGCGTTTGCGCTCAATGCTGGCAACTCCCAGCCGCTGGCACTCCAAACGGAGATGCGCATATTGCACGAGGTGCTGCAATGCTGCCGGAGGCTCGCCGTAACGGTCGCGCATCTCGCTGACCACATCGCTTAGCTGCTTTTCATCCGTGGCGGCCGCCATACGCTTGTAGATGCGCAAGCGCTGGTTCTCTTCATGAATATATTCATTCGGAATGCGAATATTTAGACCTAGATTCAGCGCGGTATCCAGCGCCTCAGGAACGGGTTCGCCTTTCAACTCGCGAATCATCTGTTCGAGCATGGTGGTGTACATCTCAAAGCCCACGGCTTCGATATGGCCGCTCTGCTGCCCTCCGAGCAGATTTCCCGCACCGCGCAACTCGAGGTCGAGTGCGGCGATTTTAAAGCCCGCGCCCAGTTCGCTGAATTCCTTCAGCGCCGCCAATCTGCGCCGTGCCAGGTCGTTCAGTTCGCGATCCGGCGGCACCAGCAGATAAGCGTAAGAGCGCCGGTTCGAGCGGCCAACGCGTCCGCGTAACTGGTAGAGTTCGCTCAAGCCGTGGCGGTCGGCGCGATTGATAATGATAGTGTTGCAGAGCGGAATGTCGAGTCCGTTTTCAATGATCGATGTGGCGACTAGGATATCGGCCTCGTGGCGCATGAAGGCCAGCATGACTTTCTCCAGCTCGCCTTCGCCCATCTGTCCGTGGCCTACCAGGATTCGCGCTTTTGGCGCCAGTTCACGCAGCTTCGACGAAATCTCGAAGATTGACTCGATGCGATTGTGTACAAAATAGACCTGGCCGCCGCGCTCGAGCTCCTGCTCGATGGCGGAGCGAATCAGCTTTTCATCCCATCCCGCAACTACGGTCTGAATCGCCAGGCGATCGCGGGGCGGAGTTTCAATGACGCTCATGTCGCGCAGTCCGAGCATGGACATGTGCAGGGTGCGCGGTATCGGCGTCGCCGACAAGGTCAGCACGTCCACTTCCTTGCGCAGTTGCTTGAGCCGCTCCTTGTGCCTCACTCCGAAGCGCTGCTCTTCATCGATAATCACGAGGCCAAGGTCGGGAAAGCTAATGTCTTTCGAGAGCACGCGATGCGTACCGACGAGAATGTCCACCTTGCCGTTCTCGACCTTTTCCACGATCTCTTTCTGCTGCTTCGCGGTACGGAAGCGCGAGATCATTTCGATGGTTACGGGAAAGGCGGCGAATCTGCGCTTGAAGGTCTCGTAATGCTGGAAGGCCAGGACCGTGGTGGGGGCGAGAAGCGCGACCTGCCGGCTGTCATTGACTGCTTTGTAGGCGGCGCGCATCGCCACTTCCGTCTTGCCGTAGCCCACGTCACCGCAGAGCAGGCGGTCCATCGGCTGCGGAGATTCCATGTCGCGCTTGATATCTTCCACGGCTGCGACCTGATCATCGGTCGCGTTGTATTCAAAAGCGTCTTCGAACTCGCGCATGAACTGGGTGTCGGCTGAGTATTGATAGCCCTGCGCGGTTTTGCGCTGAGCGTAGAGTTTCAGCAGCTCATCGGCCATGTCGGCCATGGCCTTTTTCACGCGCGTCTTGGTCTTCACCCATTGCTGCGTGCCAAGCCGGTTCAGCACTATCTGCCCGCCCTCGGCTGAACGATACTTTTGCACGAGGTCGAGCCGAGTCAGCGGAACGTACAGCCGCGCCCCTTCCGCGTATTCCAGGACCATGAACTCGGACTTCGAGCCGTCCGCCTGCGGAATCTCGCGCAGGCCCAGATAGCGCCCAATGCCGTGTTCGACGTGAACAACGTAGTCACCTACGGCCAGGTCGCGGAAATCCGATAAAAACGCAGAGGTCTTGGATCGCGGCCTCTGCTGCCGTGCGGCACCCGCCTCAGACTCGTCAAAAATATCGTTGGCACCGAACAGCACCAGCTTCGCGTCCGGTAGCGCCACCCCGGCCGGGACGTAGCCGCATACAAGGGCCGTTGCCGCGCTCTCGTCGTTAAAGCAGGCGGCTTCTTCGCTGATTGCCGATGGCTTGTTTCGTGTGCCGAGGCGGTAGGGCACTTGGTACTCGTTGAAAATGTCCGCGAGCCTTTCCAACTCGCCCATCGAGCCCGCGACCAGCAATACACGCTCACCCGCTTCGGAGAGCTTTTTTACTTCCTCCAGCAGCTTCGGTATCGCACCGTGAAAGCGCGGGGTCGGACGCGAACTGAATTGCAGGAGCTCCGCGCCGCCGCTTGTCTCCAGCCCTAGTTGCTCTACATCCAGCCCCTCGGTCTGCGCCACGCGCTCGCGCCACACTTCGGGAGTCACGTACAGCTCCTCCGGGCGTACCAGGATGCCTATGCCGCTGTGCTCATGCGCATCGACCAGCCGCTGCCACCAGGCATCGTGATCCTCGGCCAGCCTCTCCGGTTCATCCAGCACGACGGCGGCCTCTGGTATCAGGTCGAAGATCGTGTTCTCCGCGCCCGCTACTGGGGCAAAAAATTCCCAGCCGGGAAACACCGTTACTCCGCCTGCTTTTGCGGCATCTTCGAGCGCTTCCTCGGTGCCGCGAACCCGTCTTCCGCTGAGCCTTGCATTTATCGTCGCCAGCAACTCTTCGGTCACCGGAGTCTCGGTCAGCGGCAGGAGCACGATCTCGTCAAGCCCGGTGGCGGATCGCTGCGTCACAGGATCGAAGCGTCTCATCGACTCCACTTCGTCGCCGAAGAGTTCAATGCGCACCGGGCGATCCATCTCCGGGGAATAGACGTCCAGAATGCCGCCGCGCTGCGCATACTCGCCCTGCTGCTCCACTATGTCCGTCTGGCGGTAACCGACGACATTGAGGTGCTGCACCAGGCTTTCCAGATCCAGCCAGTCTCCCTTGCGCACCGTCCGGGCCAGGTCGCGGTAATACTCGGCGTCGCGGAGGCGAATCGTGGTGGCGGCAAAGGGCGCAACCACCAGCGATGCCGTTCCGCTGGCGATGCGCCAGAGCGCACGCGCGCGCATCTCCTGAATCTCAGGATGTGGAGAAAGGTTTTCGAAGGGAAGCACGTCCCGAGCCGGAAAGTAGGCCACCGAGTCGGGCGTGGCCACGCCGGTCATCTCGCAGAGGCTTTGCAGGAGCGGCAGCAGCTCTTCAGCCGTGCGGTTATCGCTCACCAGCAGCAGCAGAGGCCGAGCCGAAGCCCGATGCAGCAGTGCATAATGCAGCGCACGCGCGGTGGGAGTAAGGCCGGAGACACGAATGCGCCCCGCGCCTCCCTTCAGATGGGTTGCAGCACGTTGAAAACTCGAGGTAAGCTCGACGCCCGCGAGCAGCTCGCGGACGAAAGGGAGGATCATTACCCAGTTATTCTATCAGGACGCGAACGTGCTACGGTTCAAACCAATTTCTGAGCAAAAGGCCTTGACTCAGCTCTGCCCGAGAGTCATTCTGACTGGCGCTATGTCGGAGAAAATAAGTTACTCGCTTTCGGATTCGGAGCTCCTCAATTATTCGCGCGAGCATCTGCTCCACGAACTCCAGATCTTTTGGTGGCTTACTAAAGAGCTTCCCACAAAGCCGAACGGCTTTGAGTTGTCTGCGTTGCTGGAGTCCTTTGCAATACATTTCCGCAATTTGGTTAATTTTCTTTATCCCGAATCACTACGGCGCGGTGACGTAACGGCGGCGGATTTCTGCGAATGTGGTTGGCATCTTGGGAAGATTCCAGATGACCTCAAATCCGCACGTGAACGGGCAAACAAAGAAGTCAGCCACATCACCTGCGAGCGGAAGACGGGCGACGACCCGAACAAACCTTGGGATGTTAAAGCGCTCTTCGATAAGATTGACGATAAGGCAAAAGAATTCGCTGACGCGGCTTCCGAAAAGAAGTTGCATCGAAAGGTTGTGGAGTGGCTACGCGCGACACCCTCCATGAAGGAGAGCATGTTGGCAGTTGCTTCCACGATAAAGACGAACACTGTAACCCAAACCAATACCTTCAGTTGTGAGCCGCCTGGGCAGTAACCTTTCGGGCTTGGAAGTCTATCGCGGTATTCTCCTGCCCGGAAGACCTAGGCCCTAAAGATCTATGTGCAGCCGCAGTCCTGGGACCACCACTGGACCGCGGTCGCGGTTATAGCCCGGATTCCAGATGCGCTGCAGGTCCACGCTCAGAAAAATTCCGCGCCAAGCGTGAAACGTGTAGTAGCCCTCGAAGATTGTCTCCCGCCCGTAACGCAAGTTGCCGTCGCCCAACAGGAAGCCAATGCCGCCATTTTGCAGGTATTCCTGATGCGAGGCTGAGATTCCATTTGTCGCCACCGCCGCGCCTACCTTGTCCAGCTTACGATGCCAACGCGCGCCCGCTACATCCGCACCGAACGCAATTGTGGAATCCACCTCAGTGTAGGCATAGGATTCATGCTGGCCTTCGTTCCAGCCCAGGCGTAAAAAGGCACGCACATCCTTTGGCAATTCCTGCTGAGCGTTGAAGCCGAAACCGTACTTCACCGTGCCCTGTCGCCTTGTGTTTTCAATCTTTGGAGTCGGGTCGATGCCGGCTTTGTATCGAGCGACCGCCTGCTGATAGTCCCCCATGTTGGCGTGGTTCTCGTAGGCCAGCAGTCGAATGGTGGTCTTGCGATCTTTCAGCAGCGTGGGACGCAACTCCAGTTCGTAATTCTCCGCGCGGGCGCGCCGCAGGTTCCAATCAAGGTCGGTTCCGTTGGCAGTTTTCGGCAGCAGCAGTTCGCCAAAGCGAAAGCCCCAGCGTGCGCTTTGGTACTCGGCCACGATGCCATAAGTGTAGCCGCGAGTATCGGCTGCGTAGTCATACGCGCCGTTTGCGTCCACTGTCCAGTTCAGAAATTGCAGGTGGCTGTCGCTCCCGACTTCGTTTACATCGAAAAAATCTACCGTGCTCATCTTGCCTACGCGAAAATCGAGTCGGCGTGCGGGGGCGCTGGTGGCCAGGGAAAGAGGACCGCGTTCCAGTTTCACGTCTTCTTTGGACAATCGTACGGTCTGATGAAAGATTGCTCGCGCCAGGTAGGGAGCCTGACCGAGAGTGGGGTTGCGCACCACGTCCAGATTGGTAAATCCCGCCATACCCAGCGCGTCGCTCAGCCCGCGTCCGCCGGACGATTCCACGTCTACGAGCGCCTCAGCGCCGCGCCAGGGCTGATAGCCAAGATAGAGCGTTTCCACGTTGGAGGTCGCATGTTCGCCATTGGAGTGAAGACTGTTGACCCCGCTGTAGGTCGAGTGAAACTCGGGATGCGCCTGGAAAACTATGTTGACCTGACCGCTCACCCACCACCGGGCCGTCTGCGAATGAGGGAACATGGTGGCAATTTCGTCTTGGGCTTCGGGAGCTTCGGGCGCGGGTTGTTGCGCGGCACACAGCAGCGGAAGCGCCAGGGCGCAGAACAACACGACGAGTTGGGTGAAAAAAAATAACTTCTTGGGCATAACAAAACTGGAGGGAAATGCAAGTACCTCCTTTTCTCTCATCCAGCCTGGCCGGAACACAATAGTAGGATGATGAAAAATTGGTTAAGCGGAAGGAAAACGAATTTGAAATCAGAATTCCCATTCCGTATAACTTCGTTTGTGGCCAGTGTGGCGCAACGGGAAAACCTACTGGGTTGCGCCTTTGCCAGCTTCCGGCGGCCTCGTTCCGGCTATGTATGAGGTCAGGCGTTCGCGAAGCTGCTCCAGTAACTCCCAATCTTTGCGGAAGAACGTGATGGTTGCGCGGTCTTTCGGCTTTTTGCGCAACTCGGCATCCACCCGCGACAGAGCCAGCAGATAGCCCAATTTCACGTCCGAAGCCGTTTCCGTCAAAGTGTTTGCGCTCAGCCCAACCTTCGGTTGTGATTCGCCGTTCCGGGCATTGAGCCACATGCCGCCTTTCTCATCCAGAGTGATCCAGCTTTTCGAGGCCACATGGCTTGCGAGATTCCGGAAATTATCCAAACTGCTTATGTAGCCCCGCTCAACTGCTTCGGCCTCATATCGCCGGACGCTCGCTTCATAACCGAACCAATCTTCCTGAGCGCCGAGGGCATCCAGTCGCGCAAACCGGATCTTCTGGTTCAGTTCCTCTTCCTGATCTCTGTCTCTTTTTGCTTGAGCCTCTCGCAGTTCGGCTTCCAGCGTGATCACTTCGCCCGATGGCCTCCGTTGCAATTCCCGCTCCGGATCGAATCTGCCGGTGATTGCGTAGATCGTGCCGAAGGCCGAAAGTAATCGCCACCGGTTGGCGCGGCAGAGTTCCTCGGTTCCCTTGCGATTGTCCTGGCTTGGCGCATACTCGCCGGGAATCTGGGAAAAACGAACAACCTGGAACTCCAGTTCGGGATGCTTAGCCCCGTAGCGGGCAAAAGATTTTGCAACTGCCTTGGGACCTGTCGCCCCGAAGTCGTTGATGCGGTCCGCCTTTGCCGCCCCAGGAAAATAGGAATTCACTACGTCGCGCGCAAAGCTCGCGCAATTATGGTTGTACCCGTTATAGCGATTTTGATTCTTGGCGGAGTTGTACTTCTCAACGAGTTTGCGGTCCTGTGCTTCGGTGGTCTTTGCCTTGAACAGGTAAACGTCGCGCAAAAAGACCGTGCCCACCGTGTCACGCCAATAAGCCCTGGGATTTGTCGCGCATCTTCCGGTACACACGCTTGTCAGATATTTCTGGCGATAACGGTCCTGCAGAATCCAGCGCACCATAGGGCTGGCGTACAAGGGGCGCGCCGATTCGTCCTCCACGCCGTAGAGGTAGACATTCAGCGGAATCGCGTTCCACTCGTACGGACGGTCTTCGCCAAAGCTGGGATAATTGGTGAGGACGACTCCGTTCTCGTCGGGTCGGCATAGACGTAACTTCACCGGAGAGGCCGCGCAGACTCCAGACAGGTACACGGCCGAATGTCCCGCTCCGGTCCATTGCGATGCGCCAACTTTCAAAGCTTCGTTCAGAAACAGGCCCACGTCTGCGTGCATGGAGCCGCAGAGCGCGGCCAGCAGCACTGCAAATCCCGCCAGTCGAATTAGCGAGTATGGCAGTTTCCGTATTTTCTTACTTTTTTGATTAGATCTCTGATTGGGCTGTACTTCTTCTGGCCGCCCCAGCTCTGTGATAACTTTCACACGCCTGTTTCCGATCTTTGCTATGTTTGAAAGGCGCAAACTCCTATTTTGCGGAGCTACTCTCATTGTAGACCAGCTCTGCTTTCGGTCGGTTCCTCGTGTCCAGAAAACTCGATCTCTCGCATTCTTTGCAGCAGCGTGCCGAAAAATTCTTTCCCGGCGGCGTCAACTCTCCGGTCCGCGCATTTCGCGCCGTCGGCGGCGAGCCGCCCATCATCGTCAGTGGCAACCGCGCACGCATGACCGACGTTGATGGGAATCAATACATCGATTACGTGCTTTCCTGGGGGCCTTTGCTGCTGGGCCATTGCGCTCCGGAAGTCGTCGGGGCCGTGATTGAGGCCACCCGCAAAGGCACAAGCTTCGGGGCTTCCACGCCATCCGAGGCCGATCTTGCCGAAGAGGTCATCAAAGCGTTTCCCTCGATGGAAAAGGTACGCTTTGTCTCCAGCGGAACCGAGGCCACAATGTCGGCCATCCGCCTTGCGCGCGCTGCCACCAATCGCAAATACATTGTGAAATTTGAAGGCTGCTACCACGGCCACAGCGACGCATTGCTGGTGAAGGCCGGCTCCGGCCTGGCTACATTCGGAATTCCGGGTTCGGCCGGAGTTCCTGAAGAATTTGTGAAGTTTACTCTGGCGCTTCCCTATAACAACGTTGCCGCGCTGAAAGAAGCTTTCCAGAAGTTCCGGGGCCAGATAGCCTGCGTCATCATCGAACCCGTAGTCGGCAACATGGGCTGCGTTCCACCGAAGCCGGGATACCTGGAGTCGGTTCGCTCGCTGACACAGCGGGAAGGAACCCTGCTGATTCTGGACGAGGTGATGACGGGGTTCCGCGTCAGCTACGGCGGCGCGCAGGAGCTCTACGGCATCAAGCCGGACCTGACGACACTGGGCAAGGTGATTGGCGGAGGATTGCCGGTAGGCGCTTACGGCGGCTCAGCGGCGCTCATGAACCAGGTCGCGCCTCTCGGCCCGGTTTATCAGGCCGGAACTCTCAGCGGAAATCCACTGGCGATGGCAGCAGGACTGGCCATGCTGAGAACCCTGAGCGCTGGACGCGAGACAATCTATCCCCGCCTCAATACGCTATCGGAAAAACTTGTCGGGGGAATCACGGGAGCTGCTCGCGAAGCGGGAATTGCCGTCAATGCCAACCAGGTTGGCAGCATGTTTACCTGGTTCTTCACCGATCACGAGGTCTTCGACTGGAACACGGCCGCCACCTGCAACACGGAACTCTTTGGCCGGTTTCATCGCGGCATGTTGGATGCGGGTGTTTGGTTGCCAGCCTCGCAGTTCGAGGCCGCCTTCCTCAGCACGGCTCACACGGAAGAGGATATTGATGCCACAATCGCCGCCGCCCGGAAGGTCTTCGCCGCAATCCGGGCTTAGGCGATCAAGGTCGAGCGATAGAGAATTTCAGGCGCGCCTCTATCGCTTGTAGCCAATCTTGCGCAGCAGGTCGTGACGCCAAGCGACGTCGGCCTGTTGCTCGACTCCTTTCGGCGAGTTTCCGTCAATTACGCCAAGAATGCCGCCGCCCTGTTCGCTGATTGCAACGATCACTTCGACGGCATTGGCCGTCGCGCAGAAGATATTACAAACCTCCGGAATGTTGCGAATCACGTTCAGGATGTTGATGGGATAGGCGTTCTGAAGCAGAAGAACAAAGACGTGTCCGGCAGCCAGCGACTGCGCGTTTCGGATTGCCTTCTCGCGCAAAACGTCGTCATTCGCCTCCGAACGTATGAGACATGCTCCGGAGCTTTCATTAAATGCGAGCCCGAATTTTGCTTGAGGCACTGTCGTCGCTATCGCCTCGTAAATATCCTCGACGGTTTTGATGAAGTGCGCCTGGCCAATAATAATGTTGGCTTCTGGTGGGATCTCCATAGGCACTGATTTCAATTCAAGCATTCTTGCGATTCTCCTTTTACTTACCAAAGGTGTTGCCAAAGGATAAACACGGCAGTATCGGACGCCAATTATATCCAAATAGACCGCTGCCTGATTTACCTCTGCGCGCGAGGCGAAAAGCCCCATATTTGCTAACTGCGCAAATATGGGCCACCTGCTTGCGGCAGGATCGGCAGACTGCGTTTAGTTCATTTTGCAGGTATGCGAACGATCTCGACAGAGCAGTTGGTGTGGCGGGCGACCGCTTCCGACACACTGCCGAGAAGAAACCGTCCCAGTCCTTTACGGCCATGCGATCCGACTACAACCAGGTCGGCCTGCCACTGCGCAGCTTCCTCAATAATGACTGTCTTCGCATCGCCGGTAACGACTGAGGTTGACACGCTGAATCCCGCTTCAGCTAGTGTTTCCGCCGTGCGTTCCACCAACGCTTTGGCCCGATGTATCTGGTCATCGAGTTCCGGATGGTAGCCGGGCGCCATCTGCGGCATCGGCGTAATGGAAAAGGGTTCAACCACGCTTAAGACTCGGACCTCGTTATCCTGTGAGCGAAACTGCTTAGTAATACTCTGCGCGGCGGCATCGGAAAAGCTCGAACCATCGGTAGCAAGCAAGATCTTCATGGCTTCCTTTTACGTGGCGACTCTGTGAAATATCACAGGCATTTTCCTGCAGCAGCATTTTGTCTCAGTTCATCTGCTTCCACAAGACGTCGCCCGTCCACCGCAAGCAGCGGATCACTCTCAGGCTGGGAAAGGGTAAAGCTTGCTCACAATTACCAACCTGTTTGGCCCATCCGTCGGAGAATGACGGCGCTGTAGCGACTCATGCGTTCGGGCCGTCGTTTGAGCGGAGCCGGTAGAATCGCCGCCAGCCGGGCCGATTGTTCCCTGCCGATGTTTCGCGCAGCGATTCCGTTATGGTAACGGCTTGCCGACTCTGCGCCATAGACAGCAGGACCCCATTCGACCACGTTTAGATAAAGCTCCAGAATGCGCTGCTTGCCGAGAACTACTTCGGCAACCGGCACCAGTGTGGCCTCCGCGCCCTTGCGGAGAAAAGATCGACCGGTCCCGAAGAACAGGTTCTTTATGAGTTGTTGCGTGAGCGTCGAGCCTCCGCGCGTGCGGCCGCCTTCCAAATCCTCTTCGGCAGCGAGTCGGATGGCGTGCCAATCGAACCCACTGTGGCGGTAGAAGCGCGCGTCCTCCGCGGAAATGACAGCGTGCTGGAGATTGGGCGAGATTTGCCGGAGCGGAATGAATTTGTAGCGCTCGTGATACGGCGTGTGGTGAATCCACGCCTGCACGCGCCGCTGGAGGTGGACCGCAGTCGTCGGCGGGGCGATCCACCGGGCGGCGACAAGGGTCAGCGCAGCAAGCGACCAACAAAGCGCCGCCCCGATAAAAAGCGATCGAACAAGAGACCGGAAGAAACCTTTCCGACGCGGGGTTCTGGTGTGTGTGTTTGGTCTTGCAGTCATCTATCAAAATGATAGCTGAGCTGGATCGCGCTTCTGGCCGAGATGCTTCACGAGTGTGAATTAACGATTGTGAAATCAGCGCAGTAAGATCAAACTTGGCCAGCAGAAGCGTTACCGGGTTTGTGAACTAGCAAGGTGAGTGACGTGGCCGCCCGGGGGGGGGGGCACAAGAAGGCGGGCTGCTAAGACCAGGGGACAGAAGCAAACAGCTCTGAATCGTCGTGCCACGGCGAAAAGGCTGAAATTGCTTGCGGCTCAAGCGGTGTCGGCACATAACCGAGCATCGCTTGAGCACCGCGTCTGTTTAACCCCTTCGTCCCCCTGGTCTGTAGCACACTCCTGCTCAACTCAATTGTCGATACTGCTGGAAAGAAACTTTCAAGCTCGGTTGACGTTTTCCTTACCGGCGTTCCGTTCGCTCCACCAGGCGCGCAGCCGCGGCAGGCAATCGTCAGAGGAGTTTGCGCTAACAACCTCACGTGGAGCGCCCGTGATCGAATCGGCGAACAACGTTTGCAGATTGCTGGATGCATTGAAAATCCAGTTCTCGCGCTCAGCATCGAAGGGGACGCCCATTAAAGCCAAATTCTCAAGCAAAGGCACCTGCCGCAAAGAATCCAAGTTCTCAAGCTGACTGCACCCGCTCAGATCCAGCGACCGCAGGCCACTCAAGTACCCTAAAGGATCCACATTCTCAAGCTGACTGCACCCGCTCAGGTCCAGTGACTGCAGGCCACGCGACTCCCGCAAACAAGCCACGCTCTTAAGCTTACTGCACCCGCTCAGGTTGAGCGACCGCATGACACTCAAGTTCCGCAAAGAATCCAAGTTCTCAAGCTGACTGCACCCGCTCAGGTCGAGCGACTTCATTGCACGCAAATTCCGCAAAAAATCCACGCTCTTAAGCTTTCTGCACCCGCTCAGGCTTATTGAACGCAAGCCACGCGACTCTGCCAAAAGATCCAGGCTCTCAAGCTGAGCGCGTCCGCTCAGGTCGAGCGACCGCATGCCGCGCAAGTCCTGCAAAAAATCAATGTTCTCAAGCTGATCGCATCCGTTCAGTTCGAGCGACAGCAGGCCACGCAAATTCCGCAAAAAATCCAGGCTCTGAATCTGATCGCAACCCCTGAGGTTGAGTGACTGCAGGCCAAGCAAGTCTCGCAAGAAATCCACGCTCTTAAGCTGCCTGCACCCGCTCAGGTCGACTGACTGCAGGTCACGCAATTCGCGCATCATGTCCAGACTCTTAAGCTGCCTGCACCCGCTCAGGTTGAGCGTCCACAGGTTACGCATGCCCTTCAGGAAATCCAGGTTCTCAAGCTGATCGCACCCGCTCAGGTCGAGGTACCGCAAGGCGCGCAGTCCCCGCAAAAGATCCAAGCGCTCAAGTCGCCTGCACTCACTCAGGTCGAGCGACCGCAGTTGGGTGGCAATGGTGGATATGTCCGAAGGCAGTTCAGATACCTGAAGCCCTTTCAGTGAGAGATTTTGAGAGCACTCGCTGCGAGCTTCCTCAATGCGATGGATAGCTTCATTTAAATCTTGCTGGCTGTTCACTGGTATGAATACCTCCCGTGCACGGCGGCGGAAAGCCCGTTAGAGTACGAAGATGGCTGCAGACCCGCAGCGCCATGTTGACGATTGCAACGACATCAAATTCAGAACGAAACAACCCACATTCTACACGTATCCTGAAGCATTCCAAAAGTAAGACAAGAAAACACACTCAGGGAACACTTGGCTCGGTGCGAGCTGCCGCCCTGTTGAATGGCCGTGCTGGATGGCACCTGACACTGTTACAGGGCCGACCACAGAGTTTCTGCAACTCCCTTGTCCTTATTCCCGGCTCCTCTGGATCAGTCTGGGACTCCATGAACTTCGTCACCTGAAAGTTGATAACCTTCGCGCGGATAGCAACGTCCAAGAAACATGAAGAAGCACTACGGTTCTTTTGTCAGCGAGTTCCAGAGAGCTTCTCTGGCAAAAGAGATACACCGTAGCGTCGTTGTTCCCAAGAACAAAAAATTTACGACACGCAGGGAAATGTCGACAGGCACGACCTGCGTACAGCTATGCTCAGCTGCCTGCTAAGAAGGGTAATAATATACTTGACTAACCAACCTTTTTGTTCTACTCTGCTTCTTAGTTAGAGAGGCAAGCGTTATGAACGAACCGAAAACCTTGCAAGAAGCGATCCTGTACTTTAGTGACGAACAGACTTGCATCAACACTGTCGCAGCCCTGCGCTGGCCTGATGGCGTAACCTGCCCCGCTTGTGAAGGTAAAGAGCACTATTACCTAGCGACTCAGAAGCGCTGGAAGTGCAAGGAGTGTGGCCGTCAGTTTTCGGTAAAGATCGGCACCATCTTTGAAGACTCTCCGATCAAGTTAGACAAGTGGCTCACTGCGCTATGGATGATCGTAAATTGCAAAAATGGCGTCAGTTCTTATGAGGTTCACCGCACTATCGGAGTCACTCAGAAATCGTCATGGTTCATGCTGCAAAGGCTTCGCTTGGCGCTCCAGAGCGGTTCTATTACGAAGCTTGGCGGTTCTGGAACTCCCGTCGAGATGGATGAAACCTTCATCGGCGGCAAGGTCAAGAACATGCACAAAGCTAAGAAGCCCAAGGCTGCAACCAAGAGCCGTGGCATCGTTGGCAAAACTATCGTGGTCGGGATGCTGGAACGCAATGGCCGTGTTAAAGCACAAGTCGTAGAGAGCCGCACTCAAGCCGTTCTGCATGAACTCATCCGCAAGAATGTCGCCACCGGAACCATTCTCATGACCGACGAACATGGCGGATATAGGGGAACCGACTTTGAGCACGAAATCATCAACCACGCCAACGAGTACGTGAATGGCTTGGTCCATACCAACGGCATCGAAAACTTCTGGTCACTGCTCAAGCGCGGATTAAACGGCACCTACGTTTCAGTCGAACCGCTCCATCTCTTCCGCTACATCGACGAACAGGCTTTCCGCTTCAACAACCGCAAACAAAAAGGCCAGAATCTAAACGATTCTGACCGCTTCCAAATTGCGCTATCGCAGATTTCCGGAAAGCGCCTGACCTATGCTGAAGTAACCGGAAAGTGCTGAGAGCGTCCAGTCAGCCCTTATCGCCGCAAGCGCGGCGCGAAGAAGAACGAGGCCGGGGCTTAGCAGCCTTAGCCTTTTTCTCTAATTCCACTCTTTCCTTCATCTCGGCGTGAGACACGCGCAACACTTTACCTAAAGCTTCGACGAAAGCGCCGTACTCATTGCTACTGGATGGTTCTACTTTGCTCATTGAAACCTTCCAACTTCGCCAAGAAAAACGATTCTGGCTTTTGTCGTTTCGGCACGATCATTCGAGTCGTCTTGATGATCGTCGCACGATAACGGGATGGGACCGCCGCAGCTTGCTTAACCGTGATGGCGTCACTAAACGTTCCCTCTATTTCCTCTCCATCATCACAGTTTAGCTTAAAGGTTTTCGCCTCGCTATTCACAGCTACCAAATCGCCATCCTTAACCAGAATGGTCTCAGTTGTCGTCTCGACGATGTTCTTCTGCAACGTCGCCAGCTGTTCATACGATGCTTTTACTCGACGCTTTGTCTGCCGATCTGAATCCCATTCCAATCCTATTCCATATTTATGTTGGATGTGAACGTCTAACCACTCATTCACCGCCTCCATTGGCTGAGGCCCCAGCATTCTAGCAATTTCATTAACCCGTTTCGATTCGATTAAATCGAAAACCATTTCCGATGCATCATCAACCGGATTGCCTGTCAGCAACGCTGCGTGCTGCTCAGGAATCCTTGGCAACGTGACAACCACGCCAACTGATCCGCTGAAGCAATAGCTATAGCCGAGCACTCCTGGCAGACCTTCTTTTGTAAGCTTCGAATAGATGCTCACAAAGAGCTTCTCGAAGGCCGCCCAAGCCTCAGCGATTCCCCCGAGAGAGGGTAACATTTCAGGATCAATCGTATAACGGTAGACTTCCTGTTCCTGAATGGCCGCCAGCTCTAAGAATTCAGCTTCAAGGCTCTTACGCACATTATTCAATGTGCGGAGATTGGCCGCTAGAGAGCGACTATAGCCTCTATTTTCGGGCAGCAAGATTGCATTCTCTACCTGAGCAATAAGCGCATTGGTGTCTTGCAGCCTTTTTTGAATTTGCTCACGAGCGTTCATTAGGCACCCGCTCCCCTTGCGTCGGCAGCTTGTGGCTGTTTGATCGCAATCACAGCAATGCCCTTAGGGTCACGAGTCACATAGCTATGACCAAAGTCTTCGTTGAATCCAGCAATCGTGGCGTCCGAGAGCACACGCAATATCGATGACGGAGGATATTCCAATACGGAATGCGTATCGCACAAGTATTCGGCGCGATACGCCTGCTTTTTTTGAATATCGCCAAGAGCTTCAAGAACTTCTATCTGCTCGTTCGTGCCAGCATCCAAGAAGTGAGACGGAGCTATCAAAAGCAGATCGGCATCTTCTGGGCTTTCCTTGCTCGTCAGGAAACTACCATCTACCCACAATTCGGATTCGTCGATTCCAATATCCAATAGTCTATCGACGAAACGCTCAAGTCCAGCCATGATCTTCTGACGCACCTGTGAATTGGGGAATTCATCGACACACATCCTCCTCAATTCATCTAGCCTCATTGGACGCAACCCCTCGGCCAGAAGTGGAGGATATTCCTTTTTGTGTTGATTCCCCATAACCCCCAAACGATACAAAAACCAGCAATCCCAGTCAACAACTCCGCACCAATATTGACACTGATATACTTGGTTAGTCAAGTATATTATTACCTTAAGAAGTTACCACGCGCGCCAGCGCCTTCTTCAGCGCCTCCATGCATTTTGCGTTCTGCTCCGGTGTGCCGATGGTGATTCGTATCGTCTGCGGCGCGCCCCACATCCCCAATGGACGCACAATTATCCCTTGTTGTTGCATCCGCTGGCCGATAACCGACGCATCCTCGCCTACATCGACATATACGAAATTCGCCCACGTAGGCGTTACCGGCAGTCCCATCTCCGCCAACTGATTTTCCATCCAGGCCACGCCCGCCGCGTTGTTTTCGACCGTCTTCTGAGTGTGCTCCTCGTCCACCAGCGCGGCAATTGCCGCCGCTTCCGCAAATACGGAGATCGAAAACGCCGTCCGCCCGCGCGCAAAATATTCGATCAACTCTGTGGGCCCGAACCCATATCCCACGCGACAACCCGCCAGGCCCTGCACTTTGGAGAACGTGCGCAGCACGACCACATTACGCTCCTCGCGCACATACTCCAGCGACCGCGAGTACTCCACGCCGCGCTGCCTTGCCAGATAATCGGCAAACTCGTAATATGCCTCGTCGAGCACCACCAGCACATTGCTCGGCACGCGGTCCAGAAAGCGCGTAACCTGCTGCGAGTCCAACATCGTTCCCGTCGGATTGTTCGGGTTTGCAATAAAAACCACACGCGTGTTCTGGTCGATTGCCGCCAGCAGCGCATCCAGGTTGAACGTGTTCGCCTGCATCGGAACCTGGCGCAGCGTGCCGCCCGCCGCCTGCGTTGCCATGGCATAGGCCAGGAACGACCGCTCACTCGTCACTGCGTTCAGCCCCGGCGACAGCAGCGAGTGCGCAATAATGTCGATGAACTGCGTTGACCCACCCGTTACCAGCACCTGCTCCGGCTTCATGTCGAACCGCTCGGCGATCAGGTTGCGCAACTCCGTCGCATCGTTGTCCGGATACAAATGCACAAATGGAGCGGCCTCCCGCATTGCCTCCACCGCTCGCGGCGACGGCCCGAGCGGGTTCTCATTCGACGCCATCTTCGAGCACACGACGCCGCACTCCCTCTCCGCCTGTTTCAACGGCTTTCCCGGCTTGTAGCTCGCTAGCGTGCGAATGTGTTCAGGCACTAAAACATCGAACCGGCTCATAGTCCCTCCGCAACCCGCGTCAATTCGACCGGGCTTTCCATTTTGTTCCACACAGACATTGCCCATTGTTACGGGGCACGAGATTAGGAGCGTGTCCGAGTAATGCCAAAATCAGCATTTGAGACCACAAACAGCTTACCGAAGTAGAAAACTCAAGATGCGGAAATACAACTGACTACTCGGATGGGCTCCTAGTATCGGTTGTCGAACACTCGATTCGTCTTCTTCTCGCTGCGGGGCAGGTCGCCGATGGCGACCGCCTTAGGAACGATGGTTAGGCCGATGCGCGTCTTAAAGCTATGGCGAACCGCCGCCTCCACTCCTTTGATGGAAGCCCCCTCCACTGTCTCGAAAAACACCGTCATAACGTCGCGGCCCTCGAGATGGTCAATCATTACCTGGAACTCGCTGCTTGTGCCCTCTACCTCGTGCAGTATCTCATCGATCTGCGCTGGAAAGATGTTGACGCCCTTGACCTTCACCATATCGTCTGTGCGTCCCAGGATGACGTCGATACGCGGGTAGATGGACCCGCATGCACACTCGCCCGGAATAAAACGGGTCAGGTCGTGGGTCCGATAGCGAATGAGCGGAGCGCCCTCTTTGCGCAACGTTGTGATGACCAGTTCACCGACCTCGCCTTCCGAAACTTGCTCACCTGTGTGCTGGTTGATGATTTCGAAATAGAGATAGTCGTCCCAGTAGTGCATGCCACATTCGTGCTCACACGAGATGCCGATGCCCGGTCCGTAGATTTCGGTCAGTCCGTAGATGTCGAAGAGTTGCACGCCCAGCTCGGTGGCGATGCGGTGGCGCATCTGCTTACCCCAGCGTTCCGAACCGATGAGGCCCTTGCTCAGGTGGATTTTGCTGCGGATGCCTCGCCGGTCGATTTCTTCTGCTAACAGGAGCGCATACGATGAGGTCGCGCACAGCACCGTGCTCTTGAGGTCGCTCATCATTTTAAGCTGCTTGTCAGTGTTGCCGGGCCCCATTGGCACCACCATCGCTCCCAGCCGTTCGGCGCCGGCCTGAAAACCGATGCCTGCGGTCCACAGCCCGTAGCCGGGGGTCACATGGATTCGGTCCAATGGGGTGACGCCCGCCATCTCGTAACATCGCGCGAACATCTCGGCCCATTCGTCCACATCGCGTTTCGTGTAGGGAATTATGATTGGTAAGCCGGTCGTGCCCGAAGACGAATGAATGCGCACAATATCTTCGTCGGGAACCGCCTGCAGTCCGAGCGGGTAGGCATCGCGCAGATCGCCCTTGTCGGTAAATGGGAGCCGCTCAAAATCCTCCCAGCTTCGAATGCTCGAAAGGTCCAAGTCCGCAAACTTGTCGCGGTAAAAGGCGCTCTTTTTCGTGATGTTGGCGAGGAGATCTAGGATGGTCTCGAACTGCGCCGGTTTCTTTAAACTGGATTCACCCACCAAACTAGATTCACTCATCGGGATACCTTCTTCTGCAGTTATTGTCCGGTTGTGCTCACCCTGCGTTTGAGCCAACGGCCCGGGCACCGCAGTGCAGCGCCTGGATATTCATATCTACGAACGCTTTGCGAACAGAGGCCCGTATGGCGGCCTCAAGCTGCTGAACCGTGAAGCACAGCACCCCGGCTGCCGCAACTGCGCCAAGTAAAGCCACGTTAAGAACTTTAGGCGAGCCGACCTCGGCGCATATAGCATTACCGTCGATCACCATGAGTTGCGCGCCGCACTGGCCAAGGTGCGCAATCATTTCCTTGCCGTTGTACTCCTTCTGGGCCAAGGCCGCCGAAACGGGCGCAACGGGGTGAGTATTGACGACCACGCAACCTCCCGAGCGAAGGTACGGAAGACAACGTACCGCCTCCCCCGGCTCAAAACCCAGCAAAACATCCGCTGCACCGAGCGGCACGAGGGGCGAGGCGATTGCGGTTTCGGACACGCGCACATGGCTCACCACAGAGCCACCGCGCTGCGCCATACCAAGTGTTTCAGAGGTGCGGACGGCCATTCCCTGGTTGATGGCGGCATATGCTACGAGCTTTGAGGCCAGAACTATTCCCTGTCCACCTACGCCAGCGATGATGAGATTTGTGCTTCTGCTCATTGGGTCACTTCCGTTGGAGTGATGGGGACGATCGCATGGAAGGGGCAGATCTGGGCACAGAGGCCGCAACCCGTGCAGAGCGATTCATCAATCATCGCTTTACCTCCCACGCTGGTCATAGCGGGGCACCCAAGGCTGGTGATGCACAGCTTGCATTTGCAGGCCTCCCGGTCCACTTTAAAAGCAGGGCCGGGGGATGTCACCTGGATGCAGGGTGATTTAAATATCAGCGCCGAGACTCCGTTTGCAGAAGCAGCAGCCGCGCGAGTGACCGCGGCCTGAGCCTGATCGTGTTTGAGCGGATCGCACGACTCCACGTGCTTAACGCCGATCGCCCGCAGCAGCGTGGCGATGTCGATCTTTTCTGACATTGAGCCCGTGATGGTGACACCGGTTCCGGGATGCGGCTGCAACCCGGTCATAGCTGTGGTGGAGTTATCCAGCACGACGAGTACGATGTTGGTTTGGTTGTAAACAGCGTTGATAACGCCAGTAATCCCCGAGTGGAAGAATGTAGAGTCCCCAATGAACGCAAAGTGCACCGCGTCGGGCTCTGCCAAGTGGAGTCCCTGAGCAATCGTAATGCCAGCGGACATGCACAGACAGGTGTCCACCATTTCAAGTGGCTTGGCGTTGCCGAGCGTGTAACAACCGATATCGCCACTGAAGACGGCCTGACGATTACGCATCGCTCGCTTCACCGCCACGAACGACGCACGGTGCGGGCAACCGGCACAAAGCACTGGCGGACGGGCCGGTGGGGCAGGTGCGGTGCCTGGTGCGGAGGCACAGCTAGCGGCTGGTGCGATCGGAAGTCCGAAGAAATTGGCAAGCGCCCGGGTCACCGAGTCAACCGTGTTTTCACCGGCTAGTTGAATGTGGCCGCTGCCCTTGCCCAATACAGTCACTGGAATTTGGCACTCACCAGCGAGGCGCTGCAGCTCACGTTCTATAACAGGATCCAGCTCTTCTACGACGAGCACTCTTTCAAGCCCTTGGAGGAATTCGAGCCCCAATCGTTTGGGAAATGGGTGGGGCGTGGCCACGCGCAGCATCTTGTGCGCGGGAACCTTCTCACCTGAGCGGGAGAGAGCTTCATCAATGTACGCGGCACTAATGCCGTTTGTGGCAATTCCAATCACGCCCTCGCCCCTGAGCAAATTGAATCGGTAACCCGAAAACTCTTCGCTCATTACGGGGAGCCGCTGTTCAATTTTGATGTGGTTCTCATATGAGAGGCGCGGGAAGATCACCCACTTGGAATCTTTGACAAACTTTCCTCGCGCTGGCGGCGCCACGGATTCGCGAACTTCGACAGGCGCGCTGCCGTGGCAGACTCGCGTGGTCGGGCGAAATATCACCGGGGTTCCATAGCGCTCGGAGAATTCAAAGGCGTCGCCAATCATCTCGTACGCCTCTTCGGGCGAGGCCGGATCGAACACGGCCAGCTTGGAAAACAGCCCAAAGGTGCGTGTATCCTGCTCCGTCTGTGAGGAAATGGGTCCGGGATCATCGGCAACAACAACGACCATGCCGCCCTTGACTCCAATGTAGGCGAGACTCATCAATGGGTCGGATGCCACGTTGAGTCCGACCTGCTTCATGGTGACCATCGACCGCACGCCAGAGAGCGCCGCGCCGGCCGCGACCTCAAGTGCCACTTTCTCATTGACGGACCACTCCACGTGGACGCCACCAGAATTACGCTTGGATATTGCGGGGAGAATCTCGCTCGACGGTGTTCCAGGATACCCGGTCACCACTCCTACACCAGCAGCGATCGCACCTAGCGCAATCGCTTCATTTCCCATCAGAAACTCTTTCGCCACTGTCTCGATCCCCCCAAGGGTTCGGTAACAGGCCTATTCCCCGGTTGGGGACTCTGAACAGCCCTTGTCAGTTTAGTATTAGCGACTTTATTATACCGCAACACTGTTCCGAGACATCTCGGCCGCAGGCGTCCCCGAGTTATCTCTCTGGGCAGGAGAGCCGCCCGGGTGTCAAACATCCAGCAGCACACAATTCACTTCCAAGAACACTTCGTCGACAGATGTACGTTGTAGCCGTAGTCGCAAAAGAACGGTGGCCATATAGCGACTCTTTCAGGTTGAGCTGTTCAGCCGAATGAGAATCAAATAGGTGCTGTGCTCGCCAGGTCAGCGGCCACGCTGGTAGGACGTTTCTTCTGAACTGAAAAACCCGCATGTGCCAGAATCTTTCTGACCTGGCACATGCGGGCGAGCAGGGTTGCCCACAACAGGCTGCCCAGCATCCACATTCCGTGTTACAACTGCTCCCGCCCCTTGCGATACAGCTGTCGGTGATGGTCATCCCCGCGAAGAATAACGCACCACCACCAATCCAGACTTTCGTGCCTATTCTGATTGTTGCCGCATTCGCACCCCGAAAGCAGGGTGTCACGGTCGTGTGGGTGGTCGACTGCAAAAATCTGGACTCCCGGCCCGACCTGAGTACCGTCGCCGATATAAATCGGCACAACATCCAGCAGTACACAATTTCAAGTTTAGGAACACCCCATCACCAAGATGGTTGGAGGAGTATCGACGCCTTCCCGCTTATTTACCTTCTTCTCCGAGGTAGCCACGTCGATCAGCGCAAAGCGTTCGCACTGTCCAAAATGCACGCAAGCGATTCCGTAAAAAATGGAATAGCAATTCTCATTTCATCAGTCGTTACCTTGAATAACTTTTAGCTGAAGATCTGATTTTTTCTTTTTCAGCGCGGCGATGGGCTGAATGATGTCCTGCATCAGTGCTGCTGTTTGTGAAGTGGCAAAATGTTGGACAAACGCTTTGCCATCGTCGCCGGCTTCTGCAATCCGCGGATCCATAGGTATGGAGCCGAGAAATGGAACGTTCATGTCGGTGGCCATGCGCTGGCCGCCACCGGAGCGCAAGATCGAGGTGACTTCGCCGCACTTGGGACAAACGAAGCCGCTCATGTTCTCTACGACCCCCAAAACCGGGAGCTCAAGTTGCTTGCAGAAGTTGATCGACTTGCGCACATCCACGGCAGCAACTTTTTGTGGAGTAGTAACAACCACTGCACCATCGCATTTGTCGATTAACTGACAGATCGAGAGCGGCTCATCTCCAGTTCCTGGAGGACAATCTACGATCAGATAATCCAAATCGCCCCAGTTTACGTCCATCAGAAGCTGCTCGATCATGCCGGCCTTTATGGGGCCACGCCAAATTAGTGGCTTGTCCGGGTCCTGCGTCAAAAAACCGAGGGACATGACCTTCAGACCGCTCAGATCAATAGGCTTCCACAGTCCATTGAATCTGCATACCTTGCGGCCTTCCAGGCCTAACATCGTTGGAATACTGGGGCCGTGAAGATCTATATCCAGCAATCCGACTTTCTTCCCCTTCATGCCTAAGGCTACCGCCAGGTTCACCGCCACGGTGCTTTTCCCTACGCCGCCCTTACCTGATAGCACGAGGATTTTGTGCTGTATCAGGCACAGGCGGGGCTGAAGCTGCTGGCGCTTTATGTATTCTTGGTCACTTTCATCGCTCATTCGGGTGCTAGCTGAACAACTCGCGTCCCCGCAGCTTCCGTAGGCGGCATGATCTTGACCTGGCGTTTTCGTTCCCTGCATCTATTTCTCCTGACTTCGTCTGCGATGAGTGCCTGACTGCAAACTATCGCGATATTGATCGAACAAGGGAATCTTCGCTTTTACCAGTGCCCTTCGACATTGGCGGATTCCGCAAGCTTCAAGTTCCCGGCTCTAAATTGTTCAATCGCATCTGCGACCGTCCCCGTCGCGCCTGTGTAGACGGCGACGTTCCCCTCTCGAAGTATCTCGAACGCCTTCGGCCCAACGTTTCCCGTAATCAGGGCCTGAACCCCAAGCTCAGAGACTCTCTTGCCCGCCTTGATACCCGCGCCTTGCGCGGCATTCACGTTGGCTCCGTTATAAATCACCGCTGTCACGTTCATTTCCGTATCAACCACAACGAAGTACTTTGCTCTGCCGAAACGAGGATCGACTGCTGACTGAAGAGCTTCACCTTCGGACGTAATTGCAATTCTCATACGCATTCCTCTGCAGAGGCATGGAGCACGTTCCATGCCAATTTTTCCCCGCAACAGAAAATCTGGCCTATCGTGTTATGACCAAAGGAATTGCAATTGTCTTGTGCATGTGAAGCGAGATTGGAGGACAGAAGAGTCGTGCAGAATGCAAGACTAGCTTTTATTGCGATCCCGCTGGAGGAAGCAAGTCGGTAGTCCATTCGATCTCGCCGGAAGCTGAATTCCTTATAGCAAGCAGCCTCTCCGGTCTCGATCGAATGGACTACCGTTTGTAGCTAGCTAGTGACTCCAATCGATGATCTTTACATCCGAACCAATCTTTTTTGCGACGGCTTCCCGCATAACTGAAAAGTGCGGACAGGGTATGCCGATGGGGTTTCCTTTTGAAATACAGGAAGTGAATACGATAGCCTCCGCGCCTGCATCGACCATCAGCTTTGCTCGGGAAACAGCCCGCTTTCCAGGGCAGCCCCCGCAACTGACAAATCCAACAATTTCCACGGGACCGGTTTCCTCAAATGCCATTTTGCCTTCTGAGGCGATCTTAAAATCCATTCTTCCCGGACACATGTCTTCCGTTTGCTGACACCTGATAATTCCTACCTTCATACCCTAGCCCTTCTTTGGTTGGAGATTCTGTTCACAATACACTCGAGACTAGACGAATCCCAGGCAGCTTATTGAGCGGATCGTTTAGCCTGTTACTGTCGATTCCGCACGTCGCATTCCAATAAGACTTAGACCTGAAATTGTCGGTAATATCCTGAGTCTGTTTAGGCGCTACAGAATTATCTTTTCTTGCTGCGCCCATCCTGAGCGGGGGTGGTAAGCCCCAATGACTTAAGCCTACGATACAGCGTACTCGGGTTGATCCCTAGCTCATGTGCAGTACGTTGACGATTGCCGAGGTTCCGTTTGAGAGCCTGCTCGATCATGTGTACCTCCGCTGACCGCATGCTCATCGCGGCACCCGAAGTAACGCCTGTTTTATCCGTGGGACGAAGTTCGATTGGCAAGTGCTGTGGTTCAATCAGTCCACCTCGGCACAGCACGAACGCCTGTTCGATGATGTTTTCCAACTCTCGCACGTTTCCGGGATAGTTGTGATCCATGAGGCGAACCAACACCTCCTGTGATAGACCGGCGATATCCTTCTCCTGCAGACGATTGAACTTGGCAATCAGATGCTCCACCAGCAAGGGGATATCCTCGCGCCGTTCCCTCAAGGCGGGGATCTTCAAATAAATCACTCGAATGCGGTAGAAAAGATCTTCGCGGAATTTTCCTTCTCTGACCAATTGGGCCAGGTCTTTATTGGTGGCGGCCAACACCCTGACATTGATTTTCACAGACTCGGTCGCGCCCAGAGGTTCAACACACCGTTCTTGCAATACTCTCAGTAGTCGAACCTGCATGGCCGGTGAAACGTCACCGATCTCGTCCAGAAAAATTGTGCCACCATCGGCCAGAACGAAACGCCCCGGCTTGTCGCGCCGTGCATCAGTAAACGCTCCAGCTTTGTACCCAAAGAGCTCTGATTCCAGCAAGGTATCCGGCAAGGCCGCACAGTTCACTGCTACAAAGCGTTTTTTACTGCGAGGAGAAAGGTTGTGAATCGCCCGGGCGAATAACTCCTTGCCAGTGCCGCTTTCTCCTTCGATCAGCACCGTACTGTGGCTTTCCGCAATTTTCGGAAGTATATCGAACAGGTTGCGCATAGCCGGACTGTGACCAACAATGTCCTCGAACGTGTATCTTGCTTCCAGCTCTTTGCGCAACTGCTCTAGCTGACTGAGATCCTGAAACGTTTCAACGCCGCCAATCACAGAGCCATCTTGGCCACGCAGCAAAGCGGTGGAAATGCGGATTGGCACTCTGTTGCCGTTTGCATCGATGATATTCGCGGTTGCGCTGACTACGGGGTTACCACTCGAAAATGTGCGCCGCAAAGCACACGCCCCCTCACAGATGTTCGCCCGGAAGACGTCGCAACACATCCGGCCCAATGCGTCCCGCTGGCGGACACCGGTGATTTGTTCGGCTGCTCGATTAAATGCGGTGATCCGCCAGTCGTGGTCGACGGTGAAAACGCCTTCATTAATTGAATCGAGAATGGGATCACTGCTCGCCATTGATACTAACTGTAAACTACATGGAGGCATTCTGCAATGGTATGTCAGGTCGTATTCGTGCAACCTGCACGAATATTTGGTGCGTGCATCTTCCAGTCTCTTGGCGTCAGAACAACTTAAGAGTTTGGCCTCCAATGTGCATTCGCAGAAACTGATGAGAATTGCGATTCCACACTGGCAAGGTCGAGTCTCCCCGGTTTTCGATGTCGCACTGAATTTTCTGCTGATAGACATCGAGAGTGGACGCGAGCTTCGACGCCAGGAAAAACAGCTGCGCGAGATGAATATGATTCCGCGCGTCTCTGGGTTTTTGACCTTCGGAGCCAGGATCTTGATCTGTGGTGCGATTTCCGCGCCAATCGAGGCGAGGTTAGTTGAGTCCGGCGTGCAGGTGATTGGGTTCGCATGCGGAACTGTTGAGGATGTTTTGGCTGCTTATTTGAGCGGCAAACCAATAGGTCCGGCATTTTCCATGCCTGGTTGCGAGAGATGGCGTCGTCCCAGAGAAGGCGGTTGTGGGGCTGGCAGAGGCCAAGGCGGGAGGATGTTCAAGGGTCAGGGTGCAGGCCGAGGGGAAACGGGCGGAGTTTGTGGTGCTGGCCCCGACTGCTTTTGCGTCTGCCCGCAATGTGGGGAGAAGACCCCGCACACAGCGGGAAAGCCATGCGCTCAGGTATTGTGTCCCAACTGCGGAAGCCCAATGGCGCGATTCTAGTGGCTCATTTGTCTTCGTTGCCTCTTAAGAATTGGTCGCGTGCAGAGATGCCCAAACCAGCGAAATCGCGCAGTTTAGGTGAGTGCTTCGTCCCGGGGTCTCAATCTTGCGTGTGGGACGTGAGTTAGTCAAAAGGAAGAAAAAGGAGGAAATACAAAATGCCATATGGAAACGGAATGGGACCATCAGGAAAAGGTCCTATGACAGGACGGGGTGCAGGTTTCTGCAATGGCCTCGACGCACCTGAATCAGTCAGGCCGGGGCGTGGAATGGGCAGAGGTGCTTGCGGCGGCGGACGCGGACACCGTTGGAGAAATCAGTTCAGAGCCACTGGACAGGGCCGGTGGGCCGGACCGGCAAATCAGATTGCGGCCTCGCCGACAGGTCAAGAACAGCAGATTAATTCTCTAAACGAGCAGGTGTCGTCTCTCAGGTCCATGCTTGACCAGGTGAAGGAGAAAATCGAAAAACTCGGCATAAAGAGCGAGCAGAAGTAAATTGCGGACTCAGTAATCCATGTAACGTCAATTTAGAGAATAAGGCCAAGACTTGATGAAAGTAGCTATTGCAAGCGGAAAGGGTGGAACTGGAAAGACCACCGTCGCGACCAATCTGGCTTGGGTTGCCGCGCAGAGCGGATGCACTGTGTCATATGTAGATTGTGATGTCGAGGAGCCGAACGGCCATCTGTTTCTTAAGCCGCAGGTGATATCGGCACGAAGCATAGGACGCCTCCACCCCCAAGTTGACGCAGGTAAATGCAATCAATGTGGACTTTGCGGTGACATTTGCCAGTACAGTGCCATAGTTTGTGTTGGTAAAAAGGTGCTGGTGTACCCGGAACTGTGCCATTCATGCGGAGGCTGCACGCTTGTGTGTCCTGCGGGGGCGATCACTGAAATTTCCCGCGTAATAGGCAAGCTTGAAACGGGTCTGGCTGGACCGATTCACTTTGCTCATGGAGTGCTCAACATTGGTGAAGCAATGTGCACTCCGCTGATCCACCAGCTCAAAACTGAGGTTGCGAGTGAAGGGTTGAGTATCATTGACTCTCCACCGGGTACGTCCTGCCCTGTGATCGAAAGCGTGCGGGATACTGACTTGGTTCTGTTGGTCACCGAACCTACACCCTTCGGGCTAAATGACCTGAAACTCGCGGTCGAAATGGTACGAGCGCTGAAATTGCCGTTAGCTGTTGTCATCAATCGCGCGGATATCGGCGATACGGAGACCAAAGAATATTGCCGGAACGAGGGTGTCAGTATTTTGGTCGAAATTCCAGACAATCGCCGCGTGGCGGAAGCCTATTCCGGCGGAGTATTGGCCAGCGAGTCTGTGCCGGAGTTTCGTCGGAGCATAGAGGCATTGTACGCTCGCCTCTTCGAGTCCAATTGGAAGACTTCGCCAACCCTCGCGCACGGAGCCGCCCAATGAGTGATCTAATTGCCATTCGAAAGAACATTCCTCACGTGAAGGAAATCGTGGTTATCAGCGGCAAGGGCGGCACGGGCAAGACCTCGCTGGTGGCCTCCTTTGCTGCATTAGCGCGAAATTCCGTGCTGGCGGATTGCGACGTTGATGCCTCTGATTTGCATTTGCTGCTGGAACCACGCGTTATTCGTCGCGAAGCGTTCACTGGCGGCAGCCGCGCCCAGATCGAGACGGAAAAGTGTCTGATGTGCGGCGAGTGCCAAAGATTATGCCGGTTCGATGCAATAAAATCCGCCAGCTCAGATGACGGCCGCCAGAACACACTTCATGTGGATCCAATTGCCTGTGAGGGCTGTGGCGTCTGCGCGTGGTTTTGCCCGGAAAAAGCCATCACGTTTCTTCCGGCGGTCAATGGCGAGTGGTTTATATCGGAAACCCGCTTCGGTCCGATGGTTCACGCCAAACTTGGGATCGCCGAGGAGAACTCGGGCAAGCTTGTGAGCATGGTCAGGTCGAACGCAAAGAGGATCGCGGAGGAACGTAATTGCGAACGGCTGCTTATCGACGGCTCTCCCGGCATTGGCTGCCCGGTTATCGCGTCCGTTACCGGTGCAGACCTCGTTCTCATCGTTACCGAGCCAACGCTCAGCGGATTGCATGACCTGCAGCGCGTCAGCGATCTGACAAGCCACTTTGGTATTCCGACCATGGTCTGTGTCAACAAGTGGGATCTGAATGCCGCGATGAGCCGCGATATCGAAGTAACAATACGAAACCGTGGCTTAGACTTTGCCGGCACAGTGCGATACGACCGCGCAGTTACCGAAGCCCAGGTAGAGCGGAAGACAATCGTCGAATATCGACCGGATGGAATCGCCACGGACATTCGCAACGTCTGGGCGCAGGTAGAGGATAAGGTAAAGAGAAACTAAGCGGATCGCAATTTTCTAGTACTGCAACTAAAGTGATGGGGGCGAGTGATGGGGGACAAAATCCTCTCGGTGCGCGGGCTCGGGATCAAGTTCGGGAGTCGCAGTGTGATTCGGAATCTGAGCTTCGATGTATGTGCGGGTGACAACCTGGCAATCATCGGTCCCAATGGTGCCGGAAAGACCGTGCTATTGAAGGCGCTTCTGAATTTTTTGTCGTACGAGGGGGAGATACGCTGGGCACCGAATGCCCGGATCGGCTACGTTCCGCAAAAAATTGCGGCAGATCGGCAAATGCCTGTTTGTGTCGGTGATCTGCTCGCTGCGAAGGCTCATGTTTTGAAACTAAGTTCGGCACGAATAGGCGCAGTAACAAGTCTCGTTGATTTGAACCCCGAAATTCTGAACACTAGCATCGGCACAATCTCCGGCGGACAGTTCCAGAAAGCTCTGATCGCATTTGCGTTGCTTGGTGAGCCCAATGTGTTGTTATTCGATGAGCCCACTGCGAGTCTCGACGAGCTTGCCGAGGAACGAATTTACGATCTTCTGGAGCGACTGCAACGTGAGCAGCAGCTGACAATCCTTCTGGTCTCACACGACTTGAGTATTGTTTATCGGGCTGCGACAAAGGTCTTGTGCGTAAGCAAGGACCTGGTTTGTTTCGGCCCACCGAGAGAAGTTCTAACCCCTTCAGCACTGGAAGCGATGTACTCGGCACCAGCGAAGTATTACCAACATCGGCGTGATATTTACGACGTTTCATCAAACAGGAAACAGCATGACTGAAATAGGAACGATCTACGGAGTCATTCTGGCCTTATTGTTTGCAGTGGCTGCGGGGCTGGTCGGAAGTTTTGCGCTGATGAAGCGCATGATACTGGCTGGCGACGTGATTTCCCATATCGCTCTTCCAGGGCTAGGTCTGGCGTTCTTGCTGCACTTCAACCCTCTGCTAGGCGGGGCAGCAACGCTGTTCCTTGGCACATTGCTGATCTGGAAACTGCAAAAGGAAACAGGGCTGGCTACCGAGGTTGCCACTGGCGTGGTATTCGCGGGGTCGCTGGCAATTGGAGCAGCCCTGACCCCAAAAGAGGACTTAATAGAGGCTCTCTTCGGTAAGTTTGCGCAGCTCTCGACTGGAGCTTTTCTGATTGGCGTCGTAGCGGTTGTTCTGATCATCTACTTTGTACTGCATTTTAAGAGCGCCTTGGTTCTGAATTTATTTTCTCCTGATTTAGCAGCAGCGACTGGAGTAAAGCTGGATCGGCTCAACCTGCTATTTCTGCTCGTCTTTAGCTTGACGGTTCTTGTGGGCCTGCGATTTTTTGGGGCTATGCTGGCAGGAGCACTGATCATGATACCGGCCGCAACCGGTCGGCGTCTCGCCCATGATCTCTCACATTTTCTCGTGGCTTCTTCTCTCGCCAGTGTACTTGCGGTTGGGCTTGGTTTCATACTGAAGGCATACGTCTTCCGTAGCCTCGACCTCGGCCCTACAATTGTCATCGTTTCGGCCGCTTTATTTGGTCTGAGCTTAGCCAGGTCGGCCGCGTAAATGAGCTTTGGAGGCAGAGACACCGTTTAATTCGAGGCTCTATCTCTCCATGTTAATTTCCAGGATTTCATTCTTCGTGGCTTGAACCGAGACAATACAGGCATTCACTTCCTTGGCATTAGACTTGTCGATCGAATCACCCCAACCATTGAGTACAATTGCGTCAACCGTATTGACAGTATCAGCGTGGCGACTTCAAACAGAACGTGCAAGGCTATCTGATACAGGACAGAATCATACGTCCTGTTCCGCCATGCGTCAGAAACAAAAACCGTTGAATCTCTTCCTTTGTCGCGACGTACTTATACCCCCCATTGATCGATGGAAACGCCTCTACATGCGGAAGGGCGTAGTCAACAAGCATTCGGATATCGGCAGACTTCGTTCGTTGCTACTCGAATTGGCGGAGTCACAGACGCCCATTTCCCCGATCAAATAGATCAGCGGCATCTTTCGCCCGAAATGGTCGGATACGACTCCCACATTCGAGATGAGGTGCACCGGAGAGTGATGGAGTTACTTGATGCAGCCCACCGAGAGGAACTTCAGTAGAAACGAAGAGGTCAAAAGTTATAGAGTTTAGTGGTCGGGATGGGCAGATTTGAACTGCCGACCCCTCGCACCCCAAGCGAGTGCTCTACCAGGCTGAGCCACATCCCGACGGTTTACGGCGCAGGCGCGCCGAAGGGGTAAATCAATTCTAGCACCGCACACGGTTTAGAGAAGTGGAAAACGCGGGCAGTGATGCCCGCGTTTCGAATTTTTCGCACTTTGCGGCTACTGTTTTGGTTCCGTGTAGTCTTTAGGAACCTGTCCGCCCGAGCCGAAGAAGTACTGTTCCATCTGCTGCACGATGAATTCCTGATGATCCTTCTTCCAGGGCTGCAAGCGATATTCGTTGAGCAGCATCTTCATGTGTTGCTGCCACTGAATCCAAGCCTGCTTGCTGACGTTTTCGTAGATTCTCTGTCCGAGAGGGCCGTCAAAGGGCGCTTCGTCGAGACCTTCAGCCTCTATTCCCAGCTTTGCGCATTGCACCATGTGTGCCATTAAAAATGTCCTCGTTCTTGGGTTCTCAAATATTGTACTAGGCCTCTGCCCGGATTCGCCAAAAGAAGGAGAGGGGAGCCTCTCTGTTCCCATTTTTGCGCAAAGAGGGCGCCTCTGCCACTTCCGCTCTCAGTAGCGCTGGCGTTTACGTCCGCGCTTGGCTGGAGTTGGATGCTCCTCCACTAGAGCAAATTGCAACTTGCGTTCCACCTGGTCGATGCGGTCGAGAATGACTCTGGCACGGTCTCCGATGGAATAGGTTTTGCGAGTGCGCTGGCCTATTATCTGGCGGGTGGTTTCGTTAAAGATGTAGCGGTCGTCGTACATGGAGTTGAGGGGAATGAGGCCCTCGACGAACAGGTCGGTGAGTTCGACGAACATTCCGTATTTGGTGATGCTTACAATGAGCCCGTCAAAGTCCTCGCCAACGCGGTCGGCCATGAACTTCATCTTTTTCCACTCGACCAACTCGCGTTCGGCGGCATCGGCGCGGCGCTCGGCAAAGCTTGCATCTTCGGCCTTATGGCGCAGGTCGTCCTTGGCGATGGGGCCTGGGAGTGCGGCGCGATGGACTTCCTGTTTTGGCTTCTTTTTGGGCGCGGCTTTCCGCGTGGCTGGCCAGAGAGAATCCGCATTCTGCTGCACGTGGCCTCCGACGCCAATTGCGAGTGCCTGTTCATGACGCTCGGCGCTGTCGGACAGCACATCTTTCAGAATGCGATGGATTAGAAGGTCGGGAAATCGCCGGATAGGCGAGGTGAAGTGGGTGTAACAGGTGGCGGCAAGTGCGAAGTGTCCCTCGTTGATTTCCGAATAGCGCGCCTGCTTCAGTGAGCGCAGCATGAGATAGCTGAGAATCCGTTCTTCGGGCTTTCCGGCGATCTTGGCGGTCAGTTTCTGGTACATCGTAGGCGTGATGGCGACTTCCTGCGGAATCTCGATGTCTTTTGGCTTGGCGCGATGGGGGGTCGAACGCGAACCGCGCGCGCCGCGCTGGTCCGGCTTCATTCGGAAGCGCGAGACCGGGAGCGCACCGACTCCCAGCGAGTAACCGAAGGCAGCAGCCAGGGTCTCAAAGTCGTAGACACGCTTGGGGTCGGGCGGTTCGTGAACACGGTAGATCGAAGCAACGCCTTTCTGCTCCAGATAGGTAGCCACGGTTTCATTTGCCGAAAGCATGAATTCTTCGATGAGGCGATGGGCGAAGAGACGCTCTGAGCGGGTCACTCCTTTCATCAGGCCGTTCTCGTCGAACTCGATGAGAGGCTCGGGAAGATCGAAATCGATAGAGCCCCGGCGCTGGCGTTTTTCGTTCAGAATTTCGGCCAGTTCCTGCATGAGGAGGAAATTGTCAACCAGGGGAGCGTATCTTTTGCGGGCTTCTGCGTCTCCATCCAGGATGTGCTGGACGGCGGTGTAGGTCATGCGCTCCGCGCTGCGGATGACGCCGGGCATGATCTCGTAGGAGCGAACCTCCCCGCGACTGTCCATTTGCATGATGCAGGACATGACGAGGCGATCGACCTGTGGGCGCAGCGAGCAGATGTCGGTCGACAGCTCGACCGGCAGCATAGGAATTGCCCGGTCGGGAAAATAGACGCTCGTGCCGCGGATTTCGACCTCGCGGTCGATGTCCATGCCGGGGCGAACGTAATGAGCGACATCGGCAATATGGACCTGGAGTTCGAATTGTCCATCGGGCAGTTTGCGAACAAAGACGGCATCGTCAAAGTCGCGCGCGGTTTCGCCGTCGATGGTGACGATGGGAAGGTCGCGAAAATCGCGGCGGCGCTTTAATTCAGCGACTGAAATAACCGGGGAAATGGCGCGCGCTTCATCTATCACGGATTGCGGAAAGCGGTGAGGCAGGTGGTGCTTGCGGATGATGATTTCAACATCGACTCCGAAATCGTCTTCGTAGCCGATGATTTCGATGACGCGGCCACGAGGATTCTTGGTGGCCGTGGGCCAGTCGGTGATTTCGCAATCGACCACGATGCCTTCGAGGTCCCCCCAGGGGCGGCGGCGGGCTTCCCGCCCAAACACGCGGTCTACGGCAAGACGGCTCCCCGAATTGGGTTGGTCTTTGGCTTGTTCAGAGATTCCTTGGGGAACGATCTCCTGGCCGTTGGGGATGACTATATCCATTTTGATGCGGTCATCGATGGGGCGCACGTAGTTGTGCCGGTGTCCGTAGTGGAAGGTTCCGACTACCGTGGCGTGTGCGCGCTCCATCACGCGCACAATGCGGCCTTCATAGTGGCCTTCCCGCGAGTGCGGGGAGAGTTCGACCAGGACCTGATCGCCGTGCATTGCTTCGGCAGTGTCGAAAGGCGGGATGAAGACGTCGCCCTGGAGCCGCTCCCGCACCTCACGGTCATTGGACCGGACAAAGCCGAAGCCGTCGCGATGCATCGTGAGAGTGCCGATAACCAGGTTGCGATTGACGGCGGCACTGGCTATGGCGTAGCGATCCCGCGCTACAAGGACCAGCTTGCCGCGCGAGACGAGATCAGCGAGATGGGATTCAAGCTCCTGACGCTCCCGGCCACGCAGCGACAGTTCGCGGATAAGTTGCTTGTATCCGGCGGCATGATGGGGCTGGTCTTCAATATGCCTGAGCAGATCGCGTTCGGAAATCATTCGTTAATCCTGTGATGGTATCGCGTCTGGGGAAGAATGTGCGAATCTCATAATGCGTCTTTTGATATGCGCTCCATTTTTCCAGAGATGGCTAAGGGGTATATTCTTTGGTTCAAAGGGATTTCTGCGAGTGCAGAAATTCCCTGCAGAGTGGAATATAGTTCACAGAGGGAACCAGCACCACTTTTTCAGGTTCGAACACAATTTAAAAAAAACCCTTGTGCAGTTCATACTTACGAGCTGTGCAGAGAATGGCGATGCAGGTGCAGACCTGTTTTTACGAAAGGACTCATTAACAATGTGGAAGCCGTCAACACCGTCCGGCAATACTCCTGCGGCTGGCGATTCGCAGCGACAGCCCTCTACCCCGTCTCCGGCACCGGAGCGCAACAACATACCTTCGAAGCCGATGACTTCTGCATCTTCCTCATCTGACCAGGCTTCAATCGGAAAATCGCTTGTCATCAAGGGCGAGGTAACCGGATCGGAATCGCTCTTTATTGATGGAAGAGTCGAAGGCTCCATCCATCTGCCCGGAAACCGCGTTACAGTTGGCCGCAACGGCGTGATCGCCGCCAACATCACGGCACGCGAGGCGGTAATTCTGGGCAAGGTGTGCGGCAATGTCATGGCCACGGACCGGGTTGACATTCGCAATGAAGGTTCGCTGACCGGAGACGTGATCGCGCAGCGAATCAGCATCGAGGACGGCGCGTTTTTCAAGGGCGGAATCGATATCCGCAAGCCGAATGCGACCGAAAAGCCACAGGCAGCTGAGGCGTCGGCAGCAGCTGCGTCTTCTGAGAAGGCACCCGCTCGCGGCTGAGGCAATCGCTTTCAGAGAGGAACCTTGGTGGCCCGGTGAACCTGCGACCGGGCTGCGTTCCTCTGGATTGAACAAGGCTCAATCAGGAATGCCCGCGGACGGGCGCGCGGCATTCCATAACTTAATGTGAGTTTCGCGAGGTGTGCCCTGAAATTCTTTGAAAAGATGTTGAACCTGTTGTCGTTTGCTTGTCGGCACACCCGCTTGTCCCTGCCGTTTCCCATAGATGTGGCGCACCAGCAACAGGCCCATCTGGACTGCAGCGAAGAAATGCCGTCAGGGTGTTCCCACTACGTTGTGTGCGTGGATTGCGGCAAGCGCTTCGGCTATGACTGGCACGAGATGAAAGTGATCAAGCCGAACGAGTGAGAAGGACGCAGTAAAGACTCTCCCTTGCTCATTCGGCAAGAGAAGGCGGGTGAGGGAACCAGCACCCGTCTTCAATACAGGTTAATTGTGTAAGAGCCTGTTTCTACAAATCAATAATCAAGGATCTTATCGGCGGAAAGAATCAAGTCTGTAAGTTCCCCCAGGTTTTTTCCGATGCGGGCTCCGGGCCGCAGATTTTGTTCAGTGAGTCCGGCGGTCTGCGCACAGTGCGGACATACCAAGACCTTGCCCCCGGCCTTTACAAAGCCGTCATAGTATTTAGAAATCTGTGAGTCTATCCCGTTGTCGGAGTTCTGCGCCTGACGCTTATCTGCAAGGCGCACGCCTCCAACGTCCAGCATCATTGTCACTTCAGCGCCATGCTCCTGCAGGTTTTCGGCAAAATGCGTTGCCATCAAGGCTGCATGCGTATTCTCGGTGTACCGAGAAAGATGTATCACAACTTTCTGTTTGGGTTTTGTTTCAGAGCGGGCCGAGACTGGTCTAGATGCGATTAATATGCTGACCCCGAAAACAAGGGCAGCAACTATGGCAAAACGAACCGTGCTTTTTCTGTTCACGATTGAACCTCCGGTCCTATGCTTTTAAATTGTCTAAACTGAAAGTTCTGTTTTCACCCCGAATCCGAATCCGCCCGATTATAACTCCTCTAAAAGCCAATGAGAGTCACCCTCGTGGATTGCGTGCAGCATTGGTTAGCTGCGTTTCAGTCCGAGGCGGGCGAGAACGGAGGATATTGCTCCGCTCACTCCCAGCAGGTGCGTGATGGTTAGGTACACGGCGCCGAAAGGGATCAGCACGACGAGACCGCGCAGGATTGCCGATCTCAGAGGCAGTATCCGTTCCAGAAGCAATGAGAGGGCGGCGGCAATGAGAGCCGAGGCCCAGAGCTTCAAGACGCGCGAAGCGGAGAACTTTACGTGTCCTATGCGTGCCTGCAAGCCGCGTCTTAAGAGAACGAATTCCACCCATCCGGCGATTCCCGCTGAAGCCGTCAGACCGGCTACTCCCCAGTTGCTATCAATGCCCAGAGCGCGCGGCAACGGCAGGGCGCAGACATAGCCGAGGCTGAGAGTGAGAACCACACGCACTAAGGCGAAACGCAGGGGAGTGCGAGTATCGCGCAGAGCGTAAAAGGTAGAGGAATAGAGGCGTCCCATGGTCTGCGCCAGCAGTCCGATGCCCGACCCCGCGAGAGCCGCCCAGACAAATAGAACGTCCTGCTCGGTGAACTTTCCGGTGCGGAAGAGTGTGGAGGCAACGACGTTGCCGAGAGCCAAAAACGCCACAGCCGAAGGGACAACAAAGAAGGAAATCTTTTCAAGCCCGGAGCTAAGCCGGGAGCGCAGCGTGGCCGCGATCTCCGAGTCTGTGCCGATGGCACTGGACATGGCGGGCAGTTCGGCGGCTGAGACCGACATTCCGAACAGCGATACCGGCAGCATGTATAGCGTCTGCGCGTATGTGAGCAGTACGTTTCCCTTGGGAAGAAAGCTGGCAATCTGGAGATCGATAAAGCCGGAAATCTGAAAGACGCCGCGGCTAATGAACACCGGCACGAAGGCGGCGACCACGGCGGCAACATGGACGGAGCGTGGATCCAAGTGTCCGCGCAAGGGCCGCAGGCAGGAATAAACCGTGGGGGCCTGCACGCCAAATTGCAGGATGGCGCCGACGACCGTGGCCCAGGAGATAGCGTAGGCGAGCGAAACCGTGCCCTGACCGCGAAAGCCTCCCTGCCAGACGAGGGCGGCAATCATGGCCACGTTCATCATTACGGCCGAGGCGTAGGAGAGAAAGAAGCGGCCGTGGCTGTTGAGCACGCCAATGCACCAGGCGGAGAATACGAGCAGTCCGGTGCCGGGAAAGACGATGCGAATAAGGGCTATGGTGAGGTCGCGCTTTTCTCCATGAAAACCAGGGACGAGCAGGTTTACGAGCAGCGGCGCGCACAGGATTCCCAAGGCGATGATGATGCTTGCGACCAGCGCGAGCAGAGCGAATACAGCCTCGGCGAGTTTGCTGGCTTCTTCTTTGTTGCCCTCGGCGCGGAGCCGGGCATAAACCGGGATAAAGGACGCGGAGAGGACGCCTTCGCCAAGCAGGTTCTGCAACATATTTGGCACCCGGAAGGCGGCGCGATAGGCGTCGGCGGCCAGCGAGGTTCCAAGATAATGGGCGAAGAAGCGCTCACGAATGAGTCCGCTGAGGCGGCTGAGCAGAATTCCCGCAGCGACCATGACGGCGGCAGCTTTGCCTCTGCGAGGTTTCGAGATGGTTTCAGCAGGCGTTTCAATCATGGCGCGGAGGTACGGGCTGGATTGATTCTACACGCAAGGTTGCAGACGGCGAGGAATCGAATCCGGAGCAGTTCTGTACAATGAAATCAGATAACGATTCCCAAGGGGTGAATTGATGGTTCACGCATGGCACGACATTACGCCCGGTGAGGGTATTCCGCGCGAGTTCAACGCAGTAATTGAAATTCCATTTGGCTCCAGCGTGAAATACGAACTCGATAAAAGCAGCGGGTTGATTCGACTGGACCGGATTTTGTATTCGGCGGTGTATTATCCAGCGAACTACGGGTTTATACCCCAAACCTTGGCTGAGGACGATGATCCGCTCGATGTGCTGGTGTTCTGTCAGGAGCCGGTAGTGCCGCTGACGATCATTGAGGCCCGGACAGTGGGTTTGATGACCATGATTGACGGCGGCAAGAAGGATCACAAAATTATCGCTGTCGCCAGCAGGGATCCGGAGTTCAATGCGTACACTGATGCGAAACAGATGCCTCCGCACAGGATGGCGATGCTGCGCCGCTTTTTCCAGGACTACAAGCTGTTGGAAGGCAAGGCCGTGGAAGTTGAAGAAGTTCAGCCCCCAGCCGATGCCTATCCGGTGATTGAAACCGCACTGGCTGCTTACAGTAAGCAACGGCGGAAGGGATTCGGGAAGTAAAAGAACCCTGGAAATGCTAAAGAAGGCCCTCGTCGAGTGGCCTTTTTTAGCCGAGTGCCGAATGCCCGCCTTCGATCGCCGGGTGCCCCACCTTAGCGCCGCGCTTTTCGGCGCTAAGGTGGGAAGCGCACAGTCAGCCCTTTTTGTTTCCTCCAATGAAAAGCGCGGACCGGGGTCCGCGCTGGAACGATTAACACTGAACTGCTAGAACCAGGAGGTTTTCTTTTTCTTGGGCGGACCGCTCTGTCCGTCGGCAGTCTGCCCATTTTCAGCTGTTGAAGACGCGGGACCGGGCTTCTTTCCGTTCTTTGCGGCCTTGGCTTCTTCGGCCTTGCGCTTGGCTTCGGCGGCCTTCTTCTGTTCTCGGATCTCTTTGCTCTCCAGTTTGGCTTCCTGCTTAGCAGCCTTCTTCTTCTGAGCCAGATACTTCTTTTTCTCGCTCGGAGACATGTGACTCAGTTTTTCATTCTCAGCGGCCTCAGCGGCTGCTCGTGCGGCTTCGGCTTGGGCCGCAGCCTTGCGCTCGGTTTCCGCTTTTTGCTTAGCATTCACCTCGGCTTTGGCCAGTCCGATTCCGGAGGTACTGCCGACCGGTTTATCGGATTCACTCCTGCCAACTGCGACAACCGTCCTTTTTTTGCCCATGCCGAATTTGCCGCGGATTTGCTTGGTCTTGGGACCGGTGTCTTCGGTGTAAATCAGCTTGGTTTGATTCGGGCTTGCGCCAGTATCAATGTAGCCGGGCTTGATGTCGATGTAGGCCTCTTCGCGCAGGCGGGTAAGGTAATCACGCAGAGCGGGCTGCACCTTCTGACCATAGAGCTGTTCCTGAATCTGTTCGCGAACGCGCTCCAGAGGTGGAGTTCCGGCTTCAATATGATCTGTAACCCGAAGGATGATGAAGCCTTGGCGGGTACGGATCGGCTGGGTGAAATCTCCACTTTTAAGCGCAAAAGCCTTGTCTTCGAGTTCCTTGGCGAGATCCTTGCGCTTGAAGTAGCCGAGGTCTCCGCCCTGGTCCGCAGTGGAGCCGCTGGATACTTTGCTCGCCATTTCATCGAACTTTGCGCCGGCCTTTAGCTGCTGATATACGTCATTGGCTTTTGCTTCCGCAGCCGAAACTTGTTCTTCGGTGGACTCCGGCGTGCTCCCTGCCTTCGATCCAGCGGGAGTGATAGGAATAAGGATTTCGCCAAGGCGTACGCGCTCAGGCTGAGAAATCTCGCCCCTATGCTCGTCGTAATACTTTTGTATTTCCTCTCGGGTGAACTGAATGCGGCTTCCGACTTCGGAGCTAATCACTTTTTGAGTGAGGATGCTGTTTTTGGTGTTCTGCTTAAACTCTTCCCATTTCACACCCTGCGCTTCGGCCATTTTCTGCAGTTCTTCCATCGAGTTGGCCTTTGCGTCCTTGCGTATTTCATCGAGGCGCTTAACGAGATCGGCTTCAGCGGAAATCCCCAGATCGGCGGCCTTCTGGACAAGCAGCTGCTGGTCGATAAGATCACGTAGCGAGTTTGCCTGCTCCTGCGGGCTTTGTTCCTTGTTTCGGCTTAGATCGTGTCGAGTGATGATGGAATTGTTTACGCGCGCGACGATTTCCTCAACGACGGTGTCTTGCTGTGCGAGGGCTGGGAAGGCTAAGAAACAGGTGGCGATCAGCGACAACAAAAGCTTTTTCATTGGAATCCGGGGCGCACTGCGATTCCGTCTGGGCACATGACCTTCGGAACGCCGCGAGAAGTTTGATGAAACAAGACAAGTTATTGTAACTCCCGGCAACCTCCTCAACCAGCTTTCCCCGGGTTTGTTAATCCGGGATAGAACAAAAGACACGGATGAGAGTACGAATGAAGAGGTAACATCTTTTTGAAACCGGATCGTTTCGACTCACTTGCTCACTGTGGCCATTCGTCGCGGGAAATCGCGGCGACCGACATGCCTTTTCCGGTCCGGCGACCAGCATGCAGGATTGCCGATTCCAGAACGGCCCGGCAGAGCGGCTTCGCCACGCGGTTTACGCCTTCGATGGCTTTCAACAGCCCCGGAGCGCCGAATTCCGAGCTGCCGTGCATGCTTGGAACTATCCCCGGCTCGCCGCGCGTTTCCACAACGCTGCGCGATGCCATTAGGAGCGCTCCGCCGCAGGGAATAACACGGCAGCAGGCTTCGTGCGTGGCGTGGGAGAAGATCCCCAGAGGCAAGCCGGTTGATCCCAGAAATTCATTCGATTCCGCCGTGAGCAGGAGTCCGGGGACATGCCCGGCATTGATGAAGGTCAGAGTTCCAGATTTCTCGTTCAAAACACCGATGAAAGTGGCAGCCAGTAAGGGCGTGTGTTTGGCCCCTTCAAGGACCGTCCGGTTCAGATGCAAGCAGAGCTCGGAGAGAGCCCCCGACTCGTTGATGAACCTGGCGAACAGCTCCGGAGCGCGGCTTCGAAACTCGTTCTGCACCCAGGTGGTAATTTCCCTCGTGCTGTCCCGCTGTCCGTCTATGTCCATAAGAAGGAAGAGCAGTCGCGAATGATTGATCGCGAGGGCGTCAAAGAAATCGCCGGCACCTTGTGTCCGGTGCCATTGCAATTTCATTCGCACGGAGCCCAGTGCGGGCAGGACCGGCGGCACTGGCACGTGCACTGCAGGTCTGGGCTGATCGAGAACGAAACTCTTCATCGCTGTCACGTTTGAACTGAACACAAATTAGCACGGCCCGACGAAGCGCCACATATTGTTTGTCTGAATGAACCATTGCAGTAATGTGTCCCCTCTCGCCGGGAGCCCGACGTTGCTTGTCGATCCGAAGAAACTGCCGCGGGTGCATCAGAAATAGAAAACACAAAGAAGTTGACGTGGTGATATACGAAATGCACCGAATTCCGCTATAATCGCGAGAGTGGATTAGCGGAGAGATGGCCGAGTGGCTGAAGGCGGCGGTTTGCTAAACCGTTGTACGGTCAAAAGCTGTACCGGGGGTTCGAATCCCCCTCTCTCCGCCATCAATCTTTAGAATCAACATCTTGCAAGGTCAGAACCCTCAGAACCCTTAAGTTTCCCCGCAAATTTGCAAGTGCCCGATCGTAATGGAACAGGAGGACCTTCTCCGGCGAGAGCCATATGCGCCGTTTTGTCGGTACTTCTCTGATCGCGATTTCGGCAGTTCCCTTTCGATGTGGAGTGGAACTGGAGAGATTTGACTCTTCAGAGATTGCATGGTCTGGACTGAACGTAGCGTTATTGCTTTCGGAAAAGCCCAAGCAGCCTGTCGGCTGCTTGAGAAGTTTGAGCACAGAAGATTTCGTTCTTGCTATGCGGATTTGGCGAACCGGCCGAAGGTCTGCTCTCGCCAGTTTATCGGGACCGCGGTGAGCAGGTCGTCGAGCGAGATCGGCATCAACTCGGGGTTGGTCAGAAAGCTTTCGACCGATCGCGGGCTGAGCGGGACCAGTTTCATGAGCATATGGATAAAGCGGGGAGAGACGCCATGCATGCCTGCCAAATGTTCGATGCTGCTGGCCTGGCCTGTGGTGATCTGCTCGTACCAGCGGCGGGCGCGGGCGATGGCTTTGAGAATGGCCTTCCGACTCGCATCCGTTGTGAGGCTGGTATCGCCGACAACGAGGCGCACGGCGCGGCCCTGCCGGACGTGGCGGAAAGGGCATTCGAGCGAAGCGGTTTTCGGTAGACCCAGACTCGGCGAACCGCAGCCGAGAATCTCATTGACCAGCGCTGGCACCCGCAGGCGAATATCGACGTAATCCGAACGGATCATAACCCGCTCAATCACATTCTTCAGAAACTGCGTGCGGTCTTCGGCGATGCGCTCGCACCAGCTTTGCGTCGTCGTGGCAGCTTGTTCGATGATGCGAGCGAAGAAACCTTCCGGTGGAGTCGCGACTGTCTCGTCGCGAAGCGCAGCGAGTACCTCGGCGGGCGATTGCAGCCAATTCAGCATACGATCGATGACAGCCTTCTCAAGATCATGCGCAGAGATACGAGCTGGGGCATTGCTCTTTTCGTTCTTCTTGATGACGGCCCGCGAGGTGTAGTAACGATACCGGCGTCCGTTTTTATTGGCGTGGGTCGGCGTGTAGCGGGTGCCTGCGGTGTCGAAGAGAATGCCTGTGAAGAGACTCTCCTTGGTGGCGCGCACTTTGCGGTGCTTGCCCTGAATGTTGCCGTCGAGCAACGACTGCACCTTGTCCCAGGTCTCGTGGCCGATGATGGCAGGGTGCTCGCCAGGATAAGAATCCTTCTTGTGCTTGATCCGTCCGAGGTAGTGCGGATTGCGCAGGATCGTATAGAGCGGGCCACGGAAGAAGTGATGACTGCGTCGGCTGCGGATGTTGTTCTCACGCAGCCAGTCCTGCAGTCTATGCACGCTACCGGCGCGAAGGAACTCGTGGAAGATGGTTCGCACCGTGGCCGCCTCAGCTTCGTTGACGACGAGCTTTCGATCCTGGGCCTCGTAACCAAGCGGAACTGTGCCGCCCATCCACATGCCCTTTTTCTTCGAAGCGGCGATCTTGTCGCGGATGCGCTCGCCCGTGACCTCGCGTTCGAACTGCGCGAAGGAGAGAAGGACGTTGAGTGTCAGACGGCCATCGAGGTGGTGGTGTTGAACTGCTGCGTGACGGAGACAAAGCTGACACCGTGCTTGTCGAACTGTTCGATGATCTTGGCGAAGTCGGCGAGCGAGCGCGTCAGGCGGTCAACCTTATATACGACCACGACCGAGACCTTGCCTGCATGGATGTCGTCCATGAGGTGCTTGAGCGCAGGCCGCTCTATGTTGCCGCCCGAGTAGCCGCCGTCATCGTAGTGCGTGGCGACCACCTGCCAGCCTTCGTGCTGTTGGCTCTTGATGAATGCTTCGCAGGCCTCGCGCTGGGCATCGAGCGAATTGAACGATTGCTCCAGGCCTTCCTCGGAGGACTTGCGTGTGTAAATGGCGCAGCGGATGCGATTCATCGAGTGGCCTCTTTGCTGGCACGGCGCTGACCGAAGAATGCCGGGCCGGACCACTTCGAGCCGGTGATGACCTTGGCGATCTCCGTGAGGCTGCGGTAGATGGTGCCGTCATACTCGTAACCGGTTTCAAGGACGGTGACCTCGTGCAACTTGCCGTTGTACTCGCGCACATATCGGGTGCCGGACTTCGGCCGCAGACTACTCTGGAGTGGTTTTGCATCGCCGGCGCGTTCTTCGGCAAGCTCGCGCAGCTTGCGGGCAATAGACTCCTTGAGCCCGCCGAAGGCCTGCTCCTGAATTCGGTAAGCGAGGATGGGGATCAGCGTTTCCCTGCGCAGAGACGGGCTGGGCGCCTGGCCGAAGAGATCGCGCCAAAGCTTCAGAAGCGCCTTTCGCTCCATTGTTGGCAGTTGCGTCAATAGCCGGGCAACCGCCTGCTGCCTAGGCGACTTTGATTGAGGTATCTTGCACTGTTTCATGAAGTAGCCTCCTTTTAGGCGAGTCCATTCCCGCTCTGCAGGGGCGAAGTGTCAAGCAAACTTCTGCAATTCAAATCCACATAATTTCAGCGGCGAGATAGGGCAAGTTCGGGCAGTTTTCCAGGCAGGCGCCGGTTGGAGGGAGGCGAATCTTCAGCGAAGAATCGAGAATTTTCTTCGTCGGCGAAATAGCCGAATGGGGACGCGAATTCTGGGGGAAATTCGCGCACTTTTAGCCTCAAAACTGTACTTCGAGCACGAAGTCTGACTGCTCGTTAATATGGAGTTGATAAACAGAAAAAACTGCGAAACCTCACTTTTCGTTTTTCCGAAATTTATCTGATCGCGGCACCGTAGTTGGTTTGCAGAGAGATACCTTCCGAAAACCAACGAGAGAAGAACCCTACTGACGGTCCGAATCCCGTAGAGTCCGATAGTAAGTCATTCTATATCAATTACTTGAATTATGAATTCGGACTGTTGGTAGTTTTCGGGCCGAATCTGCGATTTCTTGCATCGAAAACCGACCAGAGACAGGCAGCTCCAAAGACGACTGCGCCAGAAAGGCAAGATTCTCTTTTTGCCATTTCGGCAGTCGGTTTTCCGTAGCAATGATAGTCGGTTCTTGGCTGACCCCCATGAAGTATTCGACTTCTGCTCTACCCAAGGTTTTGCGGACTTGTTGCAAGCCTGAATATCGCTAGCTATTAGCTCGTTATACGACCGGCATCGCTGCGGAATTCACGCGGCCGAAGTGGTCATTGCGCTACGGGTTCTTCCAACTTCCCAATCAACGCAACGGATTTACCGTCGATGGCGGTACCTGATGTGGCCGGGGGATTCGACGGCCGGAGATGAGCGCTTCTTTCATGACTGGGGAATGGTGGTGGAACAGGAACGCCGCTTTACCGTACGCAACCATCCCTGCGCAGTCCGCCTGCTGGCCTACGTCAACCAGGGAAACATGGGCAGCTATAAGTCAGCGCTTTCCGCACCCGCTTTGGATATCGACCTGACTCACGCTACCCGGCACACGGCCGGCGTCGGGCTCAATATCGAGCAGGAGATCACGAAGAACATCGGCGTGTTTTCGCGCCTAGGCTGGAATGATGGACACAACGAGGCGTGGATGTTCACCGACACCAGCCACACCGGTTCGCTGGGCGTCAGCATCAAGGGCGCACCCTGGCACCGGAACGATGACACGATCGGGGTTGGCTTTGTGGTCAGCGGCCTCTCCCAAGATGCTCAGAACTACTTCGCCGCTGGCGGCAAAGGGATTCTGTCTGGGGATGGCGGACTGCAGTATGCCAAGGAGAAACTGTTGGAAACGTATTATGACTGCAAGCTCACCAACCACCTGCGCGGGGCGCTAGACTACCAGTTCCTAGCCGCCCCGGCCTTCAACAGCAGTCGCGGACCTGTATCTGTCTTTGCCACGCGTCTGTACTTTGAGTACTAGACCCGGCACACAGCGGAGTATGCAATGAAGCCGCTGTCTTATCGGGAGCCATCGCAATCGTTTCTGTACCCTGGCTGGCGCACTGGTTTGGGCAGCAACGACTGGCGAAAAATGGCACCACGATTAATTCGATGGGGCATCCTCTGCTGAAGCAGTTGTGCTGGCTTGGCAATGCTTCAGGCTAAGGAAGGCGCGCGTGAACCAACCTCCATGAGTGCCGAGAAACGAACCCTATCGAGACTGCGCTGAGTTTTCTTGACTGGCTGTTTGAGGTGAATAGTTCGCGCGTGCAAAACGACTTCCTGCATCGCATCGAGGAGAGTCGCAATCTACTGGATGCTGATATTCGCAAATTGCTTCAAAGAACCACGCAAATTGCAGACGAAGCCCTTGCCCGGGCAAAGATAGCGCAACAAGTGGGTGCGGAGGTGGTAAAAGCAAGGTATCACTAAATTGAGATATGGAAAGATACTGTTTCCTCAATTAGAGCGCGATCCGCCGCAGCCCCTCGTGCGGAAACTTGAAGCCCTCCGTATTAACCGCCTTGGTGTAACGAACTGGATAGCAGGTAGCAACGACGCTCACCTCTGCCGAGTGGAGAATCATTAACAGGGGCTGGCTGCTTTGGCGTCGTTAGTCTCGGCATGAGTTCAAGATAATTCTGCATCTGATGAGCGGCGTCAGCCTAGTCCCCGAGTTCGACGCCCAGGCTTGGCATATCTAGCTCGTCCGTCGTAACATTAGTCCAGAATTCGTGTTACCGCGCCGATTCACAGGATCACCCGCCTGTCACAAAGCAAGCATCGCAGGCGCTCTGCGGCCTGGAGCTCTCTATTCTCGACTGCGAGGAACATGGAGGTTGGCATTTTGTATTGGTTTCGAAAAGCCAGGCACTGCCGACAGCAGTTCATCGATTCAGAAGGAAAGAAAATTCATGTCTACGGTTTCATCTTTCATCAAACTGCACTATCGCCATTTCAACGCCGCGGCTCTCGTCGATGCCGCAGAGGGCTATAACAAACTTCTTCGCGGCGGCGGCAGAATGTTTCTGACGCTGGGTGGGGCAATGAGTACGGCTGAGCTTGGAATTTCGCTGGCGGAGATGATCCGGCGGGACAAAGTGCATGGCATCTGTTGTACGGGAGCCAACCTGGAAGAAGATGTTTTCAACCTTGTCGCCCACAATTTCTACGAACGCGTGCCGCACTACCGGGACCTGACGCCCGCCGATGAAGCCGCGCTGCTGTCACGTCACATGAACCGCGTCACCGATACCTGCATTCCTGAAGCAGAGGCCATGCGCCGCATCGAGCATGTGGTACTTGAGGAATGGATAAACTGCTGCCGGAAACACCGAAGTTCGTGATCGAATCCGACGCCAGTATCGTCGCGCCGCTCATCTTTGCCTACGTGCTGGGCTGGTAGCGAGTGTCTTTTTCGCGCGTATGGACGTGCTTGTTAAGGATGTTTTGTGGTGGCCAGCACTGCTCCGGACGACTCATCAACTCGGTGGATGAGTGATTTTTTGTGGCGCGGCAGCATGGTGCCGCGCCACAGCAACACATGAAGTACATCAGGGCGTTGGGCAATTCGTTCCAGAAGAAGCGCTCAGGTTGGTGTGCTTAAAGGGCTTCGCCTGCTCGCCCTGATATGTCGCGGATATGTGGCCGGCGCCCCGCAGTACCCACTTGTACGTGACTAGTCCATCCAGGCCCACCGGTCCGCGCGGAGGGAGTTTACCCGTGCTGATTCCGACCTCGGCCCCCAAGCCGTAGCGATATCCATCGGCGAATCTCGTGGAAGCATTGTGATACACATTCGCCGAATCGACCCCGGCGAGAAATCTCTCCGCCACTGCTTCATTCTTAGTGATGATGGCGTCGGTGTGGTGGGAGCCATACTTGGCGATATGCGCCATAGCGGCTTCGACATTCTCCACCACCCTGATGGCTACCGTGAGATCGCCATATTCGGTTGCCCATTCGGACTCGTCGCCTATAGCTTCCACTTGCACGGCGCCTGCTAGCGCCGCCGTTTGTTCGCATCCTCGCACCGCTACGCCCCTTTCCCGCAACGCTGCAAGAAGCGGCGGAATCACACCCGCTGCGTCATGGTGAATCAGTACGGTTTCAACCGCATTGCAGGCGCTTGGGGCCTGGGTCTTCGCATCTAGGATTATGCGCGTTGCCATCTCGCAATCGGCCTCGGCATCGACATAAATGTGGCAAATGCCGTCGGCGTGCCCGATAACGGGAATCCGTGTGTGCTCCTGCACGTATTGAATCAACTCCTTGCTGCCACGGGGAACCACAAGGTCGATATAGTTGCTCAGCGTTAGCAGCTCGGCGACGGCCTCGCGTCCGTATATCACGGTCATGCATTCGATGGGCACCCCATGCCGCGCAAGCGATTCATGTATCGCCCGCTGAATGACAGCAACCGTAGCTCGCGCCTCGTGCCCGGCCTTCACAATCAGAGCGTTTCCCGATTTCACCATGAGGCTGATCAACTGAACCACTGCATCGGGCCTCGATTCGATGATGGCCAGTACCGTACCGAAGGGAACGGTGACCTGCCGCAGTTCCAGACCATCGTCAAGAAGGGTATGCCGTAGCGTTCTTCCGGCAGGATCGGGCAGCGTGATGACTTGACGGATGGCATCGGTCATCTGCCTGAGTTTGGAGGAGTTCAATCGCAGGCGTTCGATGAGCTGGCCGCGCAGCGTCGTAGCTTTTGCGTCTCGTATGTCCTCCGCATTCGCAGTCAGGAGCTCCGATTCTAAATCGTTGAGTCTATCGGCGAAGGATTCGAGGATGGCGTTCTTCTCTTGTGTACTCATCATGTTGAGCACTGCGCCCGCCTTCCGGGTGCGCACCGCAATATTCATGGCACTAAGCATTGATTTGCTCCCTGTCGAGAATGCTTCCCACTGCAAGACCTTTGGCGATTTCTTCCAGAACGGAAGGGCGGCAGCCATTGGCAATCACCGCGCGCCGACAACCCTGTTTCACTGCGTATTGCGCTGCACGCACCTTCGAGGACATGCCACCTCGCCCGAGGTCGCTGCTCTCCTGTGTGACCTGCGCATCCGGAGCATTGACCAAATTGCAGACGAGACGTGCTTCGGGGCACGATGGAGGCACGGTAAAGACCCCATCGACATCTGTCAGAAGCACTAGACATTCGGTGCCAAGCGCCGCTGCCAGCAAGGCGGCCAAACTGTCGTTATCGTCAAAGCACGGTTGCGATGCGCCAGACCAGGCCGAAGAAGCATCGTTTTCGTTGAGAATGGGAAGAAGACTGTTTCGCATGCAGTCGCGGATGGTGTCGCACAGCATGTTTCGGCAACGGACGGTACCTACGTCGCCATTCGTAACCAGAAGTTGCGCAGCCTGAATTCCAAGCCCGCGAAACGTTTGGTCGTAGATGCTGGTTAAAGCACTTTGCCCAACCACCGAGAGCAGCGGGAGTTTTGCGTTTTTTTCATCGGCCACAAGCTGGCGGCCGAGAGCAATCGCGCCCGATGAGACCAGCAGCACCTCGGCTCCGCTATTCATCAACAGCTGGATATCTTGTGCTAACGCGGAAATCACGCGGTGAACATGGCGGCCACCTTCGTGCATGAGGACATTACTGCCGACTTTGATGGTGAACTTTCGATATTTGAGGGACACCTTGACTGAACTCTCAGGTTCTTTGGCAACCTTATTCATATTGGCTTCTCCGACCCGTCTTGCCTCAAAGGACAAGCTGCGCAAGCGTTTGTTTTCGTGAAATGCTTTTCAGGTGATCGGAAAGAAGCTCACGGTCGTGCCGGAGAGGGCAGTTGCGGACTACTTGGGGCCTGCGAATCGTTCACGGCGACCCGCATTTGTCGAGCTTTGGCGGCGGTGGTCGAAATCGCGCGAATCAGCGTGGCACGTATGCCTCCGGCTTCCAGTTCGAGAATTCCGTCGATGGTGCAACCGCCAGGTGTCGTCACTTCTCCTTTGAGCAGGGCTGGATGCGTGGCCTCCTCCATTTGCATGGAGGCCGCTCCGAACATTGCCTGGCTTGCCAGCAGCGCGGCCAGCTCGCGCGGCAGCCCTGCCCGCACGCCCCCATCCGTGAGCGCTTCCAGGATGACGTACATAAACGCCGGGCTGCTTGCCGAAAGCGCGGTTACCGCATCCATCCACTGCTCATCCACTTCCGCCGTCTTCCCCATGAGGCCGAACATCTCTCCCACCGTAGACATGCAGTCAGGTTCGGCGTAAGTCCCTCGGCACAGAGCCGTCATTCCGGCGCCTACGCGACAGGCTGTATTCGGCATTGCCCGCACCACGCGCGCCGTGCCGCCCACGCATTGCTCTATATCCGCGGAAGACAAGGCGGTGACGATCGACACAACAATTGCGGACGGCTTCAGCACGCCGCTAATCTGGCCTAAAACGCCGAGCGCCTGCTGCGGCTTTACGCACAAGATCACAATGTCGGCCTCGCGCGTTGCATCGGCGTTGCTGGTCAGCACTTTAATCCCGGTCGATTCGGCAATCGACGTGGCTTTCTTCGCGTGCTTCACCGTGGCAACAATGCGCTCTCTGGCGTAGCGTCCAGACCGAAGGAGCGCCTGCGCTATCATGCTTCCCATCTCTCCGCAGCCGAGTATCGCAATGCGATGATCGGAGCAGGAGCCTGCTGATATCGTATTTCTGCTTTCCATCCTTTTCTCCAAATAGAAAAGCCCACCGGAAGGTGGGCTTTTCTGAAAAATTTCTCGCTAGCTAATGATCACACGATTGTTTTCCAGAACAAGCCCATGTGCCGCGCCGGCGGGCACGGGATCTGCGGCAAGTCTGGAGGAACGAGCATCATTTGCGTATTCTGGTGCGCTCAGGAATCAAGATATCATCCCGATCACGCTGAATTGATAGTAGCACGAATAGTGCGGTCGTGTTACATGGTTATTGCTCTGATTTTATTGAAAGTCCGACGTACAAGACATTCCCTGTGCTTCCCCTGATTTTGTCCATGCTTCTGCCAGTTGGGAAAAGAAAATTACCAACTAGCTGATGTGGTTTGAAGAGATTGCATTGGAGGCACAGCCCACAGCATCGAACGGACTCCAGTTCATCTTCGCCAACAAAGCTGTTTGACGGGCTCCGTGGGCAAAATCAACGAGTGCCTGCAAAAGGCGTTCCTGCGGATGTTTCGCGAAGGGCCTAAAGGATTCCAAGGCAGTCTGAGCGTTGGCGCGACTATAGCACGATTACGGAGGCCTCCCTGCTACAACCACCCTCAACCTTGTCGAAAAGGAAGTCATCATTCGCACCGGTGAGCTAAGGTATGCGCGCCCGCTCCTGTCGGCTAACGCGCTGGATCTGTCACGGACCTCGAAGCAGCGTCGGCTGCCGCCGCGCAATGCCGGGTGAGTAGGTTAACAGGTAGACAGTTCCTACAGCATCAAGCGGAAGTCGCTGCGTGTTCGCCGTGTAATGCTCGTCATGCTGAATCTGCTCAAGCTGGTCGCTGAACTCTTCCGCAAGCTGCTTGGCCTGTCCGTTACCACCAGAGTTATGCAGGGTCCGACTGAACCATCCACGATCCTCAGCCTTGAACAGAGTGATAGCATCGCCAGTCGCCTTAATGAGTTTGCGACTGAGTTCATCGGCTTTGACGGCCGCCTCGGCCAGAGCCTCGGCCAAGTGATTTTGGGGCTTGCCTTGTAGCTTTGCATTGGCATTTTCGAGCTTAATCGCTGCCAACTCTAGCTGGTGATTGCTGGCTTCGAGCGGCTCGTCGAGGACCTCGAGAAAGTGACGAACCGAGCGGGCAAGGCGATCGAAGGCCCAGACCACCACAACATCGAAACGGCTGCGGCGGGCGTGGGACAGGAGTTGATCGAGCCCGGGCCGCTTCAACCCCTTAGACAAATTGTGCAAGTCCTATAGTCCATCTGTGCGAGCCATGAGATCGGCCCGCCAGCATCATGGCTGTGATGCACCAGTTAAGGATCTGATCAGTTTGCTAATGCTTTGCGCTACGCTAAATGACTCTATAGCAGAGGGCATGTCGAGCAGTCCAAGTCCGCAGGTCGATGTGATTATCGCGCGCTGAGCAAATTTCTGAGGATCGCCAGTTCGAGATGCTGCCTGCAGCCAACGGACAAAGATACCCGCCGAATCGGCTGCGTTCAGACCCGACCGTGTAGGGACTATTCCGTAGGCAACCGTTCCGCCCTGATTCACGAAATCGAGCCCATACGAATCGGCAAAAAATAAATCCAGCCACTCATGGGCATCAAACGAAAGGATATCAGGCTTTACAAGACACATGCGCTCGAACGGACGTGCGGCACAGCAATGCAGGCCTGCATAGGCCCCGCGAACACGTGCGTCCTCAAGCGTGGCTGCCAATGCACTAAGCCTTTTCTCCTCTGACACAGCACTCGCGACAGGCACTTCCAAACACAAGGCAGGTTCATCAACAAACAGCAGCACAGGTAAACCTGCAGATTTCAGGCGATCAATCTGCCAGCAGACAATCTGCGAAACATGAAATGCAATGGCCGCAAAAAGCACAGGATCGGACAGGAAGGAACGCCCACGGTGGAACAGATATGCCGACAATGTGATTGGACCCTCTGTCTGTCCTTTAACCGCAACCGCAGAACTAAAAAAGCCAGATACGAGTGCTCGTTCAAATGCATAAAAACCCGCTGCATTTGTCATTGTTAGCTCTCCAGTGCTCCGGTGAAGGAGCTCTAACAACGAATCGATTCGACCGTTCCTCACCTGATAACCGTAGCCTTCTTCGCGTGGTTCAATCAGATCTGCCACAGTAGCTAAGGACTGGCGAATGATGGTCTCCTGTTCGGAGAGTTGTGGCAGTTGAGGCCAGAAAGGAATTTCCGGTGACAATTCCGCAACTGACCGAATTGCTGAAGCTACAGACGTGAGAGGCAGGCTACCAATCCCGGTGATTGCGCCCGCGGGAATGAATGGGGTGCGACTCGCGTAAGATGGACTGGTTAAAGATTGCACTCTTTCGATTCTCCGTAAGGCCTGGCCTCGTGGACCGCAGGCCGAGGCATATGCGAAACGCTATGATATTGCAGTGCAAGAACTATGTGCATCGATCAGTTAATCGCTCCGCCCCCGAGACAAGATCGGACGAAACATGATGACGAACCCACCTCGTGCAACAGAGCTTGAACGTTTATCTTGTCGCTATAATAAATCAGGGGTGACAACGTCGTAATGTCGCAGAGATTAAAGAGAACGCACTCAACCTGTTGAAGAATCACCTCCGGTTAGACACCTTCGGATTTGTGCGCTCTTGTTGCTATTGCCATGAGGTCATCGGAGAGACATGACGAAAGCTCGCCAATATCATCCACTGGAAACGATTCTTAAGGATCGAATTGCCGTCATCGATGGAGCGATGGGAACGACCATCCGCACCTATGGGATGAAGGAAGCCGATATTCGTGGTGAACGATTCAAGAGCTCGAGTAAAGATCTGCTGAATAATGGCGACCTCTTCTCGCTGACCCAGCCGAAGATGATCTGCGATATTCATCGGCGGTTTCTGGAGGCGGGCGCAGACATCATCGAGACCAACACTTTCGGAGCGACCAGCATTACGCAGAGCGAGTTTTTTGTGGACGATCCGCGCGAGCACGGCGGGCGGAAGGACCCCGAGTTCTATCAAAAAATCATTGACGATGCGATGCTCTGTGATCTGGCGTGGGAAATCAACGACAACTCGGCACGGCAGTGTCGCGAGTGGGCCGACCGCGTGGGGAACGAGACGGGGAGGCAGCGCTTTGTAGCTGGCGCAATCGGCCCACTGACCGTCTCGCTCTCAAACTCCCCCGACGCCGACGATGCGGGCTTCCGCGTTGTGACCTTCGACCAGGTGAAGACAGCGTACAAGCAGCAGGTGCGCGCACTGATCAACGGAGGCAGCGATCTGCTTCTGGTTGAGACAATCTTCGACACCCTCAATGCTAAGGCCGCGCTCGTCGCCATCCGAGAAGTCTTCGATGAAGACGGTTTCGCGGACAACAACACAGAGCTGCCGATCATGATCTCGGCGGCCGTCGGTCGTGGCGGAGAAACACTAATCTCCGCGCAGACTACGGAGGCTTTCTGGAACGCAGTGCAGCATGTCAGACCGCTCTCGGTCGGGCTGAATTGCTCGCTGGGGCCGAATCTGATGTATCCGTTTCTCGCCGAGCTTGCGGAGAAGGCAGACGTCGCAATCTCCTGCTACCCCAATGCCGGGTTGCCGAATCCGCTGTCGCCGACTGGCTTCGATCTTGGACCGCCGGATATGGCGCGCTATCTGGGAAAGTTTGCCGATGACGGTTTGATCAATATTGCCGGTGGATGCTGCGGCAACACGCCCGAGCACATTGCGGCCATTGCCGAGGCGGTCAAGGGCAAGGCTCCACGAAAGTTTGAGACCCGGAGATGAATGTAGATATGAGCAGCCCGATCGAGATGAAGCCACTGCGACTTTCAGGATCGCAGCCATTCACGCAACAGCCGGGTGTTTTTATCGTGCTGGGCGAGCGAACGAATGTGGCCGGCTCGCCGAAGTTTGCCAAGCTGATCAAGGAAGGTAAGCACGAGGAAGCGGTCGGTGTGGCTCGGCAGCAGGTGGAGAACGGGGCCAACGTCATAGACATCTGCATGGATGAAGGGATGATCGACGGCGTTGCTGCGATGACTCGCTATCTGCAATTGCTGGCCAGCGAGCCGGAAGTTGCAAAGGTCCCCTTCATGGTGGACTCCTCGAAGTGGGAGGTCATCGAAGCTGGACTGAAGTGCATGCAGGGGAAAGGGATCGTCAACTCGATCTCACTGAAGGAAGGCGAAGAGAAGTTTCGCAGGAACGCAGCAAAGGTGCTGAAATACGGCGCAGCCGTGGTTGTAATGGCCTTCGACGAGCAAGGGCAGGCTGCGAGCTACGAGGCGAAGATTCGCATCTGCGAACGGGCTTACAGAATTCTGGTCGAAGAGGTTGGCTTTTCGCCCGAGGACATTATTTTCGACCCGAACATTCTTACGGTCGCAACCGGCATGGAGGAGCACAACAACTACGCGGTGGACTTTTTCGAAGCAACGCGCTGGATCAAGCAGAACCTGCCACACGCGAAGGTATCTGGCGGTGTCTCGAATATATCGTTCAGCTTCCGCGGTAACAACAAGGTGCGCGAGGCAATGCACTCGGTGTTTCTGTACCACGCGATTGCGGCGGGCATGGACATGGGCATTGTCAATGCCGGAATGCTCGAGGTTTATGAAGAGATCGAACCGGAGCTGAAGATTCTGGTGGAGGACGTGCTTCTAAATCGCCGGCCAGACGCAACCGAGCGCCTGGTGGATTTCGGCGAGAAGCTAAAAGCGTTGGGCAGCGCGGGTTCGGGCGATGCAGTGAGCGAGAAGAAAGTCGAGGAGTGGCGCAACGGAACAGTCGAAGAGCGACTCTCGCACGCACTAGTCAAGGGCATCGACACGTACATCGAAATCGATGCCGAGGAGGCGCGCGTCAAGCTGGGACGGCCACTGCTGGTGATCGAAGGCCCCCTGATGGCGGGTATGGGCGTAGTTGGTGATCTCTTTGGAGCGGGCAAGATGTTTCTGCCTCAGGTGGTTAAGTCCGCCCGCGTAATGAAGAAGGCAGTCGCGCATCTGACGCCGTTCATGGAAGCAGAGAAGGCCGCTATGGTTGCTGCGGGCGAAGTGGTAAAAGCACAGGGAAAGATTATTCTCGCGACGGTTAAGGGAGATGTTCACGATATCGGCAAGAACATTGTTGGTGTGGTTCTCGCGTGCAACAACTACGACGTCATCGATCTTGGCGTCATGGTCTCCTGCGAGAAGATCCTCGAGCGCGCCAAGGCCGAAAAGGCGGACCTGATCGGCCTCAGTGGCCTTATCACTCCTTCTCTCGACGAAATGGTTCACGTTGCCAAGGAGATGGAGCGCCAGGGCTTCAAGCTGCCGCTCCTCATCGGTGGAGCGACCACCAGCCGCGCGCATACGGCAGTCAAGATTGCTCCTCATTACAGCGAGCCCGTTGTTCACGTGCTCGATGCAAGCCGCGCCGTCCCTGTGACCACCAGCCTATTGAGCGACGAAGGCAAGGAGGAGTTCATTGCTCAGCATCGCGCCGAATATGAGGCCTTGCGCAAGACTTATGCCGCGCCACAAAGGAAGGCCGTCGATCTTGTGACGGCACGCGCGCGGCGGACGCCGATTCAGTGGCGCGCCGAAGACCTCCCAATGCCGGAGTTCATTGGGATACGTGTGCTGGAGAATTTCCCCTTGGCGACGCTGCGCGAATTCATCGATTGGTCGATGTTCTTTCACGCGTGGGGGCTGAAGGGAATCTATCCGCGCATTCTCGAGCATGCGGAGCACGGGGTGCAGGCGCGCCAGATCTTTGCGGAAGGCAACGCGCTGCTGGACCGCATCATCGCTGAGAAGTTGCTTACTGCGCGCGGTGTATACGGATTCTTTCCCGCAAACTCAGTGGGCGATGATGTCGAACTCTACGCGGATGAGACACACAGCACGGCGATCGAGCGATTCCACTTCCTGCGCCAGCAATCGGACCGCGAGGGCAGCGAGCCGTGCCGCTCACTGGCCGACTTTATTGCGCCGAAGGAGACCGGACTCGCCGACCACATTGGAGCCTTCGCCGTGACCAGTGGCATCGGCCTGAAGGAGCTGTGCGACCGGTTCCGGGTGGTGCATGATGACTACAATGCGATCATGGCCGAGGCTCTCGCCGACCGCTTGGCTGAGGCTTTCGCCGAGTGCCTGCACAAGCGCGTACGTGACGAGTGGGGATATGGTCGAGAGGAAGGCTTGAGCCCTGCGGATCTGATTCACGGAAAATATCAAGGAATTCGCCCTGCTGCGGGCTATCCTGCCTGCCCGGATCACACGGAGAAGGGAGTGCTCTGGCGTCTGCTCGACGTGCAGGAGAAGACGGGGATGTTGCTGACCGAGTCGTTTGCCATGTGGCCTGGGTCGAGCGTGAGCGGGCTCTACTTTGCGCATCCGCAAGCTCGCTACTTCAGTCTGGGCAAAATCGATCGCGATCAGGTTGCGGACTACTCCGCACGTAAAAGCATCAGCGTCTCCGAGGCCGAACGCTGGCTCGGTCCAAACCTCAACTATGATCCCGCTGAATAGCATATGGATGTGATGGCTCAAAAGATTGTTCCTTTTGATACCCCAGCGGCTGCGGCTGTCGGTCTTAATTTGGCGCGAAGAAACCCTATTGCAATTGCTGCGCCAAGCAGGGCGGTATTTTGTTGAAGGATTCAGCACCAATACATAATGAGCGACGGGTGTTACACTGTTTTAGTCCAAGGTGCTCATCTCAGAGGATGAGTGAAAAGGGAAGCGGGTGAAATTCCCGCGCGGTCCCGCCACTGTAGGCAGCGAGCAAATCGGCATTCAATGCCACTGTTCCTCTTAGGAATGGGAAGACAGTCGATTCGCGACGAACTGCGAGCCAGGAGACCTGCCTTGGTTTTTTTGTGCGTTCCGCTTCGGTTGAGAGCGGATGGCAGGCGAATCTTTCTGGTTCTTCTTTCCTTCCGAATCTGCACCGCAGCGCCAGCACGTTCGAGCTTGGCATGCGACGTTTTCAGTGATGCGATTGCGAGCTGTTCTCATTTCACGGGTTGGTCGTCAACTGCTACCGATTCTCTAGCTCGTGACGTGTTGTTTATCGCGTAAGGAGAGCCATTCTAATGTTGAAGCCATCTGCGTCAGGCAAATCGGTCAACTTCTTAGAAGCGAAATCTTGTGGTCAGAAACAGCGTGTCTGGATGGAGGAAGAAGCAACGCTCTGGATTGAAGAAGTCGCGTCCCTATGCAAGCCAGAGCAAGTCCATCTCTGTAGCGGTTCTCGGGAAGAGTACGCACAACTGCAGGAGGCAGCAATTGTGTTGAACTGCGATTACCGTCCTGACAGCTTACTGACAGGATCTTATCCCCCCTCTGCCCGCGCAGATCGGACATTCATCTGCACACGCTCTCAAAACAATAACGAGCCAACCGACAGATGGAATGATACGGATCGAATGCTGGCCCGCCTGCATGGCCTGTTCGACGGATCGATGATTGGGCGCATCATGTATGTCGTTCCCTTTGCAACCGGCCCACTAGACTCGCCGAAATCTCGCTTAGGCTTTGAGATCACCGACTCTCCAGATGTAGTTGCCAACATGCATATAATGACGCTCGTTGGAGAAGATGTTCTGATGCTTCTGGAAAAAAAGGGTGAATTTGTTCGTGGATTGCACACGCTTGGTTGCCCGATTGTGGGAGAGCAGGCCATGGATACTCTCAGCTGCTACTTCCCCGAAGCTCATGAGCTGTGGTCGTACAGGTGTGCTCCCTCTACCCGTGAACTGTTGCATGAGTTTGTCGTCCCTACTCACCGTTAGGCGAGGGCTCGTTAAAGGACCGCATCATAGCTTTATGTCCCTGCTTTGCGGAGACGCCAATCATAATTTGGGATACTTTATGACTGAGGAACCAGGTTTCACCCTTATTGAAGATTTTCCCGCTGTTTCCACCGACCAGTGGGAGAGCGCAATACTCGCAGACCTTAAAGGCGCCGACTACGACAAGAAGCTCCTCTGGAAGACAGACGAGGAGATAGTCGTTCGCCCATATTACCGCGCCGAGAATCTTGAAAGTCTTGGCTCCCAACTCAACCCTGTTCCCGGCGAGTTCCCATTCTTGCGCAGCAGCAGGCTCGACAATAATTGGATGGTCAGCCAAGGCATTGATTCCACTTCTTTGGGCAACGCGAATGCGGAGGCAAGAGACGCACTGGCTCGTGGTGCTGATGCCATTACCTTCCACATCAAACATAGTGGAAACACGGCTACCGGGCCGCTGCCTCAGTCGGTCGAGGATATAGCCGTTCTGCTGGCTGGCATTGACGCTCCAGTCAATTTCAAGGCCGGAGATCTAAGCACCTCTGTACTGAACCTCCTGGTCCAGGCTGTCGAGAGTGGTCAGGTTAAAGCGTTCAAGGGCACCATCGATCTCGATCCGTTAAACGATCTGCTTCTAAATGGGGCTTCCGAGAAAAACCCCGGCGAACTCTTCGATGCTGCGGCCGTTGCCGTCCTGGCATCTGCAAAACTGACCAACGCCAGGACGCTTGCTCTCCGCGGCAGGCAGATCACAGAAGCCGGAGGCTCTGTGGTCGAAGAATTGGCCTCGGCGATTGCCGCAGGCGTGGAATACCTTTCGGCGCTCTCTGCCCGCGGCATCAGCGTTGACGCTGCGGCTTCCGCGATCTACTTCGATATGGCCGTGAGTGCCAACTATTTCTTCGAGATCGCAAAGTTGAGAGCGCTACGCCTGTTATGGGCGCAGGTTGTCGAGCAATTTAAGCCTGCGACAAAGGAGAGTGCCAAGGCGTACATCGTGGCGACCACATCTGAGTGGGACACCGCGATCTATGACCGGCACATCAACCTGCTGCGCGGCACTACCAAGACGATGTCAGCCGTGCTGGGCGGAGCCGATGTCATCGAGACGCTGCCCTTTGACGCCGCCTCGGGTGCCTCGGACGACTTCAGCCGGCACCTTGCACGGAACACACAGATCATCCTCAAGAAGGAATCCTATTTCGATCGCGTCGTTGATCCCGGCGCCGGTTCCTATTACCTCGAGATGCTCACCGATGCACTGGCCCGCGAGGCCTGGGGCTTTTTCCAGAAGATTGAGGAAAAGGGTGGGTACTTGAAGGCGCTGGAAGCCGGTTTTGTGCAGGGCGAGGTGAACGCCTCTCGCGCAAAGAAAGACAAGGGAGTTGCCCTACGCAGCCGTGCCATTCTTGGAACTAACCAGTTCCCCAACGGAAAAGAGAAAGCACTCGCGCAGATCAAGTCTGCCGAGACGGTGGAGGTGAAAACGTCCGCCGGCAAGCCTGCGCTCACCGTGATCCCTCTCAGGCCCTATCGAGGTGCTGAAAGCTATGAGCAACTGCGTTTACGTACCGAGCAGCATGTCGTCTCAGGTAAACACAATCCACGATTCCTGCTGCTGGAGTACGGCGACCTGAAGATGCGCAAGGCCCGCGTGGGATTCAGCCTCAACTTCATCGCCTGTGCTGGTTTCGACATCGTGACCAAGTCCTGCGAAGCTACAGCCGAGGATGCTGCCAGGGTTGCTGCCGAGGTGAAGGCCGACGTGGTTGTGCTCTGCAGCTCTGATGATGAATACGCGCCAATGGCCAAGCCCCTGATCGAGAAACTGGGCGGCAAGGTCTCGGTGATCGTTGCCGGCAGCCCGGCCAACATGGATCAGCTCAAGGCCGATGGTGTCGCTGATTTCATTCACATGCGCAGCAATGCACTTGAGGTTATTTCCACCTGGCAGCAACGCCTGGGGGTGACGGAGTAATGATGCGCCCAGATTTCTCCAAAGTTGACTATCGCTCCGCGTTGTCCGGCGTGCCCGCCCCGGAAGAAGGTAAGTCCGCTGGCGGCTGGACTACGGCCGAGCATATTGAGGTTCCTTCCTATCTGACACGCAAGGCATTGGAAGGTTATGAGCACCTGCAGTACGCTGCCGGCATCCCACCGTATCTGCACGGCCCTTATTCCACCATGTATGCGCAGCGCCCCTGGACCGTTCGCCAATATGCTGGATTTTCCACGGCAGAAGAGTCCAACGCCTTCTACCGTCGCAACCTAGCCGCCGGACAGAAGGGCCTCTCCGTGGCTTTCGACCTGGCCACTCATCGTGGCTATGATTCTGATCACGAACGCGTGACCGGTGACGTTGGCAAGGCTGGCGTGGCCATCGACTCGATCCTTGACATGAAGATTCTGTTCGACCAGATCCCGCTTGACCAGATGTCAGTGTCAATGACGATGAACGGCGCAGTATTGCCGATCCTGGCCTTCTATATCGTAGCGGCTGAAGAGCAGGGAGTTCCGACGCAAAAGTTGAATGGCACCATTCAGAATGACGTTCTGAAAGAGTTCATGGTGCGCAACACATATATTTACCCCCCCACGCCCTCGATGCGCATCATTGGCGATATCTTCCGCTATTGCTCGGAGAACATGCCGAAGTTCAACTGCATCAGCGTCAGCGGCTATCACATGCAGGAGGCTGGAGCCACGGCTGACATTGAACTGGCCTACACCCTGGCTGACGGCGTTGAGTACCTGCGCACCGGCGTCAAAGCAGGCTTGAGTATCGACGATTTTGCACCGCGAATCTCCTTCTTCTGGGACATTGGCATGAACCATTTCATGGAGATTGCCAAGTTGCGTGCAGGCCGTATGATCTGGGCAAAACTGGTGAAGCAGTTCAATCCTAAGAGCCTGAAGTCCCTGGCGCTACGCACACACTCGCAGACCTCCGGCTGGAGCCTGACGGCTCAAGATCCGTTTAACAATGTAATGCGCACCTGCATCGAAGCGATGGCTGCCGCTCTCGGCCACACCCAGTCGCTGCACACAAACGCGCTCGACGAGGCAATCGCTCTACCCACTGACTTCTCCGCCCGAATCGCTCGCAATACTCAGATCTATATCCAGCAGGAAACAGACATCTGCCGGGTTGTGGATCCGTGGGCTGGCTCCTACTACGTTGAGTACCTGACCAAGAACCTTGCCGACCGCGCGTGGAGCTTGATTCAGGAAGTGGAACAATTGGGTGGCATGACAAAAGCGATCGAAACCGGCGTACCCAAGATGCGCATTGAGGAGGCTGCGGCCCGTAAGCAAGCCCGCATCGATTCCGGCATCGAGACAATTGTTGGAATCAATGCGTACAAGCTCGATCACGAAGCACCGCTCGACACACTTGACATCGATAACACGGCAGTACGCGAATCACAGATCGCCCGTCTGAAAAACCTCCGCGCCGAGCGCAACAGCGCGGAGGTGGTGCAAGCCCTGGAGGCAATCACTAAGTGCGCCGGAACAGGCGATGGAAATCTGCTTGCACTGGCTGTTGACGCTGCCCGCAAGCGTGCTTCGCTGGGCGAAATATCGGAGGCATTGGAAAAAGTGTACGGACGATATCAGGCAGTAGTTCGTTCGATCTCCGGCGTCTATTCGGCGGAGAGCCAGAACGATGCCGAATTCCAGAAGGCCCACGAGATGGTCGAGGCATTCACAAAGTTGGAAGGCCGCCGACCACGCATCATGGTCGTCAAGATGGGACAGGACGGCCACGACCGAGGGGCGAAGGTGGTTTCTACCGGATTCGCCGACATCGGCTTCGATGTGGACATAGGTCCACTGTTCCAGACACCCGCAGAAGCCGCTCGCGCAGCGGTTGAAAATGACGTGCACTTCCTCGGGGTTTCCAGCCTTGCCGCCGGACACAAGACCCTGGTTCCCGGCGTTATTGCTGAGTTGAAGAGGCTCGGACGCGAGGATATTCTGGTCTTTGTTGGTGGCGTTATTCCGCCGCAGGACTATCAATTCCTTTACGATGCGGGAGCGGTTGGCATATTTGGGCCCGGCACTGTAATCCCGGTTTGTGCCCAGCAGATTCTCCAGATTCTGATGGACGCTTACGAATCTGCAGACAAGTAAGAAGACGGAGTAAGCTTTGGACTCGCGGGACAAATCCTATCTGTCAGTTAGCCTCGGCGTCGCGCCGCCACCTTCGGTGGTTCCATCGAAGGTGGCCGTCCTGCGCCGGCGGCTTTCTTTCAATGAATACGTGGAAGGAATTTTTCGTGGTGACCGCGTGGTTCTCGCCAAAGCGATTACTCTCATTGAAAGCGCTCGCCCACAAGATAATGAACTGGCGCAGGAAATCATTCAGGCTTGCCTCCCAAAGGCAGGAAAATCCCTTCGCATCGGCATCACGGGTGTTCCTGGTGCAGGCAAAAGCATGTTCCTGGAAACTATTGGAACGCGATTGGCAAAGGAAGGCAGGAAGGTAGCCGTACTGGCCGTCGATCCAAGCAGTGAGCGCTCCGGTGGCAGCATTCTCGGAGACAAGACGCGCATGGAGCAGCTTTCAGGCTGTGAGAATGCTTTCATACGCCCGTCGCCGTCAGGGGGAACGCTGGGCGGTGTGGCAAGGCGCACTCGCGAGACCATGATCCTCTGCGAGGCCGCAGGGTTTCATCTGATCTTTGTCGAGACCGTCGGGGTAGGTCAATCGGAGACCCTCGTGCATGGCATGGTCGATTTCTTCCTTCTGCTCATGATTGCAGGAGCGGGCGACGAACTCCAGGGCATTAAACGAGGCATTATTGAAATGGCCGACATGATGGCGATCAACAAGGCCGAAGGCGAGAATCTGCAACGCGCACAGTTGGCGCGGCAGGAATACGCTTCAGCGCTGCACATGTTCCCTCCTCGCAACGACGGGTGGGTGCCTCCCGTGCTGACCTGCTCGGCTCTCACCGGTGCCGGGATCATGGACGTCTGGGAGACGATCAAGAGCTTTGAATTACAAATGAAGGAAAATGGAAGCTTCGACGCGAACCGCCGCCGCCAGCGCTTGCAGTGGCTGACTCAGACGATCAAGGACGATTTGATGGCTGAGTTCTGGAACGATCCTCAGATCAAAGAGCGGCTTGAATCGGTGCGCGATCAGGTCGAAAACGGGGATCTCTACTCGGGACGCGCCGCAGGAAGTCTTGTTGCACTTTTCCGTAATCAGCAGTACAGATAGCGCTCGAATCACGACGGACTAGGCGCTGCGCACCCTGAAACCGCGGTCGCCCGTCAGCAACGCGTGAAGATCGCAAGTTGCCGTCGAGATTCCGAACCCTTCCGCGGGCACCTTGTTTATGGGAATCCTGCGCGACATCAAGGTAGCGGAGGTTCCCATGATGCTGTCGGTCAGCGCGACTATCAACCGCTCCATGCCTGTAGGGTTACTTCCTTCCTCAAATGCGTCCTCAATCTGGCCGCCCTCTTGAACGAAGTCTCGCCGCCGAAGCGAACGCGAACGCACCACGGTCCATACACGAGGCACAACAGGAATGCAGCAATACGTTCCGTTGCCCGTGAGGCAGCGGGAGGGAAGTGTGCTGGTACATTGTTTGCTGCAGGGCTATACCTTACCTGCTCGATGCGTTTGCGCCAACTTGACGAAGGCCTGAAGGTAATCGATCTCTGCATCGGCCTCACGATATCCGAGATAAATCTGCTTGGCGATTCCTTCGGGACCCAGTTGAACAGGAGCAACATCAAAGCGAGCCGACTGCTCCTCAACCAGCCAGCGAGGCAAAGCACCCACGCCACGGCCACTGGCAATCATTTGAAGCATGATGTCGGTGGTTTCGATGAGTTTATGCCGCTTCGGGCTGGCACCGGCTGGCGTCAGGAACTGCGTGTAGATGTCGAGCCGGTCGGTGGAAACGGGATAAGTAATCAATGTCTCATTGGCGAGTTGCTGCGGCGACACCCAGTCCACGTTCCGCAATGAATGATTCAGCCCTACGACCAGAACCTGCTCATAATCGAAGACCGGCTCAAAGACGAGCCCCGCCTTGAACAAGGGGTCCGGCGTAACCAGCATATCGATTTCATGACCGAACAGGGCGCCAATGCCGCCAAATTGGAATTTCTGGATAACATCGACATCGACCCGCGGCCAGGTATCCAGATAGGAGGGAACAACCTTGAGCAGCCATTGATAGCAGGGGTTGCACTCCATGCCAAAGCGCAGCGAACCACGCTCCCCTTGGGCAAACTGCTTGAGTTGCGCCTCAGCAAACTCGAACTGCGACAGCACACGATTGGCAACCGCGAGCAGATACTCTCCCGCCTGTGTAGGACGCAGGTTCCTCCCCTCCCGATACCAGATGGCTAGCCCAAGCTGGTCTTCCAGCTTGCGAACGGTATGGCTAAGTGCCGATTGTGTGAGATTCAACGAACCGGCCGCCGCCGTCAGCGAGCCTTGCCGGTAAACGGAACGCACGATCTCCAAGTGTATGCGATCCAATGTGGCCATGAGGAAGCACTCCATGAATAAAAGTAATTGATTTATGAAAGATTACCATTTGTGTTCATGAATGATGCCCCATAGCATGAGACAAAATTTTGTTTCTTCAGGATGTTCATCATGGTCACGACTCACAATCTCGGTTTTCCGCGCATTGGCGCCAAACGGGAACTGAAGTTTGCTCAGGAATCCTACTGGAAAAATCAAATCTCGCTCGCAGAACTCAAGGCCAAGGGTGCCGAACTGCGACTGCACCATTGGCAGGATCAGTCTGGCCTCGATCTGGTGCCGGTGGGTGATTTTTCTTTTTACGACCAGGTTCTGGACATGAGCTTTACGCTGGACAATCTCCCGGAGCGAATCCGCAACTCTGGCGGTGACCCTCTTGACAACTACTTTCGTATTGCCCGTGGACGCACCGCGCAACCGGCAGAGTTTCATACGCATAGCGCGGGAGCTGTGGTGGCAGGCGAGATGACCAAGTGGTTTGACACTAACTATCACTACATTGTTCCAGAGTTTACGGCTCAGACCGAGTTCAGGCCGGATGCCAGCCGTCTGCTGGAACAACTGGACGAATCCCGGGCTCAAGACGTAAAAGCCAAGCCGGTGATCATTGGCCCGGTCACCTATCTGGGACTTGGCAAAGCGAAGGACGGTTCGGACCGTTTGTCTCTTCTGCCTCGCCTGCTGCCCGTCTATGGCGCATTGTTGCAGGAATTCGCAAAGGCCGGAGTCGAATGGGTTCAGATCGATGAGCCGCTGCTTGTCACCGAACTGAGCGCAGAATGGCAGAAGGCCTTCCACACTGCTTACGAATATCTTCAGGGTAGCCGCGTGAAGCTTCTGTTGGCCACCTACTTCGGTCAGCTCCTGGAAAACCTGAATCTTGCCGCCAGTCTACCGGTAGCAGGAATGCACGTGGACGCCATCAACGGCCGTGACGACGTGCCTGCTATTCTCAGCCTGCTCTCCGCCGACAAGATTCTTTCACTGGGCGTGATCAACGGCCGCAACATCTGGAAGAACGATCTGAACGAAACGCTCTCGTGGCTGGAGCCGATTGCCAGACAGTTGGGAAACCGTCTGTGGATTGCACCTTCATGCTCACTGCTGCATGTGCCGGTAAATCTGGAAAGTGAGCAGAAGCTGGATGCAGAGATCAAGTCTTGGCTGGCTTTTGCCATTCAAAAGCTTGAGGAGCTGAGCGTTCTGGCCAAGGCTCTGAATCAGGGCCGCGACGTGGTGAAGGAAGAGTTGGCAGCCAATCAGGCAGCCATCAACACCCGTCGCCAGTCGCCGCGTGTAAACAAGCCTGCGGTGAAGGCCGCGCTGGCCGAGGTGACGGCAGAGTTGGGCAAGCGCCAGAGCCCTTATGCCACGCGCGCGTCCAAGCAGGCCGCACACTTGAAGCTGCCCAAGTTCCCCACGACAACAATTGGCTCGTTTCCGCAGACCTCAGAGATTCGACTGGCTCGTAGTCAATTCAAGACCGGCCAGATAGACGCGGTGGTCTATCAATCAGCAATGCAGAGCGAGATTGCCCGATGCGTACGCGAGCAGGAAGCGCTCGGCTTGGATGTCTTTGTGCATGGCGAGGCCGAGCGCAACGACATGGTCGAATACTTTGGCGAGCAACTGGACGGCTACACATTCAGCCAGTTCGGCTGGGTACAGTCCTACGGTTCACGTTGCGTGAAACCGCCGATTCTCTTTGGTGACATCAGCCGTCCAAGAGCAATGACCGTCGAGTGGATCACGTATGCGCAATCGCTGACCAATAAGCCGATGAAGGGCATGTTGACTGGTCCGGTGACGATCCTCAACTGGTCGTTTGTTCGCGACGATCAGCCGCGTTCCGTATCGTGCTTTCAGTTGGCATTGGCCATGCGACAGGAGGTCTTGGATCTGGAGAAGGCTGGTGTGCGCATCATTCAAATTGATGAAGCCGCGCTGCGCGAGGGGCTACCGCTACGCAAGTCACAGTGGAAGGCGTATCTGGATTGGGCGGTCGAAGCTTTCCGCATCACGGCCAACGGCGTGACGGATGAAACCCAGATCCATACACACATGTGCTACTCGGAATTCAACGACATCATCGCCTCGATCGCCGAAATGGATGCGGATGTAATCACCATCGAGACCTCGCGTTCAGATATGGAGTTGCTAGAAGCCTTCGACAATTTCAAGTATCCGAATGAAATCGGACCGGGCGTCTACGACATTCACTCACCCAACATTCCAACCGAGCAGCACATCATCGATCTGATCAAGAAAGCTGCCGAACGCATCCCTTCTGAACGCCTGTGGGTGAACCCGGATTGCGGTCTCAAGACTCGACAGTGGAGCGAAGTGATTCCCGCACTGACGAATCTGGTTTCTGCAACCAGGAAGCTCCGCACCGATTTGGCCTAATTGCAACCAGATTCAGCTGAGCCTCGGCTTTTGGCCTAGGCTCTTTTATGAGGAAGAGTTTATGTTTGAGCGTTCCCGTTTTACAGTCAAACAGATCGATCCCGAGATCTATGCCGCAATTCAAAAGGAGAACCAGCGGCAGGAAGATCACATTGAGCTGATCGCCTCTGAGAACTACACTTCTCCAGCCGTCATGGCGGTTCAAGGTTCACAGCTTACAAACAAATACGCGGAAGGCTACCCTGGCAAACGTTATTACGGCGGCTGTGAATACGTCGATATTATCGAGCAGTTGGCGATCAATCGTGCCAGGCTGCTGTTTGGTGCGGAAGCTGCCAACGTTCAACCCAACTCAGGTTCGCAGGCTAATCAAGGCGTATTCTTCGCCGTGCTCAAACCGGGCGACACCATCATGGGAATGAACCTGGCGGAGGGTGGCCATTTGACGCACGGCATGGCGCTGAACATGAGCGGCAAGTGGTTTAACGTGGTGAGCTATGGTCTTAATGCTCAGGAGGACATTGACTACGAGGCGCTGGAAGCTAGGGCGCGTCAGCACAAGCCCAAACTTATCATTGCCGGAGCTTCGGCCTTTGCCTTGCGCATCGATTTCGAGCGTATCGCCAGGATTGCCCGCGAGGTTGACGCATACTTCATGGTGGATATGGCCCACTATGCTGGCCTGATCGCGGCGGGTGTCTACCCGAACCCGGTACCACATGCTGACTTTGTGACAACGACAACCCATAAGAGCCTGCGTGGCCCGCGTGGCGGTGTCATTCTGATGAAGGCCGAACACGAAAAGGCCGTCAATTCGGCAATCTTCCCTGGCATTCAGGGTGGGCCGCTCATGCACGTGATTGCAGGAAAGGCGGTTGCCTTCAAAGAAGCAATGGAGCCGGAGTTTAAGATCTATCAGCAACAGGTAGTCAAGAATGCTGCCGCACTGGCCGAAACCCTGATCTCCCGTGGAATGCGTATTGTCTCTGGCCGCACCGAAAGCCACGTGATGCTGGTCGATTTACGCGCGAAGAAGATCACCGGTAAGCTTGCTGAGCGTGTGCTTGGCGAAGCGCGCATCACGGTGAATAAAAACGCCATTCCCAATGATCCGGAAAAACCATTTGTCACGTCCGGCATCCGACTTGGATCGCCCGCCATGACGACGCGCGGCTTTGGCGAAGAGGAAACCCGTAAAGTTGGTCAACTGATCGCCGATGTTCTCGACAACCCTGGTGATCCAGTATCGATCGCCGAAGTTCGTGCAAAAGTTCAAGCGCTCACCGCCAAATTTCCCGTCTATGTGCAATAGCCTCCAATGTTAGATTTTCCAATTTGAATGCCGCGGGATTTCAAGTTGCGTGGTGGACGAGGCTCCCGCCTACTGCGCGGCTCGCCACTAACAGTGTCGGGACCGTGCGGGATTTTCACCCGCTTGCCTTTTCACTCATCCACTACGATGAGCACCTCGACGTGCGAACTATACACGCTTGCTCGATTTTGTGCTCAGCAACGACCTCACTCTTCTTCCGGTGAGCCAGCCAAAGAACGAATCTGTTTACTCACGCTGTGGGCAACATCGAAGGACTCGGCGACGGCAGAGGGGGCCAGCAATCCCAGTTCGCATGTTGCAGTCACCATGGCACGCTTAGCAAACTTCTGAGGATCCCCTGCCTGCGATGCAGTCTGGAGCCGGCGCAGGAACAGGGTTCCCCACCCTAACCGAGCCGATTCGAGCCTGGTCGTTCGGATTCACAATTTGGTTCGATGACTGCTCAGGTCGCACGGGGAAGCTGTGGTCGAGATCGTTCAGAATCGCATCGATCTCGACTTTGGTCATTTCGACGAAGCCGCCCTCGTCCGTGCGAACGAGCCGGACTGCTCGCTCCTCCGACTCAAAGAACAGGGTAGCAAGACTCGGAACATCGATTGCGATGTAACCCTCCATGTCCGCCATCGCTGTTCGCCATTCCCTCTGGTCTAAACCGATCAGGGAACTTAATTCGCTGATTCGCCTTTGAAAATTCCCTGTTCGATTTATGCCTAAAGCGGCTTTTGACAGCAGAAGTTACGAATAATGAGCGTTTACGACCACTATATGCCGATTAGGCTGGCTGATTTCACGGGAATTCCCTATATTTTTCCCTGATAGCAGGCAATCTAAACGGAGAGCGGTTCGCTTGTGACTGCGTCATCCGCCAGTAGCTTTCCTTCCTGTTGTAAAAAGCCCCAAAGTTTCAGCATTTTCGTAGCTAAGGCAAAGCAGGTCAAGAGCCTGCCTCCGCGCGTGTTTCCAGTCCTATCCAGTGCATTCCAGTCCTTGCCAGCGCCTGAACCGAAGGAAATTGGTACTTTTGGTACTCGGGAGTAGCCCTGGTATGCGTCGCAGCACGGACCACAGCCTTGGTGGAGTCTCTGGCGTGCAAGGTCGGCCTAATTTATCCTCTCCGCATGGGACTTATTAAATATCTTGCTCTCGGCGAGTGTGGTCATTTTATCGAAGTGGATGCGCGCACAGAGCCATCTTTGCCGTGCGTTCTCCTTTGCAAAGGTTGTGGTCAACCTCAACGCTTTCACGTTGTAAACGTCGTAGGCCCGAACTGCCAGATCGTGGAGTGGGAACCCTTGAAGTAAGGGAACTTCTACTGACCGTCCAGCGCAAGATCCGAGTGCTTTGAGCCAACGTTGTTTTGCAAAAAGCCCCAGTGCGATTCCGCTGCTGGCAATCATAAGTCTGACGGTTTGGTCTTTTGTGCCACTCCCGATGTTGTGCTTCATTGCTGAACCGACCTCCGACCACTGAGATGCCCAATAGCGATTTTACGCAGCCCTTTTCTAATGCTCGATGAGCTGTATTTCGTGCCAGTTCGACTGAGCTTACGTCGCTGGTCGTATCTGGTCTGCGTCATGCGCATAGGCGATCGCCTTGCAGCAGCAGGGGTGTTTTCCCAGCTATTCCGTCGGTAGATTCTGTGGCTCGTAACGCGCCAGGGCCTTGTCTCGAATCCACTCCTTCTTGGCCTCTTTGACATAGAGGCGCAGTACCGTCCCGCAGGATTGGCAGAGGTCGGCAAGCAAGGGTTCGACGCCGCGCAGCAGTTTCCAGACTTTGTAAGCCAAGCCAATGCTTCCCGATTCCGCGTTTTGGCTTATCTGCACCGCGCTCGCGATGTCATTGCCGCCGCAATGGAAACAGGTTCGGCCGCTCTTGCGGAACCCGCCCTGAAAGCCGTTTTCTTCTCGTTCCACCTCATTCCCCTCATCGTGTAGAGCCCCCTACATCGTCGCGTCTATGTCCAGGCTCTCTACGGCGTGGTCAAGCTGCGCTTGCGCCTGTTCATGCCTGCGCCGCAGCTCGACCATTTCGTTGCGAAGCTTTTGCACCTGGTCTTCCTGCTGGTTCAGCTGACGGGTGTAGCGTAGCGCCAGTCCTTTTTCTTCTACAGTGCTCTTCAGCGACTTCAGGTTTTCCCGCACCCGTTCCTGGTCCTCGAAGATCGAGTTTATCTCGTTCTGCCGCGACTCGATGTTCGCCGCCAGTGCTGCCACCGTGCTCTTTTGTGACATGATGGCGCGCAGAGCCTTTTCCGTTTCGGGGTTTATACTGCCCTGCTGGACAAAGAGCGTGATCTGGTCGCTTGTGAGATTGGTGATATGGTACGTGGCTATGCTGGGCTGCTGCTCGTTGATCGTTAGACTGGCCGTTTTCTTCGGTTCGACAGTGAGCCGGAAGCGATACGCCGACGAGGTGGACTCCGCCGGCTTGGGCGAGTCTGCTAGCAGCTTCATGCCATTGCGTATCGGATGTTCGATGATGACCTGCCGCGTGTCGGTGTTTTCGTTGCGCACGGTATAGGTGCGACGCTCCCGCCACTCGGTGGTGTGCGTCAGCACGCCACGTACAATTTTGACCTTGGTAACACGCTGGCGCTCCTGCTGTTGCTTGCTTTCGACCTGTACGCCGAGGTCAACGGCGTAAGAAAGAAATCTTTTTTCGCCCGCTTTCAGCGGTTCAATCAGTCCTTCGCCGGCGAAGGTCCCCCCTTCGAGAACGTTGAAGGTGCCGCCATCCAGCATCAGCCCGCTGGAATTTGTCAGCCACAGCGCCCGCAGCGGATTCCTGCCCGCCGGGGTCCACAGCGTAACGACTTCGGCGTCCACGCGTGCCTGCACGATGGGCACCAGCGCCGACTGGTCTTTGCCAATGGATACTGGCTCCTTCAGACGGTACTCAAAAAGATCGCCCAGATCGCGTGTCTGTGCCGCCGTCTGCTGCTTTTCCAGTACCTCTGGCGAGATCTCCGCGGAACTGTAAGCCTGCTGCGGAGCAAGGTCTTCCATGATTCTGCCTGATCTGCCCGCCCCAAGCGATGAGGCGCGGCTCCTGAGAGCTTTTTCGGCCACTATCCCCCTTGCCGCCGGCGCGGGGGCCTCGGCCGCGAACGCCTCCGGGGCATTCAGAACTCGCTCATGGGTCTGCGGTGCCGTGACCGCCATCTGCGGCAGGGCAATCACGGGTCGACGCGCATAGTAAGGTGTTGAGAGCGCCTGTACGAACGATTGCGGCGCGCCTGCTATCAGCGAAAGCTGCACGTCCTTCCAATCCTCTCCCACCGTGTTGTCCACGATAGCCCAGCCCTGAAGAAGCGCCTGGGACTTTGGCGTCGTCGGCAGCACGATGCGATAGGTGCTCTTCCAGACCGGCACCTCGCTGATGTAGCTAACCAGCAAGTCGCGTGCTCCTTTGCCCGCCGTCGAAATCGTCATGTGGCGCACATCCTGTTCACGCGCCGACGCAAGCACATTCAGATAGCGGCTTACATCCTGGTTTAGATCCTGTTCGAGGAGGCGTACGCTCGTCGCCTGTGTCAATTCAAACGAGCGGACCATGCCGCCGTCCCCCACTACCGAAAGTATGTCAACAGTGTGTGTTTCATCCTTTTGGGTTACGGGGCGAGACTCGACTGCCAGCAGCCGTCCGGTCACAGTGGTCGAACCGTTGCGCACTTCAATCCGCGCGCCACGCAAAGCGTTCAAAAACTTTGCCTGGCTGGTAGACTCTTCGAGCGGCAGCCGCAGGTTGTGCAGGCGGGATTCCAACGGGGCAGTCGAGTTATAGCTGATGCCCGTCACCTTGCCATTGCCAAGGTCCAGCACGGTCAGCGACTTCAGCACGTCATTGAGCTGCGCCGTGGTGAAGTTTACTTGCACCGGCTGCGAATCCACCACGCGGCCGCTGTGCTCGAAATATCCAATGCCCGCCTTGTAGAGCACCACGCGCCGGACCGGCAGTTTTACCTCGGAATTGGACGAGGACTGTGCCCCCGCAGCAACTGGGATGATGAGTCCAACCGCCAAAAGCATTTGTCGGAACATGCGCATAGAACTCTCCTGCGAACGTGATGTGACCAGCTCTCAAATCGATGGCCCCGCGTTAAGTCCCGCGGGCGCTTTCACAAGAATGACGCAATACTAGCGGCACCTTGCAAGTGACGGGAGTAACATACCGGGTCGATTCAGTTTAAGTTATGTTCGCCTGATATGAACAACGGCAGGAGCCGCCGCTGTCTCTTTCGCAGTCGCAGATACGGAATTCCCAGACAGAAAAAACACGATCGCGAACGTGCATTTGCCCGGTCTGAAGCTGTAATGAGGGATTGTGACGCGAAGGCGCTCTGCTAGTCTGATGTCTTGGTGCGGAAGGCGGGACTTGAACCCGCAAGCCTTGCGGCGCTAGCTCCTAAGGCTAGTGTGTTTGCCATTTCACCACTTCCGCACACATCCGGGCACATTTGTCCTGATGCCTGCCCTCCTCAATTGTGCCACAGTACACAAATCAACTCCAGCTAACCACAGCCACTGGCGAGTCGAATTCTTTCATTTTTCTGCTGAACTTGAGGACGTGACCGGCATCCCTGATAATCGATAACCATGAGTTCCCAAGTAAGCAAAGACCGGGGAGCGCTGCGGACATTGGGCCTGATTATGGCCACGGCAATGACCCTGATCACTCCGGCAATGTCCAGCCACCACAATTCCATTGAGCCGGTTTTGAATGCCAATGAATTGCTCCGGCAAGCCGTGGCCAAGGAAATACCCGCCGAAAAAAATGGCTATTACGCCTGGATGGACCGCATTCAGAAGCCACGCGGCTCCGTAACCAAGCTAATGGTCAACACTCCCCAGGGCATCCTGAGCCGAACCGTCGCCGTGAACGATAGACCGCTGACCGCGCAGGAACGTCAACAGGATGACGCGCGGATGAATAGCCTCCTCGATCCCGAAAATATGCGCGCCAAAGCTAAGAAGCAGCAAGAAGATCAGCAGCACATCGAGCGCCTGCTGCGTGCTCTTCCAGACGCTTTCCGGTGCGAGTACGCTTCCGCCCCCCACGATGAGCACAATGTGCGGCTGGAATGCTCACCTGCTCCGAATTACTCTGCTCCGAATCATGAATCGCAGGTATATCAGGGAATGAGGACCGTGATTCTGATTGATCGCCCGGAAAAGCGAATTACCAGTATTGAAGGAACTCTGTTTAGGGATGTTTCTTTTGGCTGGGGCTTTCTTGGCCGCCTAAATCGCGGAGGCCACATCGAAGTAACCCAGTCCCGGGTGGCCGACAGACATTGGGGCTTGACGCGGATGCAAATAAACTTCGATGGACGCATCCTTATTTTCAAGTCGCTGCACATTGAACAGACCGAAACGGCATGGGGCTATTGCCCCGTTCCTAAAATGACGGTTGCCCAGGCGCTGGAGTTTCTGCGCAACCACCCCACTCCGGCATCCCCTTAATTGCAAGAAGGAAGAGCCCGGACAGCCATACCGGGCTCTTTACGATTACCTGCCATTTAAGCCTGCGCTGCCGCCGTCCTAGTATGCCCAGAAAGGACCTGCGGCAACACCGCTCGGCGGAGTCACCTGCCAGATCGCCACATAAACATTCCGGCCAAAGAAAAATGGCAGGCCCCAGTCGAAATATCCATCTGCTGCCTGTGTAGCGGCATTAGGAACTCCCGAGGTGTTCGGTCCGGCCAGATCGCTAAAGGCAGTGTTGTTGCCGCTATTACTGTTAAAGAGCGTCTCGGCGTTGCTCACAGTGAACTGGTGCTTGCGGCTGTTGCCGTTGGCTGCTCTGTTGGTTGCCGTCAGGCTCTGGGCGGATGTGGGACAGTACCAACCGCCACAGGCCGGTATCTTGGAAGTTGGCTGATCCAGGAAAAACATGCCATTCGAGCCGCTGTCGAGGAAACTGCCAATAGAACTCGTCGAATTAGGATATGAAACCCCGTTGAACACCGTCGTAATGCCAAGCCACGCTGCATCAGACGGGTTGGAATCAAGCGGCAGGACAACCGCGCTACTGCTAAGCACGTTGTTTGCCTGTGTACCTATGCCGAAAACCAGTGATCCCTGGCCCGCAGAAATGCCTGCCTGCCCGCCCGCGGGAACAGCAGGTAATTCGATTATCACGCCATTGTTATCGGCAAACAGCGATACGGGGTTACGAACCTGCTGAGCCGTCTGCACTGCGGCAACACTGCAACTTGAACCCGAACAGCTGTAATACATCCCCGAAGGAGCATTGCTCGCAGAGGTGCAAGGATTGCTGTACCCGAGAACATCGCAGTCATACTGATAATTGCCAACTCCTAGCAGGCCATTGGCGCCCAGCGCAGCGACCGTATCCTCCTCGGTTCCGGTTGTCTTAGTTCCATTGACTTGAGTGACTGTCGAGCATGTACTTGGTATTGAACTCCGCGACGGTACGGAGGTGTCGCCTAATATGTGTATCGGCACCGAACTAGCTACCTCGCCGGTGTTGTCGGCCCCGCCCATTTTTACGTCAGCCGATTTCACGGCTCCCCAGAAGAAGCTGTTGTCCAAAAACTGCATACATTCGGCAACCGGAGCGCTGGGATTGACGTTTTGCAATGCCGCAAGGACGGTTGCGCCATTTGAAAACCCCGCAAACGCCGATGCTGGAATCCGCAAACCGGTTGAACCGGTATCAACCAGGACATGATCGATGGTCACGCAGTTTGTGGTGGAATTCGGAACGCATACGACGACGGTGGTGAACACCATGTTCACCTGGGGGTTGGTGGCAGGAGCCGGGCCGGCATCGACAATAAGCGGCGCAACATTATGGCCGGAGGTGACAATCGTATTGCTATCCTTGCTGCTACTGCTGCTACCGCCGCCACACCCTATGCCAACAGACAAAGCGGCAATCAAAAGCACAAATGCGATTCTTCGCACGTCCCCTCCCTTTACCGAATGTCTTGGGCTTCAACGCCCTGCGGAATCAATCCTGGTACGTAGGCATGCCCGGCGTAGGCTCGTGTGTGACCTCCCGAATGCATAACAAAGTCCGAATGTTCTATTGCCAAAGCCGCATTGTGCGACCGCCTGGGCTGTGCGCTTTTTGCTTCCTGAGCGCCCTGCGCAAACTCTCCGAAATAATTGCCCAGAAGCTGCTGGAAGTCTGGAAGAAAAGGTCCACGCCAGGCCACGCCGAACACCGTCCCCGCCGGAGAGACAAATTCCCGCACTACCGTGCCGTAAGGTGTCGTGATCTCGTGTACTGAATATTTGCCGCTGGCTCGAACAACTCGCTGAGCCTTCATATGACGTTGGTCGGCTTCAACCGAATCGACTTTGCCTCCAAGGGCAGCGTAGCAAAGGCCGGAAAAGCCCAACAACACAATCGCTGTCGCAATGCATCGTTCGACCAAAAGAAATCTGGAGATCCGCATCATCCCGTTATGCTCTCTTCTGCACGAAACAGCCTCCGAGTTTCGTGCCGTTCACACGCAACGATCAACTTACACTTATTCAAGTTTTCGATGCACCGATTAAAACCTGCAAACGCTTTGACAATCAGAATTTCGCAATCTAGAAGCATCTACGTCTTCGATGTATTACTGCTGAAAAAGCCCGGCTTCGGTACACCGGGCTTGAGAGTCACTAGCACCCACGTTGCCGTTTATTTGCGCTTCGGACGGTACAAGTCGGTCGACGTGCCGTAAAAAATTTCGGATGCCTCCATGATGGTCTCCGAAAGCGTCGGATGCGGATGAATCGTGTGCCCCAGATCGTAAGCCGTGGCCGCCATTTCAATTGCATGAACGATCTCGGCAATCATATCTCCCGCTCCGGGACCCACAATCGCTCCGCCCAACACGCGCTCGGTTTTCTTATCGATCAGCAGTTTGGTCAATCCCTCGGTGCGATCGAGCGTGACCGCGCGCCCGCTAGCCCCCCATGGGAACTTCACGACTTCAACATCCATCCCTTTTTCCTGTGCTTCTGTCTGCGTCAAACCGGCCCACGCAATCTCCGGATCGGTGAAGACTACGGCTGGAATCGCATACGGAGCAAACTCCACCTTGTGCCCTGCAATGTGCTCCATTGCCGTGCGCCCTTCGTGTGCCGCCTTATGCGCCAGCATCGGATCGCCCGCGACATCGCCGATTGCATACACTGAAGGATCGTCCGTCTGTAGCTGCTTATTGACAGCGATGAATCCGCGCTCGGTCAATTTCACGCCGGTGTTTTCCAGACCCGGAACTTTCGAATTCGGACGCCTTCCCACCGAGACCAGAACCTTGTCGTAGGTCTTCTCCTCCGTCTCGCCGCCTGGAAGCTTGAACGTCACCTTCACGTTTGTGATCTGATCCTGCAACGCCGTCACTGTCGTGTTCAGCATGACCTTGTTGAACAGTTTCTCCAGCCTCTTCTGCAGCGGCGGAATCAGATCGCGGTCGGCTCCCGGAAGCAGCCCCGGAGTCATTTCGACCACGTCGACCTTTGATCCAAGCGTCGCGTAGACCGTCCCCAGCTCCAGTCCGATATAGCCTCCGCCAAGAACAAGAAGAGTTTTCGGAATATCCTTCAGATCCAGCGCGCCGGTCGAGTCCATAATGTTCGCGCCGGTTGCAGCCAGCGGACCGGGGCGCGCCGGAGACGATCCAGTGGCGATGATGATCTTGTCAAATTGCAGTGTATCTTCGCCGCCTGCGCTCTTCTTCACCTTCAGCGTGGTCGAATTCACGAAACTAGCTTCGCCCTGAATGTAGGTGATCTTGCGCTGCTTGGCCAGGATGCCCAGGCCGCCGGTCAGCTTCGTAATCACGCCCTCTTTGAACGCGCGCAATTTTGCAAGGTCAATCTTCGGCTCGCCAAATTCCACACCCCAATTCGCCGCATGCCTGGATTCATTGATCAGCGCCGATACGTGCAGCAATGCCTTCGACGGAATGCAGCCGCGATACAGGCAAACTCCACCCGGATTCTTTTCCGGATTAATAAGAGTGACGTTGAGGCCGAGATCGGCACCGAGGAAGGCAGCGGCGTAACCACCGGGGCCGCCGCCAATCACTGCAACTTTAACGTTCGTGTTCGACATGTCTCGCTTTCCAGATTCTGCCTTGAGATTGTAGAGCCTAAATTGCTGCAAGCACTCACTGCACTACCCCTGCACCGACAGCAGAAACGGCTGCTCCAGCGCGTCTACGATCCAGCGCGTAAAACGCGCCGCATCCGCTCCGTCAATAATGCGGTGGTCATAGGACACCGAGAGCGGCAACATGATCCGCGGTTCAAACTTGCCGTTCATCCACACCGGCTCAACCCGCGACCGGGATATTCCCAGAATTGCAACCTCCGGGTAATTCACGATTGGAGTAAACGCCGTCCCGCCCACGCCACCCAGATTAGTAATCGTAAACGATCCGCCCTCCATATCCTCAACCGTGAGTTTCTTCTCGCGAGCCTTGGCAGAGACCGCCGACAATTCGACCGCTAGTTCGATGATGTTCTTCTTATCCACATCGCGGATCACCGGAACCAGCAGCCCGCGATCCGTATCCACTGCAACTCCGATATTGAAGTAGCGCTTGTAGATGATCTCCTCGCCCGCCATGTCTATAGAAGCGTTAAATTGCGGAAACGCTTTCAGCCCCGAAGCCACAACCTTCAGCGCAATGGCCGTCATGGTCATCTTGCCCCCGGCTTTTTCTGCCTTGGGCGCGAAGCGCTTGCGCAACTCTTCCAGCTCGGTAATGTCGGCTTTATCAAACTGTGTGACGTGAGGAATCGTATTCCAGGCCAGCGCCAGATGCTCGGCAGTCTTGCGGCGCACTCCGCGCATCGATACCTTTTCGATCTTGCCCCATCGACTGAAGTCCGGCAGTCTGGCAATCACGGCACCCCCGCCTGGGACGACGCGTGCCCCAGCCTCTTGTTCGGCCAGCGCGGCAAACACGCTCTTGGCAAAAGCCTTCACGTCACCTTGGCTGATGCGTCCGCCAGGTCCGGTCCCCTTCACCAAGTAAATATCAACACCGATTTCACGCGCCAGTTTACGAACGATCGGCGATGCAGGGACCGTGCGATGTTCCGGCCCCGCGTGCTTTTCCAGCCCCGCCGGATGAGTTTCCAGCGCGATTTCCGGCAGAGTGTCCGGCGGGAAAGCCTCTTCCTCGCTCTTACCCTCTGCTGAGCGCGCCGACCGGAAGGTCTGCCGGGTCATCGCCATGTAGCTTTGGTCAGCAGCTTCCTCCCCTGGCTCCGCCCCGGCCTTCTCAGGCTGCGCAGGCGCGGTGGTCACGGCTGGGGTTGCGGGCTGCGATGTCGCCGCCGTAAATATCACGTCGCCAACCTTCAGCTTCTGGCCCACTTTTGCAGCCACTTCGGTGACCCTTCCGCTCAGCGTCGAAGGCACTTCCACCACCGCTTTATCGGTCTCAAGTTCGAGCACCGTCTGGCCCTCGGTCACCGTATCGCCCGGTTTAACCGCAATGCTAACCACATCTCCGGAATCGATATTCTCGCCCAGTTCCGGCAGCCTGAACTCAGCGTTCGAGGCGTTCACCGCGGGCGCGCGAAGTTCCGGCACTGCGGCTTGCGCCGCCGCAACTGGTTGCTCAACTGCAGGCGTCTCCGCTTCAGGCTTCGCTGCTTCTGCCGGAGCCGTCTCGGCAGGCTCGGCTTCTGCAGGCGTGTAGGTAAACAATACGTCGCCCGATTTCACTTGCTGTGAATTGGTTACTTTGACTTCTTCAATCACGCCGTTGACCGTGGAAGGGACTTCGACAACAGCCTTGTCGGTTTCCAATTCAACGACAGTCTGGCCCTCCTTAATCGTTTCTCCAGCAGTGACCGCGATTCGAACCACGTCGCCGAACTCGATGTTTTCGCCAAGTTCCGGGAGTCTGAATTCTGTCGCCACGGCGTTTCCTTTCAGTCGTTGCGGCCCAATGTCCGCGCAATTGAAATCTCCAGCCCCGAACTGATGCGCCTGAATTGCGCGCACAAGCCGTCACACGGAAAACGAATCTGGCTGCTCGGAATTGATTCCCAGTTCGGCAACTGCTTTCTTCACATCTGCAGCTTCCACTTTGCCTTCGCGCAGAAGTCCGGTCAGCGCCGCCAGTACAATGTGTTTCGCATCAACGGCAAAAAAGTCGCGCAGCGAAGCACGGTTCTCCGAACGGCCAAAGCCATCGGTGCCCAGCGCGATTAGCGGGCGCGGCATCCACTGCGAGATCGACTCCGGCAGCGCCTTCACATAGTCGGTAGCAGCCACCAGAACTCCTTCCGTGTTCTTCAATTGCGCGGCCACATAAGGTTCGCGCTGCGTCGCGTCCGGATGCAGCAGGTTCCAGTGTTCGCAGGCGTTGCCGTCCCTATAGAGTGCCTTGTAACTGGTAACGCTCCACACGTCGGTGGCAACTTTGTACTTGTCTTCCAGAATCTCGGCAGCTTTCAATACTTCCAGCAAAATCGCGCCTGAGCCGAACAACTGCGCTTTCAACTTGAACTCTTTCTTCTCCGAACTGCGGAAGCGGTACATGCCTTTCAGTACGCCCTCGCGAACATCGCCCGGCATATTCGGCTGCGCCCACGTTTCGTTCATCACCGTGATGTAGTAGAAGACGTCTTCCTGCTCTACGTACATGCGTCGAATGCCTTCCTGAATGATGATCGCGATTTCATAGGCGAACGCCGGATCGTAAGCCAGCAGGTTCGGTACCGGATAAGCCAGCAGATGACTGTTTCCATCCTGATGCTGCAATCCTTCCCCTGCCAGTGTTGTGCGCCCGGAGGTCCCTCCGCAAAGAAATCCCTTTGTACGCTGATCACCCGCGGCCCACACCAGATCGCCTACGCGCTGCAATCCAAACATTGAATAGAACACGAAGAACGGAATGACATTGATCCCGTGATTCGCCGGTGAGGTTCCCGCCGCGATGAATTCGGAAATGCTGCCTGCCTCCGTGATGCCCTCTTCCAGAATCTGCCCGTCCTTGGCCTCCTTGTAATACAGCAAGGTATCCATGTCGACCGGCTCGTAATTCTGTCCCACGCTTGAATAAATTCCAACCTGACGGAAAAGTGCTTCCATGCCAAAGGTGCGCGCTTCGTCCGGAATAATCGGAACGATCAGCTTGCCGATCTTCGGATCGCGCAAAAGTTTGGCGATCACGCGCACCAGCACCATCGTCGTCGAAACCTTCCGGTCCGCCGCGCCCGTGTAGAACTCTTTGAACAGTTCTTCACTCAGCGGCTCCAGCTTTGGCGCGCGCATTTTGCGCTCCGGCAAATACCCGCCGAGTTGCTTACGACGCTCGCGCATGTACTGGATCTCGGTGCTCTCATCCGGCGGCCGATAAAACGGCGCATCGTGCAGCTTTTCATCCGGGATCGGAATCCCGAAGCGCGAACGGAAGATCATCAGCTCTTCATCGTTGATCTTCTTCTGCTGATGGGTAATGTTCCTGCCTTCGCCGCTCTCGCCCAGTCCATAGCCTTTGATCGTCTTTGCCAATATCACAGTTGGCGAGCCCGTATGATCGACTGCGGCTTTGTATGCGGCGTAAACCTTGATTGGGTCGTGACCTCCCAGCCGCAACTTCTCAATCTGCTCGTCGCTCAGGTGCTCCACCATCTTCAGCAGCCGTGGATCGCTGCCGAAAAAGTTTTTTCGAAAGTACGTACCGCTCTCGACCAATAGCTTCTGGTACTGACCGTCGCACAGTTCGCCCATGCGCTTCACCAGCAGTCCGTCGCGGTCCTTCTGTATCAGCTGATCCCAGTCCGTGCCCCAGATGACCTTGATCACGTTCCAACCCGCGCCGCGGAAGATCGCCTCCAGTTCCTGAATGATCTTGCCGTTACCGCGCACCGGACCATCCAACCTCTGCAGGTTGCAGTTGACGACGAAGATCAGGTTGTCGAGATTTTCGCGCGAAGCCAGCGTAATTGCGCCCAGTGATTCCGGCTCATCCGTCTCGCCATCTCCAAGGAAGGCCCAGACTTTTCCCTGATTGCACTGCTTCAATCCGCGGTTTTCCAGGTAACGATTGAAACGCGCCTGATAGATCGCCTGAATCGGGCCAAGCCCCATTGAAACCGTCGGAAATTCCCAGAAATCCGGCATCAGCCAGGGATGTGGATACGAACTCAGGCCGCCGCCTTCGGCCAGTTCGCGACGGAAATTCTCAAGCTGCTTCTCCGTGAGTCGCCCTTCCAGAAATGCGCGCGCATAAATCCCGGGTGATGCGTGTCCCTGGAAAAACACAAGGTCGCGATCTCCGTCCGGAGTCTGTGCGCGAAAGAAGTGATCGAAGGCAACCTCATACAGCGTCGCGGCGGAAGCATACGTAGAGATATGTCCGCCGATACCCTCCTGCCGCTTGTTGGCGCGCATCACCATCGCCAGCGCATTCCAGCGGACAAGGCTTTTAATGCGGCGCTCAATTTCCTGACTACCTGGGAATGGCGGCTGCTTTACGGATGGAATCGTATTTTGATAAGGAGTCGTTGCCGAAAAAGGAAGACGATAGCCGGATCGAGCGGTGTGCAGCTCAAGTTGTTGCAGTAACCGTCCTGCCCGCTCCGGTCCGCCACTTTCCAAAACATAATCCAGCGAGTCCAGCCACTCTCGCGTTTCCAGAACTTCCTGCCCTGCTTGCTCGCGATGATCAGAAGGATTCACTCTGCCGTTCCTCCAGTCTTATGCAAACTCGACCCTACATACTACCGTTCGTCCTTCAATAAGGAAATGCCACCGCCTTACATTTGAAGGTCTGCCACTCTGCCCCGCTTTCAATTCGGCCCCGTCAGGGCAATCCCGTGCTGACGCTGGCGCGACCTAAACCAAGGCTCCTCGTCTAAGATGATTTTTTTTCATTCTTAGTCGTAAACGGGCTTATGATGTCGCCGGCAACGCTTTGTTGCTGCATTTGCAGTGCGGTCCCACTTCGGAGGGTACCTGTATGTTTGAAGAAGAAATCGAACTGGAAAGAAAGGAAGGCTCAGGGTTTGGTCCGGTCCTGCTTATCCTCCTGATGATCGGACTGTTTGTCGGCGGCATCGGCTTTGTCTATTTCCAGTCCAGGCAGACAGTCAAACCCGGGGAGGCCACGTCCGTAATCGAAAACAAGCTGAAAATGGCAGGTCCCGTCAGCGTAACGTTCTACACCGGGAACGTAAGACTTTCCGCCATGAACAGCCCCAACGATCCCCATTACAAGCTTTTGCAGAAAGCTGGAATCATTAAGATCAGCAAAGCCACGGGAGACTTCGTCAGGGTCGATCTGACTCCAGCAGGCAAGACGTTGCTAGCCACTTTTCCTGACATAAAGGGTGTGCCGCTCCAGGAAAAGGCAACCGCCTACACCCTTCCGCTGGCAACCCGCAAACTTGTGTCTGTGGGTACCGTGACCAAGCTGACCCAGGAAAAATTCCGGGTTCAATATACGTGGTCGTGGCAGCCCACCCAGGCAGGCGAACTTTTCGATGTAAGCGGAAAGTATGTCCCTGGTTTCTCCACCTACGAGCGTGCTCAACTGATCGATCACTACGGAGCCAACTATTACCACGGCCCTACGGCGCAAGCTGCAATCGTACTGTTCAAGGGCGATAAGGGTTGGGAAGAGGTGCGCGCCTACTAGGTATGGATTCCGCCAGGGCAATACTGAACATTCAGGAGGGCGTGCGACGCCCTCCTTTTTATTGCCTGCATCCGCCTCATCATCTCCGGCTTTTTCTCTCTTCCGCATCACTGGACGGACTTTCTCGCCAGCAATTTCCTAAAGCCGCAGCCAGTCTTTGCCGATGAACCTGTCAGGGAGGGTTCCACTGCTGGCGAGTACGCCAGGACAGTCGTTCAGCTTTGAGCCGGAATCCGCGGCAGGAACAACAATGAGCAAACGCCCTGGCCAACACGCGAGAACACCCGATCGCCGCAGCCGAAAGGCCCGCCTGTGACCAGCACTCAATGTTTTGCAGAGTCAATCCCATTCCCATTCTTCCCGCCGCCATCTCCAGAAACCCTGCCGGAAGACGAGCAGGAACAACTTGTTCTCGAACACATGAACGACGTGAAACAGGTCGCGCGTTCCATCCTTCGCCGTCTTCCCGCCTCCGTGCAGCTTGACGATCTCATCCAGGCCGGCTCTCTCGGCCTTATCGACGCGGCCAGGCGGTATGGCCCGTACCGCAATCTGCCCTTTCGTCAGTACGCTCGCATCCGCATCACCGGAGCGATCTTCGATAGTCTCCGCGAACTGGACTGGGCTTCGCGATACTTCCGCACACGCCAGCAAAAGCTCGATAACGCAACCCGCGCCCTCGAATCCAAACTAGGGCGCGCGCCCGACAGCGACGAAGTGGCCGATTCCATGGGCATGGATCTGAACACGTTTTATGAATTTGCTCAGGCCGTGCAGGGCCGCCAGGAAGTGGAATTTGAACCTCAGGAAGACAGCGATTGCCTCGCGGTGCAGGATAGCGTAGCCGACGATCCGGAGAAGCGGCCCGACTCCATCTGTCACCAGCATGAGTCTCGCCGCGAGCTTCGCAAGCACATCGCCCAGCTCCAGCATGACGAAGCAAACGTCCTGATCCTCTACTACTTCAAAGACTGGACCATGGCGCGAATAGCCAAATCCATCGGCAAAACCGAGTCCCGTGTCTCGCAGATTCACGGCAAAGCCATCGAGCACCTTCGTAGCAGACTCGGCTCACGCGCCAACGAACTAATGCCACGTCTGCTTTAGAGCGTTCTTCGAGTTGGTGTATCCTGCTCCTCCACAACCCACATCTGCCAACTACGGCAGATGTGGGGCACCCTCGGGATACACCTTTTGCGGAACCGCTTTAGCTCTCGCGAAAAACAGTTCTGTATCAACTCCGGCGCAAACGAACGCCGCGGCTGCCTGGCGCAACCGCGGCGATTCCCAGCAAGCGCTTCTCTACGCAGTACGATCCTGATGGTTAGCTATCGGATGTTTTTGCCGTTTGTTTCCAGCGGCAATCAGAGCATGCCGCAAACGTTCACGCGCCAGATGGATGTCGCTCTTCACCTGCTCCACCGGACGTTCCGTGATCGCGGCAATTTCCGCCAGCCCGAATCCCTCCAGCGCGAACAGCAGAAACGCCTCGCGTTGTTGTGGTGTCGAACCTCGCAACGCACGCTCCACCATCGTGATCAGCTCATCCTGCGATGCATCTTCCTCCGGCGTGCTGCCACGCCGATCCGCAATCAGGCTCTCATTCGTTAGTTTCTCGTCGGGATGATAGAACTGCATCATCTCTTCCCCGTCCGCATCGCTAACCACCGTACGACTGTCCGCTTCGTTCAGCCGTACGGCGCGTTTCCCCGACTCAAGCTGATTACCCAGCCTGTCCATCGCCGAGCGAGACAGCCGATAAAGCCACGGCTCCAGCGCTATCTTTTCAGGACGAGGGCGACGCTCATCCAACGCATTCGCGATTGCTTCGTCGATTACCTCCTCTACGCTGATTTCTTCCAACCGCCGCTGTCCGCTGTCGCACCGGAAGCGAAGCTCGCGCTCCACGTATCGGCGCAACCGCTCCAGGTTTGCATTCACGAAGCTGGTTACGTCTGTACTCGAAATCTTTTCCAGCTTCACTGCCGCAACGGTATCCTCGAACGCAACCTGCGGCTCAACTCTCTGCCGCTCCACGCCGCGCATCCTGGGGTACCGATACTGGTTTCGTAAATGTTCCTTGTGTTTCCCTAATTGCTCGGTCAGGTCGTCAAAGACAATCCTGACGGCAGCATGGAGAGAATCTGCGCTCGCTCGCGCAGTCATCTGTCCCGCAGGCAAGTGCAGATTCAGCGCCACTGTATAACCAGACTTAGGCGCCGCTTCGATCAACCCGCGCAATGAAACCATATCTGGGTTGAACACCTGCAGCCGCGGTCCTAGTTTTTCAATTTGGGATTGGAGGTACTGCTCGACTTGGAGAGACTTCTCTAGCTTGTAAGTAAAATGGACGTTCATCTGCGAGCCTCGTAAGATCGATGCCTTCGACAGGTACGGTCCAGACAGGAATGTATCACTATCTTAAAAATAGGCAAGCAAAAAGAATCTTTTTCTACGTCCTAAAGTGCAAAAATCACTCGGGCAGAAGCCCTCTTCACCAAAGAAAACAGCCGCCTCGAAAGGCGGCTGCCAAGCAAATCCAGTTCACACACACACTGTAACTGAACTCCCGCTGCGCGTCACCGGACGGTATAGCGTGTCGCGCTCCACCGGAATTCGGCCCGCGGCCTCGATCAACCGGATCAGGTCCTGACGGGTCAATCCCTGCGGAGTCGTCGCCCCCGCATCGTGGTAGATCTTTTCTTCCACCACCGTGCCGTCAATGTCATCGGCACCAAAGCGCAAAGCGATTTGTGCGATCTTCGGAGTCAGCATCTGCCAGTAGGCTTTCACGTGCGGAAAGTTATCCAGCACCAGCCTGGCGACCGCGATCTGTTTCAAATCTAGCACCCCGGTAGTCCAAGGCAAGTGCCGCAAAACCGTATGCTCCGGATGGAACGAGAGCCCTATAAAGGTCTGGAACCCCTTGGTCTCGTCCTGCAGCGCGCGCAGCTTCAGCAAATGATCGACCCTGTCCTCGTCGCCCTCGATATGCCCATAGAGCATCGTCGCGTTCGAGTGAATACCAAGCGAGTGCGCCTCGCGCGCCACACCCAGCCACTCGTCACCATCGATTTTGTTATCGCAGATTTTCGCCCGCACGTGCTTCGCAAAAATTTCCGCGCCGCCTCCCGGCATCGAATCCAGTCCGGCAGCCTTCAGCTTCAGCAGCACGTCCCGAACCGACATCTTGTTCAGCTTGGCGAAGAACGCAATCTCCACCATTGTGAAAGCCTTCAAATGAACGTGCGGAAAACGCTCCTTTAATCCGCTCAACAGGTCCAGGTAATACTGCAGCGGGAGATCCGGATTCAGTCCGCCGACGATGTGGAACTCCGTTACTGCTTCCGTATAGCCGGAGGCAGCCGACTTGAAGGCCTCCTCCAGGCTCATCGTGTACGAGCCTGGGGCCCCCTTCTTGCGTCCGAACGCGCACAACCGGCAGCCCGCAACACAAACGTTCGTGTAATTAATATGGCGATTCACATTGAAGTAGGCCACATTGCCGTGCATCCGCTCGCGCACATGATTCGCCAGCCAGCCCAGTGCCAGCATGTCCGAGGTGCGGTAAAGGGCAAGAGCATCGCTTTGGTCGAGACGCTCTTGCGCAATCACTTTCTCGTAAATTCTCTTGAGCCGCGCATCCTCGCTTTGGAAGCAATGGCGTGGCACCGTGATGGGAAACTGAACTTCCGCCATGTCTCGTATGATATCGCACCGCCCCCTCATCGCAGATGGATCTTCGGGTGCCCCACCTTCGACGCGCCGCTTTTGCGCGTCTAAGGTGGGAGCCTGCACCCTTCACCTACGCCGCGAGCGGTTCCACGCTGGCGTGGTTCAATTTTTCAATCACTCCCGGCGGCAAATTAAATTTCGTCGCTTCCACCAGTTCATGTAACTGTTCTACCGTGGTTGCGCTGGCAATCGGGGCCGTAATGCTGGGCCGCGCGATCAGCCAGGCCAGCGCCACCTGCGCTGGTTTGGCTTTTAAATCGTGTGCCACTGCGTCCAGTGTTTGCAGAATTCGCATTCCTCGTTCGGTGAAATATTTCTTCAGGAATCCAGCCCGGGCCGCAGTGCCTGCCTGCTCCGCCGAGCGGTACTTCCCACTCAGGAACCCGCTCGCCAGAGAAAAGTACGAAATCACGCCAAGCCCGTGCTTTACACAGACCCCTTCCAGTTTGTGTTCAAATCCCGCGCGGTCGTAAAGGTTGTATTCCGGCTGCAATGTTTCATAACGCGGCAGATTGTGCTTGCGGCTCACTTCCAGCGCCGACTCCAGACGTTCCGCCGTAAAGTTGGAACATCCAATTGCCCGCACCTTCCCTTCCTTGATCAGGTTCGCAAATGTCTCCATGGTCTCCAGCTGCGGAGTATTCTCATCGTCGCGATGTGACTGATACAGATCGATGTAGTCGGTCTGCAACCGCTTCAGCGACTCCTCCACCTCGGCTCGGATGTATTTCTTCGAAAGCCCCTTCTTGCCCTGGCCCATCGACGATCCCACCTTGGTCGCCAGAATAACTTTGCTGCGATTCCCGCGAGCCTTGAACCATTTGCCGATAATCGTCTCCGACTCGCCCGCCTCGTGCCCTGGAGCCCAGTGCGGATAAGTGTCTGCCGTGTCTATAAAATTCAGACCGTTTGCCAGCAGTTCGTCCAGCAGCTCGAACGAGCGCTTCTCATCGGCCGTCCAGCCTATGACGTTGCCCCCGAAGCAAAGCGCAGGTACTTCAATTCCAGAATGACCGAGTTGTCTCTTCTTCATAAGAATTGTTCCACCTCATTGCGTTTAGGATGAGATCCGCCAGACTGAGGTGCACAAGTTTCCGGCCCCTAATACAATAACTTCGTGCCTGGATTCCACAACATGCTTCATAACATTCGCGTAACTCTTGACATGATCAAGTGGGAGCACTCTTTCCTCACGCTCCCCTTCGGCCTCACAGGCGCTGTTATCGCCGCCAACGGAATTCCCGGTCTCCGCACCCTCGGTTGGATCTGTGTTGCCATGATCGCGGCGCGCTCTGCCGCTATGGCTTTCAATCGCCTTGTAGATGCTGATATTGACGCGTTGAATCCGCGCACCTCGATCCGCGCACTGCCCGCCGGACTGCTTTCCCATCAGTTTGTCGTCTGCTTCATCATTGCGGCTTCGGCGCTGCTCATCTTTGCCGCCCGGATGCTTAACCCGCTGGCATTCTATCTTTCGCCGCTGGCGCTCATCATCGTTTGCGCATACTCCTACACCAAGCGCTTCACTCGCTGGGCGCACCTGTTCCTCGGGTTCGCCATGGGAATCGCTCCCGCTGCTGCCTGGGTCGCCGTGCGCGGAACACTGGATCCCCGCGTGCTGATCGTAACCGCCGCTGTAATGTTCTGGGGAGGAGGCTTTGACATTCTCTACAGTTGCCAGGACTATCATTACGACGTCGCCAGCGGCCTGCACTCAATCCCGCGTGCCTTCGGAATCGCCGGAGCGCTCCGCCTTGCACGCGTCTTTCACATCATCGCCTTTGTATTTTTCGCGTGGATGCTCTTCGCCTTCGGCCTGGGCAGATTTGCCGTCACAGGCGTCGCAATCACCGGTCTGGCTCTGTTCTATGAGCACACGCTGGTGAAGGCCAACGACCTCAGCAAGGTCAACGCCGCTTTCTTCACCACAAACGGCTTCATCTCCATGCTGATACTCTTTGCCGTCGCCGCCGACCGCATTCTGCTGGCTCACCGCTAGCAGAAAGAGCTTTGTCACTCTCATCGAACTTCTGCAGAGCTTCTAGTTCTTCGTTGTACGCGGGTTTCACTCGGTCCGCTCCATTCTGCAATTGGCTTTTGGTAAGCGATGTCTGAATGAAACAATCATCGGGTTAGTTGGAGTGGCATCAGGAAATTTAAGGTCAACTAAAGCGACATTGCTCATGCCTTCGCCGCCCCTAGTTCCATAACGCACACCCCTACCGTCTTCGGGAACATTGACGCGAACATCAGAAACATTTTGGTCACACTGTATAGCCAAATTGACCGGCGAAGTACGTTTATTGACAACAACGACCCACACGTCCTGCCATTTCCCATCAACATCCTTATCTTTTGTGATTGCAATGGGAACTACCTGTAGCGGTATTGGAACCAGCAGTTTGACGGCTTGAGTCTGACAATTATTGATTGTGTTCTGTTGGTCGCGGTTCTGACTGGCAAGAGCGTCTACCACGCCAGATTTGTACTGGAATTGAGAAGACAGCGAATTGCAATCCCCCTGCAGTTTTCCGTAGTCGCCTTGACTTTTGGCGCTGTCCTCTTTCCGGCCTCGTTGTTCGGATTTAAGCGCGTCATCCTTATCTACCCACGAAAGAAAGCAGGCACACAAAAAGAATGCGATCAGAAAGAGATAGACATGGGTCCGCTTTGAAAGCGACTTGCCGCATAGTTTCTCCACTTGCGGGACAATGATCGCGATTAAACCTAGGATACCGCCACCAGAAAGCCATATTTGCCAATGCGAGAATACCGACCCCAGAAACGGGGAGACTTCGGAAAGAATGTGCCAAATGTGCCACATAGCGGAAGCGTACGCCTCGCCTCCTTGTTTCGCAAATATTTGGACGAATGTGGATCCAGTGAATGACACATCGATCTGCCGGATCATTTGGGACGGGCGTACACTGGTTATCGCTTATGTCCGCAAATAACAATTCCGAAGTCGAAATCAAGTTCGTGGTCCACGATAAGGACGCTCTGGTCCGCTCATTGCAGAGCGCAGGATTCCGCGAACAGACCGCCTCGACCTTCGAGGCCAACACTCTCTACGACCTTCCCTCGGGCAATCTTCGCCGCGCGGGAGAAATCCTCCGCCTTCGTGTCTATGGAGATAGCTGGAAACTCACCCATAAATCGCGCGGTACCGCCGCCAGGCACAAGACCCGCGTCGAACACGAAACCGCCGTCGCCAACGGCGAGGAGATGCACGCGATCCTGACTGCGCTGGGTTATCTCCCTGCATTCCGTTATGAAAAATATCGTTCCGAGTGGACCGATGGCACGGGCGAGGTCGTAATCGACCGCACTCCCATTGGCGACTTCGCGGAAATCGAAGGCACACCCGAATGGATCGACCACACAGCAAAGGTCCTCCATGTTGATCCCAAAGACTACATCACCTCCTCCTACGCCGAACTTTTTTTCCGCTGGAAATCGCGCACCGGAAGCGACGCCCACAACATGACATTCGGAGAGACCGGGACCGCGCATCCATAAGAAACTCTCTCTCAATCTCTCTCAATCTGCGCATGAAAAAGCGGGCCCAGCTTTCAGGCCCGCAACTTTTTCAGCTTCAGCGTTTTGCTGCTATCTCTAATCTTTCTTCGGCTTAGATTCCCTCGCCGGAGGAGCATTGTTTTGGTGCTGCGCTGGTGCTGCTTGATGAGGAGCGGGCTGAGGCACAGGATGCGCCGGGGCCGTTTCGCGTGGCACAGGCGGAGCAGACGGTCGCGCGGGAGCCGTTTCATGCCACACAGGTTGAGCAGATGGACGAGCCGGAACAGCTTCGCGCGGTACGGGTGGAGCAGATGGACGCGCAGGCGCCGTTTCGCGGGGAACAGGCTGAGGCCAGGACCGCGAAGGGGCTGCTTCACGGGGCACAGGCGGGGCTGACGGTCGCGAAGGAGCCGTTTCACGCGGTGCGGCTGGAGCAGACGGACGCGAAGGGGCCGTCTCGCGCGGTGCGGGTGGAGCAGACGGACGCGAAGGGGCCGTCTCGCGCGGTGCGGACGGAGCAGACGGACGCGAAGGGGCCGTCTCGCGCGGTGCGGACGGAGCAGACGGACGCGAAGGGGCCGTCTCGCGCGGTGCGGACGGAGCAGACGGACGCGAAGGGGCCGTCTCGCGCGGTGCGGACG
>Ga0183098_10208_pt1 | contig 186597 bp, 152 predicted proteins | sample BioMet9_FD_128884 | JGI IMG/M metagenome (GOLD analysis project Ga0183098, IMG submission 128884) | Microbial communities from bioreactor (seeded with sewage sludge) at Lawrence Berkeley National Lab, California, USA - Biofuel... | ecosystem: Engineered > Bioreactor > Anaerobic > Unclassified ...
TTGCAGCGAACCTCCGGAAGGTTTTGCAAGATGGTCTTTGAGATTGTTAGCTGATAAAGTTATAGAGCTTGGCTATATTGAAAGCATTTCTCACGAAACAATACGTCATATATTAAAAAAACGAAATCAAACCCTGGCAAAGGAAAGAATGGGTAATTCCTCCTGAACAGAACAGTAGCTTGTCGGATAAGAGAAAGCAGTTACCCGCTTTCCCTCTCCCAGGAACCGTACGTGAAAGTTTCCCTTCATACGGCTCGAGTGTTTTCAAACCCTTTCTGTATCAGGCATCAGTTATTTGTATAACTGATTTTGTGATTCTGGATAACAGCCCATTAACATTACTGTCTGTAAGCCTCTCACCTACTGGTGTCTTTGAGTATCTTACATTCGTGAGTTTGTTTCCATTCACGCAAGAAAACACCATCAGTAAGTCAGCATCTTTTAAGATTAGGGCAAAGTTTGAACCCCTATTCAATCCATTACAGATTGACATTCGCTTTTTACTGAATCCTCTACCCTTTTTGTCATTGTTGCTCCTTACGAAGTTCCTACCCTTCTAACCCAAATTTGACAGAAGCATATATTATATAATGTATAAATGGGCTTCATGCATCTGTTTTCTTTATACAATTCAATGTTTTGTCTCACATCTTATGATTTATTGACATTTTTCATTTTACCTAAATGTAACATGCCAATGCGATGTGTTTTGTGTAAGTAAATACTGTATTAATTAATAAAATCTGTCAAATTAGGGTTCTAAAGGGAACAAATAGGACTTACCAAGTTTTATGTCATGAATAATTATGGATTCTTTAGGGGCCATCTATAAGCCGGAAACCGTTTGTCCATTTGCCTTAACATCATGCCAACTGTTAAAGCCTGATTTCGTACCATTTTGGTTCAAGCGTATCAATCCAATTTCGCTTGTCGTACTTCACGACTCTTACAATGGTTAACTTTACGTTCTCCTTGGAACCCTTACCCTAGCAAATTGTCTGAACTGGATTTTCAGAGGTTCTCACATTGTCCCAGAAGCTTTGCACTCCATCATTACTAATGACGCACATTCTGGTAGGGTTACCCCAAATGGAAAGGGTAGCTTAAAGCGATTGTCGGGTAAGTCGGGAGGATTACTCCTCCTTTCTCCCCTAAGAACTGTACATGAAACTTTAGCTTCATACAGCTCAAGCATCTCATAACCCATATGTAGGGCGGCAATTATTTAATTGGAATTTATTACATGACATTGTTTGTAGCAATGTATATGTGTATAGACAAAGTTAGATACTATGTGATTTTTTTAATAATTTCCATCTTTGTGATGTAAAGGTCTTTCTTTTGCATCATTGTTGATGTCTATCATTAAATTGTAAAAGGGGAAATATCCCTTTTTTTTATCCCATACTTTTATACATCCCCATTAGTTTGCGATTTCTTTCTTTGGTTTTGTATTCAATCCAATAGTCTCTATCCAGATAGGGATTTTTATCCAGTTTTATAGGTATAGTTCTTATAATTCTTGTGTTTGATAGATATTTAAGCTGAATATTTCCGCTAGCGAATACCCATTTCCTTTTTCCTATGGTTTGCCAGTATTTGCTTGTGATCCATTTCTTGGACTTATGTGGATGCCTTCTTTTTGCCCATTTCCATAACATGTTCCATACTCTGCTGTCTATTTTCCTGAATATGGATTTTGACACTACTCCCTGATGGTAATTAGACCAGCCTGTTATGATTGGATTGAGAGTATTTATTAGGTCTTCTTGTGTCCATGTCTTTCCATTTCTGATTACATCACTGATTTCTCTTGTGATCTTTTGTATGGATTTCTTGGAAGGTTTTATTAGGAGTTTTCCATTGTATTTTCTGAAATTCCAGCCTAAAAAGTCAAAGCCATCGTTTATATGGGTTATTTGTGTTTTTTCGTTGGATAGTTCTAGTCCTCTTTGTTTTAGAAAGTTTCCAATATGGACTTTCACTTCTTCAGCAATTTCTTTGGTTCTGGCAGTTACAATGAAATCGTCCGCGTATTTTACCAAGTTTACTTGGTATTTTGAAGCTATGCGACGATTGATTTTATTGTTTTTACTGTGATATTTTATATCGAGTATTTTCTCAATTCCATCGAGTGTGATGTTAGACAGAATTGGTGATATGATGCTGCCCTGTGTTGTTCCTGAATTTGTTGGAAAGAGGTTATGCTTTGAAACATAACCTGCTTTAAGGAATTGTTTTAGAATTGATTTGTCCATTGGAATGTTATCTAGAAGCCATTCATGACTGATGTTGTCAAAACAACCTTTTATATCCCCTTCTAATATCCATTGTGCATCGCATTTTCTACTTATTCTGTTGAAGATAGTTGCACAAGCGTGTTGTGCCCTTCTATATTTTCTAAATCCAAAGGATGTAGAGTCAGCAGTGGCTTCAGCGTATGGATTTAGTGCTAATGTATAGAGAGCTTGCATGGCTCTGTCGTACATTGTTGGGATGCCTAAAGGTCGTTTTTCCTTTTTCCCATATTTTTCAATGTATATTCTCTTTAATGGTTTGGCTTTATATTGTCTATCAGTTAGGCTAAGGGCAGCTTTCATCTTGGCTTCTGGTGTTCTCCATCGAATTCCATCGATTCCTGCTGTTCTTTTGCCTTTGTTTTGGATTACTTTTCTTACCGCTAATAGTTTTGCATAATGAGAATGGGTTAGTAAATAACTCAACCTCTTGACTAAATTCCATTTCTTTTGAATAACTGCCTTCGTAATCCTGACTTGCAGACGATTAACGTGTTTTTCAACTTTATTCCACTCGATGCTGTTCCAAATGGCTTTTAGTTGCATGTTAGTAAGCTTCTCATTAGGTGATTCGACAGGTAGACTCTTGTTGGTAATTTCTTTGTTGTGGAAACTGATACATTTGTGTTCGTTCCAGGAAGATGGATTTCCTATAAGTTTATCCGTTTCATCATCTAGCGTAATTGAAGGTCTTACTTTCATCGTCCTGCCTCCATTCTTACGTTTCGATACCATGAAGCAAGTCTGCATCTTTTCAGATTAGAGCAAATTTCGAACCCTTATGTAACTCATTACAAGTTACCATTCGCTTTTTGCTTCTTCCTTTACCCTCTATGCTATTGTTGTTTCTTACGAAACTTCTACCCTTACGGGAACATGTAGGGCTTACCAAGTTTTATAAAACGTATAATTATGAATGCTTTAGAAGCCGCCTATAAGCCGGGAGTCATTTGTCTGTTTCCTGTAATGTACCATGAGCCATTACAGTCCTGATTCCATACCTTTTTGGTGAAGCGTGTCAGTCCAGTTTCGCTTGTAAGCTTGACGACTCTTGCAGCGGTTCATCTTATGATTCTTCTTTGCATCCTTATCCTGGCAGATTGTCTGGTTTTGGACTAGAGACTTTCCACGTTGTCCTAAGAGCTTCACATATTGACGTTACCATCAACACATGTCTTAGTAGGATTATCTCAAACAGAAGAGATAGCGTCTAAGCAATACGTTTTATAACTTCTTGTCGCACCATGACATAACTTCTTGTCGCACCTGCAGAACGTAGGATTCACGTTTCATCTGTGACTTGAGCAAGACATCCGAGCCGAGTCACATATACAAAGTGTAGTAACTGTTCGTCACCTTCAAATCTCTCTTGTAAAATCTCTCTTGTAAAATCTCTCTTGTAAATTCACTGAAAGTAGAAGCCCATATTGGAATTTATGAGGAAAAAATAACTTCTTTACTCACAGGCAAACTTTTTCATTATCTTTCCCTGTATACACATCTAGACCCTTGTTCGTTTACTGTATACCGTTCACCTTCAAAGGTATTGTTTTTACTGTCAAAGCCATAGAACACTTTAATTTCAGTATTTGGACCTGCAGTGTTACCCTGTAACGTGTTATTTTGAGAATTTGCAAGAACAACTGAATATGAGTATCCAAGTTTTGCAATAGTGTTATTCAAAACTTTATTATTATTCGAATTAATAAGACTAAGGCTGAAATAGTTCTGTAAAATCGAGTTATTATTTAGCTCATTATTAGAAGAATCAGTGAGGTTTACACCGTCCCATAACTTTGATATGGTGTTACTCATCAACTTATTGTTATCTGAATCTTCGAGATAAATTCCCGTTGCATTATTCTCTAATCCAGCAAATATTCCAACACATGATATTTTGTTACTTTTTAATTGATTATTACTAGAATTCCTTAGATAGATTCCAATTGAATTATTATTCACTTCATTATTTCCCAGAATACTCCTGTTTGAATCGTTAAGGTAAACTCCATAATTGTTATAACTTAGCTTATTTCCAGTTATATTGCCACCTGACCCGCTACAGCAGATACCGGCTTTACCCGGTGTTCCCTTTATGTTGAATCCGCTTATCGTCACGTTGTCCGCAGTTACATTGAATACATCTTCTTCTGGGTCTGCAGCCTGAACAATAGTATTATTCGTTTCTCCTGGATTTGATATTATAATCAAAGGTTTGTTTACAACCAGATTCTCCTTGTATAATCCCGGGTAAACGGTAACAGTGCCACGTGGACTGGTATTGTTTATCGCTTGCTGTATAGAATCTCCTGGATATACATTGGTTATTGAACTATTATCCTTACCAAGAAAAGTGTCAGAATATTTTTCTTTATTTACGGATAGAATATACAATGCTGAAATGACAAAGACTAAAAATAAGACAAGTATTATCCTTTTATTAATTTGTGAGAGAGGCATAGTTATCTCTTCTTATTAAAAAGGGAGGGTGATTAAGGTCTTACCTATGCTGTTACTACATTATCTTCAACAAAAACATTATTCTTTAAATGCTTTGTGTCGAAAGCTTCCAGTAGTCAGAAATTGGGTACTTTTACAGATTTATTAATATATCTAAAAAAAGTCATGAACCTCGATTAGATTCTTTATTCAGAAATTATAAATAAGACCGGTCATTGCATATCGTTTATGCTTCCGTAGCTTGGGGAAAAAACACTTCCCGCAAATAGACATGCATATTTTGAAGCATATTTTGAAGACAAGAATCCATATAAAACAAGGATTGAAACTTTTCGTTTCGGTAAAAAGAGATAATCGATAAGGATTTCTTCTCTTCAAAATCTCGCCTTATTGGCGAGCTTGTTCCCACTAGAGTAAGAATAGAAGTCCCACTTTGAATATCTATTTCAGCAACTCGAGTAAAAATTATAGTTACACAAATAAAATTAGATTTACAAAGATAAAACTTATATTACTATGGCTTATTGCTGATATAGGTGCTGTTAAAAATACAATAATAATAAAAACAAAAATATTATATATATGAAATAGAAAAACATCAAAGCAACACCCAGTTTATTAAGTTGAAAAACGAATTTATGTAACTTAATGTATTAAAAATGTGATCCCTATGCCCAGAAAATACACCAACAAGACAACCCATTTTATTCTCCACGATGACGGCACATTCGACGTCTATATGAATAAAAAGTTTAAAGAATGTGGACTATATGAGGAAACCCCGGATACTGTAAAATTGAATTACTTCAAACACTCTTCAATATTCCAAAAAGAGGTAGGATGTTTAATTTCTGAGAATTACAGAATCTGGATAGAGGACAGAATAATTAATGTTCCCGGTGGCATCCTAGACAATGGGGTGTTCATAGCTAACTGTGATGATGGAAGTACCATCTGAAAGATTGAAGTTTATGTCATTTAGAAAAAACAATCACAGATTGTTTGGATTCGAAGGAATCCATTTTCGGAATTTTTAATCCAATTTTATAAATTTATATTCAACTTTCAGAATTTTTTATTCAATTTTCGGAAAAACATTTTCTATGAGAAGTGATTTCCACTATTACCCTTTTTGCCCTGTATATTCAGTAGACTCTTTTTACGCTAGAAAACATTAAAGCAAAAAAGGGGATTTTTCTAATCCGCAAGCCTTGATCTGGAATTCGGTGTTAAACATCAATACTTATTTTCAACATCCCCTCGAATTCGAAAGCCAGGTTCATTAAAACAGGAACTGGAATAAATAGAAAGACTTATTTTATCTGCAGCGCTCGTTATTTAAGAGAGATCAACCAAAAAATAATTCCGGGTCTTACGCGATTAAGCTGGAGCTGGACCTCATTTATTACATGCGACCATTAAATGCGGTTTTGTTATGGAAATTTCTAGATTCTGTTTAAGTAAAATTCTCTTTGAGCAATAAGTATGACCGAGAAGATAAACTATCTTGATGGGCTGCGCGGTGTAGCTGCGATTAATGTGATGATAATGCATTTCTTTATCATATTAGTCCCGGCGATGATTTATAGTGATCGGATGCCTTCACATCTGGGAAATATTGAACAGATTTTCTCGAGTACACCCCTGGGATTAATTGGCGCCGGGAACTTTTCGGTCTGCATCTTCTTTGTTCTCAGTGGCTACGTATTAACCCAAAAATATTTTAAAAATAAGAACAAAAAAATAATTATACGTGGCGCAATGCGCCGATATATCCGGTTGTTTGTTCCGGTGCTGGCAGTAACAATATTATCGTTTTTAATGGCATCAACTGGAGTATTCCATTACTATATTGAAACCGTAATGGTTTCCGGAAATAACAATTACGACAACTACTGGACTTTTACTCCAGACATAGTCGATGCAGTTAAGCGGGCTGCGTGGGGATCGTTTTTTACAGGTGATGACACCTATAACCCGGTTTTATGGACAATGACAACCGAATTTTATGGGTCTATGCTTGTTTTCGCAATGGCCTTACTGTTTGGAGTGCAACGGAACCGCTGGACATTCTACCTTGCCGCATCCGTGCTTTTCTTTAATTCCTACTATTTTGCCTTTATTATAGGGATGGGACTTGCTGACACGTTCAGCAGTAAAACCTCAAGATTCAAAGCCAATAACAAAATAATAGATAACAAAATGATATTATCTGTTATACTGTTTTCAGGATTGTTTCTCGGGTCGTATCCTGTAGGCACCGTGACAAATGATTCATTATACGCTTTTCTCAATAACGGTATCTTTGAGATCCCAAAGTTAACGTATCATATTCTGGGTGCCGGCATGATAATGTATGTCCTATTGAACAGCCTATGGCTGCAAAAATTCTTTTCCTCTCCAATACCGGTGTTTCTCGGAAAAATATCCTATTCGCTGTACCTGATACATTTCCTGATAATAAGCAGTTTCACCTGCGCACTGTTCCTCGCACTGAACCCGATATTACCATACTGGATAGCTGCTTTTATTTCGTGTTTTTTGTCTGTACTATTAATAATACCCTTGAGTTATCTGTTTTACAAGTACGTCGACATGACGGGTGTAGAACTATCAAAGACCTTTTATGACCGGGTGGTCGATCCTTTTCTATCCAGCATCTCCAAGGACACAAAACAAAAACATATCTCACGCACGATTTTCGGAATATATAATAAACTATTTAAATAATTTTAAAGTTATATAAATAACGTTTTTATGCCTTCATAAAGAAAGCCATAATTGTCCCTGTCAGAAATACGGCAGAGAGCAGTATTTTTTTACAGAACGCATTGTATATCGGTGTAAATTCTCTATATTGCATGCTTTTTTGGCTAATTTAAACACGTCCTCTATGAGAGACCCAATAGGTCTAAGTCCTCCACAATTTTCAATCAAAGACTTAAACTTTGTAACCAGTTTCTTGTAAAACTTCTTTTCTTCCTTTGTATTTCTTTTTGAATCAAATATGGAGTTAATCCCCAACTCAAAACTGCTTCTCTGAATTCATATTCTGAATAGTTAATTGACTCAGTATCAAAATCCAGTGATAAACATAAATAAATCACTAGATTTTGTAATTGGTCACAATCCTTGAGATACAACTTTGGGGCTGAAGTCTTAAGATGTCGAATATTGATTGTGATGAAAACTGGATTCTTCTTGCGAATTCAGATTTTTCAATCAAGAAATGCAAAAATCAATAGATTTTGGAACAGAGTCGGTTAATCGAACTTCAGATTATGAGCTGATCTCAGAACTCAAATTGCTTCTCTAAAATCTGTATTCCAAATTATAAATCGAGTTTCTGATCATGAAAATCAGTTCTGAAAACTTACTGAATTGAGGGTAAAATTGGTTTGGGGATAGGGTCATCATGTAATTTGAGATCGTTTATCTTGGAATTATCTTGGAATAATCATAGGGTTAAAATTTTGTGGACTTAGAACGTGGCAACTTCTGACAAAAAAGGAGCTGTTTTACAAGTCAAATAATACATACGTCTTAATTTATAACTTTCTTAAAGCTTCTTATTTTTAAACAAACTTAATAAAAATATTTATATATCTCTTTTCATACTATTCGCCTGAAAATAGGGTGGGTTTGTAAACTAATATTTTTTAATAATTTATAATAAAAACTTAGAAAAAATATATATAAATACTATATTAATAAAATAATATACGTCGTGAAACATATTTTGGGAAGCATTTCAGGTCCTATGTAGTCTTCGGATTGTAGACTTCTAAAAAGATTGGTGTGCAAAGTTGGGGACTAAAAATTAGGAATTTTTGAGGATATTTGTTTGGGGCAATTATTACAGTGATTATATGAATACCCTGGTTCTTTCGACAAGAGGATAAATACAAAAACAGTAATAAACAGATAGTAAAAACAATTTAGCATTAGATGATTACGATTTTAAGCAAGAATATATCAAAAAATTTTATTACTGAGCTCATCCCAAAACCAATTTTATTTTTAAATCAATAAATTTTTAAAGTTGCATTTCATGATTTATTTTCCATGATTTGAAACTTTATTGATAATTCAGAATACAGGATTCAGATAAGTAATTTTGAGTTTTGGCATCAGCTCAATATAAAAGCACTACTTATAAAAGCAGGGAAAGGCAAGTAAATGTTAACTTTTCCAAATTTATCGAATAACAATATTTTTATGAACCCACAGCTTCCCATTATATCCCTTGCACTTTATAGTCATACAACTAATATAAAAACCAGTCTTTGAATACTTGTGAACCGGATATTTTAGTGATGAAGTAATTTTTGTTCCTTGTTTATAGGTTCCATCTCCAAAGTCCCATCTGATATATGTCTCAGTACCTTTTGATAAATCCTTAAATTGTACTATTCTTGGATCAGTACGTGAAGCGGCTACTGCCGTATAATCAATACGATTATTTCCACCGGTTAGACGTTGTGTTGCTGGAGGAGTTCCTGCACCTAGAGGAGTTTTGGTTACAATACACTTTGCACCGACTCCTTGAGACAATAAAGCCAGTATCATTAATACAGTGAAAACAGATACTGTTATTTTCCATATAGACTTTCTATTATTTTTCATATTTTCCTCCTGGTTTTTTTTAGATTTATTCGGGAGTGCCCGTAGTAAAAAATTACAGGAGAAATTATCTTATAAGCATACTTATTTTCAAGAAATTAAATAAAAAACGCAATGGGAATTTAAAGCTTGATAAAACTTTATCTTATTATCTAAAAGATTATAACACTATAAATTCATTCAACACTATTTTCAATTCTTACAAACTTAAAAAAAAAGAATATAACACTATAAATTCATTCAACACTATTCTCACTTCTTACAAACTTAAAAATAAGGACTATGAGAAGGTCATATACTACTGGATCTTAAGACAGTTCTTTATTTCCAGTAAGAACCGACGAAATCTCCACAATTTACCAGAAATCATCTATTTCAGGTTGTGGTTGTGACCAACTACACAGTACCGATAGCCAAAATTCTCAATATACCTCCTAGTCGCCTCATCAGTCCTCTAACCTGTATTATATACACATCTCCCGGTATACTCAAATGGGGTTTTAAAAGAGGATTGATAAACCTAGGGGAATTTTGTTATATCCTGAAATAATTTCGTAGATTCAACTATATGAAAATTCAAGAGACGATACAACAGCATGTCGGATATAATCTAAATGTTGGGTAATTCTAACCCATTTTAGTAGAGAAGAACGATCATGTAAAATAAAAAAATTAGAAGTTGAAGTAAAATAGTGGGTTACCTGGATACATAATATAACTACAATAAAAAAATTAAAAAGCGAACTAATTCTGGGATAAAACATATAATAAGAGAAAAATATTTACAAAACATCCACAAACTTTCTAACATGAATTTCGGATTTTTGATTTTCCCAGGGCTGGAAGAACTGGACCTTGTTGGCCCCTGGGAAATAATATCGCTCTGGAGCAAATTTGCCCAGGGACCTGAGAAATGCTTCATGGTTGCCGAAAATCCTGCTCCCGTGATCTGTAGCAAAGGAATGTCCATAAATCCTCACGTAACCTTTGCAGATTGTCCTCCGCTGGATTTTCTCCTTGTGCCGGGCGGCGAAGGAACACAGAGAGAAGTTAATAACCCATCCCTAATTCAATTCGTTGCCGAGCAAGCCAAACATTGCAAAGCTGTGCTGTCGGTCTGTACTGGCACATTCATCCTTCACCGTGCCGGCCTGCTCTCAAACAGGCGAGCTACTACCCACTGGGCTTCACTCCAGAAACTGCGAGACCTGGGTGACGTGGAGGTAGTGGAGGATCGAATTGTTAGAGACGGAAACATCTGGACCTCGGCAGGCATTTCTGCTGGCATTGATCTTGCGCTTGCATTTATAGAATATATGACAGATGAAAAAACGGCAGGAAAAATTCAGCTCGGTGCCGAGTACTACCCGTCAGGCAGATCTTATGGCATGATGCATAAAACTCCGCAGGCTCCTGAGTATTTAAGGAAAAGGGACTAAAAAAGGGATAAGGAAAAGGACTGACTATGAGTGAAATTATTCGCTATATTCAAAAACATGAATTGAGAGAACTGCTAGACCTCTATAAGTACCTGAACAAGGATGATCCAGATCTTGTAGAGGATGCTGAGCTCAAAAAGCTATGGCAAGAAATATTGGAAGACCCGAGTCAGCACTACCTTGTGGTCGAAGTAGATGGAAAACTGGTATCCACCTGCGTAATGATTATTATCAAGAACCTGACAAGGAGCGCAAGTCCTTATGCCATTATCGAGAGTGTTGTGACACATCCAGATTATAGAAAAAGGGGAATTGGAACAAGACTTTTAAAAAAGGCACAGAAAATAGCCAGAGAAAAAGGCTGTTATAAAATTATGCTCCTTACAGGAAGAAAAGAAGCTATACCGTTTTACGAAAATGCTGGATTTGAGTGTAAATCTAAGACAAGGTTTATTATCAGGTTTGACGGACGCTGATAAAACAGGTGTTTAATAAAGACTCGTGAACTATTCTTGATGCTTTCAATTATCAGTTTTAAAACCGGTAGTAGTCAATCGGCAGCATTTATCATATATGTGATAATTTTTTATATGTGCAACTGTATTAAAGTGAGGATGAAAGAGGCTCTTTTGATTCTGGTACTTCTAGACTTATGTACTTCTAGACTTATGTACTTCTAGACTTATGTACTTCTGAACTCAGGTTCATGTCTGTATATGGGAAGAGTTAGTCGAGCCAGGCTTTGGTCCGGGCCGTGATCCCAGCAAAATAGTATTGTTGCCGTTCTTTCAAGGACTTCCAAGGAGAACGGCAATTTTTATCATAGTGTTTGTCGCTCCTTCAAAATCCTTCAACCTTACTTCCACATAACCTCAAGAGGCTTCCTGCGGGGGATTCCATAAACCTTATACTCTGGATTGCCAAACATCATTGCGTAGGCACATTTCTTTCCTTCGGGAAAGTCCAGTTCCTTCTGAAGAGGTTCATAGGACATGGCAGCAGCCGCAACGAATCCCGCCCAGCATGTCCCAATCCCAAATGCTGGTGCAGCGATATCGAAATGGGTGAGGGCTATGATAGCATCAGTAGGCGCAATAGGGTTGTCCTCTGGGATGTGGGCGAAAAGCAGGTGTGGAGCGCCACGACAGATGACATCGATTCCCTGTTCCCATGCAGAAATAAGCATCGGCACAAACCCGCTCATAGGGTGGTCAGTGTTCAGCAGGCTTTTCATCCATTCGATAGTGAGCCCGGCAATCTTCTTTACTTCTTCAGGATCATGGATTATCAGCCACTGCACCGGCTGACCGTTACCTCCAGATGCTGCATAACGGGCAATATCGAGGACTTCAAGGATTTTCTCCTTTGGCACGGGTTCCCTGGTAAAATTCCGGATAGACCTTCGCTTTTTGAGATAGAAAGCTATATCCTCCTGAGAGATATTGCCAGCACCGGCAGGCAGGGGAACTTTTTCATCAGGTAGGAAATTCAGGGTGAGTGCCTGAGATGGGCAAAATGCCTCGCAGTGACCGCAATAGAGACAGTGGGAAACGTATTCTTCCTGCACCTGAGGAAGATTTGACTTATCATCCAGAATAATAATACCTGAGGAGCACATCTTTACACAAAGGCCGCATCCTGTGCAGCGATCCTGATCAACGATAAGGTGAGACATCATATCACATCCTTTGGACAGATATATTGATCATCAGCATTTATTACTTTTCGTTATTTCTCTATCTGTGAAACCTGAATTATTCGATTACTGCGTGAGTAAAATAATAAATACTGCATACTTCTCTGTTTGCAGTATAACATCAAGTTTTACAGCAGATTTTCATCTGCCCATCTATCAAAAACCTTCAATTGCTCTTCCGTATGGAAGTAATGTTCTCCATGTTCCAGGACTTTAACTGTTGATTGATACCTCTCTGCAAATGCTGATATCTCGTCCGATTCAGAGAGATTATCGTCAGAACCATACAAAATGGCAGTAGGTACTTTCCATTCAAAACAAATTGGGTTTTCTTTCACGTAGCAATAATAGTTCCATTCCAGTGTCTGTCCAATCGGCAATCGGATTTCATGCTCTGCTTCTAGTCTTTCTTCACTTACCTGGAAGCCTTCCATCATGTTGCTTATGATGCGTTCCATATTGACGATGGGCGAGAGAAATAAGCTCTGATTTATGTTAAGGTCGTGGTAGGCAAGCAGACTGAAATAAGCTCCCATGCTGCACGCAAACAAAGAAATTTCAGATGCAAGTGACTTTGCATATTCATAAACAGCAGCCAGATCACTTACGCAATTTTCGGGAATACAGGCATATTCCTCATCTACACGCTCACCATGCATAGGCAGGTCAAAGCTTAACACCTGGTAACCTTTTTCAACGGCTTTTTGCGCCATCATGGAAATTACGGTATCCTCTTTATTGGAAAGGTTGCCATGAACCTCAATCAATAGCTTTTCACTCTGCTTTCCCCACAGGATGGCAGGAATATGAATTTTATTATTTGAGATATAAAAATGCCTTTTTTCCATTCTCTCACCTATCTCTGAGCAAAAAATAAATTTAATTCGCATTCATTCGACTAAGTTCCAAAATTTGGTGATAAAAGTCAGTGTAATATCACTACATAAATTTATAGTTTTATAATATGAGCTATTATATCAAATCCCATTAAGAGTAGATTTATTACCCACAGCAATTATCTACTTTTCTTTATAGCTTTAGTTGTGAAAGGCGGACGATTTTTCACATAAGTTTATGTAATTAAGCTGTTTTTAACATCCTATCGCTTTCAGACGAATAGGAAAAAGCTAATAGCTAACCTTACTCACTTTGACCATGGAAACCTTTTTTGCATATATTATTACTCAATCGCTCTTTCACTCACCTTTTCTGGGAAACCAATATATTCAAGCGTCCGATTCCGTATCCAGATCATGTTCGGCTCGCGGGAAAAACCAGTATTTTGTATTGATTCATTTTGTATCGATTCGGCAAAAGTAAGCGAAATACAATCCTTCCGCCGGCCCCGATCCTCCAAGGATCAATGGGACTGCCTCACTAGTACTGGCAAAAAGACCATGCGATCTACCCGGAGATTTCCGTATGTCATCTGGAATTTGACTCTTTTTAAATTTGAAGGAACAGTTCCGGCAGTCATTTTCATATAATTGCGTGTAAACGAAAATGCCACATTTTTCTTATCATTGGCAAACCGTAACAGGCTGTCTGTTCAGGAATATGCTTCAGGAATGACTTTAAAAAAAACAGAGGAAACTGATCAACAACTGTGATACGGTTGTCCCACATTGTCATTTCATTCGCATCTTCCAATGGACATTCGCATTTTAAGTCCTTGGAATGGCCAGCAAGGAAATCGCTCATCGCTTTGCCTTTTTCTTGGGCGTTGAGCTGGTTCCACCACACTTCGAAATCCTCCCACTATGTGCTTTGCGGTTTAGTCGGTGTTTTTAAAGCTCCGACCATCCTATCTTTTACATCTTTTGGAACTCTCAACCACACGTTCTTAGACGCCATTAAAGCTTCAGTTTGCAGTGCATCTCGTTTCTCCGGTTCATCATCACTCCACCCTACTCCGTAGGCTCTGGAATTTCCATCAACAATACTACTTGATTTTGATTCAGCATCAAATACAATTTTGGAGCCTGGTAGACGGTCTGCTAGCAGTGAAAAAAACTGACGTACTTGCGTTTCATTAAAGTAACGCAAGAGTCCACAAGCAATCATAAACACGCCACTTTAAGTTTCTATATCCTGACACCAGCTAGGGTCGAGAAAAGACTTTGCGATGCAAGTAGCCCTATCTGTCTCTGGGAGTATCTGCTTTCTGATTTCGATGACATCAGGGAGGTCGAGATCGTACCAACGAATTGTACCGTTATCAATACGGTAAAATCCAGTATCAAGTCCAGCACCAAGATTAACTACCGATGCATGAGGTTGTTCTTTGATGTATGCCTTTACCACATTATCGAATTGAATTGCTCGTGCCACAAAACTAAAATCTAAATGGTTAATATCTGCCTTATTAATTGAAATTAAATCGGAATCCATTCGTTCAACGAGTTCAATCGCTTTGGCATCATAGAACATTGAGCCGTGTTCTTTACTCACCTTCGCTCGAGCATACAATGGCGCTACGGAAGTTCGCGTACGCCGTTGAAGTTAACTTTTATTTTGTTCTGTTGCAAAATTATCGTCCCTCATTTCAAGTCTAACCACTTATGCTCCTGGAACCTGCAAAGCTCACTCATTCAATTACAGCATGGACAAAAGAATATAGGCTGCATACCTCCCTGTCTTTGTTTATTCCATGGAAGTACATTTTTTTGTACTCTTCAGCAGTCACGTTCTGGACTTCGGAAAATCCTCTCTTCGTGAGAAAAGTTTCGATCGTTCCTTCCTTAATACCGAACTTCAGTGGTTCTCCAACTTGTGCCAGGTGGTTATGGATATTCCTCCCTACCTCTAACTCACAGCTTCCATCGATTACGGATTCAGGCAAATAATCGAAGAGGATGGAACTTCCTGTTCCCGCGTTCATCCGTATAAAAGCCAGTATCTCATCCACAACTTTTGGAGGAAGGTAATATAAGAGCCCCTCCATGAGAAAGAGGGTCTTCTTAGATTTATTGTACCTTGCATCCTGCAGTTTCTGGCCAGGATTTTCGGTTGCCAGATCAATTGGGACGTATGCGACGTGATCCGGGAGAGAGCTGAAGATCTTCCTGATTGTTTCTATCTTCAAATTTTGAGTATCTGGGTGATCTACCTCGAACACCTTTATTGCTTTCAGTCCTTCGATCCGATAGGCGCGGGTATCATATCCTGCACCAAGGATGATCAGTTGCTCAAGCCCTTCATCTGCTGACTTCCCTACAAAATCATCGAAATATCTGACTCTGGCTATTCCGGAATTAACCATACCGGGAAGGAATCTTTCGTACCGCTCTGCATCAGCCTTTACTTTCTCAGGATTATTGCGAACAAATTCCAGAATTTTCGGATTGATGAAATAGATAGCATACGGGTCGTAACAGATGCGTTCGCTTTCTGGCTTGATTGATTCGCCCAGTCGGTAAAGTGCAACTCCTTCAGCCGTTTTGCTGCTGGGCCTTTTCCTATTCATAATATTCAAAATTTTGTTTTCTTTCTCGTCCAAGGTTTCCATAAATATTTACTCCATTGAATAAAAGTTTCACCATAATTTATTTTTCCATCACTTGATTATTATTAGTAATGTGACGTCTCGTTTATAAATTCTAGTCTATTGTTATTTTTATTGGACCACCGCATGGGCAAAGGATAAGAGGCTGCACACTTCTCTGTCTTTGTTTATTCCGTGGAAGTACATTTTTTTGTATTCTTCAGCAGTCACATTTTGAACCCTGGAAAATCCTCTCTCCGCAAGGAAAGTCTCGATCGTTCCCTCCTTGATGCCGAATTTAAGAGGCTCACCTTGCTGTATCATAAATTTCTTGATGTTCATTCCCAATTCCAGTTCACATGTACCGTCAACTATGGATTCAGGGTAGTAGTCAAAGATGATCTTACTGTCTTTTCCTGAATTCTTTACGATGAAGAATAAAATATCATCAACAGATTCAGGTGGAAGATACATAACAAGTCCTTCCATAATGAAAAGAGTCTTCTTCGACTTATCAAATCCGCTGTTAAGCAGTCTTTGCCCTAAGGTTTCAGTTTTGAAATCGATGGATACAAAGAAAACATGATCCGGGAGAGAAACGAAGATCTTTTTGAGCCTTTCCAATTTTGTGCTCTGGGTATCCGGATGGTCCACTTCGAATATCTTTAGCTTCCTCAGCCCTTCAATCCGGTAGGCGCGGGTATCATAACCTGCACCCAGGATAACCAGCTGTTCGAGTCCATCGTTAGCAGAAGCTTTTACGACATCGTCAAAATATATGGAAAAAAAGAAGAATTCAACTTTTTTGAACTTATTCTAAATTTAGACTATCACTGTGTCCTGTTAAGATCATTTGGAAAAACAACTATTGCCTCAAAATCTGAATTTCTCGAGTTTTGCTTTGAAATTAAAGGGAAGTGGAGACTTTTTAAGGTATATTGTAAACGGCACGAGGTCCTTTTCGCTACGCTACACTACGCATTCTTGATTTGATGGATACTGTTTGCTTATAACTCATTAAGAGCCTATCCGAAAAGTTAGTAATACATGTTGAAAAATCACAATAGAGCTGTGATATCCAGCTATCCATTCTGGTTTTACATATTGCTGATTGTAAGTTACAGCAGGTAACTACTTTTCAGATAGGCCCTAAATAATGAGTCTATTCATGACTCAAATTCCCTGATTTTCTCCAAATTCCCCTATTTTCTCCAAATTCCCTTATTTTCTCCGTATTTCTTGATTTCCTATAAATTTTTTAGTTTTCTCAAGTTTTTTGAAAATCTGCCTGAAGTCACCTGAATGAGAAAACTTGAAATTTTCCCTCATAGAAAATTCACCCGCTTAACCAGTTGGTCTGACGCGAATCGCAAGCCAGACTACTATTGCCCCTAACCCAATAATGAGGGCAATAAAACGTATAAGCCCTCCCAGGAAAGGAATTTCGTATATAATTGCAAACAGGATTGCCCCAACAAGATAGTACATCAGTTTTCCCGCTTCCTTTTTTAAGATTTTATTATATATTATCTCGCCTGCCAGCAGTTTCACAGGCACTGTCGCGATAAGAAGCGCAAGTATAAGAAGCAGGATAATCAGTATCGAAAGGCTCCATCCAAAGAAAGTAATAAGCAGGATTATCGAAAGCACTGGAAGGAAAATTAGAGTTAGAAAACCCAGTAATCCTGCCTTAAGAGGTGAATCTTTTACGAGTTCCGCAAGTCCACCTATGAAACCCGGGAAAAGGTAGATAAGGACCAGACCCAGAGCCAGGGACGCGAGCAGTCTCAGGATGAAGAAGAAAATGCTAAACCCTTCGAAAACACTTTCATGCTTTTCTTCCTTTGCATTTACCTGCGTAATATTTAGGTTTCCGCCAACCTTATCGTTCAGATTGGGTGGATAATTATCAGCTTGAAGTGAAAGATTTCCTTTAAGCTCGAAGTTATCTCCGGTTTTGAGGGTGCCTGTTGAGACGTCCCCATTTCCATTAACTATCCCGTCAAGCGTTACTTCCCCTCCGCCAAGCAGGATATCCCCTTCGACTACGCTGTCCCGAGAAAGAATGGTCTGACCGCCTAGTGCTGCCACATCTCCACCTACATTTCCATTTACTCTTATGGAGCCTCCGAGTGCGATAATGTTTCCTGAAATGTTTCCATTAACGATTATATCCCCGCCTGCACCCAGGAAATTACCTCCTGTGTTCCCATTTACTTCAATTTGGGACCCAGCAAGCACCAGGTCGCCCTGAATGTCCTGGTCGATTTGAAGGTCCTCACCAGCCCCAAAAGCATTTCCTGAGCTCGTATATTTAAGAAAATTCTCATCGGCAGCTACTGCTGAATAAGGCAGTGCAGTAAAAAGTATTATAAGTAAAATAAGACCTGATATCAGCTTCTTTTTCATAAACCATCCCTCTTTGCACTATTGCTCAATTTTGCACTTAATTTACACTACCAGTTGATTTTGCACTTAATTTACACTACCAGTTGATTTTGCACTTAATTTATACTACCAGTTGATTTTGCACTTAATTGTCCTCTTTAATTGGACAACATTTCCAAAAGAATATCTGAGACAAATATTAAAAAGTTTAACTATAAATAATAAAAAGTAAAGGAAAGCTTCAGTGAAAATAATAACAGTATAAATCATACATTTCAGTAATACGCCTTCCTCCGGGAACTTAGATGGAAGGCTGCCTGATTGAAATAAGGCATTATTCTGGACTCGGACTCGGGTTCGAGAATTTTACCAGGAATTACTATGGATTCTGGAGGTATCATACCTCATCCTACCTGATTTTTCCTCTGCTGGATAACCCATAGCAATAATCGAAAACGGAGCTACATGCGCCGGAATATTTAACAAATTCCTGAGTTCCTGAATCATCGTTTCAACAGGATAAACCCCAATCCATACGGCACCAAGCCCTAAATCGTGGGCGGCAAGCAACATATTTTGACTTGCAGCCGAACAGTCCTGAATCCAGAAATCATTAAATTTTGGAGCGTGCTGATCCACGCAGACAAGCACTGCAGCTGGAGTACCCTTAAGCATTTTTGCATATGGATGTACCTCTGAGATTTTCTCAAGCAGGTCATGTTGATCGATTATAATGAAATGCCAGGGCTGTTCATCTCCTGCAGACGGTGCATTCATTCCGGCTTTTAAAACATTCTCAATCACATCCCGTTTTACCGGGTCTGGCAAATACTTTCGGATACTTCTTCGGGTTAAAATTGCGTCCATTGTTTCCATAAAATTCCCCCAATCGATAATGTTTTTTTATAGCGGATAAACCTTATTGTTACAGAGCTTTATTTTCACATAAATTGCATACATTTATAAAATTCTAATTATATATTAAAGAGCGCCTCAAGAACATTGCATTAGAAAGAGTTTCTCTTAACCAGCTTAATTGTCGCATAAAGATAAAATAAAACATGAAAATTCAACAAAAATTATACTTTATTCGGTTTAGATATTGGGTTTAGATAATGGATACTGGATATTATATTAGGGAATAGAGGAAGCAACTTCCAGGTCATGAGTCGCTAAGAGAATAGGTTATTGACAAAATCGATGAAGTGTGAAAGGTTACTAAGGTTTACTTCCTAACTTTGATGGAGTGAAGACCCAAGAAGCCCGAAAAAAAATGATAAACTAAATCGAAGTAGAGGCCATTAGATGGAAGCAGCTTATTTGTTTGATATTTTCTTAGATGCTTTAACAGACAGCGCAAAAATGATTCCGTTACTTTTTATTATTTTTGTTGGAACTGAGTTAGTTGAATATAAATATGCAAACAATATCAGGGAAACGGTACAAAAGGCTGGAGTACTTGGACCTGCTATAGGAGCGGTGACAGGCAGTTTTCCTCAGTGTGGCATATCCGTTGTTGCCTCGGCTCTATACACGCAAAGGTTAATCACTATTGGTACTTTGCTTGCTGTTTATTTGTCCACTTCAGACGAGGCAATTCCGGTAATTCTATCTCAACCGGAAAATGCTAAAATTATTGTGCCTTTGATAATAACAAAAATTATTATCGCTCTAATTGGTGGATATGCTGTTGACTTCGTTTTGAGAAAATCGAACAAAGAGACTTTAGCCCATATCAAGGCATATACAGAAGGTTCCGACAATGAATATCATAACCATGAAACAATCCTTAACGAAAAAGCTTGTTGCGGTCACAGCGCAAGTCCTTCATCAACAGAATTTAATCCAAAAGAGATTATCTTTCACCCCATAATCCATACAATCAAGATTTTTATATTTATTTTTGGTGTTTCGTTTGCAATAAGTTTTGCTATTGCTCAAATGGGTGAAGAAACTTTTGAAAAAATGTTTTTAATGCATAGTGTTTTCCAACCGTTTTTAGTGGCGTTATTTGGACTCATTCCAAATTGTGCTGCTTCTGTCGCAATAACGATGTTGTATCTCAAAGGTGTTATCACTTATGGCTCAGTGATTGCCGGGCTCTGCGCCAGTGGTGGTGTAGGATTATTAGTCCTGCTTAAAGAGGAAAAAGACAAAAAAAATGTGTTGGTTATATTGCTTCTACTGTTTGGTATAAGTGTCTCAGCGGGATATATTATTCAGTACCTTATTTATTGAGCTTATCAAAAATAATTTTATAGAAAAGTATTTTGAGTTTTGAGATTAGCTCAATAATGTTATAGCTGGACTTTATAACTGATTAAGGAGATATTGCTGGCTATGGAAAAAGAGAAAAAAGAAGGATGGGCTCATCCAGAAGCTGCTGAAAAATATTCCCAGACAGCTGATATAATCATACCTGAAAGGAAAGAAATATTGTCAATTATTTCAAAGGTGGCAATCGAACTAGGGCCAATGAATCCCAAGATAATTGATCTGGGCTGTGGTCTGGGCGATGTGACAGCTGAGATCTTGAAGTTAAAGCCTCAAGCAGATGTTCTCATGATTGACTTCTCTGATGAGATGATAAGGCGAAGCAGCGAAAGGTTCAGAGATAACAAAAACATAACTGTAGTCAAACGTGATCTGAATCAAGGAATCCTGGATATAACTGGAAATAGAGGATTTGATGCTGTTGTATCCTGTTTTTCTATTCATCATGTAGAGTTTGAAAACAGAATCAAACTATATTCCGATATTCGCGAACTTCTAAAAGAGCAGGGCTTATTTATAAACGGAGATCTTTTCAGGGAAGACTCTCCAGCTATTGATCAATGGGAGTTTAATAACAAAATCTCCTCTCTAATGATACAGCTTAAGGAGAAGCTCGGACAGGAATGGACCTTTGAGGAACTAAAGCTTAATCGACTGGAAAACTCCCAGAAAATGGGAGATAAACCTGGAATACTTTGGGAAACGTTTCACGACATGAAAGCAGCAGGATTTAGATATGTTGATTGCTTATGGAAATCCCGCAACCTCGCCGTAATGGCTGCAACCAAATCATGAAAGGAATCTCATTGTGTTTTCTATTGGTCCAAGCTGTAGTACAAACCTTACATAAGAAATGTATATAGCTTCTGACCACCTTTTAAGTGGACACCTGCTTTGCTAGTTCCATATTATGATAAGCTCCACATTAGGATAACAAGAGTAATTTTTTTAACCTTATTGGAGAGCTTTGAGGATTTCATCCGTTTTTCTTACCCTGCCGATTCTTTTGAATATGAAATTCACAGCTGCATTGTGTTGTTCCTCAGACCGGGAGGCCATAGCGTCTTCAGCAAAAATTTGTTGAAATCCATACTCGTAGGCAAAACGCGCTGTACTCTCAACGCCATAGTCAGTTGAAATTCCACAAAGTACAATCGTGTTCATTCCACGCCGCCGTAGCTGGAGTTCCAGATCAGTCCCGTAAAATGCTCCCCACTGCCTTTTGGCTATAACAATATCTTTTGAGGTAGGGGACATTTCAGGCACAAGTTCAGACCAGTCAGGAGACAGGGCTGAAGAACTCGAGAATGACTCGTCGCTTAAGACCTTGATCATCGTTTCTTTTGTTATTAGAACATGCACAAGGAATACGGGCATATTGTTTTTCCGAAATATATTTACGAGCTTTGAGGCATTTTTTATAACTTCCTGTGCAAGATAAGGCTTTGTTGGCTGTGCGACTATTCCCTTCTGTAAGTCTATGACCACAAGAGCTGTTTTGGCTTTATCAACAGTTAACTCCTGCATACCATCACCATATCAACACTGGCATAAAGTTATTTATTCGCTCCGTTAGCGAATTACACATCGTTTTAGTATCGAAAGGCACGCTTATAATGACTAATTAATGAACCCGTCCCGAAACCAATTTTTACTCTCAAAGTAGTAAAATTTCAAAATTAGTAAAATTTCAATTAGCAAAATTTCAAAATTAGATTCATAATCAGAAATCGATTGATTATTCGGGATCCGGGAGTCAGAGAAGTCATTTTGAGTTCTGGTATCAGCTCATTGAAAAAAAGAAAACTATATGAAAAAACTTATATAAATCGTTCAAATCTTTCCTTTTTCGCTTTACAGATAGGGCAGACGCCAGGCGGTTCGTCCATGGCACAGAGATATCCGCAAACTTTACATCTCCACACTGGTTTTGAAAGTTTCCCTGTAAATTCCATAGTTTCCATCATCTCGGCTCTTTTCTTTTCTTCGGCTGTTTCAGCGTCCCTCTGCTCTTTCGGAGGGCGCCTTTCAGGAATCGATTCTACGCTTCTTTCTCCCCGGATAACCTCGTCCGAAACGTAAAGTGCACAGTAACAGGCTCCGTAATCATTCAGGTCAGGGTCTCTATAGTAGCAGGGACAGACAATATCCAGGTCCTCTTCCAGGTTATTGGCAGAAAGCCGACATGGACAGGACCAGTAGCCGTACCGTCTCTCGTTTGCAAGCAGCCCCCATACAAGATCTTTTGTGAACTCAACGTCAGGGTTGAGGTGATACCCCGACTTTTCTACCTGGTCATTCAAACGCCTGTAGACTTTGTCCACCAGTTCTTTGGTTATGCCTTCTTCAGTGGTTTCCTCTTCTTTCAGCCCGATTCCCCCTTAAACAAAAATCTTTTGAGAAAAAGTTTTATCAAAAAACTTGTTCAAAAAAAGTTTTATCAAAAAACTTGTTCAAAAAAAGTTTTATCAAAAAACTTGTTCAAAAAAAGTTTTATCAAAAAACTTGTTCAAAAAAGTTTTATCAAAAATTTTGTTTTAGTCTGATTTATCCTTGAAATCCAAGGGCTTCACGGATTTCTTTTTCTTTAAAACCCACGATTGCTTTTTCCCCATTTATAACAGTTGTCGGGAAAGAGGTTGAAGGGTTGAAGTGTCTTACTTCCTCAACAGCCTTGTTTTCTTCTTCTCCTTCAAGTCTATCCACGTATATAAAATCGAAGTCCACACCAAGATCGGTAAGCAGTTTCTTTGTCCTTTTACACCATACACAGGTGCTAAGCCCATACATTACAACCTTACCTCTGTCAATTCCAGAAATGTGATCTCCTTTCTCTTTATCCAGATTAGATACATCCATTAGGTTAAACCCCCGGCCACGGTAAAGTTATGGCAGTAAGCCTATGAGTACTTTACCTTGAAGCGCGCTTTATCTGAGCCTGCCGGCAGATTGAAGATCTGGCAGGCTGCAAGTATTATAAATTGCTTATAAGAAAATATAAACTAAAGTATATAAGTTTAGACATAGCAATAGAGAAGATCAACAAATAATCAGATAAAAAATTTGAAGAATTTCATGTTTTTTTCCAGCATCCAACACAGTTCCAGCCAAAAGATTCAAAATATCATAGAGTTAAAGGTATGGAATAGGCAGTGTCTCGAATTTGCTGTAAATTTGAAGTCAAGTTCTTGCGTACCATGAAGAAAATTGATCTCACAATACGGAATTTTCTACCCAGTAACTTCCTGGAGATTTGTGATTTTACAGAAAACAAACATGATATTCTTTGAATAACATGCACAACCAATGAAAGTGTTTGCAGATGGCAGTATTTTCATGCTAAAAAGCCCAAAACACATACTATTTTTTAATTTTTTAAATTAGTACCTTTCACCAGGTTGTTTAATCCCAAAATTATTCACTTTTTTAATTTTTTATTTTAATTACATATCGTATACAGTTGGCCCACTATTTTACTCCAACTTTGAACTTGTTACGTATCTGCCGAAAATAGGATACACATTATATTCAGGGAATTCAAAAATTCAGCCGTGAAGTGGTCAGCGCTGGATTTTACTTTCAAATCACGGGTCAATTTTCTTGAATGCAACCGTTGAGCTGCAACCGTTGCGCCGGTTGATCAAGCCGACAATGACGTTTTCGCTCAAGCCTTTTTTGAAAAAGCTTGTGGGGAAAACTATTAAAAATCAGGGAATCAACTAAGACAGAAGGGTAATGAAAATGTTGTATCGAAAAGTGCCACAGAATGGAGATGAACTTTCAATACTGGGATTCGGATGCATGCGCCTCCCTGTGAAAGAAGATGGGACAATAGATGAGGAAAGGGCTACCCGGCAAGTTAGATACGCAGTCGATCACGGAATAAACTATGTCGACACGGCCTGGCCTTATCACATGGGAGAAAGCGAGCCTTTTCTTGGCCGGGCTCTTGCAGATGGATACCGAGAAAAGGTCAGGCTTGCTACAAAACTTCCATCCTGGCTTGTGGAAAGTCGGGAAGATATGGATAGATTACTGAATACCCAGTTAAAGAGACTCAATACGGACCATATAGATTATTATCTGCTCCATGGCCTGGCAGGAGAAGTATGGAATAAACTTGAGCTTCTTGGTGTGATTGATTTTCTTAATAAGGCAAAGGACGACATACGAATTACCAACGCAGGTTTTTCTTTTCATGGACCAATTGGGGACTTTAAGCGGATTGTTGACGCTTATCCCTGGACTTTCTGCCAGATCCAGTACAACTTTATGGATGAAAGGAACCAGGCAGGGACTGAAGGGCTTAAATATGCAGCCTCGAAAGGATTGGGTGTAATTGTTATGGAACCTCTTCTCGGAGGCAATCTGGCTAGCCCGGTACCTGCTGAAGTGAAAGATATCTGGGATGAAGCCAAAATGAAACGTACACCTGCAGAGTGGGCTCTTCGCTGGGTGTGGAACCATCCAGAAGTTACGGTTGTACTCTCAGGCATGAATGAGGAATCCCATATAGAAGAAAACCTGAAGATCGCATCTGAGGCCTATCCGAACTCTCTGACTGACGCCGAAATGCAGCTTGTTAACAGAGTTGAGCAAAAGTACCGTCAGCTCATGAAAATTGGCTGTACTGGCTGTCGGTACTGCATGCCCTGCCCTTCAGGAGTAAATATCCCTGAATGTTTTGAAATTTACAATAACCTTCATATGTTCGGTAATGTAGAGGGTGCCAGGTTTAAATATGCAGTCAGGATGAGTGGCGTATTTACAAACACTGAGCCAGGAGGATTTGCTTCCCAGTGCATTGAGTGTGGTCAATGTATGGAAAAATGTCCCCAAAGTCTAAAAATACCTGATCTGCTCAAAGCTGTAGCAGAGGAACTGGAAGGAACTGACCTGGAGCAAAGAATGGCTATGGCTAAAAAACTCTTTAAGAAATAGTAATTAAAAAATAATTTACAAACTGGTTAATACACTATTAACTCGATCAATAAGGTCCGATTAAAGGCAGAGAGAAAAACGGTAAAGGGAAAGTAAAGGGGAAAGTGGATACTTTACAGAAGAGTTCCAGAGAACGGAGATGAACTTTTAATACTGGATTTCGGATGCATGCGTTTTTCCTGTTAAAGATGAAAATATTGGTAGGGAGAAGGAAAAGAACCAGATTCTTTATGCAATTAACCACGGAGTCAATTGTATAGGAGTCAATTGTATAAGTTAATTATACAGATACGGCCTTCTCCATAATCTTTTAATAAGTATATTAAGTATATCCGGTACCATTGCAAGGAGAGTTTGGTTTCAAACGATAATCGTGTATACTCTGGTTTACAAATAGAGGATCTGCATAGATGTCTGTATTTGATGTGCAGTTTTGGTAGTTACCTGCAGAGTTATTGTACAAACAGTTATTTTCCAGCACAAAAGTGTGTGTTTCAGGAAGATAATTGATTACTGCATATCCCGTTCCCTCAGGGTCTTTTTTGCGCTTCTGGGTATTTACGATTATGTTGTTACGAACAATTGTTTTGTGTCCTGTACCTGTGGGTGAAAGACTGGTACGAACTTCATAGGTCGGATATATGGGGGTCTCTGTAGGAAGCATATGAATAACTGCCGCATGATATACCCCGTCAAAGGTATTGTTTTCAATTAGAGTATCGTAAAACCCGCTTGTTATGATGCCTCCTACCAGGTCAATATTTGGGTTTGTGCCAGTATTATAAAAGACATTGTCAAAAATATGGACATTCTGGGCTTCTTCCCTGGGATACGAATCTAACCAACCTATCAACCATATACCAGGCCCATAAGTGTCATGGATAGTATTGTTATATATCTCTACGTCGTTAACGACCCCTGTTGTTTTCTCAACCATAATGCCAGAACCACCTGCACTCCAGTGATAAAAGGAGTCGATTACATTATTATGAAACATTACATGATTTGAATTTAAAACTCTAAGACCGCAATCAGTCCTGATGGTTATTTTATTGTTCCATGCCTCTAAATTCTGACAATCTTCTGCAAAAAGAGCATTATGACCCGTTTTATATATAGTGTTATTGTAAAATTGAACATTACGACTGCGTTCTACTTTCAATCCTTCTCCATGTCCATCATGCATGTACATATCATGAACTTGGATGTCCGTAGAATTGCAGAAGTGGATCATATTGTAAAATCCGTACCCATTCTCTTTATCTAGATTATTGTCATGGTTTCCGTCGATTTCAAATCCTTTTATAGTTACTCCATGTATTTCGTTACTGTCCATCTGCGTTATAAGTGGCTTATCAACTGGCCAGCTCGCATTGTCTATAAGTTTAATTACGGCTGTCGAATCGCCTTCCACGGTCGTGTTATTTCCAATAAAAATACTATCTGAGATAACGTATGTATATGGGCCTTTTAAATGAACAGTTGTAAACTGCGGATTTTCCGCAACATATTTAAGAGCTTGATTTATCTCTGCCTGATCATCATTTCCATTGCAGTTGAAGTCTCCACTTCCATCCCCAGCTACATACACCGTCTTATTCTGTATGAGGTTACCATAGCATAGATTATCTAAATATAATGGATTGTATATGGTATTATTTTCCGTCATTATAGCCGTACTATTTTCCGTCATTATAGCCGTACTATTTTGTTCAGTAACTGCAGATCCCGTAGATGAAAAGAGAATTAGGAATAAAATCAGAATTGATGACATTAAGTTTACTGAAAAATACTTATCCACCCGTTTCATTGTTATATGCCCTTATCTTTTATTCTTTATTAAAAAATGTTAATATTATCTTGGAAAATTATATAGTTAAACTTTTCCATTAAAGTATAATATTTTAAACTTAATATAATTTTGGAGTATTTATAGCATTGTTTTAAATTTGATGTAAAATAGAAGTCAACTTTTTGTGTGCTGAAGGACAAACAGACCTTCGGATATTGAATTTTCCAAATAATTACTTTTGAGATTTACAATTTTTCAGAAAATTTGGCACACTACAAATGGCACACTACCGAATTCTTGAAGGTGGCAAAACGCCCCCGTCCTCCTAAAGCGCAACTCTGGCTGTCCTCCCGACGCTAAATTAGTGTCTTTATCTAGAAATTACCCCTCTTGAGCGAACGAAGTGAGCGAAAAGGGCACCGTCCTCCCGAGACGGGACTCGGGTGACGAGGCGCAATTCGGGCGTAGAACCCTTAAAATAATGTAAACGCTTAAAACAGAAGGGTAATGGAAATGCTGTACCGAAAAGTTCCAAAGAACGGAGATGAACTTTCTATACTTGGGTTTGGGTGCATGCGCCTGGCAGTCAGGGACGGAAAGATAGATGAAGAAAGAGCTACCCGGCAAGTTAGATACGCAATCGACCACGGAGTAAACTATATCGACACGGCCTGGCCGTATCATATGGGAGAAAGCGAGCCTTTCCTTGGCCGCGCCCTTGCAGATGGATACCGAGAAAAAATTAAACTTGCTACAAAACTTCCCTCCTGGACAATAAAGAGCAGAGAGGATATGGACAGGATCCTGAATGCCCAGCTTGAAAGGCTGAAGACTGACCATATTGATTATTACCTTGTGCACGGGCTTGTAGGGCTTCTATGGAACAAAATGGAAAAGCTTGAAGTGCTGGATTTTCTTGACAGGGCAAAAGCTGACGGCCGAATTGTCAATGCAGGTTTTTCTTTCCACGGGACTGTTGACGATTTCAAACGAATCGTGGATGCGTATCCCTGGACTTTCTGCCAGATTCAATATAATTTCCTTGATGAAAAGAACCAGGCAGGAACGGAAGGGCTTGAGTATGCCGCTTCAAAAAACCTGGGTATTATCATCATGGAACCCCTGCGCGGAGGCAAGCTGACAAATCCTGTACCTTCTGAAGTGCAGGAGATCTGGAATGAAGCTACTGTAAAGCGCACTCCTACAGAATGGGCCCTTCGCTGGATCTGGAACCGGCCCGAGGTTACGGTTGTGCTTTCAGGCATGAATGAGGAATCCCATATTGAAGAAAACCTGAAAATTGCATCTGAAGCCTATCCTAACTCCCTGACTGACGCCGAATTGCAGCTTGTAAAAAAAGTGGAACAAAAATACAGGAAACTTATGAAAACCGGCTGTACGGGCTGTAGATATTGTTTACCCTGCCCTTCAGGCGTGGACATTCCTGGTTGTTTTGAGATCTACGATAACTTTTACCTGTCAGGCAATGAAAAAGAAGCAAAGCTTATGTATGCGGCAAAACCCGGGGGAATTATAAGAGGTGATGTCCCCGGTTATGCCTCCCAGTGCGTCCAGTGCGGGCAATGCGTTGAAAAATGCCCACAGCACCTAGATATTCCTTCCCTGCTCGAAGCCGTGAAGGAAAAATTTGAGGGAAAAGACCTCAGAGGATGGAAAATCATGGCAAAAAAGGCGTTCAGGAAGGAATAAAAAGAATTTGAAATGCATAATTTATGTTACTTTTATTACGTTACTTTTTAGTTTTTTATATTGCTTTTTCGTTCAACACTCCTTACCTATCGAAAAAGCTTTTCCAAGCTTACATCCAATGCCATAATAGTCTCTACTTCCCGGGTTATATATAACAGGCTTGATTTTCTCAATATCAGGATTTCCTTTTTCATCGAGTACGGATTCATCGGCTTTGATATCCAGGATTTCTCCTACAAACATTGTATGAAGCCCTATCTCAAAGTTATGCAGAAGTTTGCACTCGAGGACAACAGGAAACTCACTCACATAAGGGGCAGGTACAAGCTCACTTCTTACCGGCGTAAGGCAGGTGGCCCCAAACTTATCTTCATCCCTTCCACTTGCGATTCCAAAGTGATCAGCCTGTTTTACATAAGCTTCTGATGGGATACTGACCGTAAATGCTTTGTTTTCCATGATCCCGGCATAGGTGTAAGTCGCTTTTCTTAAGGATACGCTGACACATGGAGGGTTCGAACAGCAGATTCCTCCCCAGGCTACAGTCATGGCATTTGGCTTTCCATTCATGTCATAGGTGCCGACAACCCAGGTTGGAGTCGGAAATGAGAGTGGCTTTGCTCCTAGTGATTGTTTCATGTTTTTACTTTTCTTTTCGATAATACAAAATGCTTTCGTGACCTATCATCCTGTATTTTTATTACCCTGAATACTTTCTGGAAAATTCAAATTCTTTTCTTATATCTGCAACAGTATGCAATTTTTATGCACTTATTTCCATACCCCACTTTTCATAATGATTTCATCTATACTTATACATGAAACTTATCTGTACTCTATACATGGAACTTATCTGTACTCTATACATGGAGCTCGTCTGTACTTAAATTCATAGAAAGTATTACTTAAATTCATAGAAAGTCTGTCTTCTTTACTGTTTCTAAAGATTTTTGTCTCTTCAGAGTCTTAAAGACAGTTTTTCAATGGGGGTTGCTGCACTATTTTCAATAATTTCCGGTTTTTTTCGTCGGGCATCTGACAGCCCTACAAACCGGCATTCAATTGAAAATTATTGAATATCTTGTATAGTTGCCGTTAAATAATATGCGAGCCATAGGATTCATACAGGAGTATTAAATTCATTACTCCCCTGTCCGGACGAAATCGCTACAAGGGGCTCTCCGGAAAGGGAAAAATTTTGGGGGTGCAAGATTGAAATATGTGAACAAATACGGTAAGCTATTGCTCAGTGCATATATCATGAAGAAAATGAAGTCAGTCAGAACTCCAGGGAAAAAGGGAATATTACGTAAATATGCTAAGCTGGCCCTTGGCGCGTATCTTCTGAATAAACTCCGGTCAGGGAGACTTGAAAAGGAAGTAGAAGCCGAATTAGAGCCGGAAGAAATGATGCTTAGTGAAGCAGAAAAAGCTGAAAAAGGTAGGGGAAGGCCTTCAATGAAAATGGGTAAAGTAATTCTTGGTGTTCTTGCAGGCGCAACACTTTTATACGCTGTTAAAAGGCGTGCTGCTAAAAAAAAAGGTCATAAAATTGAAGTGGAATGAGCCTGGAGGAGAGTAGACCTGCACAAAATGAATAAATGGTGTAAAGTCCTTCTGGGTGTGCTTGCAGGAGCTGCCATTATACATGCCGCTAAAAAACATATGTTCTTCAACAGTTTCCTTCCAGAAACTCTAAAATCGTTTTCCACTCCTTTTAAGCACAAACAGACTCCTCCGAAGGTAAAATCCATCTATCCTGACAGGCAGACCTTTGCTTTCAGGCTTGACTACCCTATCTGGGTCGAGTTCGATAAGCCTATGAACAATTCAACCATTACGAAAGAAACCGTAATAGTTAGAAGTTCTGCATCAAAAGAGCCTGTGGATGGGTTACTGGACACAGGGTCCAGAATGTTGATGTTCCGTCCTTATGGCGAATATCCTATGGACGAATCCGGCGCCGAAATAACAATTACTCTACTTGGGAGCGAAACCGGATCAGGATTCATAATGGATGAGCGCGGTATTGCTCTGGATGGGGATGAAGACGGAAAGCCTGGTGGAGACTATGAATATACTTACAGGATTATAAGATAAAATCGAAATATGTTGTGGGAACAAATGTGAGAACGAACGTGGAAATAAATATGGGAATGTCCTGCTTTCAGGAATAAACCAGTTTTTAACATCTTCCCACCTGGTTTTATTTTTTGTTTTTTTCGTATGACAGTTTTATTAATTTTCAGTCTTCGAGTTTTTCCTTCTCGCCATATCCTCCTCCGCCTGGCGTCTCGATTACAAAAAGTTCTCCAGACTTCAGCTCAACTTCGGCCTGGCCTTCAATTTCGAGAACACTGCCATCCCTGCGGACAAGCGCATTTCTTCCGCATTTTGCAGGCATTCCTCCTTTGAGCCCGAAAGGTGGAAGTTTCCTGTGGCTTGAGAGAATGGCAGCATTCATATCTTTCAGGAACCTGAGCTTTCGGACAACCCCGTTTCCCCCTCTGAATTTACCGTCTCCGCCACTTCCTTCCCGGATGGAAAATTCCTCAAGCAAAACCGGAAACCTTGTTTCAAGAATTTCAGGATCGGTGATCCTGGAGTTGGTCATATGTGTGTGCACAGCATCTGTTCCTGAAAAACCCAGGCCTGCTCCTGAACCTCCACAAATGGTCTCATAATACTGGAAATCGGAGTTTCCGAAGGTAAAATTGTTCATCGTACCCTGGGAAGCCGCAAGCGTGCCAAGAGCTCCGAAAAGAGCGTCAACAATGTACTGCGAAGTTTCAACGTTACCTGCAACAACGGCAGCAGGAGGCTCTGGCCTGAGCAAGGAACCCTCAGGAATAATAATCTTAAGCGGCCTCAGGCAGCCCGCATTCAGGGGAATATCACTTTTTACAAGCGTCCTGAAAGCGTAAAGTACAGCAGCTATGCAAACCGATGAGGGGGCATTGAAATTATTTGAGAGCTGTGGAGAAGTGCCTGTAAAATCGAGTATAGCGCTCCGGTTTTTGCGGTCAATTGTAACCTTCACTATAATTGCGTTCCCGTCATCGAGTGCATAGGTAAATTCCCCGTCTGCAAGCCTGTCAATAACTCTTCTGACCTCTTCCTCGGCATTATCCTGCACATGTCCCATGTAAGCTTCAACCGTTTCAAGGGAAAATTCTTCAACCATCCTGTGCAGTTCGGAAAGCCCCTTTTCATTTGCTGCGACCTGTGCTCGGATATCCGCAAGGTTCTGGTCAGGGTTTCTTGCAGGATATTTTCCCGAGCCCAGCCAGATCTTTAGCCTTTCTTCACAGAAATGGCCCTGTTCTACGATTTTCATACCCTCACTCAGCACCCCCTCTTCAGCAATTGTCCTGCTGTTTGGAGGCATAGACCCTGGGCTGATCCCTCCAACATCGGCATGATGACCTCTTGAAGCCAGGTAAAACAGAATTTCCCCGGAGTCTCCAAACATTGGAGTAACAACCGTGATATCAGGGAGATGGGTTCCTCCGTGGTAAGGGGAATTGATCAAATATACATCCCCGGCATGCATCTCCTGCAACTGCGTCCGGATAAGTGCTTTTACACATTCTCCCATTGAGCCCAGATGCACAGGGATATGAGGAGCATTTGCTACCAGGTTCCCCTCACTGTCAAAAAGTGCACAGGAGAAGTCCAGCCTCTCCTTTATGTTTACTGAGTGAGCCGTGTTCTGCAGGGTAAAACCCATCTGCTCGGCAACTGACATGAATCTATTATTGAAAATCTCGAGCATTACAGGATCAACATCAGTTCCTATAGCTGTACGGACCAAGAGCGGAATTTTCCTTTTAAGGAAAAGGTGGTTGCGTTCAGTAATCGTGCCTTCCCAGCCGGGTTCGAGCACAATGGTTGCGTTTTTCTCTATGAGCACTGCCGGGCCGCTTACATGGGTTCCGGGCTTGAGCTCGTCCCTCTGAAAAACCGGAGTAGCATGAAACTCGCCATTGCTGTACATCCGCACCGCAGCGACAGGAGAGAAAACAGGATTCTCTTCCTTTTCCAGCACAGGGTCAAGAACCCTTTCATTAATTCCGATGATCTCTACGGAAACTGCTTCCACAACCATGGCTTTGCCTTCCATTACAAACCCGAAGCGCTTCTTGTGGGCTTCTTCAAAACCTTTCCTGAGACCGGCCGTATCCGCAAAATCGATGACAAGCTGCGTATCCGAACCTGCATAACGCATATGTACCTTATAAAGTGCAGTAATTTTGGCTTCCTGCACGCCCTGTTCGAGCATGAGCAGGCGGCCTTCATGCTCAAGCTCGGAAAACACTGTTTTCAAACTCTCTACCAGCATGTCCGAGAGCTCGCTGCCAATATAGCGCTCTTTAATAAGCCTCTGATCTGCAAGTCCCATGCCATATGCCGAAAGCACACCTGCATACGGATGAATGAAAATGCTTTTGATCCCAAGGCTGTTTGCAACTCTACAGGCGTGCTGGGCAGCAGCTCCTCCGAAGCAGCAGAGAGTATATTCTTTTATGTTGTATCCCCTCTGGACAGAGATTTTCTTGATAGCATTTGCCATATTCTCGACAGCAACCGAAAGGAAGCCCTCGGCTACCTGCTCAGGCGTCCGGATATTGCCTTCGTTTTTGCCTTTGCCTGAAACCTTTTCTGCAAGTTCTTCGAATTTCCTACGCACAAGTTCGGAGTCAAGGGGCTGGTCAGCATTGGGCCCAAAGATTCTGGGGAAAAACTCAGGCTGCAATTTTCCAAGCATGACATTGCAGTCAGTGACCGTAAGCGGCCCACCTTTTCGATAACACGCCGGCCCAGGGTCCGAACCAGCAGAATCCGGGCCTACTCTGAACCTCTCTCCCTCGTAGTGAAGTATGGAACCTCCGCCTGCTGCAACTGTATGGATACGCATCATAGGCGAACGCAGGCGTACTCCTGCAATCTCGGTTTCAAGACTACGCTCGTATTCCCCGCTGTACTGGGCTACATCCGTAGATGTGCCTCCCATATCGAAAGTGATTATTTTTCTTGCCCCTGCCATTTCCGAAGTTGCAACTGCTCCAACGATCCCGCCGGCAGGACCGGAAAGGATACAGTCCTTGCCCTGAAAGGTTTCTGCATCCGTAAGCCCTCCGCTGGACTGCATGAACATGAGCCTGGGACTTCTTTTAGCTTCATTCTCTTTTCCATCCCAGCTATATTCTCTGCTATCTTTTTCTGTCTCATCTCCAATTTCTCTTTCTGACCCATCGTCGCTATCTTTTTTTGTCCGATCTCCGTTTTCTTTTTCTATTTCATCCCTGCTTTCCTTTCCTTCCCTTCCTTCTTCCAGGGATTCCTGTACCATATTAACGTACCTGCGGAGCACAGGAGAGAGATATGCATCTACTACGGTTGTTTCCCCTCTGCTTACGAGTTTAATTAACGGACTTGCCTGATGGGAGAGGGACACCTGCGTAAAACCGATTTCTCTGGCAAGCCTGCCAAGTTTGAGTTCATGCTCAGGATACCTGTACGCATGCATAAGTACGATTGCAGCCGAGCGAATACCGGCTTTGAAAGCTGCTTCAAGAGCTTTTTTTGCATTTTCAAGGTCAAGAGGCACAAGCTCTTTTCCATCGGCTCCAACCCTTCCGGAAACCTCAATAACCCTTTCATAAAGCTGTTCAGGAAGTTCAATCTTCTGAGCAAAAATATCCGGGCGGTTCTGGTATCCGATTCTTAAAGCGTCCCCAAACCCTCTATTTATAACAAGTACAGTCCGTTCCCCTTTCCGCTCTAGAAGAGCATTTGTGCCGACTGTTGTTCCCATTTTCACGGATTCTATGATTTCAGCAAGGGGTGCATTTTCAGGCAGCCCGATAATCTGCCGGATACCGTGCATGGCTGCATCTTTATAGTGACACGGATCGTCGGAAAGAAGCTTATGAGTAATCAGTTTTCCATCAGGGCTGCGGGCTACGATATCAGTAAACGTGCCTCCGCGGTCTATCCAGAACTGCCATCCGGCTTTGGGGGACATGAAGAGAATAATTGTATAAGTTGTATTAATTATTAATCAGGGTTTGAGGTTTGAGCTTGATTTTCATAAAAGCCAGAACTCATTTTCCAAAATGAATTAAAGAAATTTGTGTTCTGATAAAAATATTTGAATAAAAAGAAAAAGATTATAAAGTTAAAGTGTAAAGGAAAAGTAAAGAAATTGAAACTTTTTCATAGCTAATATGTAAATGAGGTAAATCAATGACAAATGAAAGGGTGATGCAGCTTATTAGAGAGGCTTATGAAAAGAATCTTACAGAACTTAACTTATCTGGAAACCAGTTGACACAATTGCCACCCGAAATTATAGAACTTAAAAACCTTACAACACTTGATTTATCTTATAACCATCTGGATAGAATACCTTCAGAAATTAAAGAGCTCAAAAACCTTACAACACTTGATTTATCTGTAAACTATCTGACTAAATTGACACCAGAAATAACGGAACTTAAAAACCTTACAGCACTTGATTTATCTGCGAACTATCTGACTAAATTGCCACCAGAAATAACAGAACTCAAAAACCTTACAGAACTTAATTTATCTTGGAATCGTCTAACCCAGTTGTCATCAGAAATTAAAGAACTTAAAAACCTTAAAACACTTTACTTAAATTATAATCCGTTGACCCGATTGCCACCAGAAATTAAAGAACTTAAAAGCCTTATATTACTTGGCTTAGTTGAAAACCAACTGACCCAAGTACCACTAGAAATTAAAGAACTTAAAAACCTTACAATACTTGGTTTAGATGATAATCAACTGATCCAGTTGCCACCAGAAATAACAGAACTTAAAAATTTCACCGAACTTGATTTATCTTATAACCAACTGAATCAATTGTCCTCAGAAACTAAAAAACAAATCATAGAATTTAAAAACCTTACAAAACTTCGCTTATCTGAGAATCAGCTGACGCAATTACCACTCGAAATTACAGAACTTAAAAATCTTACAACACTTGATTTATCTTGGAATCAGCTGACCAAGCTACCACCAGAAATTGGAAAACTTAAAAACCTTACAATGCTTGGTTTAGCTGATAATCAGCTAATCCAGTTGCCACCAGAAATTAGAGAACTTAAAAACCTTAAAATACTTTACTTATCTGGAAACCAACTGTCCCAATTGCCAACAGAAATTAAGAAACTTAAAAACCTTACAGTACTTTACTTATCTGGAAATCAACTGTCCCAATGGCCACCAGAAATTGAAGAACTTAAAAATCTTACGGTGCTTAGCTTCTATAGGAATCAACTTACCAATTTTCCTCCAGAAATTAAAAATCTTAAAAATCTTACAGTACTTGACTTATCTAATAATCAACTGACTCAGCTACCTTCAGAAATTAAAGAACTTAAAAACCTTTCAGTACTTGACTTATCTAAAAATCAGCTGACTCAGCTACCTTCAGAAATTAAAGAACTTGAAAACCTTAAAATACTCAATTTAGCTGGAAACCCTTTAACTTCACCTCCTCCGGAAATTGTTGCAATGGGTTTGGAAGCGATTTTTACCTATCTTAAACAAACAAAAAATATCGAACATAATGAAGCTAAGTTAATACTAGTTGGCAACGGCGGAGTTGGAAAAACATGCTTAGCTAACAGACTAAGGACTGGCAAATTTGTAGAAGAAGGAATTACTGAAGGAATAAATATCTCGGAGTGGTCCACTTCAGCACCTGGCTCTGAAAATCATAAAATCAAACTGAATATCTGGGATTTTGGAGGGCAAGAAATTTATCACGCAACTCATCAATTTTTCCTTACAACCCGTTCAATCTATTTACTTTTATGGAACGCACGGAAAACGAAGGACTATGACAATATTTACTACTGGTTACACACGATTGAAGCTTTTGGAGGAGATAGCCCAGTAATACTTGTAATGAGCAAGATGAACGAAAGTGATGACGATCTGAATCTCAAAGACTTGAAAAGTAAATTCCCTCAAATTGCAGGTTATATAAAAGTTGATAGTAAAGATGGCAAAGGAATCTCTACTTTGAAAGAAAAAATCAGTGAAACTGCCTGGAATCTTCCTCTAATGAGAGTTAAGTGGGTGGATTCTTGGTATCGGGTGAGAAAAAGACTGGAAAAAATCAGGGAAAATAGCATTCCATACAATCAATTCTGCAAAATATGTAAGTCTAAAGGATTAGACAATGAAAATATCAATATATTGGACGGATATTTAAACGATTTGGGGGTAATTCTTCATTTTAAAGACATTGCTCTAAGGAACATAGTAATATTAAAACCTGAGTGGGCTACAGGAGCATTTTATAAAATTTTATCCACAAAGTCTGTTCTCCAACGCGAAGGTGTATTGTTACACAGCGAATTAGATGAAATATGGGATAAAGAAACTTATCCACCAGATGTTTATCCTCAACTTATGGGGTTAATGAACAAATTTGAACTTGCATATCAACTTCCCGATAAAAATAAATATCTTATTCCCGAGCTACTACCCAAAAGTTCTCCTGACTTTGATTGGGATGATGAAGAAAATTTGTATTTTTACTATTCTTATGACTCTTTTCTGCCTTCTGGTATAATTACCCACTTTATCGTGCGCATGCATCAGGAAATAGAAAAAAAAGAAAATGGTATGCCTCTATGCTGGAGAGAAGGAGCAGTACTGAATCTCCAAAATTCGCGTGCTCTTGTAAAGATGAAACCTGATGAAAAGCAAATCGAAATCAGAATAACAGGTGACAATAAAAGAGGAGCTCTTGGTGCAATCTGTGATCAGCTAGATCAAATAAACGCTTCAATAAAAAAGATAAACGTCAGTAAACAAATCCCCTGCAACTGTTCAAAAAATTGCCCTCAAAGATATTTCTATGAAGATTTGTTGGAAGCTGAGAAAGCTAATGTAAAAAATGTTCAATGTCATAAGACTTACAAAGAAAGATCAATTTCATTATTGTTAGACGGTTACAAGAGAAGAGAAGAAAGATTTAGAGAATACGATGAATTGTCAGGACGACTTGGACAAACGTTTGTGATCAGTCCAAAGTTTATGGCAAATTTTGAAGCTAATCAAATTATGAGAGTTGAACAAAAAACAGATGTTAATGTAAACGTCAATATAGATTTGAATATAGATTTACCACAGATTCGGACTGAGTTTGACAATTTAAAAGACGAACTTGAAGTCTTAAATCCAAAAATCGATGGCGACCTAGAAAAAATTCAGGATAGTTTAGATGAAATAAATACTAATTCTGATAAGAAAGAGTTCGTTAAACCTCTTAATAAATTGAATCGATTTCTCGTAAAACTGAGTGATCCTGACTCTAATTATAACAAGGTAATAAAAGGAACTCAAAAAGGCATAGAGCTTGCACAAAAGCTTGGCAGAACTTATAATAAATTTGCTCCGTGGATTGGAATGCCTAAAGTTCCAGACCCACTCATTTGAAAATGATTTTAATTCCGTTTTCACAGGTCAACATTAGAAACCTTCACCCGAGTTCAAAAGTCGTGACCCCGTAAACCTTTTCAAGATTTATATCAGGCTCTTCCCGGCTGTACATCCGGATAGTTTTGAACATTACAGTCATTCCATATTTATTTGCAATTTCCATTGCTTTTTTGTTTGGTTCCGGAACATCCAGATATATGGCTTCTTCCGGAACAGAGGCCTTGAGAGCTAGAAATATTTCTTCTGCCGTTATCACGTCATCGGCAAAAAGAGGGCCTATTTTGTATCCGTTCTGGCATTTCCTTATAACGCCATATCCTTTCAGCTTTCCTGCTTCAACGGCTGCAAAGGTAGAAGAATCAGGTTGTTTAATCCATTTTTCCAGAAAAGTAGACCTTGGAGCCGGAAACATTTCCTTATCGTACTCCAGCAGGCTTTCAAATGAGATATCTGAGATTTTTACAAGCCCATCCGGAACTTCTCCTCCACCTCTTCCTTCAAAGCGCAGATTGCTGTAAAAAGATTTGAATTTCATAAGCTCCTGGTATTTCTTTTCGTTTTCCACTACTCCATCAAGCCCAATATTCCTGTTCCCCATCCGTTCCAGGCATTTTTCGGTTAATTTAACTCCAACTCCGTTTTCTCTGAATTCGGGCTTAACCACAAAGAAGCCAAGAAAACCGAAGGAATCGTCGTATACAACAGCAGAGGCACAGCCTACGAGCTCTCCTTCAATTTCTGCAATAAAAAAACCATCAGGATCGGTATCATAGAAAATTTTCCCTTCATGGATGCCAGGGTTCCATCCTTCGCCGGCTGCCATTTGGATTGCGAATTCGGCTTCATCGCGCCTCATTTTCCGGATTTTTAGCCCTTTTATCTCTGTATGACTTTTTCCCATGTATTATTGTACTTTTGTATTGTATTTATATTTCATTCATAAATAATACTTTATATTTATATTTCACATATAAATTAACATTTTTTATTTATATTTCAGAATTCAATTGATTACACTTTTCACTATCGATTACACTTTTCACTATCAATTACACTATTCGCTATCAAGTTTCTTATTTTCATCGTTTCCATCTATTTCCATAGCTTTTAAAACATCAACACAGTCCAACATCAGCTTATTTGAAAATATTTATAAATTTGTGGCTGCAATGAATCACCATGCAAACGTACCAGGGAATTATTGTCGATGCCATTTCCAGGCGGAAGTTCAAAGGTGAAATTGCCGTTGAAGACGGGAAGATCATCAGTATTGAGGAGAAAGAGCACGATATTGAACAGTACATCCTTCCAGGGCTTGTAGATGCCCATGTGCATATCGAAAGTTCGATGACCGTGCCTTCGGTTTTTGCCCGGATGGCGGTTGCAAGAGGTACGGTTGCAGTAGTTAGCGACCCTCATGAGATTGCAAACGTCATGGGAGAAGAAGGCATTGATTACATGCTTGAGGATGCCAGAAAAGCTCCTCTGAAGGTCTTTTTCGGAGTACCATCCTGTGTGCCGGCTACACCTTTTGAATCCGCAGGAGCGGTGCTGGATGCGGAGGCTGTTGACCGACTGCTGGCAAGGGAAGATCTCCATTACCTTTCTGAGATGATGAACTTCCCGGGCGTGGTTATGGAATTCCCTGATGTAATAGCCAAACTGGAATCCGCTAAAAAGTACGGCAAAAATATAGATGGGCACGCCCCCGGTTTGAGGGGAACCGACCTCCAGAAATACGTGGGTGCAGGAATTTCAACAGATCATGAATCTTTTGCTTATGAAGAAGCGATTGAGAAAATAAATCTCGGGATGAAAATACTGATCCGGGAAGGAAGTTCAGCCAGGAATTTCGAGACACTGTACAAATTGATAGACGAATATCCCGAGTCTGTTATGCTCTGCACCGACGATTCCCATCCTGATACTCTAATATATGAGGGACATATCGATAAGCTTCTCAGACGCGGGCAGGAAAAAGGACTTGATATCTATAACCTCATAAGGGCAGCAGTTATCAATCCTGTGGAACATTATGGGCTTAATGTCGGGCTTCTGCGTGAGGGCGATCCTGCCGATTTTATTATCGTAGACGACCTGAAAACATTCAATGTGCTGAAGACTTTTATTGAAGGAAATTGCGTTTACGATGATGGAAAGGTTCTTTTTTCAGTTGAAAAAGCTCCTGTAAAAAACGTTTTTAACAGAAGCAAAATTTCAATTGACGATGTAAAACTGGCTATGCCTGCTTCCGGGAGTAATGGGGAACAAATGAAAAAAATCCGGGTAATAGTTGCCCAGGACGGAGAACTGGTCACAGGCCAGGAATTGGCACTTCCAAAAGTAGAAAACGGAAATCTGATTTCAGATCCTGCCAGGGATATTTTGAAAATGGTTGTCCTGAGCAGGTATGCTGATGACCCTGTTCAGATAGGTTTCATTAAGAATATAGGCCTGAAAAAAGGGGCTATTGCTAGCAGCGTTGCCCATGACAGTCATAATATAATTGCAGTCGGAGCAACGGATGAGGATATAGTTGAAGCCGTTAACAGGCTGGTGGAAAACCAGGGAGGAATCGTTGTTGGGACCACAGAGAGTCTTCTTGATCTTCCACTGGAGGTTTCAGGCCTCATGAGCACTCTGGACGGAAAAGAAGTAGCTGCGAGGTACGAACAGTTAAACGAAGAAGCCCGGAAACTGGGAACTTCGCTTATGTCACCTTTTATGACACTCTCATTTATGTCGCTTCTTGTAATTCCTGAACTTAAATTGGGAGATAAAGGCCTTTTTGATGTGACAAAATTCGAATTTGTCGAGCTTTTTGCGGGTGAATAAGCCGAAAAAGTGCTGGTAGAAAGGTTTCCTGGCTTTTTCAGCTATTTTTTACCTTTCCAGCTATTTAGGTCTTTTAAAATACCTTCTCTCTCCGAGGTCTTGATTTTCCAGTCCGTGACCTTTATGCTAACCCCTAATTCCTCGGCTGCGTATAAATGGCAATGTTTATTTTATCTTTAGGACTTACGCAGTTGAAATTCAAAATCAAACACAATAACCGCAACAATAAAGATGTGTTTTAGACAGTTATAGGTTTAATGCTATTGATTATTCAGTTCAACTGCGTAAGTCCTAATTGTATTAGTTATTTATAGCTGAATTATTTATATATTTAGGTTTATATATTACTATTAAAAATGGGGGAATTTGAGAGCAGTAACTTAAAAATAACTGGCTACTGTAGGTTTTTTCATTAGCAGTATATTGAAAAGTAGTGAAAATTAGGGGTGTAGATAATGGAAAACAAAATCAAAAGAATAATAGCCATTTTGCTGGCAGTTTGTTTCGTAGTGTCATTAACAGCTATGGCAGCAAGTGCACAAAAAGATCCAGTTATTTCAAATGAGGGAAACAATGATCCTATTATTGGCAATGCAGTTAGTAATGAACACGTTAACTCTGGTAGCGATTGTACTAATGGATCTGGTAGTTGTCCCTGGCGTAATTTAAACCCAAATGACAACAGTCCTGATGACCCATATACTTCTCCATGATGATGCTGAGTAACGCTAGAAGCAATTACCCTTACTCTTTTTTCCAGAGTGATTTACTTTTTTAGAATTATTGTTAAAGTAGTTTTCAAATACTTCAATTAGAAACATTTCTACTTTCGATGACATATTTATTAAGCAACTTTAATTGAAATCACCTTTCAATGACATATTTATTAAGTAACTTTGATTGAAATCACCTGAGATACTAAGTTATAGAATAACAAAAGAGAAAAGAATTTAGAAAAATTGTTTGCTTTTTCGTTTTTTCAGTCTTGTCTGTCCTTCTCTACAATATTTAAAACATCAACGTTTGAGGTAGTCTGAATCAGATAAAATTGCTTGCTTACAGACGCAGTCTTTCTAGCTGCGGTTTCCATGCAGAGCATAAGAATTTTTACGGCATCCTGAAAAGTGCTTTTCTTCGTCCAGTTGTCCTTAAAGCATTTATTGGCTACCTGCTTCGTGAAATCGTTTCCGAGAACGATCAGGTTACTTCCCTTTGCGTGCGAGGTTAATGTTATCTCGGAATCCCTGAGCTCGGCAATCGCGTAGTTTCCGGCTGAGGCGTACAGCCTTCTTTTTTTGGTGACCCCGCCTTCAATTGAGGATACTTCACCTATTAAAATACCGTCTCTCTCCGAGATCTTGCTTTTGCAGTCCGTAACAGTTATGCCGACCCCGAATTCTCGGGCTTTTTTTGCGAGTTCGTCATCCGTGACTATTGTCCCGTTGTAAAGCTCTTTTTCAAGCTTCTCTCTGTTCGATTTATCTCCTTCGAATGTTATTTCCCGCAGGTCTCCGGTCATTACGGCACCGTTTTTTCCGATAAAAGCTATAACAAGGGTCATTCTAATCTGCTCCAGAACCTCTATTTAAAAATCTTCTGCCTTTTTAAGGGATCTTCTGTCTTATAAGACGTTTGTGTTTTTGATTCACTTCAGCTGTTTCTTGTCTCACATCTTCCGGAATATCTTCTGGTTATATCGAAATAATTTCTTAGCATCCGGGCCTTCTATAGCTCTGAACAGCTCACAAATATTATGCTTTGTATTATGCTTTGTAACTTTGTCAGGATAGCCTAGCAAATCAAACGTAAGAGGGACATTTTCAGAAAAAAAAGTAATAGACAAAAGAAAATTTGATTTTGACTCCGGGCTAAGATTTCTTTTTTGACAAACTTTAAATATTAGTGCATGTTATATGGATCTAACATATGTTAATTAAATCTAACTAAATGTTAGATATAGATAATTAAATGTTATTAATATCTAACAATATGTTGTAAATAAGGAACAATACCTTGACAGTATTAAATAAAATAAACTCCACTAGGCTACGCTTATTAAAATTAAGATTGTTCAAAGGGATAGCTATGAAAAATATAAAAAAGATATATGTGTACAAGCTTGCTTTAGGAGTTATTATTCTGCTTGCCGGAATAGTATCAGCAATTTGTTATAAACATGAAGCCTCGTTTTCAAGTTTTCTAATCAGCATGGGGCTAGTCCTCTTCATTCTGACAGCCTTTAGGTTCTTCAGGCTGGGTGACCTTCCAGACAGGGACGAAAGAACAAAAAAACTTGCAGCTTACGGGATAACTTATTCCTGGCTTCTGACACTGGTACTCATTTCAGTGCTCTATTTGGCGAACTACTTCAAACTGGTTGAGTTTACTGCTGTAAACGTGCTTGGTATACTTCTTATCTTCATGACCATTTCAGCAAATGTATTCAGGTGGTATTTCATGCGAAAAGGTGACATTGAGTAAGTATTTCGGAGGATAAACCGTGAAAACAAGGATCAAGGAATTCCGAGCCAGGCATGACCTTACTCAGGAAGCCCTTGCAAAAATGGTAGGGGTCAGGAGAGAAACCATTGTTTTTCTTGAAAAAGGAAAATACAACCCCTCATTAAAGCTTGCATACCGGATCTCAAGGTGCCTGGACACCACAATCGATGAGTTATTTATTTTTGAAGATGCGGATTTCGAATGAGTTACTAAAAAGTACTTTCATCTTTAATATTTTTATACATTTTGTGTTTTTTTCTGATTTGTTTTCATATTTTACCTTAATCTTTTATAAATATACACAATATTCTTAATAATATTCAAGAAAGAATAAACTTTTAAATAAGTAATTATTATTAGTTTGGTAAGTTTCACAGGAGAAAACATGGAAAATATACTTATAGCATTTCAGAATGTCTGGAAAATTTATCAAATGGGAGAAGTTCAGGTCAATGCTCTGAAAGCTGTGAACGTGAAATTCAGAAAAGGAGAGTTCGTTGCAATAGTCGGACCTTCTGGAAGCGGAAAATCCACAATGATGAACCTTGTGGGCTGCCTTGATATCCCTACAAAAGGTCAGATTTTCCTGAAAGGCAGGAATATAGCCCGGCTTGAAGAATCGGACCTTGCAGCTCTGAGAGGCAGGACAATTGGATTTGTTTTCCAGCAGTACAACTTGATTCCTGGCATGACGGCTCTTGAAAATGTGCTTTTGCCTCTGGAAATCCAGGAAATTGATGATCGGGTGGCAGAAAAACGGGCAAAGAAAATGCTTGCGCTTTTAGGGCTTTCGGATAAAATTCAGCATAGACCCTCTCAACTTTCAGGTGGTCAGCAACAAAGAGTCTCAATTGCAAGAGCCCTTGCCTGTAACCCTGAAATCATCCTCGCAGATGAGCCAACAGGGGCTCTGGATAGTGTTACTGGAAAAGAATTACTGGGAATTCTATACAGGCTCTGGAAAGAAGAAGGCAAAACAATAGTCATGGTTACGCACGACCTGCATCTTGCAAAATACGCAAGCAGGCACATCGAACTGAAGGATGGAAAAATCATCAGGGATGAGATGAATGAGGAAAAACTTGACCCAGAAACTCAACACGGGATGCTGGAGGCCGAAACCTGAGAGTGAAAACTATGGATCATTTTTAGAATATATTAAATTATATTCAAGCCAGGTTCAGATTATTCAGATTAAATTAAAGGTGGCAAGACTAAATTATAACTATTAAGACGAAATAATTTGTATTAAGGCTAAATTAAATATTTAAGACTAAATTAAAATTGAGAAGACTAATTAAAAACTTCAGATTATTTCAGATTAAATTAAGATTATTTCAGATTATTTCAGATTATTTCAGATTATTTCAGATTATTTCAGATTATTTCAGATTATTTCAAATTATTTCAAATTATTTCAAATTATTTCAGATTATTAGGATTATCAGTATTCAAATTATACCAAACTCTATTCGGACCATATGCGCCCGATAAAACCTTTTTGGACATTCTTTAAATTATGTAACAAGTAAAAAATGAGGAATTGAGATGGGATTTAAACTTACAGGTTTTGTTTGCTTGCTCTTGTTACTCTCTTCATGCGTTCAACCTGTCCTTGCTGAGGATAGTTCTGAAAATGAGAGTACTTCCAGTATTAGTTCGGGCCTTGATAAAGGCTTAACTCTCGACTTGCTCAACCAGGATCCTGACCCTGTAAAACCAGGGGATGTCCTTGAAATCAGGCTTGCTCTCCAGAATACGGGATATGAGGACCTGGAGAACTGTGTTCTGGAAATCAAGCCAGAGTACCCTTTCAAAGCTCTTACCGGTGAGACACTTGTAAAGAATATCGGCACTCTTGGAAAACGCTATGAAGATACCCGCCAGAAGGTCGTAAAATTCAAGCTCGGGATTGAAAATAACGTCAATGAAGGCAAATATCCTCTGAAAGTATACATCTATACAACTAAAGATAACGGCAGGCTTACTCTTACAAAAGAATTTGACATCGAAATTGATAGCGAATCAAACGCTGAAATCGAATATATCAGCGTCGAAAAAATGGTACCAGGACAGAAAACCAATCTTGTTTTTGGCATAAAAAATGTGGGAAACTCTCCCCTGAAAAACGCGATGTTTTCCTGGGATTGTACTAATGACGTAATCCTGCCTGTGGGTTCAAGCAATGTTAAGCACATTAACCTGATTGACATCGGAGACACTGCCAATGTCAGCTTTGAAGTCCTGACAAACGTCAATACAAAGCCAGGTCTTTATAAGCTGGACATGGTGCTCACCTATGATGATATTGAAGCACTTCAGACTATCACGGAAGCGGGCACTGTCGAAAACCAGAAGCGAAAAGAGATCAAAAGCAAGGCAGGAATCTATGTCGGAGGCACCACAGATTTCGATATCGCGTTCATGGAAAGAAGCCCGACCGGAGATTATACTTTCACGGTTTCTAACATCGGAAACAATGCGGCAAACTCAGTCAAGGTCTCTGTCCCCTTACAGGCAAACTGGACTATTGCGGACGGCAGCAGTAACTCAGTAGTTCTTGGGAACCTGCAAAAGGGAGACAATACAATTGCCGATTTCAGTCTGAAGCCGGCAGCAATGGAAAAAGAACTCCCTATTAAATTTGAAATTAGTTACACCTCAAATGACGGGATCAGGCAGACTGTGGAAAGGGAGCTACCTCTTTATTCCTCGTCTTTTACCCCATTAGCCGAATCTGATGAATCGGGAGGGGGTAATTCTAGCTCACTGAAATATATCGGATTAGCTATACTCGCCTGTGTAGCAGGCGCTGTTATCTATAAAAAGCGTCAAAAGAAGATAAAAATGAAGAGCGCACAGGAAGATGAACTTAACGAAATAAAGTTCGATGACCCGGACAGGTAAATCAGAAGAACGCGGAAAATGGAGTCTGTGTTCCATGAAACCGGGAAAAATTTTAAAAATTGCCTTTAGTATGGTCAAAGCCAATAAACTGAGGAGCTGGCTGACTATAATAGGGATAATAATAGGCATTGCCTCGGTAATGGCGATTGTCACTACAGGGGAATATTTTGAGAAAGAGGTAACTGAAACTCTGGAAGGATTTGGTGGTGATATAATCACAATCGTAGCCTCAACCCCCTTCCAGGTAACCGACGACGAAGTCGTAGTAGCGAGTTCAGACGATACAGGAGGAAGTTCAGATGTTTCGGGAGATTACTCAGAGACAAATGCAGATACCGAAGAGTATAAAGAGGAAATTCAGAACAATACATCTGACCCTGTCGAGTTTGAACAGGTGACGGAATCTCAACTCACAAATATGGATGTACTTACCCTGCGCCGCATTCCGGCTATCGAATATATCAATGTCAATGTTGACAAAGACGCAGAAATGAAGCTGGGGGGCGAGAGTACCCATGTCTGGGTTACAGGCGTGGACCCAGCTGTCTGGCTTAAAATCTCAAATAAAGATGTAGAGAAGGGCCGAATGCTGGAAACCGGAGATCGGAACGTTGTGGTTCTTTCAAATGAGCTCGCAAAGAATACTTTCAAGAGGGAGATCAGGCTTAACGAGATAATTCTATTGAATGGCAAGTCATACAGGGTAGTCGGAATTCTGGCAACGGGTAGTGGGCTTCTTGGAGGTCTTTCAGGACTTTTCGGGAGCAGCATCTATATGCCTTACCAGGATGCATATTCCCTTTCCAGCAATGAAGACTTTTATGAGACAGAAACAGACGACTACAGCACAGATGTCTACAGCACAATAGAAGTCAAACTCAAAAAAGATGCAGATTATGAAGCAGCCATTAAAGAGATTGAGAACAAACTGAGACTCTCAAGAAAAGTTACTGAAGATACCCAGGACTTTTATGTAAATTCTCAAAAAGAAGCAATTGATAGCACCAGAAAGATGATTAACGGTCTTACCGCTTTCCTGGCGTTTATTGCAGGTATTTCTCTCCTTGTAGGTTCTACAGGAATTGCGAATACAATGTTTACGTCTGTCCTTGAGAAAACTAAGGAGATTGGGATCATGAAAGCCATAGGAGCAAAAAACCAGGATATAATGCTGATCTTTCTTTGCAATTCCGCAATGATCAGCCTTGTAGGTGGAATCATAGGTATTCTCATTGGCACAGTTGCAGTGCAGGCGGTTCTTTTCTTGATCTCTATGAAAATGAATGCTCCCTTCGAATTCGCCCTCAGCCTTAAAGCTACCTTTATTTCGACCTTAGTTTCCATAGTTGTGGGTCTGATTGCAGGTCTCGTACCTGCAAAGAACGCCTCGGAACTGAAACCCGTAGATGCACTGAGATATGAGTGATCAGTTAGAAAGAAAAATGTCTTCTAGAGATAATTTCACCTGAAAAGATCGTCTTAGAAAGTATAGAGGAATAGAAAGGAAAAGAGAGATAGAGAGGAATTGAAGGGAAGAGAAAATAGAGAGGAATGAAGAAAGGAATGAAGAAAGGAATAGAGAAGGAGGTAATTGAAAATAAAAAAATATATTTCTTGAATAAATATGAAGAATTATATGAAAAACTATAAATATGGTTTAAAATATGAGAAGCAGTGGATATAGGAGATAAAATGGATAGTATTAAACTATTTAAAAAGGTCACTGATAGTATCAGTATAATCTTTCTTTATATACTACTGCTGGCTTTAATTATGGGAATGGTAAAGACCTTGCTGGATATCCGTCTCATTATTTTTGAGTCTCTCGAAAGCGGATTCAGTCACATGGTAACAAGTGTATTGACGGTTTTTATTGTGATTGACCTTTTCAAAGCTTTTGTTGATTACCAGGAAAATGACAGGATCAGGCTTACGGATATCACAGATGCTACAATATTTATAGTCCTGCGTGAAATCGCAGTCGGCCTCTATTCACAGGAATTCGGATATGAATTTATTTTAAGTCTGGCGGCTTTATTGTTTGTACTCAGTATAATGAGGGTGCTTGCTATCAAATATTCCCCCGCAAAATCCCGGGCCCCTGGAGCTGATACAACTGTACAGAGCGAAGGGCAAACTGCAAAACAGGGCATTAGTGCCGTCTTAGATAAATGCAAAGCTACCTCTGAAAGCAATTAATTCCTTTTTGAAAGCATTTGAGCAGTTTATCCTTTGCTGTAATTTCTCCTCTGCCTCTAGAAGACAGAATAAAATATTATTTTTTTTGATCACACAACTAAGGAAAAGTTTGAAACAAATTTTGGCCTATGCAGACCAAGTAAAATTAGTAAAGTTAGTTAGTACAGCCAGTAAAGTTCGAAAAATGAAAATACATAAAGGCTAATCCTGATATAAAAAAGTTTTAAACTATTCTTGAATATGAGATGTTTAAATGAAAAAGAGTGCTCAAAATCTCAGTACCGATAAAACAGGGACGAAGCCAGTTATCAGGAAGATCTACGATCGTCTCCTTGGCTCCTATGGACCTCAGGGCTGGTGGCCTTTAACCGAACTTCGTGAAGCCGGGGGGACAAATCCCACAAAAACCGGTTCTATCCAGGGATATCATCCTGCTGACTATACCTATCCCCAAACCAGAAGCCAGCAGTTTGAAATTATCTGTGGAGCCCTGCTTACGCAAAACACTAGCTGGATACAGGTTGAAAAAGCTCTTGTGAACCTTAAAGATCTCCTCAGTCTTAAGCAAATACACTCCTTTTCTCATGAGGCAATTCTCTCTCTTGACCCGGAAACCCTGAAAGGAGCTATCAGGCCGGCTGGTTATTACAACCAGAAAGCAGTGCGCCTGAAAAACCTTGCCTGCTGGTTTTCGGAACTTGAAGATCGAATCCCTGCACGTAAAGAGCTTCTTTCTTTGAAAGGCGTGGGCCCTGAAACTGCGGATTCGATCCTGCTTTACGCCTTCAAACAGCCTTCTTTTGTTGTTGATTCGTATACTAAAAGAATAGTAACAAACCTGGGCCTTGCTGATGAAAAGGCAGGTTACAATGAAATCAAAGCCCTGTTTGAAGAAAATTTGCCTGAAGACACGGCTGTTTACCAGGAGTACCATGCCCTGCTCGTGGAGCATGCTAAAAGATATTATCAGAAAAAAAGCATTCGGGATAATGATGTTCTGCTAGAAGATATATTATAACATGCAATATATCTCCAATGAGAATAATCAGAATCGAATAGCGTGTTATTTAACTTTTTAAATAGTTCAATTGTATCTGAGAGGAATCAGAAAATAGTGTCGGATTACATAACTAGCATTAAGACAAAACGACACACAATAAGCTGATCCCAAAACTCAAAAACTGTTTCTCTGAACCCTGTTAGAATTACCAATCAAGTATCTAATATCTTTATCTTTTTCTTAAAGTGTACATATTATTATTCAGATTTTTTTGTTAATTATATCATTGAAAATTACTAATTCAAACTAGATATTGTTACTGAAATAAAATAAAGTATTAATTTTTAACATATTATTTAAGAATAATGTTAAGATTTAAATAGTAAATCGTCATTATAATCCCTATTAAAAAAGTTCAGCTTCCTTCTGAAACTTTAGGAAGTATTGATATTCTGCAAAGAAGGAATATGTTGTTAAGTTCTAAGATAAAAATGCTGGAGACCGACACTCTGCAAATAGAATCATCTTCGGAAAAGGAGTACAGAAAAGCTGCAGATGTCGCCAGGGAATTTTAGAAACAAAAGTAAAGGGGAAATACAATGGAAACTGAAAACAAAGCTGAATACATTGCCGAACTTCCTATAGAAATTCAAAAGATGTTAAAAAATCTGGATTTTCCTATAGATAGGAACGGAATTATTGAACAAGCAAGAAAGAGCAAAGCAATTCCAGACATACTGCGGGAACTTGGCATGCTTCCTGACAAAAAATATAATAGTATTGAAGATATCGCAGAGGAACTTCATAAAGTTTACATGGGGGTCCCAGCCTAAAAAAGTAAGTAATTTTTTCATTTGTTTTAATATTCTGCCGCATTTGCGGCAGATCTATTTTCAAATATCTTGTTCCTGATATTGTAGAGTGCTTTATAATTCCATTTCCCTGATAGCCATTATCCATGTTAGCTTCAATGCTCTAAGAATTTGGGACTATTTTTGCTCCAAAATCGATACATAAAGGTAAGAAAACTCCTTGACCGATGCAATGATTCCTTTGGTGTAATGGATTTTTTATACTGTCTACATAATGTCCTTAAGGGCCTCTGAGGCTGTATAAACGCTTCCAACTCCAAAAATGTACTGAGTTATCCTTATTGCCTGCATTACTTCTTCTTTTGTCGCCCCTGCCTGCATCGCCTGAACTGCAAGGAACTTTACTCCGTTTACCGCACCATTAGCCGCATCCAGGGACATTGCAAGCAGTAATTTGTACTTGAGAGGTATTCCGTCCTCCATGAAAGCAAGTTCGCGTGTATTTTCAAGCAGGGTAAATAATTGAGGGTCCTGGTCCACAATAACCTGTAATGGATTTTCTGTCAATGTACCATCTCCGTTTCTCTTAAAGAAATCTTGATTTTATTGCCTATTCCATTTATTAAATCTATTTTTTTAATTATTATGCCTGTCGATTAATTTAAAGTCCGTCCTTCGAACAAAAATGAAAGAAAGATAAAAATAGAAATAGATAAGGGGAAAGGGAGAAGATCAGAAGGAAAGATAAATGGGTCAAAAGGAGAAGATAAGAAGAAAAGAGAAATAGGTTAAAAGGAGAAGATCAAAAGGAGAAGATAAGAAGAAAAGAGAATAGGTTAAAAGGAGAAGATCAAAAGGAAAGAAAAAAAGATCAAAAGGAGGAAAGCAGAAAGAAAAGGGTGTGGAGTTCATTTTTATGCATACATTTTCGGTAAAGAATTCAGAAAGTTTTAGAATAAAAAGGGCATCCGTCTTTAGAGAGGAGGAACGGAGATAGATGGAGGGTGTTTAAATGAAGAGTTCACAGATGCCCAACCAAATATAATACATACTAATATATAAAATTGAGTTTATACTGCTGTTTTATGGGACTTTATCGAAGTACTTAAATTATTTTCTGTAAAAATATTGTAACTATTCGAACTTCTCTGGGGTCGGAGATATAGTTTTAATTTTCATTCAGAAATTCGTAAGCTATGGTTCCTTCTTCCGGGCCTTCTCCTTTTAAAATAAAACCATTCTTTTCCAGGACGCGAATTGAAGCTTTAAGATGAGGGTATGTGTAAGCTACTATACTGTTGCTTTTGAGGCTGGAAAAGGCCCATTGCATCATTGATTGAACAGCTTCGGTTGCATATCCCCTACCATGATATGCGTCAAGCAAAGAGTATCCTATTTCAAGTGTCCCGTTCTCGTGAGCAAGAAATCCTCCACTCCCTATCAGAACAGATTGTTCAGGACTTTCCCGGGGGAGAACCCAGTAAAAACTCCAGAGTTTCCGGTTCCTTGCCTGAATTCGCTCAATAAAATCTTCTATTACTTCGGGGGTTATCTGGTCAGGCGGCCATTCTTCAGGGACATGAGCATTGAGAGTTGAAGCAAATGCCGGGCGGTCGTGCAGTTCCAGAATATACAGCTTCAAGGTTGCAGGGAGCAGATATAGACGTTCGGTATTGATAGGGGGTAGGGAAAAAGGCATGCATACGGTTTGGGCTTACTTTTATATAATCTTTATGCTGAATATTATTAAAGAGGGCTTAAAGTCACTAAATTGTAAGGTGAGAATACGCAAGCATATTAAGGATATTTGAAATTACTACAAATATAATACAGTGAGTTTAAAATGAGACATAAATAAATAATAAAATAACTCAAGGTTTAGAGGATAAAATTTCAGTGGAAAATATTTGAGAGAAAAGTTTGAGGAAAAGTTTGAGATAAAAAAGGAGGAAAAGTTGAGGAGAAAAAGTTTGAGGGAAACAGGCATCTGATTTGGGGGGTATTTTGGGATTTTGGGGGTATAAAAATAGTTGAATGTATAAAAAGCGTTTATCAGATGCCTCATATATAAATATAATGTAATATTATATAAAAGTATTGATATTAGTATATTCTGTCGAATCAAAGCACATGGAACGCTGGCACCCGGACATGTAACGGAAAACCTATCAATATTTTTTTTGTAAATTTCGTTTTGATTTAGCTTTTATTCAAAGTGTCAAGACTGTTTAAATGTCACTCTCTTTCAAAGTACTACTGCCTTAGTCGTTTCTATTTTAGCCAGTTCAGGAATCAGATTCCGTGGTTCCTGAAACGCGTTTGAAAAGTATTTTTTTACCAAGACCCTGATGACCCAAAAAGTACGACAAATTCGTTTTCGTTTCGAAGCTGAAGTCAAGCTCTAAGCTGAAGTCAAGCGTAAAAGCCTTCTTGGCACAGCTTTTCTTAATGCATTCAGCTTCATAGCAACATTTTTTTATGTTAACTTAAAACTCAAGCTTATACCTCTAACTTTCCTCTGCTAGCAATTTTTCCAGTAAGAGCAATGGACAGCAGGGACATAAAGACCAGGATTAACACAAGCAGATTGGCAAGTTCGTTGTTTCCTGCTTGAAAAGCACTGTATATTGAAATCGACATCGTGTTCGTTTTTCCCGGGATATTTCCTGCAAGCATGAGAGTGGCGCCAAATTCTCCGACAGCTCGTGCAAAACTGAGCACCAGGCCTGCCAGAATACCCTTTTTTGCAAGGGGCAAGGTTATCAGGAAAGCAGTTTCAATTTCACTTCTTCCAAGAACGTAGGCTGCATATTCAAGCTCTTTATCCACGGCTTCAATGGCTGCTTGTGCAGTTCGTACCATAAGTGGGAGGGAAACCGTATAAGCCGCAATAACTCCAGCCTGCCAGGTAAACAGGACCCCAGTGCCAAAAAAATTGTAAATGAAGTGGCCAAGAAGTCCGTTTCTACCTACAAGAATAACCAGTAAATAACCGATTACCGTAGGTGGAAGGACCAGAGGAAGTGTTACTAGCAGCTCTGCAAGCTCTTTTCCCTGAAAATCGCGCCTTGCAAATATATAAGCCAGGAATACTCCGCTACACAGTACGAGAAAGGACGATATGGCAGCTATCCGGAATGTAATAGATATGGGAAACCATATCTTGTCCAGCATGGGGATCATTTTTATGCTTTTAGCTTATTTTTTATTCAGATTCGGGAGTAAATCCGTATTTTTCCAGTATTTCCTGTCCTTCTTCTCCATTTACGAAATCCACGAATTCCTGTGCCTCTTCTTTGTTATCAGAAGCAGAAACCAGGGCTATAGGATAACTGATAGAAGTATTTACAGGGACTGTGGCAACGATTTTTATAGTTCCGGGGTCTGCGGTCTTTGCATCGGTCATGTACACAAAGCCTGCATCCACTTCTCCTCTTCCCACGTATGTGAGTACTTGTTTGACGTCTTCAGCAAGTATCGTCTTATCTTTTAGCTGGTCCCAGAGGCCTGCTTCGGTCAATGCCTGGGTTGCATATTTGCCTACAGGGGCAGTTTCAGGGTTTCCAATGCTAATTTTTCCCACATCTGAGGCTGTCAGGTTTTCTATTCCGGTTATATTAAGATCGCTGTTTGCAGGGACTATGAGCACAAGGGTGTTCTGGGCAAAGTCTTTCCTTGTACTGTTGTCGATAAGAGTCTCATTGGCAAGCATGTCCATGTTTTTCTGGTCAGCCGAAGCAAAAACGTCAACTGGAGCTCCTCCTTCTATTTGCTTACGCAGATTTCCTGACCCTGCAAAATTTAAATTCACATCTGCGCCAGGGTTTTCGGTTTCAAACTGGGATTCCATATCCGTAAAGGCTTCGGTAAGACTGGCAGCTGCAGATACTGTTATAGCGTCAGGGGTCTGCCCAGAAACCGAAGTTTCATTTGTGACTGGAGCACCCGTTTCGTTTGTGACTGGAGTACCCGTTTCGTTTGTAGCTTCATTTCCATTACCAGTACATCCTATTGCAAGAAATACGCCTAATATTACTAACAGAACTATCAGTTCTTTTCTCACACTTTCACCTACTCAAAATATTTTTGTTATAATTACTTATGCAGTTGAACTCAGAATTGATAACAATAAACCTGCGGCAGTACCAACAAATTTTCAATTTTTCCGTGCCTGTATCCTCTGACAAAGTAATATTATGTTTAAATCGCGTTAGTCAGAGGATATATATAATAAACAAGACGTTATGTTTAATTCGACATAACGCTTTTCTCCCATTTCTTTAATAGTATAAGAAGATTCCCGGTGCCGGTCTCAAGGAGGATTTTAAGGTCGACTTATGGCTAGTTCACGGTCGGATATTACTCTTCAACAAATCGTTTTATACCAGGATTTCACGGACACCGGAATTTCATGGAAAGAGAATAGTTAAAATAAAACAGGATCAAAATTTAAAGAGTAGTTAGACCTTATTTCCTGAGTTAAGCATTTTGGTTCTTCGTCATTCTCTATGGATAATACTATTTTCAATTCAAGACCGCGCTGGATTTTATGAGAATATTATAAGGATATCCACACAAGATAACGAAGAGCCAGCATTTTTAAGATTCCGAATAAACTTTTGTGAACTCCGCACCAAGCGTAATCATAATTGAGGAATAGTAAAATAGAAGAAATAACCCTATAATAGACCCTATTGCTCCATAGACGTTTGTTGGGTCACTGTATGCAATAAAAAGTACAATAACGTATTTTCCTATTGTTACAAGAACTGCTGTTACGAAAGCCCCTACAGAAATCGATTTCAAGTCAAAACTCTTATCTGGAAGCACTCTATACACAAGTATGAAAAACAGCACAAGAATAAGGAAGCTGGCTATTGAACCTGTATAATCAGCAATTATGGGTGAAAATGGTAGAAATTGCTGGAACAATTTTGAAGCTGCATAAAGAAATCCTTCAACAAATATGCTCATTACGAGCAGCCCTCCAAAGAGTACAACAATAAAAAAGGACATGATTGCATCCCTAATAAAATCTTTAATGTTGCTTGATTCAGTGGGTTTGATATCCCACGCTCTCTCAAGGAAATTTTTCAACTGCCTGAAAACGTTACTTGCACTCCAGAGAAGAAATATAAAACCTATTAATGCGCTTATTGAAAGAGAATTTATTTCCGGAATACGTTCAAAAAGTAGAATTATCATATTGATGATTCTCTCATCAGCGGCTCCTTGCAGGTTGTTTATTATTTTACTCTGGAGATTTTCAGATCTCAAAAAAATACTTCCTACGGATACTGAAAATAATAAGAGAGCAGGAAGACTCAGTACAAAATAATACGCCAGCGCGGCGCTGTAAGTCATTGCGTTATCTTCCAGCCATTCCTTTATTGTTCTGGTAACCAGATTTTTTACGTACCCCCGGCTCATACTTTCCCCTAGTTCATAAGGCGCTGTACTTTTATTAAACATCTCTTATTAAATTTTTGTGAAAAATTACTGTTTCTACGAAGGATAGAGTAAAAACGAAAAATAGAGGGAATAATGAAGAGAGATAAAATCAAAAGAAATAGTTAGAATATTTTCTTAATGCCTACTGTGTGAAAAATTAGAAATTGTATTTGAAGAACTATTCATTTATATTCGGTTAAGGAATCCGTTACGTTAATTTGGTTAAGGGATCCGTTAACGCTAATTCAGTTAAGGAATCCGTTAACGTCAAAATGCCTACTGCAATCATTTATGCATCTCGATTTACATTTTATATGTTTACGGAAACTATATGTTTACAGAAACGGCAACAAAAATAACGCATTTCTTATAGATCATATCTTAACCGAATACATGGACAAATATCAAATTATGTAATAATCAGGCACAGTTTATAAATCATATAAAGCAACTCAATTTTAGTGCTCGTGTATATGCTCTCTATAGTGAGTATGCAGATGTTCGTGCACAAGCTTGCCATGAACGTGCATGTGTTCATGAATAAGATTTGTAGAAAGTAAAAGTTCCCTGTTATTGAGCACCGTTTCTACATCTCCATCCACAACAATTCTATGATCTTCGCCCATGACTATGGCTCTTTTGCTAATCTGCTCTACTGTTTCAAGGTCATGAGTAGCGGTAATTATCGTCTTTCCCGCTTCCCCAAGCTCCTGCAATAGCTCTACCAACCAGAGCTGAGTCCTTGGGTCCAATCCTGCGGTGGGCTCATCCAATAGAAGGACATCCGGGTTATTAGCCAAAACAGCGGCTATACAGACTTTTTTCTTTTCTCCTCCGCTCAGGGTATGAGGAGTTCGATCTTTAAGCTTGGTGATTCCAATCATCTCCAGGACTTCCATCACTCTGGTTTTAACTTCTTCTGGAGTCATATTGAGCTGCAGGGGTCCAAAGGCAACCTCTTCATAAACTGTGGACGAGAAGAGTTGTACATCTGAGTTCTGAAAGACAAATCCTACTCTTTTCCGGAAATAAGACCTAAATTCATTATCTTTAATAGCATCGAAAACCTCTTCGCTTATCTGATTGTCAAAAGCATGGAATTCTCCCAAAGTAGGATATATAAGTCCATCTAGAAGGGTCAGTAGAGTCGATTTTCCACTGCCGTTAGAGCCCATTATAGAGATTTGCTCACCTGGCATCACCTTGAAGCTAATACCATTTAATGCATTTATTTTTCCAACATACGTATATGATACATTTTTCACATCAAAAATTGTTTCCATGTTCATATCACCTTATGATGTTATGGGAGGCCAACACTAGCAATACGCTCATGGATACCGCAATTGCCACTGAAATGTAATCGCGATTGCGCATTTTGAACTCCTGCATTATCTTAACATCACCATTGTACCCTCTGGACATCATGGATGCATGAACTTTTTCACTTGTATCCAGAGACCTTATTAGCGTATAGCCGATTCGTCCACCAACCCATTTCTGCTCCTCGAACATGCCTCCAGTCTTTATGGTTCTGGCTTTCTTGGCAATGTATATCTCCCGCACCATATCAGTTAGCAGAAAAATGTACCTGTAGGCCATCTCCAGCGTGAAAACATAGATTTTAGGAACTCCCACCGAGCGCAGGGACTTAAAAAGAACCTGCTGAGGCGTGGTGAGAAAAAGCAAAACTACGGCAGATACGCACGCTGCGACACGCATTGTAAATATTACAGCAGAGTTGACACCCTGTCTGGTGATGTATATGCTATCGGGAAGTGAAAATGGTCCCAGGTGCGCCCCAGAGCCAAGATAAGCTAACCTGATAAGAGGATCTCCTGGAAAGAAGACATTGAAGATCATTGGTATGGCAATGATTCCTGCAAAAATTGGTATGAAGAGCCACACTCGCTTGATAAAGAATAAGACATCGATCTTGCTTAGATATGCAAAAAGCAAAGTAAGCATATAAACAAAGATCAGTAATCTCAGGTCTCCGATTAAACTCGTTGCAAATATCACGGTCAGGATGGAAATCAGCTTGGCTCTAGGGTCCAAACTCTGCAGGAAACCATCGCGTTTAGAGAAGCTATCTGAGACAAAAGCTTCTTCCAAAAAGCCAAGGATTCCGTCAATCGTCTTTCCTATGAAACCCTTCTTACCGTGATGCACCGCTGAGCACCGGCATGGACCGGTATCTGTTTTTGTCATCCAATCTGGGATCATTGCTCACCCGCTCTAAAACCTGAATTCCAGCTAGTATTAAAATATGATATGAGTTAATTAAAAATAAACAAAAATTAAAATTATAAAAAGGTGTCGATTTTATACAAAATTTTATATTTCATAAGTTATCGGAAAACGAATATTACATAGAGATAAACAAATTATAGAGAATTTCAATAAATCTCATATTTACCAATTTTTTATAAGTATTATAAACAATCCATCGAACTCACAGGTTTATTGAAATTCTCACAATACCAAATATTTGGTTTTCAATTTATGGCAAACTCACGACAATATTTAAAAATTTTAATTTTTGGCAGCTTTTTTTCCTATAAAATACAGGAGGCCACCACAGACTATTACTCCTATCACTGCTGACAGAATATATGCTACAGAAGACATGGTCATTGACTCATCGCCGCCCGCAAAAGCATAATCAGGCATTGGAGCGCTCCAGAGGCCCGAGAGCTCCTCAAGTCCTGGGGGCACAAAACCAAGCTTCTCCTTGACCTCTTCAGGCCCCCATTCGCCGAAGGTTTCGCCGACGGCCAAAAGACCCAGTGGTGCAAAAATCATAAGTATTATCAAGCCAATGCTTAGGTTTCTTATTATTTTCTCCATGTTCTCACCTCAGGCTGTGACTGCCTTCTTCATTTTGCCCTTCTGCACTTCTGATTTTTCGCTATAAAATAGAGACACATCCGTTCTCTGGATATAGGCAAAAATAACTGCGGTTATCAGTGCTTCCAGAATGCTAAATCCAAAAGCATGTTCCACTACCATGGCAGGAACAGTTACACTCAATGGGTAGGGCATATAAAGTGGGGTTCCGGCAGCCGTGTGTTGCAAGATGGGCTGTATTCCGAATTCAACACCTGTACAGAAAGCTGCTATGGTCAGAGAACACCAGCCAGCTATAGCCGAAGCAATAATTCTCTTAGAGGACGTGATATCAGAATTTCCGCTAATAAGCTTGTAAATATAATAACCGGCAAAGGGCATCACCACTCCCATGTTGAAGCAATTCGCGGCTATGGCCGTTATTCCTCCATCACCGAACATCAATGCCTGTAACACCAGAGCTACGGAAATAGATATAACTCCTGCCCAGGGACCGAGAACTATACCGATAATTGCACCTCCCACGGCGTGACCCGTGCTGCCTCCTGGAATAGGGACATTGAACATCATTATTACAAATGAAAAAGCAGCTGACAGTGCCAGCAGAGGGACCTGTCTGGACTTAAGTTCTGTGTTCAGTTTTTTTCCGGCGTAATACCATATCGGGATCATAATGATCCAAAACGCGACATAGGTATACGGCCCTAGATATCCATCTGGAATATGCATTTTTCTTTCTTCCCTTATTTATTTTTAATAATTATAACTGAGAATCTTTATTTTGACGGGTAATTCTGTATGATCTGGAATATTTTTCTGAAAGAAAGGAAACTCAGCTTCTTTATCTATTTTACAACATTTTGCTAGTTATTTTTCTGAACAGTGCCCTGACATGGCAGGATTGTTCTATATTACTTATATATATTTTGGTATTACTTTTTTTGATAAATTAATATCCTACATATAATTCAATATCCATATTTAATTTGTAAATAAAATTAAGTGCTCTTAATTCTATTTTTTTATCTCCAAATAGTTATCATTAAATGTTTTTATATTGGCTTTGTAAAAATTCTATATATAAATCAACATCAAAAACTGAAAAGACGTGAGTAAAAATAGATCAAACCATTCAGTTCAAATTAATGGAGATTTTTTAGAGAATTTTTACGGATCCTTATATCCTTCTTTAATTATCTGAACCTTATCCCTATCTGCTTTCACAGACAGGGTGAAAAGAAGTTCAGGTACTTAAACTATTCAGGAGGTAGTTTAAGTTTTGTGTCTGTTCGCAAGAGACATATTTACCTATACTACTAATGATATTTAACACTTACTTTTTGTTTTTTGTTACTAGATCTTATTTTTTTCCAATACGTTGTTACATATTTGAAGAAATCAGTTTGAAGAAATCAATTTGAAGAAATCAGTTTGAAGAAATCAGTTTGAAGAAATCAATTTGAAGAAATCAGTTTGAAGAAATCAATTTGAAGAAATCAATTTGAAGAAATCAGTTTCTTGGGAAGTTTACTGTTTAATAATAGTTGGCAAACATTGAACATGAGTGGAGAGCCTTAAGTTAAGGAAATTTTTCAATATATCTCGTTCTCAGAACCTTAGTTACAACCAGGACAGAAAAAGGTAGAATAAGTTCTTCTGTTACTCTGAATAAACAAGATACAAAAATGCCCTAACATTTTCATTTTTCACACCGTTAATAAGTATTTTTTTATGATTCATATATTGTATTGATAAATTTAACATTCATTTCTTACAGCTGTTATGTTCTGTAATACATAACGAGATTAAGATTTCAAATATTATTACTCATAACGGAATATAGAAAAAGATTATATATATATTTAAATTGCTGACTACCAATTGAAATGTAGAACTATTTTTATAAAAATCATCATGATAATGAAGTATTAGATCTCATGAACAGCTTAATGAGTGAAGAAAGCAGCAATCTTTCACCTATATTTCACCTATATATCCAGAACATGGGCAGAATTTATACAACATACAAAATATAAAATCACATCTACTTCATTTTTACAATAATATTCAATTTTTTGATATGAATAAAATTGTCGAGCTTAATCTCCCATATCTTTATGAAATTTTCTCTGAGCTTGATAAAGTTGGGCATATGGATATGACTGAAGATTTCTGTCAGGACTTACTAATAAAGACCCGGTGATCAGCTCTATTCTTCCTGTGATTTACATCAGTTATACCCATTTGGCATGAAAGTACCTCTGATTTCGCACTCCGAACCCTCGTTTAAAATTCCTGATTATATTAGACTCCAACATCACATTTGAGCCAGGGTCCGGAATGTGAACTTGAGGATTCTATATCTTCACGTAATGTCAGGTTCCTCTTTCTTTACAATAGCGTAAATTTTGCTAATTATTGAGATCCTTTCATCAACCGATAACTCCTCACTCTCAATAATTTTCCTCTTTTGAACTTCTCCCTTTTTGTACCCCAGTTCATCCTCATACATTTCATCGTTTGTTATGAAATGCCACAATATTGTCACAATTTTCCTTGCCAGGGCAACTATTGCTTTTGAGTGACCAATTGTTTTCTTCTTCCGTTCAAAAAAGTCGTTTAACATGCTTCCATTTTTTCTTGCTGCAGCCTGTGCAACTTGAATTAAAATCCATCTTGCAACCTTTGACTCTCTCCTGGTAATCCTCCCATTGTGGTATTTATCGGCAGATTGGTACACATTAGGTACCAGTCCAAGCCACGAAGTAAGTTTGTCACCTGATGAAAAGTCATTGAAATCACCTATTTCGGCAATTATAGTTGAGGCACTAATCTCACCTACAACGGGAGATGACATTAAAAGTTTCATTTCACGATTATGGTTTGTATAGGCGTACCGAAAAATTTCTGCTTCTAAGATGTTGATCTGCTCATCAATATTTTTTATAAGGCTTAAACAGGTTTGAGTCCTGATTGCAGCGCTTAAAGGTATTTCACGATCAAGAACCTCTCTGATCTTATCACTTTTTTTGCGAACATTTGGAGAGAGGCTTTCTATGATCTGATCGACATTCTTACCGGAAGAAATTCCTGATAGAATTATTAGTCCATTTTTACCAAAAAAAAGATATTATGGAAAAATTGAATTTATGCGCCTAAAAAAGCGGACGTAAGGTTATCATTAGATGTACTCTGTTACAGTTGACGGCTATATCCAACGATTGAAATCGTAGGGATTAGCCTTATTGCTCCTAAAAACCCAACCCAGAGCACTGAGGTCGGGATGTTACTAAATAAAATTGCCTAATCTGCATATTAGTTGGAAACTTAATTGAAATAAAAATATAGAGGTTTGATAAACCTCCACCTTTAATAGGTAATTTATATTCACAGTGTAATAATAATCTTTTTTTTAATTATTTACACAAAGGATAATCTTTATTGTTTAAGCACCAACTTTACATAATCTGTTTCGATATGAGACTGTTTCGTAATCAAATCTTCTCCTTCTTCTATCTCGAATTGCGCTGTTTTCTGTTCCGCCAGCACAATCACCTGATTATTATTAATGTAATTTCCAAGGTTAGCTGTTTTTTCTCCGGTCAGGTACTGCTCGGTTTCGATACCGTCACAGTCGTCCAATGATTCATAACCAGTTCCATTCCAGATGTAGAGATAAGCACCATTGGAAGTACCTCCGTCATCATGATAACCTTTACCATTCCAGGTTACGTTAATTGCATCTAAATTAGCTATATTGGAACAACAACTAACATTGAACACAAACCGGTGTGCTGCACGTTTATTATTGGTAGCCGTTACGTCAGACTGGAAATCCTGGTCGTCATATTTGAGTTTTCCGTACTCTGTCGCTGAAAATTCATTATTCGGATCATTGTTGACAGTTGACGGCAGGCTTGAAGTCTGGGACTTGTAAGCAAGCAGACCTGTTCCCGCTCTCCCCAATGTGTTTTTGCTAAAGTCGTAGATATAAGATTCATCTTCCACAGTCAGTAGAGTGAGAGGGATCTTGAAGTAGCCGCTGTATAGTGGCCTGCTATCATCTTCGTTTCGGCCGTACGTCATATAACTGTTAATTCCACTGGAAATTAAGTTTGTGACGTCCCAGCTCTGCCACGCAAAGTATGCCCCCTGGTGCGGATTGGCCCATGTCAACTGCTGATTATTGTTGAAGGTGTAGTTCCCGTTAAAACTCGCAAGTGGAAGAACAGTAAGGTTAGCTTCCCCTGGAGAATAAACTGCCGACGTGTTGAAGGTAGTATTGCCGGTGTAAGGATACCCCTCGTCGTCTGTCCTATATGAGTCTGTGTCATGGCCCGGGTTCACCCAGTAATGAGTTACTTTACAGGATTGATTGTTATATGCTACCACCAGGGTGATCATTTTCACCCGGCCGTCGAGTGGCTCAGTGCCATCTGGCTTGGACACGTTCACACGTGACGAGACACTTGATGAAGTGATACTGTTATCCACATCATACCAGATCAGGAAATCGCTCGTCACACGATTGCAGTGATCATTTATCCAGATTGGACCCTCACCGTCCCAGCTTCCTTCGTTGTAGGGGAATGTGTAGGTAGTATCCATGACCTCAGAGCCCAGAGTAACATAGTCTGAGCCACCTGCTCCGTCACCGTCAAACTTCGTGGTGACCTTCAGGGGATAATTGTTTTCCATATGTCCGATGTAGACATCTACATAGAGCCTTGCCCATGCGACATCATCAGGATTACACGGTAATGTGGAGTTCAGAAAAACCGGTGTTGTGTATGCAGAATCGAACCCGGGATAAGCATCAAACCAGAGGTCTCCGGTTACTGTCCCATACGTTCCGTTTGCAGTGGTAAGGTCAATTCCCCCAAGGTAAGGGTCTGCCGCCGCAGGAGGTGCAATCGCAAATAACAACATCAGTAACCCTATTTGTATCAGGTGAGCAAGCGGTTTTGTGCCGCCTCTATTTACCAACATTTCCATTTTAAACATAAGCATTTACTCCAATCATTGTCAATTTGTGGGCTTAGCTTGATTTAAGTGCCAATATTTAAATATATATAGTCAAATATAATTTTCAAATGCCATAATTTGCCAATATTAATTTGATTAGTGTTTTTTTGATATTAGACAGCAGGACTTTTACGACTATCATCGACGTTCCATTATTGTGGAGTCTCTATTTCTTCCGGCCAACCATTGAACGGTTCTTTTGGAAATCCGCCTGAATATACTGTACAGTAAGCATGCACAAATCATTCAAAATAATACGGTGAAGAACCTGAAAATAGACTCCTTTCATCTTTTTTCCAGGATTTTTATGTCCGTATGCTTTCAATCACCCTTTCCAAGTGATTGATTGCCGGATGCATCTCTCATGTAGCCCTATTTCTCTAATATGGATAGTATGTGCCTTTTTGATAGTCGGCCGCAGGCCTTTTTGCGACATCTCAACACAGTATTGTTTTTACCTTCCATTTTTCCCCGGATGTATAGAGTTGTTCATACTAAATATTTAAATTTTGCTAACTTATAATTATTTTTTTTATTTTTATGTTATTTTTTGTTAATAATATTAATAAAATTAATATTAAGTAGGATTTATTGAATAAAATGCTTCGAGTTATCCACAAATAAACAGTTTTTAAATATCATATCCAAAAATCACAGGTCACTAAACAAGAATCAGGCTCTTGCTCTGGAAACTTATCCTTCAAGCTATCTGCCAATCTTGATTAAAAAATCAGCATCATATAAAGTGGTTAGATAAAATAAGTCCATTTAGGTAGAACAGGAAAATAAAGGAAAGCTAAAGGGACTAATGTCAACTGAACTGCAGATTCCAAGAAATTGTTACTATTGTTTTCATATATTTTATTATTTAGGGAGATATTTTTTTCGTTGGAAATAACATGAACATTATAAAAATACTGAAAAATATTATATTTGATGCCATTGTATATATGCGCTTTATTGCTGGAGAAATTTGAGTACATGGCGATTAATTTACGACAGTGGATGGGAGTGAGAGTGTAGGTAGAAGTTATTGAAAAACATAAGTAAAATAATTTTCTATATTTTCTTCAACTGTTGAAATACACCTGCTTTTTCGGAATTGATCAATAACTCACGGACACAGTCAAACGTTGATTGATATCGATTTTGATGAAAACAAGGAGGTTGATAACTGACTGATGGACAAAGAAAAAGCGCAATCAATCGCCAACAATCAAAGAAAATCTCTCAAAGAGATTTGTACGTTGAATCTTAATAACGATGGCTAATGATATTGCTTTATCCAGGCTGAATAATTACAATCTGGGTATATTATTCAAACTTATTCAAGCTACATGACAGTTTTCAATAAATTATAAAAATATGTGAATCCGTAAACTAAGTACCCACAACGAAATAACCTATGCAACTTATAATTTATTGTAACTTTGATTGGCTACCTTGATAGTGAAAATCAAAACGTTCAATTGGAAATCTGCATAGTTTGTTCTGAGACGGGGCCTAAATAAATAGCACCTTAATAGCAACCTAATAATAACCCTGATAACAATCAATAACTCCTAAAGGTAACCCTAGAAATAACCCTATAATCAATTTCTATAAAAAATTAAAAATTGATCCCTATGCATCCTAAAACTCAACAGATCCTCAAAGTCTTCGAAGAAATCAATAAAATCCCGAGACGTTCAAAGCATGAAGAACAGATTTCAACCTGGCTACAGGAGTGGGGCCGGTCCAGAGGTTTTGAGGTAAAAGCCGATTCCTTAAACAATGTGCTTATCAAAGCCCCTGCAACGGCTGGGTATGAAAACTCTCCCACACTTATTCTGCAGGGGCATATGGACATGGTCTGCGAGAAATGTAAGGATTCCGGACACGACTTTTCCAGAGACCCTATAAGATGCATTTGCGACGGGGACTGGATGCGAGGAGATGGAACTTCCATAGGTGCGGACGATGGGATTGCCCTTGCCCTTGGACTGGTGCTGGCAGAAGCAGGGAAGAAAGGAGAAATCGGGCATCCACACCTTGAGCTGCTTTTTACGGTGGACGAGGAAACAGGCCTAACAGGAGCGAGAGGACTTGAAACTGGTTCTTTTGAAGGAAAAATGCTTCTGAACCTTGACTCCGAGGATGAAGGCATTTTTGTAATAGGATGTGCAGGTGGGCAGAATTCGCTGATCACACTTCCTGTTGAGTGGGAAGAACTTGATTTTAAAAAAGAAAATTTCTTCAAATTTTTCAGACTTTCTATTGAGGGGCTGGAAGGCGGGCATTCCGGGGTTGAAATCAACAAGCAGCGCGCAAACGGAATACAGTTGCTCTCCCTGGCACTGGCTGGACTCGGGGAAAAGCTTGGGACAGAAAATGTAAGACTTGTCCTGCTGAACGGAGGCAGTGTCCATAATGCAATTCCCAGTACTGCAGAAGCCTTTATTGCACTCCACAGGGAAAAACTCGAAAAAGCCGAAAAAGCCGTGTCAAGTATCAGAAAGGCGTTTAAGGCTGAATATATAAAGACCGATCCTGGACTTATTTTGAATCTTGAAGAAATTAGCAGAGAAATAATCTTTGAAGTTACAGAAGATCAGATCCCCAGAGAGGAAGTGTCTCATGTTCGGGTCTTTTCTCCAGAGACCGAAGAAAAACTTATAACACTGATCCTGGAGCTGCCTCATGGGGTTTACAGGATGTCGGAGACTATTCATGGGCTTGTTGAAACCTCAAATAATCTTGCAACAGTACGGACGGCTGGAGATAAAGTAATGATCGTATCAAGCCAGCGCAGTTCAAATAATCCCAGGCTGGCTGAAATTAGTGGAAAAGTGGAAGCAATCGCAAAGCTCGCAGGCGCATGGGTTGAAAATGAGCCCGGATATCCTGTCTGGGAGCCCGACCTGAAATCAGAACTGCTCTTAAAATGCAAGCAAGTTTATACTGAGACATTTGGGAAAGAGCCCGAGATCGAAGTGATTCACGCGGGGCTTGAGTGCGGAATAATCGGTTCGGCACATGAAGGTATGGAAATGATTTCTTTCGGGCCAACGATCAAAGATGCGCATTCTCCTTCGGAAAGGATCTTCATTCCTTCTATTGAGAAAGTCTGGATATTCCTGGAAAACCTGTTTAAAACTTATTGCTGATATGGGCTTCTTCAGCAGGGACAGGTGACCACCTGTGTTTGAAAATCAAGCCTTTTCAAAAAAAGCTTGAGCGAAAACCCCAACAACATGGTCGGCGTGGTCAAGCGGCTCAAAGGTTCTGGTATAGCCCTTTTCAAAAAAGGCTTGAGCGAAAACGTCTCAATGTTTGAGTTTGAAGACCTTATCTCTTAACCCTATCGGCGTGATCAACCGGCGCAACGGTTGATCGAAAGCCTCGTAATAGCCAGATACCATATAAGAATAGAATAAACGAAAAGAGTAACAACACCAGCCCTTCAGAGGAACCTGTCAGAAATGCCAGGCAATCCCACAGCCAGTGAATGATGATCAATGGAATGACTGTATCGAGGCGGATCCGCAAGGCTACTGCCCAGACCCCAAACATACCTGCAAATAAAGCCTGGAATACGCTTGCATTAAAATCTCCGGTTATTAAGCTGTTTAAAGTATGAACCGAACCGAAAACAATTGCTGTGATCCACACTGCACGCCAGATTCCAAATGACGATGAAGCCCCATGAAATAATACACCTCGAAACATCAACTCTTCACTGATGCCTACCATCAGGGTGTTTATAATTACAATTAAGAGCAAACGGGTTGGTGGCAGGCCTGTAAATAAAACTATCAGTAGCATGATGAAGAGGAACAAGGCCGGTAACAATAAAAGGCGCAAATTCCGTGAATCATTCGGACCTTTCCACCCGACTTGATCCCACCAGTTAAAATGGGTAATTGCCCCAGACAAAAAGACTATTGCAGCAAGCACTCCAAAAATAAGCTGGCTTTTAACCAGTTCATCAAGTTGAGTGGGCTGGCCTCTAACCTGTAGCAGTCCTCCCCCCACAACAACAACCAGCCAGATTGTAAAAATTCCCAGTGAAATAGGCCAGGGTTTTCTTGATATATTCATCTTTGTTTTCTCCAATCTGATTCGGCAATATTCGTTTCTTTTCGGAAGGTTGGAACGGCCACCAGGGTTATTACTACCACTATTACCGGAGTGCAATATTCACTGGCATCGAGTTCCTATAGACTGGTGACGTCTCATATAAAGTCCGGCCAGTGGATACCTGAATCTCAAAAATTACACAACATCTAATTTAATTATCAGCTTTAATCTGCAATTCGCTACCGGAAGTAAGTCGACAATGTAAAGCATAAATGAAATTACCAATAAAATAGAAGACTTTTTATTATTTTCTGGTTTTTTTGTTGATTGCAGTCAATTGCCAGTGTAATTAATGGTATATTTTGGCGGTCCCAGAAGATATTAAAAAATCTCTGCTTTGGATTGGTTTATAGAGCAAGCTTAAATTGTTTTTGAGCATCCCCGAAACGACCCATTTTTTCTAGGAGGAGTCCGTAATTATAATGTACTTCTCTATCATTTGGATCAGCTTTCAGAGCAAGCTTGTACTGTATTTCAGCTTCTTTCATACGACCCAGGTTTTCTAGAAGAAGTCCATAGTTTGAATGTGTAGATACATGTTTGGGATCGATTTTCAGAGCAAGCGTATACTGTTCTTCGGCTTTCTCCATGCGACCCATTTCTTCCAAAAGAATTCCGTAATTACAGTGTATAGCCACATGTTTGGGATCGTCCTTCAGAGCAAGCTTATACTGTTCTTCGGCTTCTTCCATGAGGCCCATTTTGTACAGGATAATTCCGTAATTATAATGTGTGAAAATATCAGAAGGATTGATTTCCAGAGCAAGCTTAAACTGTTTTTCAGCTTCTTCTACACGACCAATTTCTCCTAGTAAAAGTCCATAATTTGAATGTGAAGCAAGATCTTTTGGATCAATTTCAAGCGCAAGTTTATACTGTTCTTCAGCTTTTTCTGTACATCCCATCCCTTCCAGGAGAAGACCGTAATTTGAGTGTGTTGCTACGTGATTTGGGTTGACTTGCAGAGCAAGCTTATATTGCTCTTCAGCTTCTTTCATTCGACCGCATCTATAAAGAAGAAGACCGTAATTTGAGTGTGCCGCTGAATTTTTAGGATCAATTTGCAGAACACGCTTATATTGATTTTCAGCTTCCCTCATACGACCCTGTTCTGAAAGGAGATTTCCATAATTAAAGCGAGTAACAACATCATTTGGATCTGCTTTCAGGGCATGTTTATACTGCTTTTCATTTTCTCGTTTGTGCTTTTTTTCTTTCATAGGCAGAATCAATTCATTAAATCCCTAATTAGGGTTGTGGTGCAAAAATAATATTTCCGCAGTTTGATACTATAATTCTTACCTTTCTGTACCATTTTTCCGGTTATGAAATTGATTAACTTTCTTAATTGTGAAGATTTACACTGATTTTGTAACAAAGCCAGATTTTTTGTACCACAACCCTGTTTTTAGCGTAAATATAACAATGTTATTTAAATAGGAGCTTCTTTCTTACAGAGGTTTTATGCTAAAATCTATGCATTCTTCCCTTTTTATTCCTGATGTATTGTATGAAGATAATCTTTAAACAATGCTAAATCTTGAATGTGATACGAGCTAAAGGAATATCTAGATTTTTATCCAGATTACTATAAAAAATCTCATTCGACTTGTTTAAATCATCTATTAATTTAGAAGGGATATCAAATCCAAATATTTCTTTTCTAAATTTAAAAAATTCATTTAAAAGATTCATGCCTAGTTTACAAGGGTAAATACTAACTGCGGCTTCAACAGAAGGAAAGAAAAATGGAAACATTCTGCAGATAGTTGGCCTTCTATTATTAGCACTACATTTGTTTATATCGGATAAAAATTGACATGGAGATTTGATTGAATAATAGAGAGTACCATCTTGTTTAATCAGCTCAACTTTTTCAATTATAATCTTTCCTGCGTTAGTTAATATTCGAAAGTCATGTTTATCCATGTCAATATTTATTAGCTTGCAACAAAGAGATGGGCAAGGATAATAGGACAAAACGTCCACAAGCAAATTAAAAAGAGGAGTATCACTTAATCTTGTTTCTCTATTCATTAATACTATACTAGTGCATCGATTCCTAATTAATTCCTCTTTTTTTAGATCATAATTCTGCCAGGCATTTCGTCCCTTTCTTCAATTTTATATTTCCATTTAAAAATAACTGGTTTTTCGTTAATCTGGTCTATATATTGACTAATCCTTTCCCCTAATTCTTTTATTGAATCAACTCTTATTCCCCTCAATAAGCTTCTTGTCATTTTACTGAAAAAACTTTCAATAATATTTAGCCACGAAGCATGCTTGGGTGTGAATATAAATTCAAATTTATCAGGAACAGTTTTCAGGTATTCTTGAGTTTCCTTTGAGGTATGTATTTTGTGATTATCCATGATAATTTTGATTTTTTCTTCTGGATAAATTAACTCAAGTTCTTTAAGGAATTGAATGAATTCCCAGCTTTTATGTTGTTCAAATACTTTGTAAGTGATTCTTCCTGATATCAAATCAATTCCAGCTAACAGTGAAAGAGTTCCATGTCTTTTGTATTCATAATCTCTTGCTATTGTAGAATAATGTCTTTCTACCGGCATTAGATCTGGGTAAACATTTCCAATTGCTTGAATACCTGGCTTTTCATCGTAGGAAATGATTACTGATTCAATTTTTTCTTTTTTTTAAATTTCTCACTTAATTCATTAGCCTCTCTATATGTAGCGAAGACATTGGCTGCTTTTTGATCAAACTCTGGGTCAACCTTAGCAACATAATATTCTATCTTATGCGGTTTTATGTTGCTTGCATTGAGAATCTTTGAAATAGTTCCCTGAGTTATCGAAGATAAATCAGGGTATCCTTCTTTGACACAATTCTCCCTGATATGTTTCGCAAGAAGTCTCTGAGTCCAGATTTCATGAGGATAACCAAGATCTTTCGGCTTCATACATGCAAGTGAAATTACAAAAGCTCGTGATTCGGCACTAATGTCTTGAGGTCTCCCACTTCTGGGCTTATCTATTAAACCTTCTTTAACCCCTAAATCTAAAACTCTTTTTATCCATTTTCTGACAGTTGTATAATCTACTTCCAACTCTCTGGATATTTCAGTATCATTTTTCCCCTGATAGCTTAAAAGTATGATTTTAGATCTCTCAATGATACTTGCTGCTTGATTTCTAGATCGGCTAAGCTTGATAAGATAGTCTAAATCTTTTTGAGTAAATGATAATTTGGGGCGACGGCTTATACGAGACATAAGGTTAGTTATAGAACAATTAACTAATTATTTTTATGGGTAGATATCAGAATCTAACCACTAGTATATCGATTCTCAAATACATAATAAGAAAATAATTACAGCTTATGAAGCAATATTAAAATCCTATGGAATTCTGTACCACGGAAAACGCAGCAATTAGCAGAGTGACTCGATCTGGATATTACATACCACGAAAAACATGGAAAATATGGAAGATGCACATTACTACTTATTTCCATGTCTTCCATGCTTTCAGTGGTTTTCAAAAAATTCATTTATAATATACTTTGGAATCAATGCACTAGTTTCATATTTCCTTAGAGGTATTATTTGTAACTCAACCATTTAGGCTCTTTACTGGCTGGAGTTCACTGTGACTGTGCCGGAGCTCAGTGTGCGATTCATTGCTATAGCTCGTTTGCGCTGCTCATTACTCATGTGAGTACCGGCTTGAGCTAGGGTAGTATTTTCAGTCACATTTTCAGCCGCATTTTCAGTCACATTTTCAGTCACATTTTCAGTTACATTTTCAGCCGCATTTTCAGTCACATTTTCAGTCGCATTTTCAGTTATATTTTCGTTTGTTACTGATGATGTTACTGCAGATGAAGGTGCTTCTGCAGGTGTAGATGGCACTTGTTCTGAAGGGGTCTGAGTTTGATTTTCTGCTGTGTTTGTCTTTTCAGCACAGCCGGCTGCAGAAACAACAGCAGCAACAACAAGAAGCATTGCTATAATTTTCAAAGTTTTTTCCATTTCAATTACCTTTTATATTTTCTTTCTTTTATATTATAGGACTTACGCAGTTGAACTGAAAAATCAACAGCATTAGATCATTAACCGTATGAAATGTGACTTTAATTAACAGTGATTGCCGTACTTGATTTTGTTCCTCAGGCGCGTAAGTCCTATATTGATTCCTATAAATTTGTAAAATTTTTGCATAGATATTTATGATATTTATTTATGATTAGCTTTTTTAGCTCTTCAATTTCAGTTCTGTTTTTTTCTTCTGAACATGATAAAACAGGTAGCTAGAACCATTGTAATGCCTGTCCCAAGTTCGAATCCCGGAAGAGCCTGCTTTGCCTCCAGAACTTGGGTATTGACATTGATAGTATCTGAGGTCTGGTCATGTCCATCAGTGTCTTCATAGAAAATCTCGCTGCTTATAGAGTATGGCTTTGCAGTTGCAGTATCATCTACATCCATATCAAAAACAGCAACTGCACTGTCTCCGGGTTTCAGATTTCCAAGGTAAGCCTGGTCATCAGTGGTACTGAATGGATCAGATGCACTAATTCTAACGGTTGCATCTTTTGCAGTTTCTTCTCCTGTGTTTTTATATGTAACATAAAGCATCCCACCTTTATCAGGGTAAAGGTCACCTGTTACGTTTGTAACTTCAAAGTAAGGTTCCTGCTTGACTTCGATGTTTATGGTCTGCGCCTGAGTCTTATTTTCATACCAGAGACCTACTTCCTTATTTGTCACAAGGCCTGTAACGCTGTCAAAATCGTCTCCGCCTACCTGGACATTATTCTGGTATTGATACGAAAGGTCGAGAGTCAGAGGATATATACCTGCAGGAGTATCTTTATTAATCTCAATTGTAAACTGTGTGGGACTTACACTCTGTTTTCCCTGCTTGAGAGTGCCAGCTTCTTGGGATCCAGACTTAACTTTAATGTTAGGATTATCAGATTTAAGGGTTGCAAGAATGCCTATTGCTGTCGTAGCCTGCGCTTCATACTGCATCTCTGACTGCTGTAGCATCTCATTTGCATAATCTCCAATATCTGCATCTTTTTCAGATTTAAAGCCGGAAATTTCACCCTTATTCATCATATTTAGATTGAGAGTTACAGTATCTCCTCTAGAGTACTGATTGTCTCCAACAAGTGTTGCATTAAGGTCAGGCCCTCCGTATACTGAGTAGTAGTTTTCACTAATATCAAAATTATCTGGTACAGCTGCCTGCGCTGGGAAGACTGCCCAGCAAAGGATCAGAAGCGTTGTGACAGTAATAAATAATCCATTTTTATTATTCATTTTCATCACCTGATACATTCTCGTCATTCTGGTTTCTTTTCCGGTGTACGCTTACTATCTGGTAAAGGGCGATAACTATAATCAATAAAATTGCTATTCCTGTTATGCTGAATTTTTGTTCTGTTGCTTTAAGAGGTAAGTCTACTTTCATACTTTCTGAAAATTTAGTATCTCCATCGTCATCAAGATATTTTATTTCACTATTAACTCCATACTTTTTTACAGTAGCATCCGAATCGGCCTTAATTTCAAAACTGGCAGTCTTTTCTTCTCCCGGTCCAATATCCCCTAATCTTACCGTAGCTTTTTCAGTGCTTAGAGGACTCATCACAATTATCCGGGCAAAAGCGTCTTTTGCTACGGTTTCTCTTTTGTTTTTATAAGTAACATTAACAACCGTACTTTCACCCTGCACCAGGTTGCCAGAAACATTGGTTACTTCGAATTTAGGTTCACTTTTTATGGAAATAGGTATTTTGAGAGTTTCTGTTTTCGTTTTGTACTCTCTTGCATAGTCTACATCCGTAATCCCAAGATTTACTGCATCCGCAGTTACAGTTCGGACATTTGACTGGTATTGATAGGTCACTGGCAGAAGAAGTTCGTAATTTCCAGCAGGTGCATTACCATCAACTTTTATTGTGTAACTAAGAAGCGCTATATGTCCGGTTTCAAGTTCTTCAAGGTTCTGGAAATTGCCTGTCGACTCTACTTCAATGTACTTCGTTTCTGATTGAAGAGTAGCTTCTATATCCTTTGCTGTCGTACATTCTTCTTCTTCTCCCATCTCTTTCAGTGCAATTGTTTCTTCAATGGAATCGTTTATTCTTTTCTGATTTGCGTTTAACCTCTTAAAACCAGATATAGCTCCGGCATTTGCGATTTTTATCTTCAGATCTGCAGTTTCTCCCCTTTCAAACTCGGGATCTCCTGTAATTGACGCCTGTATTACTGGCGCCCCGTAACACTTGTAGTAATCTACAGTATACCCATGATCTAGAGCAATGAAGTTGTTTTCATCATCGTCTTCTCCGAGAGCTGGGAGTGCAGTCACTGATACTATTATTAGAATTAACGCAAACGTAGCAATTTTTTTAATATTTCTTTGCCTTATTTTTGTTATGGGCACTCGTATCATATCTCGGCCCCCTGAATTTGTTTTGTTGTCTCTGTCTGTTTTTTTGCTACCCTAGCTCCTTTTCTTTTATCGCGCCAGGTATCAAAAGTAATCATAAGCGGGGGGAAGACTACAAAGGTTGCCAGGAGAGCCAGCAAGACATCGATAACCGTAACTGTACCGAAATCAGTTATTATGGGGAAAGGAGAAGCCAGCAGAGCCATAAACCCGAATACCGTCGTGGCTCCTGAAGCAACAATTGCACTTCCTATTTTGGAACTGGTCATCTGGATAGCTTCTAAAGGACTTGCCCCTTTATCCTTTTCTTCAAAGTAACGTTCCATCATGAGGATAGCATATTCTGATCCGACTCCCAGTATCAGAGCTCCCAGGGTTGCTGTGAGGGGAGTATAGCTGATATTAAGAAGGCTCATAACTCCGCCTGACCAGCCAATAACTATTAACATTGGGATTACAGGAACCAGGGCTTTCACCCAATCTTTGTATACAATAAGAAGCCCTGCGAGCACGAGAATCAGACCAAGGAAAGTCATTGCTATTCTTCCGCTGGTAAGAGCAGAGATAACCTCTATATACACAACCGAGTTTCCGGTAATTGTGACAGCGGTACCTGGTGGAGCCGGCATCCACTGCATATCCTGCTGGACAATATTCCTGAGTTCCTCAATACCTGTTACCTTTATGTCCGCAACCGCATTTCCTATGTTGAAGTTCAGGAGAAGCATATTATTCCCGTATACATAGCGGTCTTTCTGTGTTTCAGGAATTTCGGAGTAAATATTCTCTATTTCCTGGCTGGTATCGGGAATTACTCCGCCATTATACTCCTTTACGAGATCTACAATGCTCGAAGCACTGTAAATGTGGCTATTGGAATCTATTTCATGTTCGGAAAACTGGTCAATCCACTTAAGGACATCTGGATCAGCTGTATCCTTAACCTTGATGATAAGGTTTAATTCATCGTCACTGCCCATGATATTTCCCATATGGTGAAGATCCACGAGTGCAGGCATGTCCTGAGGCACAAAGGTTTCAACATCAGTCTGAATAGGCACGGATCTGTCGAGGTAAAGGCCGCCAAAGCAGAGCAAGAGTGCAACTCCAATTACTACAACGTCATATTTGATAGTTAGGTTTGTAGTTTTCTGGAGGATCCTCCCTATCAGGCGACCACTTTCGTCTCCGTCCTCAGACTTTTTCTTTTTTTCCGGATTTGCAGGTTTTATCTTACTTAACACCTTCCTCAGGGGGTTTTTATCCGAGTATTTGTCAAATAAAGAAATCGTTATAACCCCTACGAAGATAGCGGAGAAGTAACACATTAAAATGCCTATCATGAGCAATTTACCAAAATCCTGGATCATTGGTACTGTAGATGTAAAAAGGGAGAAAAATCCAAGGGCTGTCATCACCAGAGCTGTGAGAACTGCAGGCCCGGTATGCTTTACGGTTTCTATAACTGCTGTTTTTTTGTTCCCTTTTTCCTGCAGTTCCTCCTCAAGTCGGTTATGGAACTGAATAGCATAGTCAATTCCTAAGCCTATAAGGATAGGGAATGCCGCCATGGAAACCATGGACATGGAAATTCCTACATAACCCATAGCTCCGAAGGTATAAACAATACCAAGAAGAACTATTGGCAGGGGAAGAAGACACCAGCGAACGTGTCTGAACACTATAAGCAGTACAATAACCATGAAAACCGCTGAAAGTCCTAGAAGCACTCCCATACTGGAATTCATTTCATCGTTCATGGAAACTCTGAATGATGGATCGCCAGTAACAATAATGTTGTAGGAAGGTGGAAAATCCGCCAGTGAAACAGCTTCTTTAGTGGAAGCAAGGATATCTTCCTGAGTTTCTTCGCTAGCTGAACCGGCCATGACTACCGAAATTACCATATGAGTATTGTCAGGAATAAGCTGGCCGAAAATATCAGGGTTTCCGTCTACAATGGCTTTTATTTCTTCATCGGTATCCGGGATTTTAGATTTCCCTGTCATCTTATAATTGATCTGTTTGATCAGTGAAGCGGGGCTTGTAGTTTCAATTACCCCATTAGTTGCCTGGACCTGATGTTCTAACCTGTCTACAGCTTTCATCACGTCAGCAGTTTCTACATCGTTGCCCTCTACCATTACCACAACAGATTGCGTCTGGAAAATTTTTTGATAAAGGTGATCATAATCCTGGTAGAGAAGAGAGTCTTTTCCGACAAAGGTTTCTGTTCCTGATTCCATCTCAATGAGCTGCGCTCCCTGCGTTGCTATAAATATACACAATAAAGCTATCAGGAGTACGGAAAAACGGTTATTCTGAATGAAAAATCCCAGTTTTTCAAAAATATTTTTAATAGTAGATTCCCCTCATATATTTTTAGAATGAAATACAATTTAAGGAACTTGGTGCACGTCTTGAATTTGCCTTTTTTCTCTGGGCTGAAGGCTCATTATCTAGTATTTGTGTACATTTCAATAATACTTGCCTTTTTTCTCTCTGGGCTGAAGGCTCAATTATCTAATATTTGCATACATTTCAATAATACTTGCCTTTTTTCTCTCTACGCTGAAGGCTTATTATCTAAGGTTTGCATACATTTCAATAATACTTATCTTTTTTCTCTCTAGACCGAAGGCTTATTATCTAAGATTTGCATAAATTTAAATAGTTATACTATTTTGCTAAAATTATACTATTTTGCGGCAAACCTTCTGTGACTTAGATCTTTTGACGTATACAAACAGAAAAGATTTAAATCTATTGTTACATTAGGGGTAACAGATGATATTACAAACTAATCTTCAGTTAATTCGTAACCTTGAAAAGCTAGGGCTAACCGAAAATGAAGCAAAAACATATATTGGGCTCGTCAGTTTGAGAGAGGCTACAGCCCGCGAAATTCACGAACTTACAAATGTGCCAAGAGCCAAAATATATGAAATTCTTAAAGTACTTGCGAAAAAAGGCTATCTGGAAGTGAGACATGGATCTCCAACATATTTTCGAGCAGTTGATCCTAAGAAGGTAATTGGAGAAATAAAAAATGAGTTCTTAAACTGTGCAATCGAGACACTTAGCCAGCTCAATGAATTGAGTTATGAACTTCCAAAAACTTCTCCTGTATGGTACATCCAGAGTGATTGGGGAATAAAGAACCGGATACGTGAAATCATGGCCGGAGTAAGAGAAGAATTAATTATTTTTTCGTCCAGCCCTGAGTTACTCAAGGAATTTAAGCAGGAAATAAAAAAACTAGAAAAAACTTGTAATCTAACTCTTATCGTTGATGAACTGGATAGGTTTAGGTCGCTTCCATTTGAGTTCAAAGAAACTAATAAAGAGTTTGCGGATTTCATGAATAACATTGTAATTGACGGCATCCAGTATAAAGAAGAATTTTTTATGATTGCTGATGGAAAGGAATCAATAGGGGTTCACAGCGCAGGAAACAAAAGAGAAGCAGTGATAATCAAATTGCCGATTGTCTCCTATATGCAGAAAATGATCTATGAGAGGGTGCTTGAACCAGATTTTATCAAATAAGACAGATAACCAGCATATCAGTAAAAATTCCCTAATTTTCTCAAAACCTCTTAATGCTTCTGTGAGTAATAATATTAAGCAGGAGCTTGCTAGCTTTTTAAAGGTTATTTTTCTCTTTGAAAATAGAATAAACTCTTTTGGGCACCATTATATAATCAAAAAACAATTCTTCTATAAATATAGTCGTGAAATAATCTTTCTCTAAGATTTTCTCATTAAACTCAGTTACGGAAGTCCACAGGTGTATGAAATGAACAGAGTAAAGATTGGAAATGTTACAATTCAGTGGTTGGGTCACTCTGGCTTTTTACTTGAAGGGGATGGAAAGAAGATTTATATCGATCCCTACGACCTCAGCGAAGAGCCAGCTTTTGAAGATAAAGCTGATATCCTGTTAATTACTCATGAGCACTTTGACCACTGCAGCCCTGATGATATCCGAAAGGTCCGGCGGTCGGACTCAACCACTCTGATCCCTGAAAATTTATCCCTGCAATTCAAGGGGGACGCAAGGCGGGTTGCTGAGGGAGATGTACTGGTCGACGGGCTTGAAATAAAGGGAACCAGAATTGAAGTAGTTCCGGCTTATAACCTCGATAAACCCTATCATCCCCATGGCTTGGGAGTGGGATATATAGTAGAACTTGGAGGAATCCGGATCTATCATGCTGGAGACTGCGATTTTATCCCTGAGATGAAAAATATCAGGGTCGATGTCGCCCTTTTGCCTATAGGGGGCACGTACACAATGAACGAAGAAGAAGCAGCAAGTGCAGCCGCAGCAATTTCCCCAAAAGACGTAATTCCGATGCACTACGGGAAACCAGACATAACAGATGGAGATCCCGAAAAGTTTAAAACTCTTGTACACGGCAAGAACCCAAATATCAATGTGATTATTCTTGATTCCTGATTTTGATATTTAAGAAGCTTAAAAATCAAGGTCTGAGACGAAAATGCAGGATCAATCTACCCATGTCCAGAATAGCAAGAAAACAGCAGAAAAACCTGATTCAGGGAATCGCAATCCAGCGAATGTGGCGACTTTTTGAGCTTGCAAAAAGCGAGCATGCAGAACATCCTGACCGCAGCGAGCGTTACGTGCAGCTTATCAGAAACATCTCTATGAGAAACCGTATGAGTATTCCAAGAGAAATAAAAAGCAGAATTTGCAAACACTGCTATGCTTTTCTCGTGCCCGGAAAAAATGCCCGTTACAGGCTGAAAGAAGGATACATCGTTGTTTCTTGCCAGCGCTGCGGAAAAGAGATGAGGTATCCTTATAAAAAATTAAAATAAAGACTAGCTGAGCTTATTAAAGCTTACAAAAGCCCAGACAAAAGGATTCTCAGGTATCTGGGGCTTTTTGGACATCTCAGGATTTCTCAAAATCCTTTTTTCTCTGTTAACGTTTCTTGATTAACGTTTCTCTGTTAACGTTTCTCTGTTAACGTTTCTTGATTAACGTTTCTTGATTAACGTTTCTCTGTTAACGTTTCTTGATTAACGTTTCTCTGTTAACGTTTCTTGATTAACGTTTCTCTACTAATGTTCTCTATTAAGAAGCAATTAAAATTTAAGCTTTAGCAGAGCTCTCCGGCCCTCGCATCTTCTTTATGGTTAAAGCTATCTGTTTTGCAATAACGGTTTTCGGACCATTATCATCCACGAGCACTCTCCCGCTTACTTCCCACCAAGACTTGGGATATGCTTTATGAGGCTCTACTTCGGGATTCAGGCCAAGTTGTCGGGCTGCTTCTTTTATCTCATTAAGCTGCGGTTCCTTTATAGCATTTTTCCGGGAAATTATTCTGCCGCTGCTTCTTGATTTTGTCTGGTCAAGATATATTGGCCAGATTACAAGTTTTCCCCTATCTCTCATCATCATGGTTATCTTTGTCCTAAATTGCTTTCATGAAATTTAAAACTGCCCCGGAGACCTCTACAGACCAGGACTTTTTCCTGTTTATGAGATATTTTATTATATTGAAACTATAACCTGCAATTATTTATCTTTCCCGGACAAGTTCTGCATGGTGTTAATATGATTCCGTCGTTTACAATTGATGAAAAGGTAAGAGCTTATATAAGAAAGAGCGGCCAGGATTTCAGGCTCTGCACCTCCCCTAAGGGCCCTGTGCTTCTTCCAATCGGTACAGCCGAGCCCAAGCCATCAGATATGAAAATCCTGATTGGCAGCAATGTTCTTTATGTTTCCAAGCTTCAAGCAAAGTATATTAAGAAAGTTGAGTGGGCTATGGTGGAAAGGTTCCTGAATCAACAAAGTTAATTATAGATAGATTCAAAATTTCGGAACTTGAAACTTAGCAATATATTCATGTAGAAATGTCAGAACATGTTGCTAGGCTCAGTTCCATTTCAAGCTCTAATGACTGTTAGCATAAGACTATGCATATTTGACACATTCCAGTTGAGCGAGTGACTTGTAGTCACCAGGTCGCGTGACCATAAGGCCAAAGCAATAATAACTGCGCCTGAGAATCAGGCACAGGGCTTATAAATTTTTGTTCAAAGCACCTTAAATATATTATAATGACCTACTCAAGAGTTACAATTCATTTAAAGATAATTTAGTATCGTTTTATAGTCCATTATTCATAAGGTTGCCTTAACATTTAAAGCTTCGAATGTAAGGCTGTAACCTAAAACTGCTACTTTCATGAGCAAACATCGAGCTATTTTTAAGACGTTTTAAAGCGATTTCAAAGTTAGTTTTGTTATCCTGAACTGTTCTAAAGACTCAATGGTGAGGCTGAGAACAGGCTAAATTTTTTGTTACTGGTTTTATCTTCCCCAATCCTCAACTCTACTTCTGTACTTGTTAGTAGAGAAATAACTCACACAAGTTTCCAAAATATTGGGATATTAACATAAATTTAGAAACATTTATCGGTACAAATCACATTCAAAGAAAATACCGATATTAGCATCCCAATCAAGAAGATGAAGAAGATATTAATCTCAAAGGGTAAAGATCTATGAATAGTAACCAAACTCCGGAGCAGAAAGCCAGAAATGATATCGATAGAAAATTAAATGCTTCTGGCTGGATAGTGCAGGAAAAGAGCAAAATCGACTGGACTGCTTCCAGAGGCATTGCAGTTAAGGAGTATTTTACTGACGTAGGACCTGCTGACTATGTATTATTTGTTGATAAAAAGCCCGTTGGGATTATTGAAGCAAAAAAGGATGAAGAAGGTCACCGGTTAACCGTCTTTGAGGAACAATCATCCGGGTATGCTACAAGCAAGCTAAAATACCTTAACAACGACCCGTTGCCTTTTGTGTACGAGAGCACCGGGGAAGTTACACGCTTTACAGACGTTCGCGACCCAAAACCAAGGTCCAAACCTGTTTTTTCATTTTACAGACCTGAAACTTTTGAGGAATATATTAAAAAGAAACCTTTGAGGGAAAGGTTGCTAGATATTCCTAAATTGAGGACCGACGGTCTTCGAGAATGCCAGATTATAGCAATCTCAAATCTTGAAAAGTCCTTTAAGGACAACCGCCCAAGAGCTCTTATCCAGATGGCGACAGGTTCGGGAAAAACCTATACTGCTATCACTTTTATCTACCGGTTACTGAAGTTTGCGGATGCAAAAAAGGTGCTGTTTCTTGTTGATACCAGGAACCTTGGTGAACAGGCAGAACAGGAATTCAAAAATTATACTCCCAATGATGATAACCGCAAATTTACCGAACTCTACAATGTACAGCGTTTACGTTCCAGTTATATCACATCAGACAGTCAAGTGTGTATTTCCACAATCCAGCGGCTTTACTCTATCCTGAAGGGCGAAGAGCTGGATGAGATCAACGAAGAAGAAAACCCTGCTGAGAGAGGCTGGCAGCCAAAGGAACCGCTTCCTGTAGTTTATAATGAGAAAGTTCCCATTGAAGAGTTTGATTTTGTAGTTGTAGATGAGTGCCACCGTTCCATATACAACCTGTGGCAGCAGGTTCTAGATTACTTTGATGCTTTTTTGATAGGTCTGACAGCCACGCCGGACAAGCGCACTTTTGCTTTTTTCAATGAGAACTTAGTAAGTGAGTACAGTCATGAAGACGCAGTGGCAGACGGCGTGAATGTGGGTTATGACGTGTATACCATCGAGACTGAAATTACCAAAAACGGGTCAAAAATAAATGCGCAGGAGTTTGTGGACAAACGGGAGAAGCTTACCCGTAAAAAACGCTGGGAACAGCTGGATGAAGATTTCACCTATACTTCCAAAAACTTAGACCGAGATGTGGTTAACCTCAACCAGATACGACGTGTGATACGAACATTTAAGGAAAAGTTACCTGAAATCTTCCCTGGCAGAAAGGAAGTTCCTAAAACCCTGATTTTTGCCAAGAACGACAGCCATGCCGATGATATTATCAATATAGTGCGGGAAGAGTTCGGAGAAGGCAATGCCTTTTGCAAAAAAGTGACCTACAAGGCCGAAGAAGACCCTAAATCGGTATTGTCAGCTTTTCGCAATGAGTACAATCCCAGAATAGCGGTCACAGTAGACATGATTGCTACGGGCACGGATATCAAGCCGCTGGAATGCCTGCTCTTTATGAGGGATGTAAAAAGCAAGAATTATTTTGAGCAGATGAAGGGCCGAGGTACACGAACTCTGGACTATGATGATCTGAAAAAAGTGACACCTTCTGCAATTTCATCCAAGACTCATTTTGTAATTGTGGACGCGGTGGGCGTTACAAAGACCATGAAAACCGACAGCCGACCTCTGGAACGCCAGAAAAGCACATCTCTGAAAGACCTGCTGGCAGCAGTAACTTTTGGGGCTCAGGATGAAGACCTTTATGTTTCTCTGGCTTCTCGACTTGCAAGGCTGGACAGGCAGATAATAGAAGACGAAAGAGCTACTTTTGCGGAGAAAGCGAACGGAAAAACGATCAATCAGACTGTTAAGGACTTGCTCAATGCATACAATCCTGACATCATTGAGCTCAAAGCTTCTGAGATTAAACAACTCCAGCCGGAGATTTTAGAGGCTGATGCAAGGAAAAAAGCGCAGGAGAAACTGATTGATATTGCCAGATCAACTTTCTCCGGCGAGCTGAATGAATATATTGAAAATGTCCGCAGAGTCCATGAGCAGATTATTGATACTGTGAACCTTGACACCGTTAACAGAGCCGGCTGGGATAAAGACGCAGTGGTAAGGGCAGATGAGCTGGTTAAAGATTTTAAGGCGTATATGGAAGCTAATAAAGACGAGCTTACAGCCCTGAGGATTTTCTATAACCAGCCCTACAGGCGCAGGGAAGTTACCTATGCGATGTTAAAAGAAGTGATGGAGAAACTAAAGCTGGAAAAGCCCCAATTTGCTCCTTTAAGGGTCTGGCAGGCTTATGAGCAGCTGGAAAAGGTGAATGGGAATTCCCCGAAAAACGAATTGACTGCTCTGGTTTCTCTGATCCGCAGGATAACCGAAATCGACCCTGTGCTGACGGCCTACGACCAGACAGTGAGCCGGAATTTTCAGGACTGGGTATTTAAAAAACAGGCAGGAACCCTGAAATTCAACGAAGACCAGATGAACTGGCTTCGCATGATTAAAGATTATGTTGCAACCAGCTTCCATCTGGAAATCGATGACCTTGATTACACTCCCTTTGATGCTCTTGGCGGGCGAGGCAGAATGTACCAGCTTTTCGGGGACGAAATGAATCTGGTTATCAGCGAATTGAACGAGGCACTGGCGGCGTGAAGATAATGGAAGAGATGAATATTTTAGGTGAAAGGTTCGGAGAAAAGTTCGGAGAAAAGTTCGGAGAAAAGTTCGGAGAAAACTGTGGGGAAATAGTTGTCAGGATGGCCATTCAGCTCTTCAGTTCTAACTTACATGTAATCGAGTCCGATATTTATGGAGTATATGACTGGTGATTCACAAGGCAGAATTGGCAAAAAGTGAACCTGTTAAATTACTCTGAGTAATATAACCGATAGTATTTTATACAATTACTTACATAGTATATATTGTTCACAAGGTAGTAAGCTGTAAAATGGAGCAAATTAAGGACAGATTAAAACCTGACCCGTAATAAACTTCATTGACGCGTGAGCTTCAAGATGGAGCAAATTAAGGACGGCTTGAATACCGATCCAGAAATCTACTTCATTGATGCTTAAACTGCGAGATGGAGCAAATTAAGGACAGATTGAAACCTGACCCATAATAAACTTCATTGACGCGTAAAGCTGAAAAATGGAGCAAATTAAGGACAGATTAAAACCTGATCCCGTAACAAACTTCATTGACGCGTAAGCTTCAAGATGGAGCAAATTAAGGACGGCTTGAATACCGATCCAGAAATCTACTTCGTTGGGGCGTAAACTGCGAGATGGAGCAAATTAAGGACAGATTGAAACCTGATCCCGTAATAAACTTCATTGACGTGTAAACTGCGAGATGGAGCACATTCAGGACAGATTAAAACCTGATCCCGTAACAAACTTCATTGACGCGTAAGCTATCAGATGAAGCAAATTCAGGACGGCTTAAAAACCGATCCAGAAATCTACTTCATTGATGCATGTCAAACCTTGTGAATCCCTTACTAACTCTTTTAATCAACGCTAAAGCGTATAGATATCGTTTTCTCTTTTTTTACTGCTTTTCTCAGCTTTTCATTCCTGATGTTTAACAAGCAACATCATGATACTGTTTTGAAACAAAGTGAACAGAATACTGGTCACTGATATACTGACTTATTTTATCGAGTGCCATTATTTTCTTCAACGCATCCATAAAAAATAATGCAGTATAAAATCCTGATATTAAACGAAATGGTAACCTCCGTCACTATATCTTACCAGAATTGCATTCAGGTCATCGTCCAGTATAAGATTCTGGTTATTAATCGAAACGTAAACATTCATAGGAGTTCCATAAGTACGTTCAAATGAAGTTCTAACGAATGTGTGGTTAGTTAAATTCATCTGTGGGACATCTTGAGAATTTCTGGAATAGTGCTGATAGGTTCCATTTCTTAGAAATGCTATTTTTTCAATCTCGTGTGTGTTAATTAGTTCCTCTCCGGCATCATCAACAACAAGAAGACTGTACGTATGTGAGTCCCTATTTTTTACTGGAAGCGTTGTTATGTTTCTTTCAGGTTTGACTTCCAATGCATAGACAATTTTGGTCCAGCTTATTTCATCGAAAGAGTAGGGAGAAGGTTTCATCACGTTCTCCGGATCTGCCTTATTGAAAAATTCAAATACACTTCTGTTTACCCAGCTGCAAAATAACGGAGTCCCTTCACTATAAAATTCAGAAGGGTCTTCAGAATAAGGCGGTATGCCAAACACCGTTGAGTAATTGAAGCGTTCGGCAACTCTTAAAGCTTCAATATTTTTTTTTAAAGAGGCTGAGGAAACAGGAGTTTCGTTATACATCAGTAAAAATGATTCATTGTACAGCGAATTAACCTGAAAAACCACAGATCCGTTTATAGTTTGTCCGGGAGACAGAATTATATTTTCAATTTTATTTTCTTCTTTGAGGCTTGAAAGCACCTCCAGATGTGATCTCTCATAAAAACCGTAAGGGTCCAGATTTGTAGTATTAAATGTACGATTTCCATCACGTACATGAAGTTCGTTTAATTTAAAATCGAGGTCATTTGAACCGTTATTCTTTATTGAAAGGTCATATACCGCGTAATACTTTTCATTGAGATTATATCCGAGCTTGATTTCTGCGGGATCACTTGAACCACGGTATTCTTTAACTCTGTATATGCAAAGCTTACCATTTTCCTCTTTTACTTTTAATTGAATGTTATTAGGAGTTATTAAAACCGTATTTTTATCGTCTGAAAACTTTAACTCCAGAGAATTGTTGAAAGTAGAAACACGGATAGTATTATTGTCATTGGTTTTAACGATTTGCGCGTTACTTATCCAATCAATTTTCAGATCATTCTTGAGGTATTTGCTGAGATTATTACTTTCGTTACCCGGAACATTATCCCAGCTAAACAGGTAACTTAATACATTTTCTGAATTATCGTGCATATAAATGCTTGAAAAGGATGTTACTTCGATTTTGGGGATATTTTCTTCTTCGGATGACAGGGTTGTTGATGATAGATTTTCTGGTGTTATATCTTGATATGCTGACTCATTTGATTGAGTGAGATTATTTTCTTCAACGCATCCACTAAAAATAATAAAGACTGTCAGAATAAGTAGTAATATTCGCAATCCCAATCATCCCCGGTCAATTTCAATGGGTTTTGTAGAAATCCTCTGAAATAAGAAGTCTTCATTAATTTAGAATGAACTACATTATATATTTTTGTTTGTTTATTTTCAGCCTCTTGAAGCTATTTTAGAGAAGCTTTCTACAGAGCCTAAGTTTTGATTACATCCAAAGACACAAGTAGACAATTATTTAATCAACTGACATCTTAAAAGTACTTCAAAATTGATAATAAAAGGTTCGGAGAAAAGTACGGAGTAAAGTTCGGAGAAAAATATCCTGTTCCTGAACGATACTATTAACAAATTTAAAGAGGCTTTGACTGATTAAGATGAAAACGATTAAATCTTTAACTGAAGCCGAAATAGCTGAATTGCCACCGTTACCTATGGAGTGGAAATGGGTACGATTGGGTGAAATTCACATTTTAAAATCGGATAAGTACAAGGGATCTGGAGAATCTTTATTCTATGTTGGTTTAGAGCACATAAATAAAGACCAAGGAACTTTGACAGAAGATGTTAAGGTTGATGTGATTAATACTGTAAAAAATAGTTTTAAGAAGGGAGACCTTCTTTACGGAAAACTTAGACCTTATTTGAATAAAGTGTATTTAGCTAATGAAGATGGAGTATGTTCTACAGATATCCTTGTTTTTGAATCAACTCCTTCTTTAAATCTCAATTACTCAAAATACTTTTTTTTGTCATATAAGTTTGTCAATGATATGACCCAGAACTCAAGTGGTGTAAATTTACCAAGGGTCTCAACGAAATATCTGCAAGAGTGTCCATTTCCTTTAGCTCCACTCCCTGAACAACGCGCCATAGTCTCTAAAATCGAACAACTCTTCAGCGAACTGGACAATGGAATTTCCAATCTTAAACTGGCACAGGAACAGCTCAAAGTTTATCGGCAGGCGGTGCTGAAGAAAGCATTTGAAGGTGAACTTACCAAAAAATGGCGGGAGCAGCAAACAGATTTGCCGGATGCGGGGGATTTGCTGGAACAAATAAAGAAAGACAGAGAAGAAGATACAAAAATATCCGGCAAAAAAACGAACAAAATAAAATCTCTTACTGATATTGAGTTGGCGGAGTTACCTAAACTACCCTCAAGGTGGATATGGGCAGTATTGGGAGAGGTAATTGATAATATTCAAGCTGGAAAAAGCATAAAGTGTGACGAAAGACCTCCTAAATCAAGTGAACTTGGAATTGTAAAAGTAAGCTCAGTTTCATGGGGAGAATTTAACGAAAACGAAAGTAAAACGTGTTTTAGTGAAGAAGCTTTTAATGCTGATTACATTATTCACAAAAATGATTTTCTATTCAGTCGAGCTAACACAATTGAATTAGTGGGAGCTTGTGTTATTGTAAAGTCTATAAATAAACGCTTAATGTTAAGCGATAAAATTCTCAAGATAGACTTTTTACAAAATCATAATAATTTTTATTCTTTGTATTATCTGCGTTCTGTTTTTGGTAGAAAAGAAATAGAGTCATTAGCAACGGGTAATCAAGAGTCAATGAGGAATATTGGTCAGGATAGAATAAAGCAAATAAAAATACCCATTTGTTCTCTTCCCGAACAACAAGCCATCGTTCAGGAAATCGAAACCCGCCTTTCAGTCTGCGATAAGATAGAGCAGGACATTGAAACGAATCTGGAAAAAGCCGAAGCACTGCGGCAGAGCATTTTGAAAAAAGCGTTTGAGGGGAAGTTGCTTAATGAAAGAGAACTGGCAGAGGTTCGAGGGGCAGAGGATTGGGAGCCAGCTGAAGTTTTGCTGGAAAGAATAAAGGCTGAAAAGGTAGGAAATGTAAAAAAAGAGAAGCAGGCAACTGAACAACTAAAAAGTATCATTCAAGACGACAAAAGACTAATTCAACAAGCTACCCTGGAAGCTTTCGAGCAAATTGACAAGTAAACGTTAATAATTAAGTTTTAAACTGAAAATTACTCTCATCTAAAGGATCCAAACCATGTCTGAAAATACCTCATCCATCGTTTCCAAAGTCTGGAGCTTCTGCAACGTCCTGCGGGACGGGGGTGTGAGCTATGGCGATTATCTGGAACAGTTGACTTATCTCATATTTCTGAAAATGGCTGAAGAATTCAGTAAGCCACCGTACAACAGAAATATCGGCATCCCTGAGGAATATACCTGGGACAAACTGAAACAGCAACGTGGAGCCGAACTCGATACTCGCTACAGGGAACTGCTGGAAGAACTTGGTCAAAAACCAGGGATGCTCGGGCAGATTTTCCTCAAAGCCCAGAACAAGGTCAGCGACCCTGCCATGCTGTACAAGATCATTGACATGATCGACAAAGAAAGCTGGGTCATGATGGGTGTGGACACAAAAGGAGAAATCTACGAAGGGCTCCTGCAAAAGAACGCCGAGGATACAAAAAGCGGAGCCGGCCAGTATTTCACCCCCAGGCCGCTAATTAAGGTCATGGTCCAGTGCCTCCGGCCTGAGCCCCTGAAAACAATCGGAGATCCCTGCTGCGGCACAGGCGGGTTCTTTTTAGCAGCCTATGATTTTCTTACCTCACACTACCGGCTGGACAAAGAACAGAGCCGCTTCCTGAAAAACAAAACCTTTGGCGGGAACGAAATCGTTGCCGGAACCCGGAGGCTTGCCTTGATGAACATGTTCCTTCACAACATAGGGGAAATCGACGGCGAACCCATGATCTCAAATTCCGATGCTCTTATTGCCGATCCCGGTTATCGTTACGATTACATCCTCACAAACCCGCCGTTTGGAAAAAAGAGCAGCATGACCTTCACGAACGAAGAAGGCGAGCAGGAAAAAGAAGAACTCACTTACAACCGACAGGACTTCTGGACAACCACAAGCAACAAGCAGCTAAACTTTTTACAGCACATCCATACTATCCTTAAAACCGGCGGGCAGGCAACAGTGGTTCTCCCTGACAATGTCCTGTTCGAAGGAGGAGCAGGAGAGACTATCCGCAAAAAGCTTCTTGAAACCACTGACCTGCATACAATCCTGCGTCTGCCAACAGGGATTTTTTATGCGAATGGCGTAAAGGCAAACGTGCTTTTCTTTGAAGCAAAACCTGCATCTAAAGAGCCCTGGACAAAAGAAGTCTGGATCTATGATTACCGTACAAATGTGCACCACACATTGAAAAAGAACCCGATGAAATATTCGGATCTTGAAGACTTCATTCAGTGCTACAATCCCAAAAATCGCCACAGCCGTAAAGAAACCTGGAGTGAAGAATCTCCAGAAGGATCTCCAGAAGGCAGGTTCAGGAAATTCAGCTATGAAGAAATCATAGCAAGAGACAAAACAAATCTGGATATCTTTTGGCTCAAGGACAAAAGCCTTGCAGATCTGGACAACCTTCCGGACCCGGATATTCTTGCAAATGAAATAATAGAGAATATGGAAGCTTCCTTAGCGAGTTTTAAGGAGATTATGGCTACTATTAATGGTGAAAGTGAAGAGAATTAATGGTGAAAGTGAAGAGAATTAAAAGATAAGTTCCCGAATCATTTTGGAGAGTTCAATATCTGAGTTTTGTTACCTGTCAAGCCTACTCCTTTTATATGATAAGTGATCTTTATGTCATACTTCTTAGAGATGTCTATCCGTGTTGTTTATTAAGAAGAGAGAACATAAGGTAATGTTAACCTGTTCCAGATCCTGTAAAGGCTTTACCTCAAAAGCGAGGAAAATTGCCGTGGATGATAAGAGACCACTTTAAGCTCAAGGGAGAATTTGTCTGTGAAAATGAGAACGAAAATAGTGTTTATACTCCTTGCCCTGATGGTGGTCTTTGTATCGGGCTGTATGGAGCAAAAAAAGGAAATTGTCATAGATAAGCCTGGTAATGTCTCTAGTTATGAATTTGAAGTTTTTCAAAATGAGTCGAGCAATCAGACGCTTGCAAATACCACTACATACTACCTGCTGGAAAATGCTACAAAAGTACAGGTTGTCCATATGGTGGTAAATACCAGCAAGCTCGAAATATATCCTCCCGACGTCCTGGGCGGCAGTTCAGAGGAGAGTCCTATTCAAAATTTCGTACAGCTTGTGGGCCCGGCAAACGAGACCGAAGCGAACCCGAAAACATTTGAAGAACTTTCCAGTAGAAATGAAACTTCGGCTATTAATTATACTCTGACTCAGGAAGTAATCCAGGGTGTGAAAGTTATAAACCTGGAGTTTAAGGAGCCTGTTACAGGTTTTATCGCATATACGCTTGAGAATTCGGGAGAGCAGAGTTTTGCATTTGTTAAACACGATTCCGAATTCGTTCGCGTGGTACTTCCAGAAGGATATGTTACTGGCAACAGGGTATTCGGGATAGCAAGGCCTGAACCTTCGAGTGTAACTTATGATGAAAACGGAAGGCAAACTCTCCTGTGGACTTCCTCGAAGACGGGAGACCGAGAAGAAACCATTCAGGTGAAATACTATACCCAGTCAGCCCCCCTACTATTCTCAGCCGCAATTATAGCCCTGCTCTTCGGAGTTGGCCTTGTACTTTTACATTATTCCAGAAGTAAAAAGAAACTTGAGGCTGTTAGAGGAATTCTTGATCTAGAAAAAGAATATGAGAGGAAACAACGAAAAAGGAAATGATCTGGAAGGATATTTTCCCTCCAGATTTATTCATGAATAATAACTCTTTTTGAAGTTGATAAATTATTTATGACAGTTTGCCGTATTTCCTTATTGATGAAAGCCTGGGGAAAAATACGAGCTAAAGATTTCTTTTCATTTAAATCACCATCCGAAGCCGTAACTCCGATTATAGGCTCCCTCCTTATGTTGATGGTTCTGGTCGCACTTGCAGGTGTGGCTGCTATCAGTTTTTCCAATATTGCCAATGAAGGCAAAAGCACTCAACCGCTGATGGCAAAGATTTCACTTGAATCGTGCGAAGGAGGACTGTATGACGTAGATTCAAAGGATGAGAAAATAACTAAGCTTGTAGAAAATAGAATTGTGCTTGTGCATGCAGGAGGAGATTCTCTTCCATTTAATACTATTGCAATAAGAATTTCAGGATATGGGAATTCCTACAAGGGCATTGTTGCAAACGGGGGGACTTCTATCAAAGGAAATACGGAAGTTCTGTACCAGAATCTGGGCTCCAAAGAGAAAAACGGCACATATATGGACAGAAACGGTGCAGTTATTAATGACGGCTCATGGAATGTTGGGGAAAAGCTTGTTCTTTGCGGGCAGGACAGTGCAAACGGGACTGCTAAATCCAGCGTAAAAGTTAGTGTAGATGGGGACAGTAATACTTCTGACAATTACGGCTTTAAAGCAGGCTCTGAAGTTACCCTAAAGGTTATTGACATTAAAAGCAATAAAGTCATTGCTGAATATCAAGCTGTTGTAAAACAAGCATAAGACTAAAATTGAAAGAAAAAAGTCTCATCTTTTAGAAAATCTCTTTTTAATTTTAAGTAGTTTCCTTACCGAATATTGGATTTTTAGTCGATTGACTTGACTTTTATGAAAGCCGTTTCTGAACTTTATAATTCCATAGGTGGTAGAAATCTCCGGGTTACTGCCGATAACCTTAATATTTAGTATAAAAGAAACACTTGTTAGATAGCTAAAAAAAGAGAATTAAGGATTAAAAAGATAAATTAAAAGAAAAAAAATCTATATAAGAGCTTATAATAAGATTATAATAAGTAAATATAAGATATTTTCATTAAATGATTTATTATAAGCTTTTATTTTCAAGATAAACAATAAAATTATAATTAAAGAGAAAGAACAATAGGTAATTATAGAAATTTTCAGGAAATATATGGGCTAAATTTTATAAATTGGGAAATGAAAGCTAAACATAATTGTTTTTAATATATAACTCCTTAATTACCCCTAATAAGTATTAAACACATAATTATTATATTTTTTTGAGATTAAATATTAAATAAAGTGTGTTTAAAAATACGATTTCTATAAAGCTTTACATACACAAGTATGGTTATATTTTATTTAGCCGATTTAGGAGCTGTTGACACAAAGTCAATGGCACTATGTTGGTCAAAATAGGACTTATGCAATTGAACTAACAAAAGGTGGCTGTATTTACTCTATCACTTCAACTGCATAGTCCTAAACTGATCAACAGAAAATTTCGATAAAACTACAACCGTTTATATAGAATATATAAACAACCAGTTGAAAAATGGAAATTTATCGAAATTTATAGAGGCTAAAAAATGTTACAAAAAATAAAAAAGGTATTAGCAATTCTACTAGCAGTCTGTTTTCTGGCTACAGTAACAGCTGGAGCAGTAAGTGCACATGCAGATAACAATGGAAATTGTGTAGTGCACGAAGATCATAACAAACAGGTTAGCAAGAAAGTAATCAAACCAGTCCAGAAACCAGTAACTAAGAAAGTAGTTAAACCAGTCAAGAAAACAGTAACCAAAAAGGTAGTTAAACCAGTCAAGAAAACAGTAACCAAGTCTGTACCAAAGACCAGGCTATAAATATCTTGAGTTACAAGATCGATAAAAAACTGGATACACTCTTTACTAAAGATATATGGTAAATTTGGACATGGCTTATAGGACTTAAGAACCGTTTTTTAGATTCTATAAGCCATGTTTAATTCTCGAATAAACAGCAATATAGCTAATAAACCAATAAGCATTAAAACATCAGTTCTCTAATTAAGTGTTATTACACTGAAGACCACGTTTGATTTTACCCTCAAATTAAAAGCATAAAATCTTTACCGGGCAGCAATATTTGGACTTAAAATATTGCTATTTCTCTACTTTTCAAATTGCTATTTCTCTACTTTTCAAATTGCTATTTCTCTACTTTCCAAATTGCTATTTCTCTACTTTTCAACCTTGTTTCCTGCAGTTTTTGATACCTGCAAAATTAATTATGAGATCATCCAAAAACCAATTTTACTCTCAAAATCAGTAAAGTTTCATACTATTTTCCGGATATGAAACATAACTTTCCTAGCTACTCAAACATGTATTTTTGAAATTTTCCAACGTTTTTGGTCTTTTGTCTTTAGTGAAAATTTCCAGCAGCCATTTTCCTAATTTTCGGTTGAGATAATAACTGCAAATTAACTGCAAATTTTCGAATAATCTCCCAAAAAAATAACATGAAAAAGGTTGTTTTTGAAGACATATATAGAAAGTCAGTTGATGACGACGGCTCATGGAATGTAAGGGAAAGGCTTGTTCTCTGAGGGCAGGACAGCCCTGAAGAATCTATTGTTTCCAGTGTTAAAGTAAGTGTCAATTGGAAAAGTGACACCTAAGATAATCACGGCTTCAAGGTATATTTTGAAATTATTCTTAAGGTTATTGACACAAAAGCAGCAATGCTATTGCTGAACAAAGAGGCTATTGTAAAACATTATGAAGGCTAAAATTGGAATCTCGGAAAATTTTCTGTTTTCTTTTAAATATATGGTTTATGAGGATTCAGAAATGATTTAATCCTGTTATTAAAGGGTATATCTGAAATTAAATATTATATAAAGCTTCTTTTTTAAATATAAGTTATATAATTTCTCAATCGATGTAAGTATTTTTATATTTTTGTCAGCTAATTCAAGACAAGTCAACCGTTGACGGTTGGCAAAAGAATTAGAAGACAATAAAACAATAGGGCTTATGCTATTGAACTGAGAAATCAATAGCAGGAATCTGTAAACCATTCAAATCAAAGTATGACAGATTCATTCGTGATTTATTCTGAACCTCATATGCATGAGGCCCTTGTAAATAAAAACAAAATCGTGACAAATTATATTAAAGGTATTAAATTAAAAACAAAAAGAGGATTATTACTATGGGAAAAAAAACATTTGACGGAATAAAAAAGCTCATGTGTATGTTTACACTGGTCTTTTTTGTAATGTCATTGACAGTTGCATCAGTAAGTGCAGGATCAAATGATACATATAAAGTAGAGAAGGCAAAGTTAGATACAGAGAAGGCTAAATTGGAAAAAGAAAAAATAGTAATATTAAAAGAGAAAGCTCAGTGCGAAAAAGAAAAACAGAAGCTTGAAGCACAGAAGAAGAAATTGAGCAAGAAAAATAAAACTGACAAAGAGTACCAGAACTGGCTCAAGAACTATAACAAATTTTTAACCAAATATAACAAATGTCTAAGCAAATATAAAGCATGGGAAACCAAATACAATAACTGTTTAAAGAACTACACGGTTCTGGAACAAAAATATAAGAAATAAAAGCATTAAGAACTAGCTATAAAAATAAAAATATAAAAGGTAAAATAAAAATACAAAAGGTGGCTATAAAAGACAGTGTGCCAATTTTCTGTAAAATCATAAGTTTCTAGAAGTTGTTGGATAGAAGATTTGATACGTGCAGATAAATTTCATCCATAGCGTACAAAAACTTAATTTGAATTTACAGCAAACTTGCGACACTGCCAGGTAATTTCCTTACAGGATTTACGCGCTTGAGGAACAAATAAAAGCACACATTGATCTGTCAGGAATATTTAATTCAGACATTTTAATGTTTCATGCTATTGATTTCTCAGTTCAGGTGCGTAATTCCTTATTAAATATAAGCTCTTTTATTATAAATAAATTCACCTTTTTCTGTTTCAGTCCCTGTTATGTACATATTATTAAAACTATATCTGGGATCTACCCATTTGTCCCGGATTTGGAAAAACTGAGTTTTTTCCTAGAAACTTTGTTCTCACTATCTCTGTTTGCCTATTCGAATCTGACGAAGTCAAGTTACAGTCCGGCTCTTTCAATCAGTAGATCTGCCACATATTTTGCATCTTTCAACGGAAAATCTTTTTCAGTAATCAGGCCTTCCGCCTCTCTTGCAGTAACTTCAACACCACCGATTATGCCTGTGGTGTCAAGCCCTTCAGGCAAGGCAGCAATCAACTCATCCATCGTATTTATGGGAAATTTTGCATCTTTAAGTATTTCAAGAATCTGTTCGTAAACTTCTTCCTTTACGCCCATCTATTCCCTCCGATACTGGTCTCTTTGTTTCTCACTTTAAAGAGCCTATGAATATCGACTCCTGCCTATAATCCTGTTTTCATTTTATTTCCACATTTCCTTCAGTTTTATTTTCACATTTCCTTCAGTTTTATTTTCACACTTCCTTCAGTTTTATTTCCACACTTCCTTCAGTTTTATTTCCACATTTCCTTCAGTTTTATTTCCACATTTCCTTCAGTTTTATTTTTCACCATAGATTAAATGATATTTGTAGTCATAGGCTATCCGTTTCCTGAACGGCATGTTCTCTCTCTGAAGATCCATGATATCTTTCAGGTTGATGTCTTTTATATTTTTGAATCCCGCAGCCCTGAAATATTCAAGCATTTTTTCAGGAGAGACTCCATGCCTGTTTGGAAGTTCACTGTCTATCTCTCTGGAGTAATGTCCTTTTCTGGGATTCCTTTTTTCAACAAGCAAAGTGCAGAAGTCACTTACAAGTCTCCTTGCGTTTGTTTCGATTGAACCGTCATTCCAGACTCCATCAACAACAATAAGCTTTCCTCCTTCCACGAGCACTTTTTTCCAGTTCTGGACCGCAGTATCAGGGTGCGGAAGGGTCCAGAGGAGGTGGCGGTTGACAACTACATCAAATGATCCTGCCTTAAAAGGAGGAGCCTCAGCATCCCCTTTTTTGAAAACACTGTCAAACCCTCTTCTGGAAGCCTTTTCCCTGGCTTTTGCAAGCATTTTTTTTGAAAGGTCAAGGCCTGTAACATGATGTCCCATTTCAGCAAACAGCAGCCCAATTTCGCAGGTCCCGCAGCCTACGTCAAGCACCTTCAGCCTGCCTGGAGGAAGCAGGCTTTTAAATACATTTTTCCAGGCTTCTCTTTCAGCTTCACTCTTAATCCCATGCCCTTCATTGCTGTCATAGGTCTCGGATGAAACATCCCATATGCGGGCAATGTTCTGTTTGATCTGGTTTTCCTGAATGGTCATATTTTAGCAACTCTCTTAATATTTTCAATTGAGGTAATGGTCCCGTTATCGAGATAGGCAATCCTGTGGCAGACCTTCCTTAACACCTCAAGGTCATGCGAGATCAGCAGGTAGGAAACGTCTGTCTCCCTCTGAAGCTTCTGCATAAGGCGCAGAATCTGTGCCTGCACTGAAACATCAAGCATAGAAGTTGGCTCGTCAGCAACGATAAAATCAGGAGATAAAGCCATGATCCTTGCAAGCACTATCCTCTGGATCTCCCCTCCGCTGAGCTGAACCGGATAACGAGCAAGGTGTTCAGGGCGCAGCCCTGTAAGCTCTGCCAGTTCCTCCCCACGCTTCAGGAGGGCATCTTGCTTCAGCCCGGAATGGAGTTTAAGGGGCTCTATTAGGTTCTCAAAGGCTTTCATACGGGGGTCAAGAGAAGTCTCAGGGTGCTGGAAAATCATCTGGATTTTAGGGCGCAGTTTCCGAAACTCTTTTTTTCCCATGTTCAGTATATTCGCTCCCTGAACCCGGATTTCTCCTCCCGTGGGTCTTTCAAGCCCTACAATACATTTGCCAATAGTAGTTTTTCCTGACCCGCTTTTTCCGAAAAGTCCCAGGGTTTCTCCGCGATATACTGAAAAACTGACGTTTCGGAACACCTCCAGAGTCCCAAAGCTCATTGCCAGTTCGTCTACTGCAAGGACTGGAAGTGACACCTGATCCATCCTCCGTTATGTTTTTTCATTTCAGGGTGTTTTCTGAAACACTCAATACTCGAGTACCTGCACCTCTCATGGAAAAAGCAGCCCTCAGGAAGGCTTATCCTGCTTGGGCTCTGCCCGCTCAGGGGAACAAGCCCGTTTCTCGGTTGAGCCCGGATAAGCCCTTTTGTATAGGGATGCAAAGGTGTGCTCAACACTTTTGAGGCCTCATCCAGTTCCACAATCTCTCCTGCATACATCACAGCTATCCGGTCGCAAACCTCAAGAGCCATATCGAGGTCATGGGTGATCAGGAGCATTGTCTTCCCATACTCTTTTTTTATTTTAGTAAAAAGCTCCACTGCTCCTTCCTTTGCCTCGGGGTCCAGCCCTTTTGTAGGTTCATCCGCAATCACAAGTTCAGGCTCAAAAGAAAGAGACATGCAAGCGATCAACCGTTGCCTCATGCCTCCAGACAGCTGGTGGGGATAGAGACCGCAAAGTTTTTCGGGGTCTCTCAAAAGAAGTTTTTTCATAAGCCTCAGCGACTTTTTCATTCCCTCCTTTTTGTCAACCCCTCTTTCTTCGAAAACCTCCTCTATCTGAAGCCGGTTTTTCAGGACAGGGTTTAGGGCTCCAGCAGGGTTCTGAGGCATGAGGGAAATGCGTTTCCCCCGGATTTTCCTGAGTTCTGAAGGTCTAAGAGAAAAAAGGTCCTGTCCATGAAAAAACACTGTTCCTGAAACAATCGCATTTGCCGGAAGAAGCCTCAGCAGGGAAAGACCGATAACAGATTTCCCTGACCCGCTTTCTCCAATTATCCCAAAAGTCTCTCCTTCCCTGATCTCAAAGAAAACGTGAGAAACTGCTTTTACAGTGTTCTCCCCTGCAGGAAACTCAACCGAAAGGTCTCTTATTTCAAGCAGGCTCAATCAATTTCGCCCCCATCGTGGTTCGGGTCAAGGATATCTCTCATACCGTCCCCAAGAATGCTGAAAATGACCACAATCAAGGTTATGGCAAGCCCTGGAAAAATCGTCTGGTAAGGAGCTGTCCTCATGAATTCCTTTCCTGCGGAAAGCATTGCTCCCCATTCAGGCACATCGGCAGGCAGCCCTATTCCGAGGAAACTCAGTGTAGCAATAGAGAGAATTACATGCCCGAAATCTATTGTGGCCAGCACTAGAAGAGTGGCTATGGCATTGGGCACAATATGCTTGCGGATTATGTAAAAATCTCCGGCCCCGCCCGTTATAGCGGAAAGGACAAACTCCTGTTTTTTAATAGAAAGGACCTGCCCCCGCATCATCCTGGCGTACTTTGCCCACTGGACTATAGAGAGGGCAAGCATCAGGTTGAAAACTCCGGTCCCGAGCGTCCCCATAATGGTGAGGGCAAAGATGACCCCTGGAAAAGACAGGAAAATATCTATAACCCTGGAGATACTTTCATCCACAAAGCCTCCATAATAGCCTGCTGCACAGCCCGCTGCAGTTCCCAGAAACAGGGAAATCAACACCACTCCTGAAGCAATTGAAAGGGAAGTCCTGGCTCCTATCAGAATTCGGCTCAGGAGGTCCCTTCCGAGGTAATCGGTACCCAGGATGTGCTCCTCTGAAGGGCTCAGATTCTTGTTCTTCAGGTCAATTGCATTGGGGTCGTAAGGGGAAAGCAGGGGAGCAAAAATGGCAAGACCGGCAAAAAGCAAGAGGGCTGCCAGTGCAAAAAGCATATCTTTTCTTTGAAAAAATCTTCTTGCAAATTGACTTCCATAAGCTTCCGGAAGCGAGAAACTCTTTTTTCTTAACTTATTAGCAAATACATTGTCCATAGTATCAGCCGTACCTTATCCGTGGGTCCAGATGCGTATAGAGAATATCCACAAAGAAATGCACAAAGAGGAACATCGTAACGATCGCAAGCACACAGCCCTGGACCACAGGCAAATCCCTGGCAGAAATCGAGTCCACAAGCAGGCTTCCTATCCCTGGCCAGGCAAAGATCTTTTCAATCACAACGGTCCCTCCAAGCAAGCTCCCCATCTGAAAACCAATAACTGTGATAACAGGAAGCATGGCATTTTTAAGGGCATGCCTGCTTACGATTTTCCATAAAGGAAGCCCTTTGGCTTTTGCAAACCTGATATATTCCTGTCCCAGGGTCTCAAGCATGCTTGTCCTTGTGACCCTCATAACCGCAGCAACGGAATGAAGAGAAAGAGCTGCTGCGGGCAAAAGCAGATTTTCCAGGCTCCCGTAACCTGTCACAGGCACGAGTTTCAGCTTCAGGGAAAATATCAGGATAAGAAGCAGGGCTACCCAGAAACCGGGCATTGAAACTCCAAAGAGAGTCACAATCCTAAGAATGTGATCCGAAATCTTGTTTTCCCTGAGGGCTGAGTAAATTCCCAGGCTTACTCCTGCAAGTATTGCAATTAACATACTCACCGCTGCGAGCTGGATAGTTGCTGGAAGGCGTAAAGCCAGAAGATAAAGGACTGGCTTTTTGAAAACATAGGAGGTTCCGATGTCCCCTTTCAATACTGCTTCTTTAATCCAACTGAAAAACTGCAGGTAAAGGGGGTCATCCAGGTCATATCTATCTGAAATCTGGTTAAGCTGTTCATCTGTTACGCTTTCTTCCAGGCCCACGAATGTGTGTTTGAGGACTAACTCAGCCGTACCTCCCGGAATTACGTTCATAAGGAAAAAGGTCAAAGCACAAACCGCAAAAAGCGTAAGTGCCATGAAACCTACCCTTTTTATGAAATATTTCATGTTTTTTCCTCAACCCGGACAGAAGGCAAGGAAACCTATCTATCCGTATTACTTTGAGTGAATATGGATCCAGGGGGTAGAGTCTAAAAAATAGACCCTTCCCTGAAAATCCCTTCAGCTTTTATTTTCCAAATACATGCCCGCATTTATGCGGTAGTCGTGGGCTGTCGGGTCGAAAACATATCCTTTTACATAATCTTTCTTCACGATTGCACAGCCATAGTAAGCCACTATGATCATGGGCTGTTCATCATAAACGATAGATTCTACCTCATTGAACTTTTTATAACGTTCATTCAGGTCCGTGATTTTTCTGGCTTCCTTTATCAGAGCATCTACTTTCGGATTGGAATATCCAGGTCCATTATCAGTGCCATTTGTCATGTACCAGTTCGTAAGAATATATTCCGGATCAGGGACCATTGCAATATTGTAAGCGGCGAGGTAGATGTCCCAGTTGCCCTTTTCTCTTCTGTCATCTATTGACCCCATTTCCAGCACTTCGGTTTCGGCATCTATACCTGCTTCTTTCAGTTGGGCAGCTATAGCTTCAGCCATTGGTGGAAGTCCAGGCCTTGCAGCATAAGTCATCAGGTTGAGCTTGAGGGGTTTTCCGTCCTTATCCCTTATCCCGTCCCCATCAGTATCCACCCAGCCTGCAGCTGTCAGGAGCTCATCAGCTTTCTCAAGGTTCTGACTGTAGGGTTTCAAGCTTTTGTTAGCCCAAACCATTGTTGGCAAGAAAGGTCCACCGGCAGCTTCTCCTACATTATATAGCACATTTTCTGCAATGTCAGACCTGTTAATGGCATAGGACATAGCCTGCCTTACTCTGACATCTTCAAGGGGCTCATGCTTCAGATTCAGGTCAATTTTATAGACTCTGGGAGTCTTGTACTTCTCGACGCTAATGCCATCTAGGGCGTCAATCCTATCAGTTTCACTGTAGGGAACATCAACGGTAAAGTCAATTTCTCCATTTTCGATTGCCATTGCCCTTGTATTAGGGTCGGGAATCCCTTTAATAATCATTTTATCAAGTCCAACTTTCCCTCCCCACCAGTTTTCATTTTTCACGACAGTAAGTGTCCTGGTCTGATCATCAAAGGATTCAAATTTATACGGGCCTGTTCCAACAGGTTTTACGAATTCTCCTTTTTCATTATAAGAAGAAGGACTTATTATAGCAGTATCCGGGTAGTGGAGAATTCCAGGAAGGATTGGATTAATTTCTTTGGTTTTGATTTTAATAGTGTAATTATCAACTGCTTCTATAGAATCTATATTTAGCATGGAAGCAACTTTCGGGTTTTCCGAGATTACTTTTTCCAGAGTGAATTTTACTTCGTTTGCAGTCATTTTGCTTCCGTCATGGAAAGTAACGTTATTTCTTAGATTGAATTCCCATGTGTCTTCATCAAGCTGTTCCCAGGAGGTCGCAAGCCCCGGCTTAAGGGAAAAATCTTCATTGGCACCAACGAGAGTTTCGGTTACTGCAGCTTTTTCGCAGATCAGAGTTCCAGCATCGCCATCAATGGGATTAATCGATTCTATATCCCACATTTCTCCAAGCACTAGTGTATTATTTTCAGAGCCTCCTGACGTCTGGGAAGCGCTATCTGATCCTGAGGTAGCTTCCAGCCCGGAGACTGCGTCTTTCGCTCCATTTTCTGTACTGCTGCACCCGGAAGTCGTCAGGATAGCGCAGGTCAGCAGGATAATTAACAATATAATCAAGGGGGAGTTTTTATTTTTCATTTCGGAACACCATCTTTTTTAATGAATTTTATTTTCGGCCGCAGATGAGATAGTACTGATAACTGCGTACAATCCGTTCGCCTAATGGCATCTTCTCTTTCTGAGCCTCTCTTACTTCTTTCAGGTCAAAAACCTGAATATTTTTAAATCCTGAATTAGACAGGTACTCCTTTACTTTTTCAAGCGGAGCTCCTCCGGAATGCGGGAGCCGGGCTTTGAGTTCATCAGAATAGTCAGAGTGTCCTTTTCGGGGGTCTTTTCCTTCAAGGAGCAGAGTCAAAAGGACACTTGCATTTCTGCGAACCCTGGACTCCAGGGTGCCGCTGTCCCATACTCCATCGATAATCACGACTTTCCCATTTTTCCGTAGAATTCGGTTCCAGTTCTCCACGGCTGATTTTGGATTAGGGAGCGTCCAGAGAAGATGACGGCTAAACACAATGTCAAAAGAAGATGTATCAAAAGGAGGGTTTTCTGCATCTCCCTCCCTAAAGGTTATGTCAGCCCCGAAGGCTTCAGCCTTTACTTTTGCGATTTTCAGCATTTGTCCGGAAATGTCGATTCCTGCAACCTCATGCCCCATCTCAGCAAATAGTAAGCTTAACTCTCCTGTACCGCAGCCGACATCAAGAATTCTCAATCTTTTTCCCGGAAAAACCTTCAAGAAAGCCCGCTTCCAGGCGTCTCTTTCTTTTTGAGTCTGGATCCCGTGTCCTGCATGAGTATCAAAAGTCTCGGATGCAAGGTCCCATTTATGGGCTACCATCTCTTTAATCTGGATTTCTGAAGAAGACATTAACAGGTACTTAATTATCTTATAATTAATAAGTTTCTATTTTGTATTATTTTGTATAATTAATTAATAGATTAGTAATATTCAATCTAATTAGACCTGCCTTAATAATTACAAAAAATGCATGAATTTTTGCATATGTCTTACTATGGGCCTCATCAAAAATAGATATTTTAATCTCCGAGTCAGTTTTAAGAATCCGGAAGTTATTTCCGATTCAATTGCCTGGAGTCCTGGTAATAAGATAGTGTTTCTAATGACTCCATACCAGTAGTAAAGAATGCCTTCCGGAAATTAAGGTAATAGTCGTCATACTGCTCTCTTGCATGGGTTTCATTAAAAACCACCTGCCTGGAGTGAGGATAGGAATCGCCAATCCACTGCCCCGTCTGTGTGCTAAAATCCTGATCCCTGGTGCCGGACCATACCATAATCTCACCTGTATAGTTTGATCGATTCAGGCTAAAATGAGGCGTGGAGATTATTCCTCTGGCATTTGCTTTCAAAAAGTCAGCAAGCACAACCCTGGTCCATTCATACATCAGATTTATTTTTGTGGGAGAAGTTGAGTTGTAATCAAGCAAGTCCGCACCTGCCAGTTCATATATCCGCACCTTCACTTCTACTTCAGATGGAATACTGATAATAGAGCTGACAAAAGGAAAGTTGTTAGGTGGAAGGATCCATTTTTTAAAGTAGAAATATTTGTCTCTGAAAGTAGATCCTTCAGCCTTGCTTTCAGCCACCCTTATCTGCGAATATGTATCGCCCTGCAAGCCAAGTTTGAACATCATAAATGCTAGAGAAGGTTCGGGTTCATTCTGGGATAGAGCAAAATAGACGTTTGCAGCTTCAGGATTTGACTTATATAAATTACTGGCAAAAGTGACATTATGTTGCCTTGCCAGGTCAGGAGCTCCACTGGATTCGATCAGTGCGCGGGAAACATGGGAACCGTATCTGTCCAGGTATTGTTGTACCAGAAACCCCCCACCTGACCCACCATAGAGCATTATTTTGCCTTCCCGAGATAGGAGTCCTTTGCCCTGCATGTCCTGCCGCACAGTTTCGATATCTTCGATTTGCTGGGCCGAACCATATAAATTCACAGCTAGACTGTAGTTAATTGAGCCGTCTTTATTATAAACTTCCGGAAATAGTGTAGGACTTACACCCCGATTGCCTATGAGCACGTATGAAAGCCCTCCAATTTTGTTTTCAAAATATTCGAAGTCCCCTGGGGAAGTAAGCATTCCCACTGCTTCCTGCTGGTTATCAAACAACCAGAAAATCACGTTGTCGCCTGGCTCGAAATTAGGGCTAAGAATATAGAAAGCTGTAAAATTTCCTATGGAAGAATCGTTATGATCAACAGGCAGCTGTAAATAATGGTGATGGCTGTCTGGCGGCATCTCGGAATAATAACTGCCGGTGGTAAGCCGTTCAGTGGGTACGGCGACTAATTCCCTGTATTCATACCATCCATATAGACAAACTAATACAAGAACGGCTAGAGCCAAAAATTTGAGAAACTTAAAATTTCGTCCCCTACACCCTAACATTAAAAGTCTCCTCTATTTTTTAATTAGATAAAGAAATTAATAAATAGATCTGCTTGACCGCTATTGTGAATTTTTCACATAGTCTTTATCTCGTTCTGCTTTCCTTGAACGTTAACTTCTTTTGGCTCCCGATTTTCAGGACAGGGTTAAGGTTCCAGCCTGACCTGGGTGCAGGATAAGAATGTCTGAAAATTTCAGGCAGGTTTCCCGGAGTATTAATATAATTTTTCCCACGGATAAGTGTTGGACTCGGTATCAAAACCCAGTGATGAACATAAAATAAAAAAATCACTAGATTTTGTAATTGGTCACAATCCTTGAGATCGAACTTAGGGGTTGAAGCCTTTAGATGTTGAATATTGATTTTGATGAAAACCGGATTCTTCTTGCGAATTTAGATTTTCAATTACGAAATGCAAAAATCACTAGATTTTGGAACAGAGTCCACGGATAAACGGCCTTTATAAAATAGGTTTTTACGATTGCCCTTTTTGAAGAAAAAATTTTTTCTTGATCGATAATTTTATAAAATATATGTTTATATATATTGAGCGCGAAAGTTCTGTCTTCCGTTTTTATAGATATGTTGAGCGTTACATATCTGGAAGCTATATAGCTCGGGCTGGTGTTTTTTTCTGTGGCCGGTCAATATTAGGTTCTATCCCTTATATTGGAATTTCGCCCCGATATAACATGAAAAATAAGTAAGTTCCTGTAAAAAAATTACTTATAAAGTTACCTATAAATACACTGTATCCTTCTGCGTTATGTTGGAATTTAAAGAATTAGGACTTAGGACTTGTGCGCCTGCGAGACGAAATTACGCACAAAAAGTCGTAATTAAAGAGAAGGTTTAGACAGTTAAAGGTTTAACACTATCCACGTTTCAACCGCGTAAGTCCTGACAATATAATTTCTCCAGATAACCTGGCTGTCTTAAATTCATTCTGTTGGTACTTAATATCTTTAGCGTTATGTTTATTTAAACATAACGGTGAAACCCACGGTGGTGTACAAATTGCATAAAAATTCAAATGAAGAAAAACACCAGATGGAGACGATTCTGAAGCAGGTAAAGGATCCCGAACTACTTTCACAGATCAAAAAAGTAGTTCCCTTTCACGGCTTCCTTACCTCTGGGGCGTTAATCGGTATCCAGATGCTCAATATCGCAAGACGGGAGCTCGATGTTCGGGAAGGGGAACGCATATACGTGACCTGTGAAACAAAAAGCTGCATGCCTGACCCATTCCAGATCCTTGCTGGAGCTACCATCGGAAACAATGGGTTAAAGATAATGAACTATGGGAAAATGGCGGTCACGGTAAATAAACAGGCGCCTGAAGGAGCTAACAGCATAAAAGGTATCCGAATCCTCCTCGACCCTGAGAAAACGAAGGATTATCCCAAACTCCACGCCTGGTTCCTGAATACTGAAAAGCTCCCTCATGTGGAAGTTTTACCAATCCTCCTGGCTGCAGGAGAGAAAGTGTATTCCTGGAAATTTGTGGACATAGATGTTCCGGTTCGAAGAAAGAAGAGGATACAGTGCTGTAAAAATTGCGGTGAAATGTTCATTCAACATGATAACGAGCTGCTGTGCGGCGGTTGCACAGAATAACGTTGAGAGGTAAGCAAAATGGAAGAAGATATGCGATTGTCTGTCTTTGCCGAAAAAAAAGACAAGCAGCTGATCTATTTCCCCGAAAAATGCATTGGCTGCGGGACCTGCGTACAGGCATGCCCCAAAGGTAACCTGGCAGTTGGAGCTGTTGGAGCTATAGCAAGAGGGTTGGTAGATGCGGATTTCCTGGAAATGAAAGAAAGTGAAGCCTGCCTTGTCTGTGGAATTTGTGCGAAAGTTTGTCCCACAGGTGCTCTTGAAATGAAGCAGGAAGGAAAAATCCTCACTGACACGTCTTATCTTTTCAGGGCTATGAAGCCAACGTCAGTAAACGAAAGCTGCGTCCACTGTGGGCTTTGTGAGGATATCTGCCCTCAAGGCTGTATTGAGGTAACCCGCGAAATTTCAGCGGATGGAAAACTGAAACTTGTCGGAAAGACCAATATTGATACCGAATGCTGTATCCACTGTGGCTGGTGTGCAGCAGTCTGTCCGGTGAATGCTATTTCTGTAGAAAAGCCTTTTGAAGGGCGCTGGACCAGGGATGAAGATGTCTGCCAGACCTGCCACACCTGTGTGGAAGTCTGTCCTGCAAATGCCATTTTCAATAAAAAAGCTAAACCTGGAGAAAGAGTAGAAAAGCTCACTCACCGTCCTGATGCCTGCATTTACTGTGGAGCCTGTGCGGTTGCCTGCCCTGTTGATGCCATAGATGTCAGAAAAACTGCAGTTCTTCCAGAGATGGAGAAAAAAGGCGTTCTTGAGAAGAAGTTGCTTGAAACTCCTGCTCCAGAGGCTATACTCCGCACCTGCCTGGAAACTGATGAAGCTGCATGCCTGGGCTGCGGAAACTGTGTAATCGTCTGTCCGGTGAATGCCCTTTCTGACCGTGAACTTGCAGCCGGACACCTGAACAACATGGACGAAAAAGCTCTTCTAGGGGTTAAAAACGGGAGAATTTCAGTCATAGACCAGGAACGCTGTGGAGCAGACGGTACATGTGCCCTTATCTGTCCTGTTGATGCGATCAGGCTTGTAAAAAAAGAGGTGGAATAAATGGCAGGAACAATTGCAATTAAGAACGGATACGTCTTTGATCCCCTCAATGAAATAAATGGGGAAATTATGGATATCTTCATCAGGGACGGAAAAGTTGTAAGAGAGCTTTCTGCAGCCGAACTAAAAGACGCAAAGGTTATTGACGTCTCTGGTATGACGGTAATGCCTGGTGGAGTTGACTCCCACTCTCACGTTGCAGGTGCAAAGGTTAACGCTGGCAGGTCGATGCGTCCCGAAGACCATTATAAAGCAAATCTCCAGAAGACTTCACTTACCCATTCAGGTTCAGGTTACACTGTCCCCTCGGTCTACAAACAGGGATACGATTACGCAGCAATGGGTTACACAACTGTTTTTGAAGCTGCAATTCCCCCTCTTGAAGCTCGCCACACACATGAAGAAATGCGTGCTACTCCGCTCCTTGACATGGGAGGATACCTGATACTCGGAAACAACTTCTTTTTGATGCGCTATCTCCATGATGGAGACATAGAAAAGGCTGCGGCTTATGTGGCCTGGATGATGAAAACTCACAAGTCCTACGGAATTAAATGTGTCAACCCTGCAGGAGTTGAAAACTGGGGCTGGGGTAAAAACGTACATTCTCTTGATGAAGCCAACATCCATTTCGAAATTACCCCAAGAGAGACTATAAGAGGGCTTAGCGAGGTCAACGAACTCCTCGGCATGCCTGTACCTCTTCACCTGCATGCAAATAACCTGGGACACCCTGGCTGCTATGAAATTACTAAAGATTCCCTCAAAATCCTCGACGGCGTAAAGCCCAGGCAGGACATGGATGTGGAATGGGCTGAAACCAAAAAGGATCCTGCAAGGAATTGTTCCGTATATCTCGCCCACATGATGTTCAACAGTTTTGCAGGCACTTCCTGGAGAGATTGTGAATCCGGAGTAAAAGATATTGCAGAATATATCAACAACAAAGACCATGTAGTAATCGACAGTGGATGCACGCCCTTCGGAGAAGCCACGGTTATGACAGGAGATGGGCCTGCCATCCAGGATATGTACAAGCTTACAGGAAACAAGTGGTCGAATACTGACGTTGAGATGGAGGGTGGGTCAGGTGTCATCCCCTTCACTTACTTAAAAGCCAATCCGGTACACAGCCTCCAGTGGGCAATGGGCCTTGAATGTCTCCTGCTCATCAATGATCCCTGGAAGACAATTATGACCACGGACAGCCCCAATGGTGGGCCGTTTACGAAATACCCGGAGGTTATGACCTGGATCATGTCCGAAGCTTTCAGGAAACAGACCTTCAGCGAATGCCATAAGTGGGCAAACGACAGGAGTGAACTCGGAAGCATAAACCGGGAACTTTCCCTCTATGACCTTGCGATCCTGACCAGAGCAAACCCTGCTAAAACAATTGGCATGGCCCACAGAAAAGGTTCTCTTGGAGTGGGCGCTGATGGAGATGTTACAGTATATAACATAAATCCACAGAAGCTTGACGCGAACAACTATGAGGCTCTACTTCAGACCTTCAGGAAGGCCGAATATACCGTAAAGGGTGGCGAAATTGTAGCTGTCAAGGGCGATATTGTTTCCGTACCTGAAAAGCGGACTTATTATTCCGAAGTACATGTAGAAGACGAGCGGGAAAAGGAAATGCTGGCCGATGTGAAGGAATGGTTCAGGTACTACACCCTGGGCTTTGCCAACTATCCAACTCCAGAAAAGTATCTGAAAAATCCGACTCCCATACAGGTTAACGTGGTGAGGTGAGGTAATGACAGAGGGAGTTCTTATTAATAAAAATGAAATTGAGAGTAAACTCGAGGCAGTTATAAAGCCTGGCTCATTTACTGGCGAAAGTACTGGAGAAATGGCAGAAGTAATGCTTATTCCTAAAAAAGTGATTGACATTAAAGTCGAAGCCGACGTTATAACTCCTGATGCCTTTGCAGGCAAAAGTGCCAAAGAAATTGGAAATCTGGAAGTCTGGCAGGGGCCAAAGACCTATCCTCTCTCCGAGTTTTTTGAAGTGATAGGTAATGCAGGCAGTTCTGCAGCTGAGACTCTGATCCGCATAAAAGGTGACGTGATTAGGGTAAAAAGGATAGGAGAAGGCATGAGTGCAGGAAAAATCGAAATTGAAGGTTCTGCAGGCATGCATGTAGGTACCGGGATGAAAGGAGGAGAGCTCGTCGTTTACGGAGACGCGGATTCCTGGGCAGGTATGGAGATGACAGGCGGACTCCTGAACATTAAAGGCAATGCAGGAGACCATGTGGGCTGCGCTTACAGGGGTAGATGGCACGGCATGAAAGGTGGTCGCATTGTGATTGAAGGTTCGGCACGCCACCAGCTTGGAGGCGGTATGGACGGTGGTGAAATCCTGGTAGAAGGCAATGTTGAAAGCTTCTGCGGAATTCGCCAGAACGGTGGGCTCATCTTTGTAAAAGGCAACGCTCTTCGTGGAGTAGGCGCTGAAATGGCAGGAGGCACAATAGTCATAGGAGGTAAAATCGAGCGTTTCTCCCCGGGTTTCGCATTTGTATCCATGGAAAATAGCATTACATCTGGAGAGATTGAGTTAATAGGCGAATTCAAGAAATTCACAGGAGACTATGCAATTAATAAGCGGGCAAAAGGAGCGCTTTACGTGGTTGCAGACGCAAACCCGGAGCTATGAGGTGAAAAGCATGGAAGTATTACTCCTTACCGGAAGTACAATTGAAGAAGGCAGGCTTGCCAAAGGAGGGGACAAGTTCACGGATGAGTATGCGCATCGTGCTGGATTTCGCCTGTGGATTTTGAATCACTATGTGCCCCTGAGAAAGTAAAAGTAACAAGTGAAAACGGGAAACATTCGATCGTAGTTTATACAAGATGTACGGATTCAGTCCAGCCAGGACAGGTGTTTATGCCAAGGGCCATCTGGTCGAATGTTATCATCGATCCTGATACTCTTTCCACGGGTTCTCCTCTATATAAGGGCGCTCCAGTAACAATTGAGCCCACTGATGAAGAGGTTTTTAGTGCCGAAGATGTAGTGTTGAAAATTTATATTGGAGGGCAGTGAGTATGATTTACAAAAATATAATCTGTCCGGTCTGTGGTGCAGCCTGTGATGACATTCAGGTTGAATTCGGGAACGGAAAGATTGAAGCAAAAAATGCATGTAAGATGGGAAATGCAAAATTTCAGGAAATTGTAAGTTCCCACAGGATTATGCAGCCTCTTATAGAAGTTAAGGGAAAACTGACCTCTGCAGCCTGGGATGAAGCTCTTGAGAAAGCTACTGATATCCTTGTTTCGGCAAAGCGCCCCCTGTTTTTCATGGGCAGTGAAACCTCCTGTGAAGCACATGAAATAGGGCTCAAGATAGGGGAATACCTTGGTGCAATTGTTGATTCCAATTCTACTGTCTGCCACGGGCCAACAGCTATGGGAATTCAGGAAGCCGGGAAGGTCGGTGCAACCGAAGGGCAGAAAAAAAACAGAGGAGATCTCATAGTCTACTGGGGTACAAATCCTCTTGAATCCATGCCGAGACAGATGTCAAGGTACGCGGTTTTCCCGAGAGGTTACTGGACAAAACGTGGACGTTTTGACAGGACAATTATCACTGTAGACCCGAGAAAAACCCCGACAACTGAAGCATCCGACCTGCATGTTCAGCTTAAACCCGATTCGGATTTTGAACTGATAAGTGCACTTCTCACCCTGCTTCACGGGAAAACTCCTCATCCCTCAGTAGAAGAGATCACGGGAGTTCCCATCCCTGTTATGGAAGAGATGCTCGATATGATGAAGAACTGCAACTTCGGGGCTATTTCAGTGGGGCTCGGGCTTTCTTCTTCAATGGGGAAGTACAGGAACTCCGAGATTGCCATGAACTTTGTAAAGGAACTGAACAACTACGCCAAGTTCACCCTTGGAGCTCTCCGCGGCCACTGCAACGTGGCAGGCTTTAACCAGGTAGCTGCCTACATGTACGGCTACCCCTTCGGGCTTGACTTCATGCGCGGGCACCCACGTTATAACCCCGGAGAATTCACAACAGTGGACGTGCTTCGAGAAAAGGATGTTGATGCAGCTTTCGTTATGTGCGCTGACCTTGTATCCCATATCCCTGCAGATTGTGCGGCTTACCTTGCAAAAATTCCAATGGTCTGCCTGGACATCGCTCCCTGCCCGACAGTATCTGCTTCGGAGATTATACTTCCTGGAGTCATTGATGCTATGGAATGTGATGGGACCTTCTACAGGCTCGACGATGTGCCAGTTCACTTTGAGCCTTTCACGACTTCGCCTTTCGATTTTACGAAGAGCAACGAGGACACCTTAAAACAGCTCTTTGAGAAAATTAGAAAAAAAGGAGATCAGGTTATTTCTCTTCTTTCTATTAAATAAAGAAGGAGAAGAACTGATACCTGAAAATTTGCCTTAATTTTCGGAGCTCTACCAATAATCAATTAGGATTGACGCACTTGAGGCACAAAACTGAGTACAATCTACGTTATTCTCAAAAGAGTCTTGATTGTTTGTGCCTCTTGTTCTCATGGATTAATACAGCAATGCTGAAGTATTAACAGAAATAGACTTTCGAATCATTGCTTACGTGCATTATTTATTAAAAAAATATAGTTTAGGTTTGCGAACAGACTTTGAGTATTTTCAGATTTGCAGGAAGCGTCAGCCTTTACTTCCTGCAATTCGAAATCTCCTTTTTTCTAATTGATGTTTCCCGAGAAACGCAATCAGTAAGGAACAAATAAAAAACAAATGCGGTTCTTTTTCCTCCAAAATATTGTATTTTGCAGGGAATCCTAACAGACGTTTCCCAATTCCAGCCATATTATGGCAAAAATGGAGTCCATCCCAAAACCAGTTTTATACTCAAAATTGATACGAATTTCAGAACTATTTCCCGTTATCAGAAACTCATTGATTATTCTTAATTCCATATTTGGAGAAGCAGTTTTGAGTTATGGGATAGGCTCGAGGAAAATGTAGAAAGAGTCTTATGCATATGTTTTTCAATGTATGTTTTTCAATAATTCATGCCCACTACTTATAATTGCAATAAAAGAAATTTGAAAAGCGAAATAATTTTGGGATAAATTATACGCTCTTTTTAAATACATCCTCCTATATATTAAACTAGTGTTGCGTCAGCATTAAAGTGTTGTAGATAATTGGTTAAAATGATTCAGAATTATTTTATCCTTGAGAATTGACGTGACACTAGGGGGAAATTATGGAAACCATTTATGATGTCCTTAAAGAAGAGCATGAGCATATGTCTGACCTTCTCCGGCAAGCATTGCAGGACGGATCAAGGGTAAGTTTTTTTAAAGTAAAGCTTGAAGCTGATCCTCATATGATGGGAGAAGAGAGAATCCTCTATCCGGTGCTTGAAGAGGTAGAAGAGCTGCGTGAGCTTATGACGCAAGCTCATAAAGAACACGATGAGGCAAAAACTCTGATCTTTGAAATAGAAGGTATGGAAGAGAGAGATGAAGAATGGACTCCTAAACTCCGTGAACTGAAACAAAGCGTAGATCATCACATTGAAGAAGAGGAAAGTAAGGTGTTTGAAAAAGCCCGAAATATCCTGAGCCAGAAAGAGGCAGAAGACATGGCTCAACAATACATTGAGTTCAAAAGGAGTTACATGAACAGAATAGAGACTGGTGGACCTATTGTATAATAACTGATTATATGTTGTACTTGAGACCGATTTCTTGTTAATTGGTTCTCTCTATTTTTTATCATCTTTGCTTGCCTGATCTCTCGTTAACCGTTTTTCTTTATATTTTATCCTACATTCGGCAGCAAGCACATCCCAACATTTAAATATTTTTAATTGTTATTTTTTGTAGGTTCAGTTAAAAACCAGTATCATACGGACTATGTATATAGCAGGGTTTGTCTGTTATCTCAATTATTATAAATATATATTAATTATGTCATGGTTAACATTTAGTAATTTTTGATTTAAATGGAATTTCAAAAGTTCTGAAAAAAACGATATCAATAGAAAAATTGAATGGATTTTTATGTCGACCTGCCGAAAGCAGGATTTTATTCTCCTTGCTCGCCTGATCTCTTGCTAGCCGTTTTTTATTTTTCATTTTCCTTGCTCTCCTGACCTCTCATTAAAGTTGTTTTCTTTCTTTGTGACTACTTCTCACATAATTAGAATAATTATGTGAATGATCTTATAAATCAGATAATCCTTTATTAATAATGATTAAGTAAGTAATGACCCGGTTCTTTCATCGGTTTTTTCATACTTTCTTCTCCCCCATTTTGTGCCCTTATTAATTAGATTTTATCGTTACTTGAAGGTGATTAGTATATCATTTATAGTTATCTTGTACCTGTTGCAAAAAAGAGTTTTACGGGAAAAATACCTTTCAGAAAACTAGTTTTATATACCTTTATATCGGATTTTTAGCATAACTCTATGTTTCTCTATAATTCGGTAACTGATCCTATATACTATACTTAGACATAGCTATCATATTTTATTTCCTTTTTAGTGTTCTATTTTTAAGATACCTTTATATATCACTTTTCTCTATATAGTTCCTTTAAGAATTATTAGATTACCCTATATTAGAATATCCTAGGGGGCTTATTTATTACAAAGGATAAAAGAAAAGTTCAGTTTACCGGAAATTCTACCTATATTGTGTCCCTCCCCATAAAATGGGTCCGGGATATAGGGCTTGAGGCCGGAGACACCCTTACGCTTACACCCATGCCTAATAAAACTCTGCTTGTTTCTTCCAGTGCAGTTTCAAAGGAACGCTCCACCCTCAATGCAACGATCGATTATATTCACTCCGACAGTGCAGAAAATAATCTCAGGATTCTGATTTCTCATTATCTTGTGGGCTATGATGTTATCAGGCTGACTACTAAAAAAGGCTTTAGTGCCTATGACCGCAAGTTCATCAAGGATTCCGTGCGTCAAAAGCTCATAGGGCTTGAACTTATCGAAGAATCCCGGAATGAGCTGGTCTTCCAGTGCCTTCTGAATTACAATGACCTCCCACTTACCAGGGTAATTAGAAACATGTATGGACTTGTACTTTCCATGCTTGAAGACTCTATGACTGCTCTCAGGGACCATAATGTGGAGATCGCTGAAGATGTCATTCAGAGAGATGACGATGTGGACCGCTTTTATCTTCTTGCCGTCCGCCAGCTCAAGGCTTCAATTGAAGATATCGAGCTCTCTGAAAAGATCGGAATTCGGCATCCAAGAGAGTGCCTGGGATATAGACTTATTACGAAAAGCATCGAGCGTGTAGGAGATCACGCTGTAAAGATAGCAAAAAGTGTCATGAAAATGGACTCAGGAGTTAGCGCTGATGACTCCATCTTCAAGATGGCTGACCTTTCCTGTAAAGTTTTTGAAAGCTCAATAGATTCAATGGCCGAAGAAGATCCGCAGGCTATTAACAAAATCGTCGTAGAGGCAAAGAAAGTGTCTCAGTTTGGATTTTCTCTGGAGCCACAGGATTGTGAAGGTTCAGGTAATATTGAACTCAGCATGATACTGGAGAGCCTGAGACGGGTCTCGGAATACAGCGCTGACATTGCAGAAGTTGCAATTAACATGAATATTAAGCGGGTCTGAACCTCAAAGGTTTGGACTTCTACTTCTTTTTTCATATAACTTCTATACTCTACTTTTGTATTCAACGGCATTTAATGGTGTAATTTTAAAGGCACTAAATGTAATTTTTTGATCAAATAAGCAATTTTTAATTCTTTTTTTGCATTTAACGCATTTTCGTCAATTTTGGCGAAACCTCAATTCTGATCATTATGTCCTTGTTAGCTATTTTTCTAACTGGAAGATTGTAGGAAAATCAGAGTTATGGGCTTGGGAATCAAAGTTGACGTAAAAAATTCATTATGTCTAGCTGGACATATCGGTATTATATAATAAGCTGTTTGTTAAAATATAGTAGGATATTAACTAATATAATAAATCAGAAATAAAAATGTAACTTCGTTCTATCATTGAAAAATCGATAACAAGAAAGCGATTCCATGCTTTCATCTCAAGATAATATAAGAATTCATGTAACTATTCAGCCTATCAAAACATGTCTATTGATAGTGATTCTACTATTACTGAATAATCCGAAAAATAACTTATGAACTACGAAAAACGTAGTCAATCGCCAACAATCAAAGAAAATCAATTGACAGGAATTTGTCTATTGAATTTTAGTGAATATGGCTATTGATGTTGTTTTATCTGGGCTGAATAGTTACTAAGTTAGATTAATTATAAACTTAACTAGAAGCCTGAATTTAGAACTCAAATAACTGCTAGATAGAAAGCTATTTTGATGTTTCACAAAAATGACCCCGCTTACTGAACTTGATTAATCCCAGATGAGGAATTTCCATGAAAATAAAAGCCAATCTCATATCCGGAAGAACTGCCAAACAGGGTGCAAATCTGGAAGCAAAGACATATAAAGCTTATTTTGAAGCCTGTAGTTACTGCGAGCTTAACTCAGTAGACCTTGAGAAATTGGGGACATCCGAAGGAAACAGCCTAAAAGTCACATCCGAGTTTGGAGACGTTGTGGTATTTGCAAAAGCAAACGATGGAAACCCAAAAGGGCTTGCTTTTATTCCTATGGGTCCCTGGGCAAACACAGTGCTAAATCCTGATACTCACGGTTGCGGAATGCCCGGCTTAAAAGGTGTGCCTGCAGAAATTGAAATTACGGATGAAAAGCCCCTGGACATGAAGTCCCTGATGAAGAAGTATCTGGAAAACTAAAGTCCAGTAAACAGGTAGTTCACGTTTTCAATCAAATCCGGAGAAACTTGAAAAATTCGGAGGAAAAATATGCCCGTAATCAAAGACGTAGTATGTTCCCTTTGCGGATGCCTCTGCGATGATATAACAGTCACAGTTGAAGATAACAAAATAATGGGTGTAAAGAATGCCTGCATTCTCGGCCACAGTAAGACCGTTGGAGTACAGACTCATGATCGAATCAAAACACCCATGATTAGAAAAGATGGGGAACTCGTCGAAGTAACATACGAGGAGGCAATCGATGCTGCTGCAAGGATCCTGGCAAACTCAAAAAGGACTCTTTCTTACGGCTGGTGCTCCACATCCTGCGAAGCGATAAGCAAAGCGATCCAGTTAGCTGAGGAGACCGGTTCCGTGATTGACTCGACTGCTAACGTTTGTCACGGTCCTTCAGCTCTTGCTACCCAGGAAAAAGGAAACCCTGGAGCAACTCTCGGAGAGATCAAAAACAGATCAGACCTGATCATCTTCTGGGGCTGCAACCCCATACATGCTCACCCGCGCCACATGACTCGCTATTCAAGCTTTTCTAAGGGCTTTTTTACTCCAAATGGGCGAAAAGACCGGAAGATGGTGGTAATCGACGTGCGAAAAACCGATACTGCAAAACGTGCCGATAAATATATTGAAATAAAACAGGGTTCGGACCTCCTGCTGGTAACAGCACTTCGCTCAGCAATCAATGGGCATGAAACTGTTATTCCGAAAAACGTGGCAGGGGTTTCAAAAGCCGAAATTTTAGAACTTGCCGAACTGATGAAAAACTCCAGGTTTGTCTCCATTTTATTCGGCATGGGCATAACACAGTCCCGTTCCAAGTACAAGAACGGTGATGCAGTATCTTCCCTTATCTCAGACCTGACCCAGCACACAAAAGCTATCATGATGGGAATGAGAGGTCACTATAACGTATCAGGTTTCGGGGAAGTCGCAACCTGGGAGGCCGGTTATCCGATGGCAATTGACTTCTCAAAAGGTTATCCCTACTACAATCCTGGAGAGACAGGGGCAAACGACGTTCTTGTCAGGGAAGAGGTTGATGCGGCAATTGTCGGAGCTGCGGACCCAGGAGCACACTTCCCACAAAAGGCAGTCCGACACCTTGCAAGAATCCCCCTGATTCAAATTGACCCTTATCCAAACCCAACAACTGAACTTGCCGATGTAGTGATCCCTGCAGCAGTCGTGGGTATTGAAGCCGAAGGCACAGCCTACCGTATGGACGCAATCCCAATCAGGATGAAGAAACTTATCGATACCAAGTTCAAAACCGATGAAGAGATCTTAAAGGACCTGATTGCAAAAGTAAGAGAACTGAAGCGAGGTGAAGGAACATGTCAGAGTTATTGATTAAAAACGCAGTTGTCTGCGACCCGATTCAGGGAATAAACTGTGAAAAAATGGACCTGTGCATAAAAGACGGCAAGATTGTAGAAAACGTTTCCTCAAATGCAAAGGTTATCGACGCTGAAGGCAGGCTCACGATGGCAGGGGGTTTTGACGGTCATACTCACAGCGCTGGCAAAATCAATGTGGGACGATCGATGAACCCTAACGATGCCAGACGAAACCTGGTCCCGGGCCTCTCAGGTCTTGAGCCCCGCACTGAAAAGACCAGGGCTCAGGTAGGGTACAACACCCCAAACACTTATGCAATCGGGTACAGGTATGCAAAACTGGGTTACACAACAATCTGTGAAGCTGCAATGCCCCCTCTTACAGCAAGGCATACCCACGAGGAATTCAAAGAAATCCCAATTCTGGACAAAATGGGGCTCACCCTCTTTGGGAGCAACTGGCAGGTTATGGAATATATCCGGGACAAAGAGCCCGAAAAACTCGCAGCTTACATTGCCTGGGGTCTAAAAGCTTCAAGAGGTTACGGAATAAAGATTGTAAATGCAGGTGGCGGAGAAGCATGGGGCTGGGGCAAGAATGTTAGCGGGCTCTATGACCCCGTGCCTAACTTTGACGTAACCCCCGCAGAAATTCTGCTGGGCCTGGGAGAGGCAAATGAAAAACTGGGTCTCCCTCATTCAGTTCATGTCCACTGTAACAATCTGGGGCACCCTGGAAACTATAAGACTACCATCGAGACCATGAAGCTTTTTGAGAATGTGAAATCCAGGCGCAACAGGCAGAGCCTGCATGTAACTCATGTTCAGTTCAATGCCTATGCCGGCACTTCTTGGCGTGACTTTGAGACCGGAGCTCCAATGATTGCAGACTACGTGAACGGAGTTAATCACCTGACCTTTGATCTCGGGCAGCTCATTTTCGGGCCTGCCGTTACCATGACTGCCGATGGCCCGGTTGAATACGCAAACTCAAGGATGTTAAAGGAGAAATGGAGCAACCAGGATGTGGAGCTGGAAGACGCATCCGGAGTGGTGCCACTTGTATATTCCCCAAAGAGCTTTGTAAATGCAGTCCAGTGGGCAATAGGGATTGAACTGGCCCTGCTTGTAAAAGATCCGTGGAAGGTCATGTTCACAACGGATAGCCCTAATGGAGGATCCTTTGTTAACTATCCTGAAGCATACACTTACCTTATGAGTGAAAAGAAGAGGCAGGAGATCATTTCGGGCTTTCCGGAGATGGCCCTTGGCAGAATGGTTCTGCCTGGCCTCGATAGGGAACTAAGTTTTTATGAACTTGCAACCATGACCAGAAGCATCCAGTCCAGGATCTACAGCAGGCCTGAGAAAGGAAACCTTGCAGTAGGAGCTGATGCAGACATTGCTATATATGACATTTTCCCGGATGCAATTGATCCCTCAGTAGAGCATGAAAAAGTAAAGAAAGCCTTCAGTGCTACAGCTTACACCATTAAGGGAGGAACAATCGTTGTCAAGGACGGTAATATTGAAAACACACCCATGGGGAGGACTTACTGGGTAAACGCGAAGGTTCCGTCAGATATTGATAGTGCAATGCAGAAAGACCTTGACGTTAAGTTCCAGAAATACTATACTGTGAGCAAGTCCAACTACATGGTAGAGGATGCATACGTCCCAAAACCTGTTGAAATCGCAACGGAGGGATTCTAAAATGCAGGTAGTAACTCTCTCCTTAAAAGCACAGAACAAAATCCCTATCGTAGCTGATACTGTAAACCCAGACAACTTTGCCGGAAAGACAGAGGACGAAATCAAAGTTACCTTGGTCTGGTATGGAAACAGGCAGTGCTCACTTGGAGAACTGTTCAATGTAAAAGTTGAAGGCAAGGACAGCGCAGAAAACACAAAAATTGTGATTAACGGCGATGTCTCTAGAGTAAAGCGCATTGGGCAGGGTATGAGCGCAGGGGAGATTGAAATTAATGGTAATGTGGATATGCACTGTGGCTCGAACATGAAAGGAGGAAAGATCACGGTCAACGGAAATGCAGATAGCTGGCTCGGCTGTGAAATGAAGGGGGGGGAAATTGTTCTTAATGGAAACGGCGGCTATTATGTAGGCGGCGGCTACCGGGGAGAAGCCTGTGGCATGAAGGGAGGTAAAATCACCGTCAACGGAAATGTCAGGGACTTTCTGGGAGAGCACATGTGCGGAGGAGAAATCCATGTAATGGGCAATGCTGGTCTCCTTCCAGCAATCCTGAATAATGGTGGGACGATCATTATCGAAGGCAGCACTGAAATGCCTGCAAGTGAAATGAAAAAAGGCACTGTCATCATAAGAGGCAAAGTTAAGGATTTGCTGCCCTCCTATGTAGAGGAAGGAACCGAAGAAGTGGATGGTATTCTCTATCAACGGTTCGCAGGAGATGTCAACGTCAGCGGCAAAGGCGTGCTCCTTATGAAACAATATGAAAGTCATTAAATAGAATGAAATTTAGAGAAAGAAAGGCGCGTGAAGAACGCGCTTATTTTTATTTTTCAGTTAGGTTCTGAAGATTAGCTGGTTTAAATTTACCCAGCTTTTGGTACAACGTTCACTCAGTTTTTATTCATTGGCATAAAAAGTGCTTTCAAGTACTTTCATTTATTTGTGCTTGTTGTTCTAAGAATTTCATGTTCTTTAGTATGAAAGTCATGTTAATCTGCAAGTACTTTCATCTGTTTGTACCTCTTATTCAAAGAGTATCATATCCGTTTTTCACACAAATCCGTTTTTCACACAAATCCGTTTTTCACACAAATCCGTTTTTCACACAAATCCGTTTTTCACACAAATCCGTTTTTCACACAAATCCGTTTTTCACACAAATCCGTTTTTCACACAAATCCATTTTTCACACAAATGCCTTCCTGAATTGATAAGTCCCAAGAAGTACCATAATTCCGGCTCCTATGGCCAGGCTTATGAGTCCATGAACGGGTATTCCACCTTCAAACAGAGTTCTTGTGCTGTCTATTGCATAACTTACCGGATTGAGCCTGGCCAGAAACCTTAACCATGCAGGCATGACGTCATAGGGCATGAGTGCACTGCTGGTGAAGAACAAAGGCATGCTGATCATGCTGTTAACAGCCGCATAGCTGTCATGGTCACTTAAGTACATTCCTATCATAGTTGAGAGAGCAGAAAAAAATACTGAAAACAAAAACAGTGTGAAATATATTAAAATTAATTGCACAGGGTTCAATATCCTTACCCCAAGAAAAGTAGCAATTATGAGTATCACAGTTGCCTGCATCAAGCCTCTTACACTGATAAATAGGATTTTTCCATAAAGCATGCTTTCTCGTGGCGAGGGCATGGCAAGAAACTTATTCAAAAAACCCAGTATCTTATCAAAAATCATAAGAGATCCTCCCTGCAGGGAAGAAAAAAGCATAGTCATGACAAGAATGCCAGGGGTTATATATTCAAGGTAATTATCCGTAAACTTTGTTGGCAAGGCAAGCCCTACAAATACCAGCCAGGCTGCAGGCATTACGAGTGAGGAAATAACGGTAACCCTTCCTCTTAGCCATTTTACAAGATCCCTCTCAAAATAGTAGTATACTGCTTTCATTATCTTCGCCTCAGAAGGTTTCTGAACTGGGTTGAATTAAACCCTGCCTGCTCTTCGGGGGTTTTAACGTTTTCAAGGAAAACGTCATTAAGGGAGGCATGTTCCCCTATGGAGCTTGTAAGGTTTTCAGGAGAGCCGATAACTGCGATTCGTCCTTTATCGATAATAGCAACCCTGTTGCAGTATTTTTCTGCCTCTTCGAGGTAATGCGTGGTCATGAAAATGGTCATCCCCTCGGCCTTAAGCATCCTTATATGTTCCCATATCTTCTTTCTGCCACTCACATCCAGTCCAAGGGTCGGCTCATCCAGAAACAGAACCTCAGGTTCGTGCACAAGCGCCTGAGCAAGTTCAAGGCGCCTTCTCATTCCTCCGGAGTATGTTGCTACAAGGTCGCCGGCACGATCTGAAAGCCCCATCATTTCAATCACTTCATCTACCCTTGAATTTCTATTAGGGATACCATAGAGTTTCGCGTAAAGCAGTACATTTTCCCTGCCTGTGAGTTTTCGGTCAACTGCCATATCCTGGGGTACATAGCTTATCTTTGACCTTACTTTTTTGGACTCTTTTACTATATCATATCCGCAGACTTTTGCAGTCCCGCTGCTGGGTTTTAGTAGAGTTGTAAGCATCATAACTGTCGTACTTTTGCCTGCTCCATTGGGGCCCAGAAGGCCAAAGATCTCATTTCCAACATCAAGATCAAGATTGTCAACAGCAAGCAGGTTTCCAAAGTATCTGGATAATTTTCTTATTTCTATCAAAGGTATCCCCCTGCAATTGCATAAACAGGTCTTAAACTTGAAGTATAATAAATTCCACTTGTATACATATTGTAAAGGAGTTTTATGACAACAATACTTATGGCTGCAAAAACAAAGACTGTAATCATTACTTTGTCAATGTTTGAAAACTCCAGTTTTTTGAGATATGTCCGATCGGGATTTGCCCGAAAAGCCCTACTCTGAATTGAAATTGCAAGGGTTCCGGTTCTCCTTACACAGTTTGCGAGAGTTGGGGTCAATATATTGAGTAATGTTTTTATTATCCCGGAACCGAATTTTTTAGGATTAAACCCTCTGAGTCTCTGGACTGTTATCACGGTAGCTACTTCAGTGATTATTATTGGCAAAAATCTTACTGCTGTGATCACCATAAAAGCTACGCTGTAAGGTACCTTGAGTCCTACCAGACCGTTTAACATATCCCTTGAGTCAGTGGTCCAGCACATTAACAGTCCAAGAGACAGGATTGAAGCCGATCTAAGGCCCTGAACAGCGCCATGATGAAGCCCTTCCTCATATACAAACAGACCGCCTCCTGTCAACCAGCCCAGAAGCGGAAAATCAGGACGGATTATGGTAAAAATCACAGTTCTCGGGAGTTGAGAATAAAAGAGAGCCTGAGAGTAGATAGTACCCCATATCAAAAGTATAAGTAATATCATCAGGGTCTTTATCTTTATTGCCGGCATTCTTGCAAGTGCGAATCCTGAGAGTACGAGCAGAAACAACAAAAACATTGTTTTCTGGTTATCCAGGGTCACAGCGACAAAAACTGTGGAAATCAGGATGAGGATCTTAGCCCTTGGGTCCATTCTGTGAATAACTGTATCTTTAATTGTCGGTTCGGCAATTGATCTTGCACCTATCATCCGGAATATCCCCTTAACACTTTATCCCTTCAACACTTCTGGAGTTTATCTCTTCAACACTTCCGGAGTTTATCCCTTCAACACTTCCGGAGTTTATCTCTTCAACACTTCCGGAGTTTATTCCTTCAATACTTCTGGATGTCAGCGTTTTCACAAGTTCTTTTACTGAAAAAGCATTGATTCCCAGATGATTTGCAATCTCAACAACCGGAGGCTGAGTAAGCGAGGCCTTCCTGAGGGTTTCAGTGTCTTTTATAACTTCTCTTCCCTTCCCGTCTGCTATGATCTTTCCTTCATTCATTACCAAAATTCTTGTGGCATAGGACATGGCTACCTCAATATCGTGTGTGCAGAAAATCAGTGTCGAATTGTTGTTTTTGAAAAAATCCATCATCTGTTCTATATTCACCCTATCTTGCCCTGTTGTGGGTTCATCGAGAAGAATAAGTTCTGGATTTATGGAAAGTACCGAAGCTACAGCTGTCCTGAGTCTCTGGCCCCTGCTCAGAGCTTGAGGGAGGTCATGCCTGAGAGGCAGAATTGACATGGCTTCAAGAGAGTTTCTTACTCTTTCCTCGACATTGCTGTACTTTAATTGAACAGGTCCAAACCTTACTTCTTCCTCAGCTGAATCACAGAAGAGCATAAGGTCAGGGTTCTGGAACACAAATCCGACCTTACCTGCAAAGGAGTATGGGTTCTTGGACCTTGTTTCCTCTCCAAAAACCCTCACACTTCCTTTATCTGGTTTGAGAATGGCTGCAAGGTGTAAAAGTAGGGTTGATTTCCCCGAGCCGTTCGTACCCATAATCGCAACCCTTTCACCTTTACTGATTTCCAGATTTATTCCTTTCAGTATCATCTTGTTTTTCTCATATCCTGACCATAAGTCCTGAATGGAAATAATCGAATCATTGTTTTCAGAATCATTGTTTTCAGAAGTATTATTTCTATGAGCATTGTTTTCAGAATCATTGTTTTCAAAAGCATTATTTTCAACGGAAGCTTTCCTTGAACTGGTCCTGGTTACAGGATTTTCATCTGGATTCAGAAGAAGTTGAGGGATTCTATTATTTTCTTTAATAATTTCTCTGTCTAGTACAGCAAGAGCTCCGCTGACACTCAAAGGGCTGGCTTTGATTCCAAGGCTATGGCAGAGCTCGACTGGTTCGGGAATTCGAAGCCCAAGCCTGTAAAAGATCTCAAGATTATCAAAAGCTTTTGAGGCAGGCTGATCAAAGACTATTTTTCCATTGTCCATTATAACAACTCTGTCTACAAAGGGTGCAAGCTCATGTAGTCTGTGTTCAACCAGCAGAATAGTTGTTTTCAGTTTTCTGTTGAGTTCCCTTACCGTATTCAGGACTTCGTGCGTACCCATGGGGTCCATCTGGCTTACAGGCTCGTCCATGGCAAGGATTTCAGGATTCATTGCAAGCATACTTGCAATGCAGATCCTCTGTTTCTGTCCACCGGAAAGTGAATTTGTCGAGTCCAGCCTGTGATCGGACATCCCTACGATTTGCAGGGCTTCTGTTACCTTTTTATCAATTTCTTTTTGCTCAAAGCAGAGGTTTTCAGGCCCAAAAGCTACTTCGTCCTCAACTATTGTAGAAAATATCTGGTCATCTGGATTCTGAAACACAAGGCCTACTTCTTTCGAGATTTCCATCTGGTTTGAATCAGTGGTTTCCATCCCTTTGACTTTCACACTTCCAGATAATATTCCTCCAGATTCATGGGGAATGATTCCGTTTAATGTTTTTAATAAAGTACTTTTCCCACATCCAGTAGGTCCTGTGAGGAGAACAAATTCTCCTTTTTCGACTCTAAGGTTGATTCCCTTTAAAGTCGGTTCCGATCTTCCTGGATATGTGTACCATAGGTCTTTGATTTCTATCATTGTACCACAACCTTTCCAAGGGAAAGCTTGCCCGCAAACCTTTTGAGAAAAGGTTTGATCGAAAAACCCTTACGGCGGCGTGATCAACCGGCGCAACGGTTGGGCTTGAGCGAAAACCCCTGAGTAATGTCGCAATCCTTTCCAAATGAAAGCCTGACCACAAGCCTTTTGAGAAAAGGCTTGAGCGAAAACCCTGAGTAATGACAAGCCTTTCCAAATGAAAGTCTTACCAAAGTTCGTGTCACTCTACCACCTTCTTTAGTCTATTTCCAAGGCTTATGCCGAACCAGGTTCCTATGAAGGTGTAGAGGAACCCATCAATCAGTAGATTTACAGCTATGTACCAGTTGCTGTAGAATAGTCTGTAGAGGACCATCCAGACACTGAAGGAAACATATCCGCTAATCACGTCCGCAAATCCGCAAATAATTCCAATTCTCAACCTGTTATCTGGAGCTGGATTTTTACCGGTTACACCTGCAACATACAACAAAAATTCCAGGATTATCGCGTTGATTGACAGTGTTATAAAGGTTATAGGTGTGAAACTCCCTGTTATGAAACCTCCAAGTAGAAACCTGACCATCATAAAAAGGCTTATTACTCCCGGTTTTGGAATCAGGACTACAAGAGAAGCAATGAGCATGTAAAGAAGAATCTCATTGAAGAGTCCTGTGAACAGGAAACTGAATGGTCCGAAGATTGCATGGGATAAGTCCCACAGGATGGTCATAGGCAGGCTTATCGCTGCAAAAGAAACCGTGCCGAAAAAGGCAATTAGCACAAGATTGCGGGTTTTAAACCTGTCCATAATCTTCCTGGGTCTTGAGAAAAAAAAGCCCAGAGCAGTAATTCCGAGTAAAGAGGCGGCAAACGTAGTTATTATAGGTCCCCACCGTCTTGAGATTGCAGTAATTTTTTGATCTTTTGTTACTGCAATCCAGTCAGTGCCTGTGAGTTTTACTTTAACTCTGAGAAGGTAGTCTCCCCCCATCGCTTCCGGAGACATATATATAGGCAGGCTTATCAGTGAACTTGATCCTGGAGAAAGGGTTACGGTGGCATAGCACAAGGTGTCCGCTTTCATTCCCATAATATCGGGCTTAAAAGCTTTTACAGGTTCACCGGTTTTTATGTCAAGAATGTCATATGTGACTATTAAAGGAATTGTACTATTTCCGGTATTGGTAAGCTCTATCCCCATGTCAGTTGAAGTGAGTTCCTCTTTCTCTGTCTTCAGGTCTGTAACCTCTAGCAGCTTTTTGAGTGCAGGGGATGTTTCCTGGACAACAAGGGTATTGGAAGGATGGCTGGGATCTCCATATCCGTCTTCGTCTGACGGTACTATGAGCTGGGATACTGAGACGTCATTTGCGACTTCTTCTTTTGAAGCAACTTTAAGCTGGGTTGTACGCACAATAGTATGTTTTGTTCCCTTAACATCAACGACTGCCTTTGCTGTTATGTTGTAAACCCCACAGGGCGTATCCGCGGGTATATAAAAATCAACAAGCCTGTACCAGTCATCATACTCGGTATGAAGTGAAAATGAATTAACTGAGGGCTCGTGAAGCACAAAACCCTTTGGTAAGTCAAGTTCCACTGTCACATTCATATTCCCGTCATAATAGCTTTCAAAGAAAAGATATGCAGAGAGCGTGCTGTTTCCGACTGCAAGTCCATTTCCTTCTACCCCGTGGGGAACCTGAATTATGAATGTGGTCATATCTTCAGGTTTGAAATCCTCCTGCTGAACCTGTGCAGCTACGGGCTGTATGATTAGCACAAGTATGAGGAGGAGAAAACCTATATTTTTCATTCCGCTACCTTTTTTTATTTAAGGATTTTTCGGATTTCCTTCATTTTTGCGTTCCAGTCAGGGACATCTTCAGGACCAATTATATCAACAGCTCCACCCTGAAATTCTCCTTCTCCTGCCAGTTCTTCCATCCAGCTCTCGATCTCAAGATAGGATTCTTTTAACTCTTCAAGAAGCCCGGGGTCAGGGTCCCATAGCCCTCTTGACTGCGCTTCAAGGAGCCGCCTGGACATTTCCTCGAGGGCATAGGGATTATTCTCTTCAAAGAAGCGGCGCATTTCTTCGTCAAGTACGAAGGTCTTTGTGATATCATCAAAAATCCAGTCGTCCACTTTCTGGGTGGAGGCCTCCCAGCCATAGACTCTACCAACTCTTTTAGAAATATCCTGTGCGCCTTTATAGCCGTGCTGTTTCATGCCTTCAATCCATTTTGGATTTAAGAGCTTGGCTCTTACGACCCTTCGCATTTCGTCAGCCATGTCCCGGACTTCAACGTGCTGAGGTTCTCGAGTATCGCCAAAGTAAACTTTTACATCTCTTCCGGAAGCCTGCTTGGCTGCAGCTGTAAAGCCTCCGTGGACCCCAAAGTAACAGCAACATCCTAAAAGGTCGTACTCGTCGCTTACCACTTTATTAAAGGTGGCATCTACAGTCTTAAGGCTTGACGCAAGTTGAGTGTGAGCTTCCTTGCCTTTTACATCTTTTCCATAAGCATACCCATTCCAGTAAAGGAAGATGTCTGCCAGGTCTTTTTCGTCTTTCCAGGCACTTGCATAGACTGCAAGCTGAACTCCTGCCGAATAAGTCCCGGGTTTGCTAGAAAAGATCCTTAAAGTAGCATCCCTGGAATCCGCTCCTTCTTCAACCATCTGAAGGCTGTGTTTTCTTAGATAATTCATCTCTTCAGGTTCATCAAGAGAAGCCACAGCCTGGATTGCTTCGTCTATAACTTCAAGACAGTTTGGGAAATTGTCCCGCAAAATACCGGAAACTCGGACCGTAACGTCAATTCTGGGCCTGCCCAATTCTTTAAGGGGGATCACGGAGAACCCTTTCAGTTGTCCATTGTTTAGCCAGATTGGTTCAACCCCGATAAGGCTCATTATCTGGGCCATTCCCTCTCCATCAGCCCACATCACATCGTTTGCCATCCAGTAAAATCCTACATTCTCAGGATACCGACCTTCATCTTCAATGTGCTTATTAATCAGGACCCCTGAGAGTTGCTGTCCTACCCTCCAGGCAGCTTTTGTTGGAATCCTTTTTGGGTCAAGTGAATAAAAATTCCTGCCTGTTGGAAGTACATCATCTCTTCCACGCATGATGAGGCCTGAAGGACCGGCAGGGATGTATCCTCCATCAAAACCATGTAAAAGTGCTTCAATTTCAAGGGAATCATCTATTCTTGATTCAAGGTCAAGGATTCTATTGCAGATCGAAGAGGCATCCTGAAGAAGTGCGGGATTTATACTCAGATTTTTAATTTCCTGCTCTTCAATACTTTTTCCTTTGATATTCTGCTCTTCAAAACTTTTTCCTTTAATTTCCTGCTCTTCAAAACTTTTTCCTTCAAAAATCTCTTCGATTATCCTGGTTGGCTCTATTTCAGAGTTATTTATCTCTTTGTTGACATTATGCTCTTCAAAGCTTTTTCCTTTGATATTCTGCTCTTCAAAGCTTTTTCCTTCAAAAATCTCTTTGATTATCCTGGCTGGCTCTTTTTCCGGGTTATTTATAAATGTCCTTATAAAGTCTTTAGAGAGCGAATCTATCTCTTCAAGCAACTGTCCGTTTGATTTTCCGTTTTCGGAAATCCTGCTCTGGTCAGAGATCAGTTCATCAAGGTCAAGTTCCAGAAGTTCTGCAATCAACCTTCTAATCGAGACTTTGTTTCCCACACTTCCCTGGTCATCGTACCTTAAAATCGAGTTTATGAATTCAACTTTTTTCTCGCCTTCAGGCATCTGTCCGAAGATGTGCATCCCACTCTGGATCTGGGTGTTCCTTATCTTCCCAAGAGCTTCATGCGCTTTTCTTACTACCTCTTCAAAAGGAGTCTGGTCATCGGCTTTTATCTCGGAATTCAGATTCGATTTTTTGATCTCATCAAGGATCAGGTGCTTCAGGGCATGCTCCCGTCCCTTATCGTGTTTCGCCTGTTCGTATTCCCCAAGCAGCCTGTCAAGTTCGGCCAGGTTTTCATAAAGCCCTCCTGAGGTCATAACAGTCTGCATATGGTCTATCAAACAAGCAAGGCTCCGGCGTTTGGCAATTGTACCTTCCGGAGGGTTGTCAGAGTTGTAGATGTAGAGATGGGGAATTGTCCCTATGCTTATATCAGGATAGCAATCTCCTGAAAGCCCAACCCCTTTTCCTGGCAGAAACTCAAGGTTCCCATGGGTTCCCACATGTACGAGTACATCGGCTCCAAAGGTGTTTTCAAGATATCTGTAGGTCGCAAGGTACTGATGGGTTGGCGGAACTTCCGGGTCGTGCAGGATCCTGCAGACTTTCCCATCACATCTGGCACCTGCACATCCTCGCTTTGGCTGTACGCAGACCACAGCGTTTCCATACTGCACCCCTGTCACAACGATCTTATTATCATAGACCATGGCTGCAGGAATGCCGTCTACTTCTTCTCCAGGAGGGTTTCCCCAGCTATCAATTACTCTTTGCTTTACTTTCGGGCTAAGGGTATTGAAAAATTTCTCGTATTCTTCGTTTTCCACAAAATCAAGGGCTCCCCCGTTTTTCACGATCTCATTAATGGGAGTCCATCTAAACTCGGAAATTGCTTTTCTCTTGAGAATGGTTTCAATAAGATCTTTTCCGTTTTCAGGAGGATTGACGGTATAGCCTGCTTCCTGCATCCGGTTCAGTATCCTTGCCACGCTTTCGAGAGAATCAAGATTTGCAGCGTCTCCTACCGAACCTTCAACACCTGTGCAGGGTCTGTTGTGCAGGATAAAGGCAACTTTTCTCTGGTCAACCGGTTTTTTCCTGAGTTTGGCCCATTTTAAAATTCTGGATGCAAGTTTTGAGCAGCGTTCTTCGATAGGAAAACGCCCCATGTAATTTCCTTCTTTTTTACCTGCTCCTATCATGATGGGTTCAATTCCGCCTTCAAACTCCGGGAGAGCCACACTCCATCCGATCTCAGTGCTTAATCCCATTGACTCCTGCCACTCTTCAACAGTCATATAGTGTGAAGTTACAGGCTGGAAAACAGGGACGTCAAGCTTTCTCAGGACTTCTATGCCTTTTGCTGCACACGATGCATTTCTCTCTTCGTTTTTACTGCTTGCAATAAAAAAAGGAGAAAGCTTTACGAGGCAATCTATAATGGGCCTGCCGTTTTCTATATAATAATCCTCTATGACCTCATTCATTCCCCTGCTTCCAAGTTCTTTATCTTTCAAAGAATATGCAAAAACAGGGACAACTGACAGGTCGAGATTTTCCAACTTTTTTATCAGGTTTTTCTCTATCTCAAGTTCATTATTTACCCAGGAAGTCCTGGAGATAAGCAGACCCACGGTTTTATCTTTCAAAGGTCCGTACCAGTTGAGATACTCTTCAACGTTTGAGAATATTTTCTCTGCATCCGGATGATATAATCCATCCCATGGTATCTTTTCAGGAGGTTTTGTTTCAATCTCACATCCTAAAACTTCCTTTAAGAGATAGCGCAGCATATTTACAAAGTTTTCCTGTCCTCCATAGATGATATAAGAAAAGCATGTAGCTGCAATCTCAAGTTTCACCGAAGAGAGGGTAAGTGAGGAAGGATCACTCCCTACACAGATTACAGGTACCCTCTTTTTTAACGGTTCAAGTTTTTCATAGAAATCTTCCCAGAAAGGGGTTGATGTATAGTATAGAAAGACCGCATCTGCATGTTCGCATGCAAGAAGAACCTTCTCAGCTTCTTCCTGATTATCTTCCAGAATCTTTGAATAGTGGGCTTCAAGCTCTATACCAAGATCGTCGGCGGCTTTGCGGAGGGTGGGAATATAGGAATTCCATGTTATTGAAACAATTTTCATATTTTTCTCCTCTTACGTAAGAACATGCACTTTGTACTCTCCCAGCACTGTGCCGTCATCAAGCCTTGCAGGAGCTTCCATGGCTGCAATATATTTTCCATCAGGGGAGATATCAGCCGCTATTGTAATTCCCTTGGTATTATAAACCTGGACAAGTTTTGAATTTGAACCTCCACTTTTTGATACGTCAAAGACATACACTCCGTGGGCACTTCTATCCTTGGTCACCAGGTTCTGGGCTATAGGGACAACGAGATACCTGTCATTCATTGCACATTCCCCTGCATAGCCGTCCACTCTCCATTTCCACAGCAGGTTGCCGTCGGTATCATAGGCAAAGAGGCTGTTTCCGTTGGGATGTTCTATAGGAGCGTCGTTGTTTTTGTCTTTGGAGAAAGTGCTGCCTATTGAGAAAATAAGGGTATTGTTTATAATATATGCATAATTCGCACTGCCGTAAATAGGGACTCCGCTTACTACAACCGGGGTTGAAATGTTTTCCTGCCATTTTACTTCTGGTACACCGGTTTCCATGATCCTGGAATTGTCAAATAAAAAGGCTCGTCCATCACTGGTCATTGTTATTATATTATTACCATCAGGAGTAATCTGGGTACTGTACCATATTGCTGAATAGTCAAAAAATGGCTCAAGGGGCGGTATTGAATAGTTCCAGTACTCTTTTCCAGTATTTCCATCCAGAACATGTACAGTTCCTTCTTTCCATTTGTCGGCGTTTGTAAAGCAGGTCGTCCCGAAAACAGCATATTTTCCGTCAGGGGTGTTATCTATCCATGTAACTCCGGAGTCCATCAGTTCGGATTCAGGGAATTTCCAGCGCAAATTGCCTTCGGAGTCAAAAGAATAAACTCTTCCCAAATACTTGTATTTCTCTCCGATGTAGCCACAAGCTCTACTGGCAGCAACATAGATGTTTCCTTTTGAATCCAGTTTTATTTTTTTCATGGCTGGCATGTGGTCAAGATCTGAACCCAGATCCTGACCTGCCCCATATTTCCAGATTTCAGTACCATTTAAATCAAAGCAGTGAATAAAAGCATCCGGACTATCTTCTCCTACAATCAGACGTTTTCCATCCCCTGAAAACTCTATATCTGAAATTCTCGCATCAGCTATGCCTTTAACAAGCTGTATTTCCCAAACCTTTTCACCTGTTGCAAGCTCTATAAGTTTCAGAGAACCTCCTTGAGTTCCGATAGCAAGATACTTGCTGTCAGGAGAGAATTTAATCATGCCTTCTATATTTTCTGTAGTTTTATCTATCGACCCGGGAGTAACATCCTCAAGTTTTACAGCGTACTCTTCTTTCAAAGCAGGTTTTTCAGGAGCATACACTTCCATATCACTTTTTGCCCCGTCGCCTGTGATCACTTCAAACTTGTATTGAGTATTGGGTTCCCAGTCAAAGGCTACAAAGGCCTGGTTCTCCGTTTTTCCAATATCTTTTGACTCTGTTGAGGTATTGGTAGATGAAATTTTTACCTGTGAAATGTCTGCCTCTTCTTTTAGAGTAATCATCGCTCCGGTCCTGGAAAATACTATTGAATCTATGGGTGCCCCGGTCTCGGAATTACTACTTCCCTCTATGCTTTGAACACCTTCGGAAGTCTGAACATCTTTACTGTTGTTCTCGGAATTCTGGCTTTTTTCAGCGCATCCGGCAGTAATTACAGTTATAATAAGCAGGAATATCAAAATTTTCCATTTCATTTTCTCACCTGACAATTATTAACCTGTGTTTTCCAATTACATCCCCAGTTTCAAGCTTTAGAGGGGCTTCAACTGCAGCAACTGTGCAGTCGGAAGAAATCGCAGCATCTACAACAACGCCCTCGGTGTTAAATTTCCAGATTAACCTTGAATTACCGTTTCCGGATTTCTGGTTGTCAAAAACATGAATTCCTTGAACCTGAGTATTGCCTGAGGACAAATCTTTCCCGACTGGCAGGACAAAGAATCTGTTGTCCGGAGAAAAGAAAATCCCTGCACAGCGTCCTCCAAGTGAATATGTCCATGAAGTGTCTCCTTTCTCAACATCACTTGATACAAGAGTATTCTCAAGGGGATATGCTACCGATATGTTATCTGGATAATATGCAGGAAGTGTGGCTCCTGTAAGGTAAAGTGTCTCATTTTTACTGGAAATTTTTGCAGCTTCCCCATAGGCATAGATGTAACTTCCCCCTACCTCCTCTGGAACTGTTACATTGGATTGCCAATCATAGGTGTCCCATGATGACTTCCCATCTCCAGGGGTTTTCATGTCCCATGCTGTTTTTCCGTCTCCGGGTTTCATCATCTCTGAATCATAAAACAGGTATTTTCTTCCATCCCCAGTATAGGCAGTTACCATGGACCCATCATCTGAAATATCAAGCCCGTGCCAGATGACTGCTGAAACAAAGTAAGGCTTAAGAGGCGGAATTTCGTATTCCCAGCGGAGATTCCCGCTGTCATTCACGGAATAGACGACTGCATCAAGTCCAAGGGAGTTTGTCCAGTCTCCGGTTGAAAAAACCACATTTTTTCCGTCTTGGCTTGAATCGATCCAGTTTACACTCTGAGCATAGTTTTCGTTTGCTGGAAGTTTCCAGGAAAGAGTGCCATCCGGGTTGAACCTGTACACCCTTGAAGCCAGCCCATATCCGGATTCTTTCCAGTATCGACCTGCTGCAATGTATACAGCATCATCAGCAGCCGTTATTTTGTATATGCAGGGCTGATATTTTGAGTTCGTACTGGTTCCCAGGTCATCAGCGCTTCTATAGCTGTGGATTTCATTTCCTGTGCCAGCATCCAGAGAATAAATGTATCCGTCAGTACTCTTTTCCCCTGCAAGCAGATACTTCCCGTCTTTCGAGAACGAAATGTCTGAAACATTTCCTCCTAAGGTTTTTTCCCATAGCAGTTTTTTGTCTGGCACATCAATAACTGTCAGTTTTTTCCCTGTCCCAACAGCTACATACTTCCCGTCCTGAGAGTATGTCACACAGTCCTGGACATTCGATTTTCCTTCACTGAGATTTTCTGGAGTTATATCTCCAAGTTCATACTCCCAGTAACGGTAAGGAGATGATTTTTCTGAAGATGTTAGATTTCCCTGACTCAGCTGGCTGCTTTCCTGAACGCTATCACTTTTTAATTCTTCACTATTGTTATTTCCATTTTCACCGGAGGCTACAGTATGTGAAGATTCGCATCCCGAAGAAACCAAAAATATAAATAATAATATAATTATCAACCCAACACTACTCTTTTTCATTTTCAGACTCCTTTGATTACCCTTTGTCATTATCCGTATATCTTCAGGTCTGAGATACTCAGAATATTCTGATGTTGCGTACTGTTGTCTCCAAAACCTGCACTCAATTTTTCAATCTTTATATTTTCAGCAGGTCCGCAGTATTTTTCATAATCTTCAACGAGATCTCTTTCAACTGTACTTATTGGAATTCCTGAGATTATAATCGATGGTGAAAATCGCCTTCGGTTTTCCTGATCCCGATAATATTCACCTTCGGATTGCGGGTTCATGCTTCCCGCTGCAACATAGTAAATGGATTTGTGATCACTGAATGTCACTTTTAACCAGAGACTGAATTTATCCAGATCCTGTCCATTCCAGTTCCAGGAAATTTTTCCTGGAGATAGGCTCACATTTTTATTCCAAAATCCTTCCCCTGTCTGTGCCGAATTTGTTGTTTCAAGGTACAGTGCTCCATCTTTGCATCTTAGAAACTCTCCTTCAGAATTACAATTTTTGAAGTCTTCCTGATACACGGTTTTTTTCTCTGGCACGATTTGAGAATAAATTATTAAGCCTGCAAGGCTCAGGACTATAAATCCGAATATTATAGCCTTTCTGGAAATCATAATTGACCCTTATAGAAAGTGATTAATAAATATTTCGAAAATATTCTTAAATCATCTCATATAGTAATAATAAAATAAAAGTTATGACTACTATATCTAATCAAATTTCCCTATGATACTAAGTTACTATGTCAATTATCTATCCGACAATTAGTCTATTTTTAATGTGCTTTCCTATATTTCACTATCAATAAGGCCAAATGTTAGTTGTTGTTTTGATGTTTACTCTCCGAAATAAATCTTATTTGCGTCGTATTCTTCTTCAACATTGGGACTTAATTTGTAATGTGTTAACTACTTTCCATAATCAAAAAACGAAATTGATATATATTGCTACCATATTTTTCACATTTATGACTAATGGTAACAAAAAGACCAGAGTTTTTATCGATTTTTATATTATTTTGTTTATCTCAATGGTTTTAATTGCTATTACTCCTGTGGAAGGTGCTATTGAACAACGAGGCCCTATTATAGATATTTCAGCTGGAGAACATACAATTCTTAATGGGGAAAATTGTCCTGGATTTTATTATTCAACTTCTACTGGTACATATTATGAGTCGTTGGAGCTTAATTTCTCTGAAGACGGGCTTATTGATGCGGGAAATGCAACTTATACCTCAAAAATCGTTTATGGCTCAACGGCTTTCTTTGGGAAGAAATACAAGGTCTTTGAAGACGGGTTGATCACTGAGAACCTGGTTAGCTATGGAAGTCGTGATCTTCAACGGGGGAATGATTATGATCTAGGAAATGGCTACAAACTGGTGCTTCAGGGGGTAAACAATGATTCTGCTCTCCTTGAACTTCAGAAAAACTCCGTCTCAGTTACTACGAAATCTCTTGAAGAAGGTTCAAAATTCAACTTCAATGCTACAATAAACGGCACTAAATATACAATTCTGGAAGGAACTCTTAGCCGGGTTCTTGACAGTAAGGATCCAATTGTGAGTCTCACAAGTGTAAACCAGTATTCGACTGAACCTATTGAGATTAACGTTGGGGACCAGTATGGTAATTTCGAGGTCACTGAGGCTACAGATGAAAAGATCGAATTGAAAAACAGAGTGCCTATAAGGATGCAGCCTGGAGATTATGTCACTATCCTTAAAGATTTGATCGATTTCAGAGTGGCTGATAATGTATACAGGGCATGTTCTTACAATATGACTAAAGACGTTATCAAGTCATATCAGATAAAAGGTACATCTTTAACTGTAAATCGCTCGGATTCTTCTCCTGACTCCTGCGTCTGGACAGCTGATTCTTTTGGTATGCTCTATTATGATTTTGAAAACAATTTCAGTACAGAAAGACTTGAACTTAATCTTGATGCTGAAGACGACTGGATTCCGGAAGGAGGTCTGGTTTATGAATCCTCACCTGTCAAGGTTCCATACAAAAACCCGGAGATGAGGAATTATGGGGAAAACGCTTTTGATGGCGGATATTCTGTGCTTGGATGGGATGGTGAGAAATATGCATATCTTGGAGACGATCAGGGGATTATAAATGTCCTTATGGATGATGACAATAGCAGATGTCTCTATTCCGGTGACGAATGGGACCTTGGAGAAGGATATACCCTGAGAGTAGATGATATAGAGTGGGATAAAGTCCACCTGACGGTTTTGAGAAATAATGTTGCTGTTTACTCAAGCATAATATCTCCCGGGAAGTCAGCTGATCTGGGTACACATACTTTCCTGTACAATAAGACAATAAATGGTATTGACGTCCCCCTCTTTTCCATATATGTGGATAATGTCCTGGAAGGAAACGGAAGCTCTGGTGTAAGCCTGAAGTATCCACTACACTTTTCCGAAAGCCCTCTTAAAATAAAGGTAGGGGATACGTTCGGGGCACTTACTGTTGTTGAAACTTCCCCTAAAATCCGGCTTGAAAATGAAAATGCTCTCAATTTTGGTTCGGACCTTGAGGTTACAGAAGAAATACACCTTGGATCTTTTGAAAAGAAAACAGGGGAAAATCTCAATGTTATCTTTTTCCCCTTCATGAATAAGGTGGAAAAGGTGAATTCTGTTCTTCCTACAGTTACTCAATGGTCTATCCCAACGATGAGTGTTGAAGAATACCTTATCGGAAACTGAAAGATATATCGAGGTTAAGTCATGAAAAACCATAACATTACTGTTTACCCTTTTACTGCAATAGTAGGGCAGGAAAAAATGAAGAAAGCCCTTATCCTGAACGCTATAAATCCGAAAGTTGGAGGAGTTCTTATCAGGGGTGAAAAAGGTACTGCCAAGTCAACAGCAGTCCGGGCTCTTGCCAATCTCCTTCCTGAAATCGAGGTAGTTGAAGGCTGTAAATACCGCTGCGATCCTCATGATATAAATGCAATGTGTGAAGAATGCCTGGAAAAGGTAAAAGCCGGGACTCTTAAGAGTTCTTCTATAAAAATGAAGGTTGTGGACCTGCCTGTAAGTGCCACCGAAGACAGGGTTGTAGGAACTCTTGATATCGAACATGCTATCAAGAAAGGAGAAAAACGCTTTGAGCCTGGTGTACTTGCTCATGCTCACAGGGGTATTCTGTACGTGGATGAGATTAATCTTCTGGATGACCATCTTGTAGATGTACTCCTGGACTCAGCAGCAATGGGAGTAAACACTGTTGAAAGAGAGGGAATTTCCTTTTCCCACCCTGCAAATTTTGTGCTCGTAGGAACCATGAACCCTGAAGAAGGAGAACTTCGACCCCAGTTACTAGACCGTTTTGGTTTATGCGTAGATATAAAGGGAATCATGGATGTAGCCAGACGAGTGGAACTTATCAAGTACAGGCTCAGCTATGAAACCGATCCTGAAGCTTTTGCAGCAAGCTGGCAGGCTGCAGAGTCCGAGCTTTGCGGGCAGATTCTTCTGGCGCAGAAATTACTTCCTGAAGTGAAGATCTCAGATAGCATGCTTGAATTGATCAGCCAGATCTGTGTTGATATGGGGGTCGATGGGCACAGGGCAGACATCACAATGATGAAAACCTCAATCACTCTTGCAGCTTTCAACGGCAGGACTGAGGTTCTTGAAGAGGATGTAAAAGAAGCTGCAGAATTAGTCCTTCCTCACCGTATGCGCAGAAAACCGTTTGATAATTATTCTGATAAGCAGGATAAACTGAATGAGAGTATAGAGAAACAAAAGGAAAAGGAAAAAAAAAAGGAAAAAGAAAAAAATAAAAACGAACAGCAAAAAAAAGAGCATAGCGAGCAGTCAGGAAAAGCACAGGCTCATCCCGAAGAGCAGAAATCAGATGACCCACAGGACAGCACCGGGGAACAACCGGATGCTTCCTCCGAAACTATTTTTGCAACAGGAGAGAGTTACCAGATAAAGCAGTTTTCTCCAGATTTTCTCAGAAATAACCGAAACGGATCAGGTCGGCGCAGCAAAACCCTGACGAAATCCACACAGGGCAGGTATATTAAGAGTAAAATTCCAGAGGAGAAAACAACGGATATTGCTTTTGACGCTACCCTGAGGGCAGCTGCACCCTACCAGCTTGTAAGGGAAAAAAACGGAAACTCCATAGTAATTCATGAGTCGGATTTCAGGCAAAAAGTCCGTGAGAAAAAGATAGGAAACCTTGTACTTTTTGTTGTGGATGCCAGTGGTTCAATGGGGGCTCAACAGCGGATGGTAGCTTCTAAAGGTGCAGTCCTTTCAATGTTGATGGATGCCTACCAGAAACGTGATAAGGTGGGGCTTATTGCTTTTAAGGGGGCAGGGGCAGAGTTGTTGCTGCCTCCAACTTCCAGCGTGGAGATGGCACAAAAATATCTGGAGGAACTGCCAACCGGAGGAAAGACTCCACTTTCCCATGGGCTGATGAAAGGCTATGAAACCATACATGCAGAACTCCGCCGCGATCCTGATACCTGTCCATTTATGGTTCTGATCTCTGACGGAAGGGCAAATGTCAGTATGAATGGTGAACCTCCTCTCCAGGAATCAAAAATGATAGCTTCCATGTTCAGAAAAGAATGCATACAATCGGCAGTTATTGACACGGAAAGTAGCATTATTAAATTCGGGCTTGCGCAGGAGATTTCAAGTGCTCTTGGAGCCAGATATCTTGCACTTGATGACCTGAAGGCAGATTCAATAGTTGAAGCTGTTCGATCTTCAGCTCCTTTTGAATTTTCGGTTTCTTCTGGAAGCTTTTCAAGTTGAAGGTCTTCCTTTCTTGAAACTTTTAGCTTGAATGTCTTCTATTTTTCATATTAAATTTTACAGCTTTCTCGAAAATAGAATTCTGTTTTTCAAAAGTACAACAAAAGTTATATGTCTATCTAAAAACCTAAACCATGCCTATGGATTTCCAGATCTTGGATGCAGACTATGAAGTCGTTAATGACAGCAGCCCCGTAATCCGCCTCTTTGGCAGGGGAGCGGACGGGAAGAGCGTTTGCTGTTTTGTTCCCGATTTTGAACCTTATTTTTATCTCAAGGCTTCTGGAGACCTTAATACCGCAGCCCGGCTTATCGAAGATACTTTCACGCAAGTTAAAAAAGTAGAAATTGTTGAGAAATTCGAGCCTATTGGGTATCAAAAAACAAAAATAAAGATGCTCAGAGTTACTACTCACCTTCCCAGAGAGGTGCCCGAGATCAGGGACGAGATTCTGAAACTCCAGGAAGTGCTGAAGGCTGAAGGCAAATGGGAAGTCTATGAGACTGATATTCTCTTCAGAAATCGTTTTTTAATTGATAGAGATCTTGGAGGTATGGTCTGGGTATCTACAGAAGGGGAAGCCGTTGACCCTGCAAAATATATCCGTACAAATGGTTCAGGCAGTTCTCGCTGTGGGAAGTTTACATGTGATGCTTCAATCCTTGCATCCGGGTTCAATAAAGTTGAAAATCTTACTCTCGCCCCCCTGAAGTATCTGGCTTTTGATATCGAATGCCTGCCTCTTGATGGAGGAATGCCTTCTCCTGAGGTTTCGCCTATAATCATGATTAGCTTTTCTTTCGAGCCTGAGTATAAAGGACATAAAACCCTTGTACTTCTGGCAAAACCTGTGGAAGGTCTGAATTCCGATGTTTGGTCTTACACGGACGAGACCGAAATGTTAAATCAGTTTTTCGAGATCTTCTGCGATTATGACCCTGACATTGTAATTGGATATAATCACCAGGATTTCGATATTCCTTACATAACGGATAGAGTAAAAACTCTGGTTTCAGAAGGGAAATCAATAAACCCTGTTGTCGGTCGGGACGGCAGTAAAATAGGTTACAGAAAATTCGGGCTTATTACTCGCACCGAAATGAAAGGCCGGGTGGTTGTGGATGCACTTCCTCTGGTAAGAAGAGCTTTCAGTCTGAAGCAGTACACCCTGCGAGCGGTTTCAAAGGAACTTCTGAGCCGTGAAAAACTGGATGTTCCCCCCCTTGAAATGGAAGAGTACTGGCTCGATACAGGGGAAAAATTCAAAAAATTCGTTGACTACTCGCGCAGGGATGCAGAGCTTGCCCTGGAACTTATCCTTAATTTGAGACTCCTTGACAAATATGTGGCCCTTGCCCAGGTAAGCGGAAGTCTGCTTCAGGAAGTTGTTGATGGAGGCCAGACTTCAATGGTTGAAACGCTTCTTCTCAAAGAGTTCGGGCTCCGCGACAGAGTTCTCCTTCCAAAGCCTGATGATGGAGTTTCGGCTGAGAGATATGAAATGAGTTCCGATCTCAAAGGCGGGGAAGTCCTGGAACCTAAGAAGGGCCTTCTGGAAAATGTGCTTATTCTTGACTACAAGTCTCTTTACCCAACTATAATGATGGCACATAACCTGTGCTATACTACAGTAGTTACGGGTGACAGGTCAGATGGGGTGGCCATTAGACCTCCGTCGGGAGGAGAGTTTGTGCCTTCCGAGGTTTACAAGGGAATCGTGCCTTCTATCCTCGAAGATTTGCTTAATAAGAGGACGCAGACAAAGAAAAGGATGAGAGGAACCTCTAATGAAAATGAGTATAGAGTACTTGATGCTACTCAACTTGCCTTGAAAATCCTGTTAAACAGCTTTTATGGTTATTCCGGATATGCCAGGGCAAGGCTCTACAGCCTGACTCTTGCAAACGCCGTAACAAGTTTCGGAAGAAGCAATATCCTCAATACGCGGGAAATTATCAACAGCACTATAGGAAAAATAATTCTCAGGAATAAAACAGCTCTACTCCTTGATGAAGCCGGAAAACTCTCTCCCCAGGATAAAGTAGTTGAACTGTCGGTTGCCTACGGAGATACTGACAGTGTTTTTGTCCACTGTAAATCCAGAGGAGATCTCTCTCTTGAAGAGGTTAGCCTTATAGGTAACAGGCTTGCAAATATCGTTTCTGTATCCTTGCCCGACCCGATGGAACTTGAATTTGAGTCGATTGCGAAGCGTGCCCTTCTTATCGCAAAGAAACGCTATGCTCTCTGGTTTTTTGAGCCAAAGAATTCAGGCTGGGAAGATAAGATTAAGGTCAAAGGCATGGAAACCGTCCGAAGAGACTGGTGTGAATTAACCTCGGTAACTCTCAACAGGGTTCTTGAGCTTGTGCTTATAAAAGGTGATGTTGACCAGGCTGTGGAATATGTTCGCCAGATAGTCAGTAAGGTCAGGAATCTCGATCCTGCAAAAGACTCCGAGATTATCGAAAGCCTTGTTCTCACACGCACTCTTACAAGGAAAATTGAGAGTTATAAGAACAAGCAGCCTCACCTTACAGTTGCTGAAAATCTGAAAAAAAGGACCGGTGTCGTACCTTCTATAGGAACAAGAATACCTTTTGTCATTACCGCAGGAAAAGGGCTCTTTGTTGATCGGGCTGAAGATCCGGACTATGTAAGGGAGAAAAACATCCCGATAGATGTTGATTACTATATTAAGAAGCAGATACTCCCCCCGGTGGAACGTATTCTTGAGGTTTTCGGGGTTAAGATGTCTTCACTTGACTTTGATTCCAAACAAAAAGGACTATTTGATTTTGAAGCTAAGAAGCCTGAAGTAAAGAAACAGGAAAAGCCCTTTTCAGAAAAGGAAAGTAAGGTAAAGGTTCAGGAACAGAATTTATGTAAGGAGAATGGGCATGCATCTCAGAGTTCTCTCTTCGATTTCTGAACCTGCGTTTTTCTGTTCTGAGTTTATGTGTTTTTTAAGTGTTCTGATTACTTTTATACATTCACAAATTGGCCTTTAATCTATGTTCTTTCTGTTTCTGGGCTTCAATCAATTTTTTGCATGCTATTGATTTCTTATATCGATTTAGCATGAAAGTACTGTGATTTGAAAAGTACTTTCATTTCTTTGTGCCTGTTATTCAACGAATTTCATGTTTGTTTTCTTGATGCTATTTTTCTCTTTGTCTATTTTTTCTTTTCTCTTTTTATCTATACTTTATATAAAATCTATATATTATACTACTTCCTTTCACATTTTTTATTCATACGTACTTCTCTATATTCTATGAAGCGAATCTTTATATATTTTTCATTTATTGTGCATTATACTGGAATCGACTTAGATAAATGTAAATTTTATTTATTACTTATAGGAGTGTCTGTACACATGGTAAATACGTTAAAAAAATATACAGTTTTTATATTATTGATGATTGGGCTCGTGTTCCTGGGAATTGGGTGTACCGGAACTAAAAATAGTGAAGGGCCTTCCTCTGCAGAAGAAACTCCTGCAGTCGAATCTCAGAGTATTTTATTGAAAGGTTCAGATACAGTTCTGCCTCTTGCTCAGGCTGAAGCTGAAGAATTCATGAATGAAAACAGTGGAAAAAGCATAACAGTTACTGGAGGCGGATCCGGAGTCGGGATTGCTGCGCTCATTGACGGTGAAGTAAATATTGCTTCGGCATCCAGAGAAATGACCGATGACGAAATTAAATCTGCTGAAGCAAAAGGAATCAATCCTGTTAAAACTACTATTGCTTCTGACGGCATTACTGTAATTGTAAACCCTTCTAACCCTGTTTCTAGCCTTACTTTTGACCAGCTGCGTGGTATCTATAACGGAAGCATCAGCAACTGGAATGAAGTTGGCGGAGCTGATGCACAAATTTCTGTGATTTCCAGAGATAGCAGTTCAGGAACTTATAAGGACTTCCAGAAAGACGTTTTGCAAGGTGACGAATACCGGCCTGATGCCCTTACTCAGCCTGCTACGGGGGGCATAGTTACTGAGGTATCTCAGAATACCAATGCTATAGGCTATATCGGTTTTGCATACCTCGATAGCAGTGTAAAGGCATTAAGCCTGGACAAGGGTAATGGGTCTGTAACTCCAACCGCCGAAGCTATACTTAATGGTTCATATCCGCTTTCAAGATCTCTTTACTTCTACACCAATGGGGAGCCCTCAGGCTTAACAAAGGAATTCACCGATTTTGTGTTGAGTGAAAAAGGGCAGAGCATTGTGAGCACGGTCGGGTATATCCCACTAAAGAAGTAAAACAACTTCTGAAATACATTATATAATTATCTAAGGGATAAAATGCTAAGCAGAAATTATAAGGAAAAAGCAATCGAATGGACACTGTTTTCAGTCAGTGTCCTTACGATTGTCATTCTCTTCCTTATATGCCTTTTTTTGTTTAGAGACGGTTTACTTCTTTTTAAGGATACGTCTCTTATGGACTTTCTTACAGGAAAGTTCTGGTATCCAACATCCATAAACAGACAGTTTGGTTTATTACCTCTATTTTTTGGGTCTCTTATTGTTACTGTAGGAGCTATCCTTTTTGCTGTGCCTCTGGGAATTGCTGCTGCTATATATATTTCTGAAATTGCAGACCCAAGGATTGCAGATTTCCTGAAACCATTTATTGAAATTCTCGCAGGAATTCCTTCTGTTGTATTTGGATTCTTTGGGCTTGTTGTACTGGTTCCAATTATACAGAAGAGCTTTAACCTGCCAACCGGCCAAACTGCTCTTACAGGCTCTATTATGCTGGGAATTATGGCACTTCCTACGATTATCACTCTTTCAGAGGATGCTATAAGTTCTGTTCCCGGTACTCTCGAACAGGGTTCGCTTGCTCTTGGGGCTACAAAATGGCAGACAATCTATAGAGTCATAGTTCCTGCAGCATTATCGGGAATTTCAGCGGCTGTAATGCTTGGTATAGGAAGAGCTATAGGGGAGACTATGACCCTTATGATGGTAACTGGAAACACTGCAGTAATTCCTTCTTTTCCAGGAGGCTTTCTGGCTTCTGTAAGGACAATGACTGCCACAGTTGCGCTTGAAATGGGAGAGGTTCCTGAGGGGAGTGCCCACTTCCATGCTCTCTTTGCGGTCGGGTCTGTACTTTTCATCATAACTTTCCTGATCAACCTGATTGCGGATTCAATTAAAAGAAGGTACAGATTCAAGGTGGATTGAGCATGGAGCTAAACGCAGAAGTAAAAGAAAGTGATAGTAAAGTGGCCAAGATTCAGGGAGGACTAAGTGTGAGATTAAACGCAAAGAAAAGTGAAAAAATCGCCTTTGTGTTGCTTGGCCTCTCAGCATTGACAGTAATGGGGTTTGTGCTAGTCATTCTTGGTTATATTGTTTACAATGGGTATAGTGCAATCAACATTGAGTTCCTTACTGAAATGCCCAGACTTATGATGACTCAAGGCGGAATCTATCCAGCAATTGTAGGTACCATATACCTCATCATAGGCTCCATGAGCGTGGCCCTTCCTGTGGGAGTTATGGCTGCTATATACCTTAATGAGTATGCAGGAGAAACCCGTACAACCTGGCTAATCGAAATGGCAATCAACAACCTTGCAGGAACTCCTTCTGTGATCTTTGGACTTTTCGGGCTGGCGCTGTTTGTTAAATATTTTGGTTTTGGTCCTTCAATACTTTCGTCTTCCCTTACACTTTCTCTCCTGATCATTCCGGTGATTATCCGTTCTACTGAAGAGGCATTGATTGCGGTTCCTAATGAATACCGGGAATCATCCCTTGCACTTGGGGTCAGTAAATGGCAGACAATCAGACATGCGGTACTGCCGGCTGCTATTCCTGGAATCATTACAGGTTCTATCCTGAGTATTGGAAGGGTTGCAGGGGAAACGGCTCCGATTCTTTTTACTGGCGTAGCTTACTTCTTGCCCAGGCTGCCAGACTCAATCTATTCTCAATTTATGGCGCTTCCTTACCATCTTTTCGTGCTTGCAACGGCCGGGACAAATATTGCAAAAACCAGATCTATTCAGTATGGAACAGCTCTGGTTTTGTTGATTATAGTCCTCAGTTTGAATCTTATAGCTGTTCTGATTCGCAGGCACTACCGAAACAAATTGAAAATTTAACTAGAGTTTTGTTACTAATGACCTATCTGGATTTATATGATAATGAGGTTCCTAAATGACTGAAGGTATTCAAAACGTATCTCAACCTCAGATAAAAATAGAAAACCTTAATCTGTGGTACGGGGAGAAACAGGCGCTTAAGAACGTCTCCATGCAGATCCCTAGAAACAGCATAACTGCTCTTATAGGCCCTTCAGGCTGTGGCAAGTCCACCTTTATTCGCTGCTTAAACAGAATGAATGATCTTATTAATAACTGCAGAATTGAAGGTAAAGTTACGATAGAAGGCAAGGATATCTACGGGCCAGATGTGGATGCTGTTGAGCTTAGAAAAAATGTGGGCATGGTTTTCCAGAAACCCAACCCTTTTCCGATGTCGATTTACGATAATGTCGCGTACGGGCCGCGTATACATGGCGCAAACAAGAAAGATCTTGATGGCATTGTTGCACAGGCCCTTCGTTCGGCTGCGATCTGGGATGAAGTTTCAGACCGGCTTAAGTCTCCTGCTCTTTCTCTGAGTGGAGGACAACAACAAAGACTGTGCATTGCCAGAACCCTGGCAGTAAAACCAAAAACTATCCTTTTTGATGAACCAACAAGCGCTCTTGATCCTATTTCCACTTTAAGGATTGAAGATCTGACCATGAACCTTAAAAAAGATTATACTATAGTAATCGTAACTCATAATATGCAGCAGGCAGCGAGGATCTCAGACTATACCGGATTTTTCCTTATGGGAGAATTAATTGAGTTTGGCCAGACCAAGCAGATTTTTCAAAATCCAAAGGAAAAGAGTACTGAGGATTATATTACAGGCAGGTTTGGGTGATTTAAATGACTCGAGAACAATATGTGAAGCAGCTAGATCTGCTTAAGGAGTCTGTACTTTCTCTTGGAGATATGGTAGAACTGATTTTCAGGGACTCGATGACTTCAGTTATAAATCTCGATGTCAAGCTTGCAGAAAAAACACTTGCTCTTGAGCCCGAAGTGGATAAACTTGAGGAAAGTATTGAGGTCTCGGTTTTTGATCTGCTTGCACTTCAGCAGCCTATGGCCAGTGATCTCCGGCTTGTAGTATCTACTCTAAAGATCACGGCAGATCTGAGGAGAATTGTGGGATTATCAATAAATATCGCCAAAATCCCAGGAAGAGTAGAGGGCGAACATGTAAAACCACTTATAGATACGAAAAAAATGGCAGATGCCGCTGCATTTATGCTTGAGAATTCCCTCAAGGCTTTTGAGACTCAGGATGTGGAACTTGCAAGAACAGCAGCACGAAGGGACGAAGAGGTCGATAAACTCTTTTACGCAGTCTGGGTCGAGCTGATTGAAATGATGGCAAAAGATACAAGTATCATTTCGAGAGCTACAAATTTACTTTTCCTGATCCGTTACCTTGAAAGAATTGCAGACCACTGCTGCAATATCTGTGAAAGCGTAGTTTATCTCGCCACGGCTGAGAGAGTCAAATTGAACTGAAAAGGCTTTTTATCTTTTCTTTTTATCTCTCATCTCCATCTCTTTCTCTTATCTCCATTTCTCCTATCTTTCCTTTTTCTTTCTCATCTCCATCTCTTTCTCCGATTTTCTCCGATTTTCTCCGATTTTTCTCCTATCTTTTTTTCCATTTCTGTTTTTTCTTTAGTTCTCTGATGTCGTTTTCACGCTTTAGATGTTTTTTTCTCTGAATATTTCTTTTTCTCTTCAGACCATTTGTTGTTCTCTCTGATGTCAGGTTTTAAGTACGTTTATAAGCATATAGACGCCCATGCCTGATATTCTTATTAAAAATACAAGGATCTACTACAATAATTCGCTTCAGTCTGCCGAGATTATTATTGAGGACGGTAAAGTTACTAAAATAGGAAAAGATCTCAGGGTTTCAAGCTCGGACATGATAATTGATGCGGGTGGGGCTCTTACTCTTCCTGCCGGAATTGACGTACATGTCCATTTCAGGGAACCTGGGATGACCTCAAAGGAAAACTGGTATACGGGATCGTGTGCAGCGGCTGCCGGGGGAGTTACCACTGTCATCGACCAGCCTAATACAGAGCCTCCTACGACAAATAGGAGGGCATTTGAACAAAAACTTAGACTTGCAAGGGGAAAGTCTATTGTCGATTTTGGAATCAATGGTGGGGTAACAGGCAATATTGAGAAATTAGAAGAACTCTGGAAACTGGGGGTTACTGCTTTTGGGGAAATCTTTATGGCCGAGTCTACAGGCGGGCTAAATATTAATGAGGAAACCTTTGAAGAAGCGCTTGCCGAAATTAAACGTCTTGGTGCACTTGCGACCATACATGCTGAGGACGAGAAAATGCGCCTTGAGTTTGAAAAACTGTTAAAAGGAGATACTTCTTATGAGTACCACTCAAGGGCACGCCCGAATGCATGTGAGGCTGTTGCTGTTCAACAAGCCCTGGAGCTCGTTTCCAAACTGCAGGTAAGGGCTCATCTTTGCCACATTAGCACTCTTGAAGCTACAGGTATTATCAGAAAGGAAAAATACCTTGCAAGAAGGGAGAATAAAGAACCTTTTTTCACATGTGAAGTTGCTCCTCATCACCTTTTCCTTTCTACACGAGATTGGGAAAGGCTCCGATCTTTTGGAAAAATGAATCCTCCTCTTCGGGGAAGCCACAGTATTAAAGCTCTCGTAAATGGAATTAATGATGGGACTATTGATATGGTAGCTTCGGATCATGCCCCACATCTGGAATCTGAAAAGGATGTTGATATAAGAGCCGCTCCTTCGGGAGTGCCCGGAGTCGAGACCCTCATGCCTCTTATGCTTGCTGCAGTAAGAAAAAACATCCTGCCGCTTTCACGGATGATCATGCTTACAAGCTGGAATCCGGCAAAAGCTTTTGGGCTGGATTGCAAATCCAAAGGGAGGCTTGAGGTAGGTTTTGATGCAGACCTGATTATTGTAAATCCCCGCGAGCTTCGCCCTATAAAGGCCGAGTTCCTGCACAGTAAAGCGGGCTGGACTCCCTTTGAAGGTATGGACGGAGTTTTTCCTGAGTATACTCTCTCCAGGGGTGAAGTGGTCTGGATTGAGGAATCGATTAATGCAAAACCTGGGCGGGGTAACTTCCTCAAAGGCAGAGGAATAAGATCCGAAGGGGACGAAGAAACCCTGGAAGAGGCTGACGAAACTCGGGACTAAGTAAATTTTGAAAAAGCTTGGTAAGAAGCTTTGAGTGAGATACTTTAATTGAGAATCTTTAAGTAAGAAACTTTAACTGAAGAAGTTTTAGTAAAAACGGAAAACTGAAACTCAGTTTTCCAGAAAAGTTGAAATAACATTATAGGGGCCTTGAAATACTTATATAATATTCTAAGGCCCTGTGGATTTCATATTCTTCTCTTAATAAAAGTCAACTGAGTCAAGCTGGGACTGTAGGAGTTCCTGATGCTTTTTTTCCAGGAACTTGTAGACTACACCGTGTGTAGCTCCGTCGAGTAGCATCCTTATCGCTGTCCGAATTATAGTGTTCTGCTCAGGGTGCCCAAGTATGGATACGGTTTTTCCGTAGACTGAGATTTTAACGTTTATCAGGGTTTCTGCAAGTTCTCTGGTTCTTCCGTTTCTTCCTATTATCCGGCCCTTTATCCGCTGAAGTTCTTTCGGAGTAGTAGCAACGTCGGAAAGGTCGATGACCTCAAGCATAAGCATCTCATCTTCCAGAAGTTCAAGAGCTTTTTCGGGATTGAATCCTCTTCCTATCGCTTTTATAGTTTCGAGAACTCTGAACTCTTTTAGTGGATCTTCTTCACAGGTGATGTCTATCTTTCCGCTTTCGCTATCTATTTCAAGCTGGCAAGTGGTTTTGTCCTCAATAAACTTTTTTGTTTCCCCTTTAGGGCCTATGATTACTCCGACTCTTTCTTTGGGGATTTTGACATACTGAGTCATATTATTCCGCCTGTATTTTTGTAAATAGTTCTTCAGTTTTGTCTTTTATCCCATAGCGGCTGAAGAACCTGAGTATATTTTTCACGTCCCTGTATAGGAACTCCCGGGCATTAGGATGCTCCAGGGTTACGGATTGTCCCATATCAATGAATATGGGTGTCAGGTTATTCGGGTCGATCAGGATATTATATTCACTTAGATCGGCATGTACAAGATTTGCTTTTTTATATAGGAGACACATGTATTCAACGATGGTATCAAAAATATTCTTTGCTTCCTCGTTTTCAAGATGCGTATTCTTGAGGAGTGGGTAAGGTACCTCTTTTTCTCCCATAAATTCCATGATAAGAATATTCTTCTCGGCAAGTATGGGCTCCGGAACCCGGACTCCTGCACTTTTCGCACGTTTCAGGTTCTGAAGTTCCTTGCGTGTCCATGCAAAGATGATGTCTCGCTTGTTATTTCGGATGTTTGTGAAGCGAGGATCCTTCATAATGTAGGCATCCATGGCCCTGAAGGTGCTGCTTGTAATCCTGTATATTTTTACAGCCAGCTCTTTATCAGGACCTTCAGCGTAGAATACGTTTGCTTCCTTTCCAGTACTGATGGACCCACCCATTGCTTTTATTACACCCTTGTTGGAGAGTGTATAAAGAATTTTAAGGGTGGGTACATCGAATACGTTTTCTTCTACTTTCAGCCGCTCGGAGTCTTTCTCTCTGGCCCGAGATTTATCTTTAGCGCTATCGATGCGCCTTATTTTCTTTTCTTGATCCATTCCCATGTTATCCTTTCAGGTATCCTTTCTTCTCAAGCCAGTCTACCTGCGGCCTTGTGTACTTCCAGATCACGTCTGCCTTTTCGTTCTGGAACTCCCAGGGCACGACAATAACGACGTCTCCTTCTCTTATCCAGGTTTTTTTCTTCATTGAACCTGGAATCCTTCCCATACGAACGACCCCATCCATGCAACGGAGCCTCAGCCGGTTTGCACCCAGTAGACTCTCAACGGTTGCCAGGATCTCGTTATTCTCCCTGCGCGGTGTGCGTACTCTTGTAACGGTTTCTCCCATTGCGGGCTTGGCTTTGGATGTAGGTTTCTTTAAGTCTGCCAGTTTGATACCTCATTATATGTAGTTTATATGTAGCTTATATTATAGTTATGTTTTTTATTTTTATACACTTAACTCCCTTATATATCGTTTTTTCGAGGTTTAAGGTTATTCGTCTTGCAGCTTTCAACTTTCTGCTAATATTTTAATGCTGCGCTTTTTTATTTTCTTTTACTCTCTTCTTATTATTATTTTTTTCTAAGTCGATGGTCAGGCGACAGGTATATATATCGGATATTCCTTTGTATGTTCCACGCGTAAAATAAGCGTGGATCGTTCTTGAATTTATAATTCAAGAGTGAAGATCAGGGATTTTACAAAACAGATTTTCATTATTTGTTTAATTTGTTTTTCCCAAATGTTCCTGAACAAAAAGCTTTATATACTAAAAATGATGTATATGTGCTTCCTGTTCCAGCATGAATTTATTGTGCTGGACGGTTTTTCTCATAGTCATCTGGTCAAGGTTCCTTCGTTGTTTTGGAGGAAATAAATACCTTTAAATACTATGAGCGCATAACTACAATTTCCTGCATCATAAATGCAGCAATTACGATTCACTTTTAATGGAGTCAGGAGTTTTTTCCTGTCTGACGAGGATTTTGTCGGTTCGGTTAATTCTGGGCGGTGAAAGTTTTTCATAACACATCATCGCGAAACGAAAATAACTGAATTGATAGTTGTTAGTGCAAGTTTCTGCGACCAAGACCTTTACTTTAAAGTGTGCGATACATTAACAATTCTGGTTGATCCTGCCAGAGGTTACTGCTATCGGTGTTCGTCTAAGCCATGCGAGTCATATGTTCTTCGTGAACATGGCGTACTGCTCAGTAACACGTGGATAACCTGCCCTTGGGTTCGGCATAACCCCGGGAAACTGGGGCTAATTCCGGATAACGCACATATGCTGGAATGCTTTATGCGTAAAATGGATTCGTCTGCCCAAGGATGGGTCTGCGGCCTATCAGGTAGTAGTGGGTGTAATGTACCTACTAGCCTACAACGGGTACGGGTTGTGAGAGCAAGAGCCCGGAGATGGATTCTGAGACATGAATCCAGGCCCTACGGGGCGCAGCAGGCGCGAAAACTTTACAATGCGGGAAACCGTGATAAGGGGACACCGAGTGCTAGCATCATATGCTGGCTGTCCAGGTGTGTAAAATACACCTGTTAGCAAGGGCCGGGCAAGACCGGTGCCAGCCGCCGCGGTAACACCGGCGGCCCGAGTGGTGATCGTGATTATTGGGTCTAAAGGGTCCGTAGCCGGTTTGGTCAGTCCTCCGGGAAATCTGATAGCTCAACTATTAGGCTTTCGGGGGATACTGCCAGGCTTGGAACCGGGAGAGGTAAGAGGTACTACAGGGGTAGGAGTGAAATCTTGTAATCCCTGTGGGACCACCTGTGGCGAAGGCGTCTTACCAGAACGGGTTCGACGGTGAGGGACGAAAGCTGGGGGCACGAACCGGATTAGATACCCGGGTAGTCCCAGCCGTAAACGATGCTCGCTAGGTGTCAGGCATGGCGCGACCGTGTCTGGTGCCGCAGGGAAGCCGTGAAGCGAGCCACCTGGGAAGTACGGCCGCAAGGCTGAAACTTAAAGGAATTGGCGGGGGAGCACAACAACGGGTGGAGCCTGCGGTTTAATTGGACTCAACGCCGGACAACTCACCGGGGACGACAGCAAAATGTAGGCCAGGCTGAAGACCTTGCCTGAATCGCTGAGAGGAGGTGCATGGCCGTCGCCAGTTCGTACTGTGAAGCATCCTGTTAAGTCAGGCAACGAGCGAGACCCGTGCCCACTGTTACCAGCATATCCTCCGGGATGATGGGTACACTGTGGGGACCGCCGGTGTTAAATCGGAGGAAGGTGCGGGCTACGGTAGGTCAGTATGCCCCGAATTTCCCGGGCTACACGCGGGCTACAATGAATGGGACAATGGGCCCCTCCCCTGAAAAGGGCTGGTAATCTCACAAACCCATCCTTAGTTCGGATCGAGGGCTGTAACTCGCCCTCGTGAAGCTGGAATCCGTAGTAATCGCGTTTCAATATAGCGCGGTGAATACGTCCCTGCTCCTTGCACACACCGCCCGTCAAACCACCCGAGTGAGGTATGGGTGAGGGCACGAACATCGTGTCGTGTTCGAACCTGTGCTTTGCAAGGGGGGTTAAGTCGTAACAAGGTAGCCGTAGGGGAATCTGCGGCTGGATCACCTCCTAAGCAAAAAAACTCACCACCCAGATGCCGATAAACCGAACAAAATCCTCCCCATTAAAATCATCGATCATAATCTAATGATCAATTCAAACTCATCAAATGCACCCGGAAAGTAAATTTTCGGGGAAGGACGGATTGCCTGTGTTGACACGCAGGTACATGAAGTCATGTATAAGTGCTGTATACTGGACGCTTTCTGGACCTGGTTAGGATACACAGGAATTATGCTATCAGGTGGATGGCTCGGCTCAAGAGCTGATGAAGGACGTGCCAAGCTGCGATAAGCCCGGGGTAGGTGCAAGGAGCCTATGAACCCGGGATTTCCGAATGGGACCTCTCCATAGTGATCAGTAATGATCGGGAACGCTCCGAATTGAAACATCTCAGTAGGAGCAGGAAAAGAAATCAACCGAGATACCGTTAGTAACGGCGAGTGAAAACGGTACAGTTCAAACCGAATCCCTTCACAGGGAAATGTGGTGTTGTAGGGCTGTTCAAACGTCTGGCGGCTAAACAGAACTTGCCTGAAACGGCAGACCGTAGAGTGTGACAGTCACGTATGTGTAAACCAAAAGACCGGAACATGTCCCTGAGTACCGTGCGTTGGATATCGTGCGGGAATCTGGGGGGCACCAACCTCCAAAACTAAATACTACTTGAGACCGATAGCGAAATAGTAGGGTGACCGAACGCTGAAAAGTACCCCGAGAAGGGAGGTGCAAAGTGCCTGAAACCTGATAGTGATGGAACGATACGGCATTAAAGGAACTCTGACATGAAGGAAACATTCGCGAGAATGTTGTACGAATGTCACTGCCAGTGTCGTATCTTACGTTTTGAAGAACGGGCCAGGGAGTTTATCTCAGTGGCAATGGCTAACCTTTACTTGGGCAGCCGAAGCGAAAGCAACATGTGCGCAGCTCTCCGAGCGAGGCACGACGTATACAAGTGCGTGGAGTCACTGGGGTAAGACCCGAAGCCGGGTGATCTAGGCGTGGGCAGGTTGAAGCGTGGCGAAAGCTACGTGGAGGACCGCAAGCGGTATTGATCTGCAAATCATTCGTGTGACCTGCGTCTCGTAGTGAAATGCTAATCTAACCCGGCATCCGCTGGTTCCTTCCAAAACATGTCGCAGCATGACCTGACTGGAGATCGTCGGTGGAGTAGAGCACTGATTAGCGGTTCCGGGGGGGAAACTCCTCGCCCGCCTGTCAAACTCCAAACCCACCGTCATCGAAGAAAGTCGGAGTCCGGACTGCTGGGGTAAGCTTGTAGTCCGTAAGGGAGACAACCCAGCCCGTGGTTAAGGTCCCCAAGTGTCGACTAAGTGTTAATACTAAAGGGCGTCCCAAGCCCCAGACAGCTGGAAGGTTAGCTTAGAAGCAGCTACCCTTTAAAGAGTGCGTAACAGCTCACCAGTCGAGGTTTGGGGCCCCGAAAATTGACGGGGCTCAAGTCGACCACCGATACCACGGAGTACCGCAAGGTAATCTCGTAGGAAGGCGTTGCGTTCGGACCGAAGCAGGGTTGTAAAGTCCTGTGGACCGTTCGCAAACGAAAATCCTGGTAATAGTAGCAGCAAAGCAGGGTGAGAATCCCTGCCGCCGAAGGGGCCAGGTTTCCTCGGCAATGATCGTCAGCCGAGGGTTAGTCGGTCCTAAGACGTACCGTAATTCGAGTACGCCGAAAGGGAAACAGGTTAATATTCCTGTACCATTTAGCAATCAGTCTGACGTCTCAGGGCAGGCCGAGCGGCGTCGTCGCGCCGTCTAAGCAGCGAACCCCGTGGAGAGCCGTAATGGCGAGAATCGGGCGAATCTGTTATGGCTAAAGTCGGCTGCACCCAGGGACCCGTGAAAAGGCCGCTAAATGTCCGTACCCAGATCTGACACTGGTGCCCCTAGCTGAAAAGGCTAAGGCGTGTCGGAGTACTTCAGTTAAGGGAATTCGGCAAATTAGCTCCGTAACTTCGGGATAAGGAGTGCCTGCTGTGAAGACAGCAGGTCGCAGTGACCAGGGGGCTCTAACTGTCTAATACCAACATAGGAGATTGCAAACCCGTAAGGGCTAGTACAATCTCTGAATCCTGCTCAGTGCAGGTACCTGAAACCCCGTTTCAACGGGAAGAAGGGCCTGTAAACAGCGGGGGTAACTATGACCCTCTTAAGGTAGCGTAGTACCTTGTCGCTTAATTGGCGACTTGCATGAATGGATCAATGAGAGCCCTACTGTCCCTAACTGGAATCCGGTGAAGCTTACATTCTAGTGCACAGTCTAGAGACCTCTAGGGGGAAGTGAAGACCCCGTGGAGCTTTACTGCAGCCTGTCGCTGGGTTGTGGTTCTGGATGTACAGAGTAGGTAGGAGGCATCGAAGCGGGTGCGCCAGCATTCGTGGAGCCGCAATTGGGACACTACCCTTCTGGGACTACGACCCTAACTCTGAGAAGAGGACCCCGATAGGTGGGCAGTTTGCCTGGGGCGGGACGCCCTTGAAAAGATATCAAGGGCGCGCAATGGTTGACTCAAGCGGGTCGGAAACTCGCTGAAGAGTGCAAGAGCATAAGTCAGCCTGACGTTATTCAGCATAGCAGTGGATGACGAGACGAAAGTCGGCTCTAGCGAACTTTTGAGCCTCCTTGGTGGGGGCCAAAAATGACAGAAAAGTTACCCCGGGGATAATTGAGTCGTTGCCGGCAAGAGTACATATCGACCCGGCAGCTTGCTACCTCGATGTCGGTTCTTTCCATCCTGGCCGTGCAGCAGCGGCCAAGGGTGAGGTTGTTCGCCTATTAAAGGAGATCGTGAGCTGGGTTTAGACCGTCGTGAGACAGGTCGGTTACTATCTACTAGAGGTGCACGAGGTCTGCGGGTAAGCTGCTTTTAGTACGAGAGGAACCAAGCAGCGGCGCCACTGGTGTACCGGTTGTCTGACAAGGCATCGCCGGGCAGCTACGCGCCAAGGAATAAGAGCTGAATGCATCTAAGCTCGAACTCTGACCTAAAAAGAGACCTCATTAAGGATTCCGGTAGAAGACCGGTTTGATAGAAACGGGATGTAAGCACCAAGGCAACGAGGTGTTCAGTCCGCGTTTACTAACTATCCGTTCCTTTCCTAATCCGGTCCAGGCGAAATTCAGTATGCAGCACTGTACATGACTTCATTTCATAATCCCCTTTATAGGTAGAGTCTGGCGGCCATAGCGGCAGTGTAACTCCTGTACCCATCCCGAACACAGTAGATAAGCCTGCCCGCGTTCCTTACTGTACTGAAGTGTGCGAGCCTTCGGGAACTCTGGATCGCTGCCATGCTCACCTTATAATACTTTACTTTTCGAAAACTTTACCTTTTGTAATCTATTTTTGAAGTGCTTTTTAATACTGATTTTATATTGCTTTTCCAATCCATTTTTGAATCGCTTTTTCTCATCTTCTACTTTATAGACCTTCTTTTATGACTACAAAAACAGATATTTGCCATTTTCCATAAGAAACAAAGGTGTTTTCTGATTCTTTTAATGTTCATGTTTTTGTATCGTTATCGTTTGACCGCAGGTCAATTTGGTAGGATATTTTGTATTCTTACATGATCGGCGGAATTAATGATTTAAGAAAGCAATAAAAAGAGCTAAAGATATATTCACAAATTCACAAGTTCTATTTCCAATTCATCGTTTTATAACTCTCCTTAGAAAGATATTCCTGAGGCACTGGGAATTTTTTGCCCCTTAGTCAGGGCATTTTCATGAATGTCCCCAGGAATCTCTTAAAAGAAATCTCTTAAAAGTATAGAGATGCAGCAGGAGTTTCCTTATCCATAGATCTGCTGTGCCAGATAGGTCTGGATACCTATCTGTCCAATCTGGTCGAGCTGGGCTTCTAACCAGTCAACGTGTTCTTCTTCTTCCTTCAGGATAGATTCGAGAAGAGTTTTAGTGTTGTTATCTCCCAACTCCGTCGCCAGGCGAATGCTTTCGTTATAACCTTTGACGGCCTCGAATTCAGCCTCAAGATCGTGCTCATGCATCTCCGGCACATGGGAACCAATGGTTATTTCGTTCAGTTTGCTGACTATGGGCTTTCCTTCCAGGAAGAGGATGCGTTCGATTAGTTTTTCAGCGTGTCTCATTTCGACGATGGCTCGCTTCTCGATTGCCTCTCCCAGTAGTTTGTAGTTTCAGTTTTCGCACATCTCAGCATGAACAAAGTACTGGTTGACAGCAGTCAGTTCCTCGGCCAAACGAGCGTTTAGACTCTCGATAATCTTTTCATTTCCTTTCACAAATAACCCCCCTATGCAAAAGAAATTATAGTTTTCACAATTTGTATTTATAGTTTGTAAAAATTTTTATATTCATGTCGGTTCCTGAAAGTGTTGAAGTTTTTCATTGGGCAAACAATGTTATTGTACTTGGTTTTTTGACTCCGTTTTCTCACAAATGTTATGAAACACATATTATATAATATACGCTGAATATAAATAGACCGCCTGTTACTGCAAATAGAATATTTTTGATCCTTAATATCTCAATAAAGGGTTAAGTTTCAATTTTTTTGATCATGGAGGTACAAGATTTGCTTTTCGAGTAAAGCAACTGTCTCAAATTCCGAGTAATAGCAGCTAACTATCAGTGGAATCAACATTAAATTTTACCTAATCTTAACTATTATAAAAATCATCTATATTTTTTAAATATCCTGAAGCCTTTTTATTATTATGGGGAATATAATATGGCTGATGAAAATAAAATTAATTAAGATAACGAGAGTAGGTTCAGATATAGACTTGGTAAGTGGCTTCTGAATAGAGATGAATGTGTCTTCATGAGTGTAATAGATCAGAACAGGGACGATAAATCCATACGCCAACACTTAATTGGATCAATTAATAACTGGGTAAACAGAAAGGAAGAACTCGTTACGCAGGAAATCGTTTCTGAGATATGCAAGTTTATTAAGAACGGAAATGAAGACCTTTACCTTCATTTAATGGAAAAATGCGCTCTAAAAGGAATAAATGTGAGTGAAGGTATATTTGAAGCACTGAGCATGTGCCAGTGTGAAGAAGCAATAACTAATCCTCAACGTGACATAACTGACGACGCCTCTGGTGTATGAGATCTCCAGTCTGCTTTCTGCTTTTCTTGAAATTTCAATGCAATGCTATTTGTGCTTTATTGGTTATTCAGGTTCGTGTTTGGTGGGGTTTTCTACATTATGTGCCTCTATCATTCCGGGCTTATAATGAAATTTCTCTTACTTTACTGAGATCAATAGGTCTTATTAGATTATTTTTGATAAATTTATTTAAATAAAAATTAAACCTATATTTATTGGGGATAACTTATGGGTTATATCGAAACCTGGAAAGAGGTAATGCAAAGCCCGTCTGACTTTTACAGAGACATGCCTAAGACCGGAGGGTATACTGATCCGCTTACCTTTGCAGCAATCAGTTTCATCATATATGCATTTTTAGCCGCACTTTTAACCGTTCTCTTTGGCCCTGGAATGTATGGTGGGATGTACGAGGGTATGTACGGTAGTGCGAGAGGGCTTGGCTTTTTCGCGATACTTATGACTGTAATCATAACACCTATTGCAGGTATTATTTCTCTCTTTATCGAAGCTGCAATACTCTATATTATTTATAAAATACTTGGAGGAACGGGGAGTTACGAAGGCACTGTAAGATTCATTTCTTATGCAACTGCTGTACTGGTACTTTCCTGGATTCCTATTGTCGGCTGGATTGTCGGAATTTACGGGATATATCTCTATATTGTGGGCGGAATGTATGTCCATGATATAAGCATGGCAAGGTCCGTAATAGCTGTACTGCTACCAACTTTACTTATAATCCTGCTTATGGCCATATTTATGGCATGGATATTTGCTTTCTCAGGATTATCTCTCTTCGGGTTCTTTTCTATGGGGGTTATCCTTTTATAAGACAAACTCCTTTTATTTTTTGGTCATGTTCTATATAAAAATTTAAAAACCGATTGCCTTGAGCTAAATATTTATATATTAGAAATTCCTTTAATTGAAGCTACACGAGCAATACGTGATCAAGAATGCCAAGATGGCGGAGCGGCTACGCAATCGCCTGCAGAGCGATTCCATTCCGGTTCGAATCCGGATCTTGGCTTCTTCTTTAAACAATTTATTGCTCTAACATTATTTTATAAAGAATCCCAAACGAATTTGCATAATGCCAAGATGGCGGAGCGGCTACGCAATCGCCTGCAGAGCGATTCCATTCCGGTTCGAATCCGGATCTTGGCTTTCCTTTAAAAACAGATCTTTTTTCCAGAACTTTTAATTTCCTGATTCTCAGGACCTTTTCTTAAATTTTTTTTCGCTTGGTCTGCTTAAGTAAAGTGACCACATAAGTGAATCATCATATAAGTGGACCACATAAGTAAATCGTATGCCTGCTTCTGATATGTAATTTAGAGCTTACTTTGATCCAGGCTCAAATTTGAACCTTAATTTTATATTAGAGAAGACTGATTTTTGAACATGGACATCGATAAACTCATGCAGAGACTCTTTGAACTTTATCCTGAAGCTTCTAACGATGGCTTTACAGATCCTTTTTTTGCGTTAATTTCCACTGTGATGTCCCACAGAACCCGGGATGATGTGACCTATCCTGCAGCTAGCAAGCTTTTTGAGAGATTTTCGACGCCTGAAGAAATGGTGAGAGCTGATGTTAGCGAGATTGAAACTCTTATAAAAAATGTGGGCTTTTATAGGGTTAAAGCAGGAAGAATAAAGGAAATTTCCAGACTTCTTCTGGAGAAATATGATGGCAGGGTTCCTGACGATATGGAAGCTCTTCTTGAATTGCCTGGTGTTGGCAGGAAGACTGCTAACTGCGTGCTTGCGCATGCCTTCCTTAAGGATGCACTTGCCGTGGACACTCATGTCCACAGGATTTCTAACAGGCTAGGTCTGGTAGAGACAAAAGTCCCTGAGGAAACTGAAACCGAATTAAAAAAGATCTTTCCACGGAAATATTGGAGACATATAAATCTCCTGCTTGTAAAATTAGGGCAGAATACCTGCCGGCCCATTTCTCCCAGGTGCAAAACGTGTGCCCTTGATGATATATGTCCTAAAATTCTCCTTTAATAGGGAGTTTTCTGTGGTTCCGGAAATTTCAAAGTCAAACTCCAAAATCGAGCTCTGTGACTCTCTGTGATCCTATCGGGGCTGCGGAAAAAACCTGCTGAACGATAAGAGATTATTTATATAAGGCTGGCATTTAGCAGGCAAAAGGGTTATTCGTATCCTTAGTTGATAGTAAATTAATTCCAGGTATACGGCTATCAATACCGTTATCAATACTCAGGATCATATAATTTATCACATTTTACGAGGTCAAATATGTTTCAAATAGGAGAAGCTTTAATGGGGCAGGGTGCAGAACTTGCCCATGTTGATTTGATGATAGGAGACAAGGGAGGACCCGTAGGACAAGCTTTTGCAAACGGCCTGACCCAGCTTTCAGTCGGCCATACTCCACTACTGTCCGTTATCAGACCCAATCTGCCTCCAAAACCTTCAACCCTAATTATTCCGAAGGTTACGGTAAAAAATATGGATCAGGCAGGAAAAATTTTCGGCCCTGCTCAGTCAGCCGTTGCAAAGGCAGTCGCAGACTCAGTTGAAGAAGGCGTAATCTCAAAGGACCAGGTTGAAGAAATTGTCATTGTGGCCAGTGTCTTTATTCATCCTGATGCCCAGGATTACAACAAGATCTACAGGTATAATTACGGAGCCACAAAACTCGCAATCAAGCGTGCTCTCGAAGGCTTCCCGGATATTGACACCGTTCTTGAGGAAAGCAACAAGTCTACCCATGCTATCATGGGATTCAAGGTCACAAGGCTCTGGGACCCACCATACCTGCAGGTTGCTTTTGACAATCCTGACATCGACTTTGTGAAATCTGCCATATCCCAGATTCCTAAAAGTGATCACGTTATTATCGAAGCGGGCACACCTCTTATCAAACGCTATGGTATGGATGTCATTTCAAAGATCAGAGAGGTCAGGCCTGATGCCTTCATAGTAGCTGACTTAAAAACTCTGGACACCGGAAATCTTGAAGCAAGAATGGTTGCAGATGCTGCAGGAGATGCTATTGTTGTCTCTGCCCTTGCCCCAATAAGCACTATTGACAAGCTCATTGAGGAAGCCCATAAAACAGGTATCTATGCGGTAATGGATACTCTCAACCAGCAAGATCCAATTTCTGTCTTAAAACAGCTTAAGGTCATGCCTGATGTCATTGAACTCCACCGTGGAATCGACATTGAAGCCACTGAACATGCATGGGGCAATATCGCCGAGATCAAGAAGGTTGCTCCAAAGACTCTGGTTGCTGTTGCAGGCGGAGTTCGTCTTGACAAGGTGCCTGTAGCTCTCAGTCAGGGTGCTGACATTCTTGTTGTTGGACGTGCGATTACCAACTCAAAAGATGTCAGGGAAGTTGCCGAGCAGTTTATCAACAGCCTTAACAAACCGGAAATTGACCAGTTCAGGGTCATGACTGACTTCTAAGCAGGTTTAAGAATTTCCCGTAAAAAGGTTGCCGAAAATCTACTGCTAAAAACTTACTGCTAAAGGTTAAAACCATGCAGTGATTTCGGCAGAAACCTTTAGAGAAAGCGTCGAAATTCACGCTTTCCATTTCTTTTTACTTTTCAAGAGGGGATTTTTTTGGGTTTACCATTCATTGTATTGAACTATAAGACTTATTTACAGGGTACGGGTCAGGGAGCAGTGGAAATTGCAAAGGCCTGCAAAACCGTGTCCGAAGAGTCAGGTATCGAGATAGCAGTAGCCCCCCAGCTTCCGGATATTTACAGGGTAGCCTCGGAAGTTGAGCTTCCGGTCTTTTCCCAGCATCTGGATGGTATAGGAGCAGGAAGCTTCACAGGCCATGTTTTCGGAAAATCCATAAAAGAGGCAGGCGCTGTAGGGACTCTGATCAACCATTCTGAAAGGCGTCTGACCCTTGCAGAGATCGAGGCATCGCTAAAGGCTGCAAAGGAATTCGGGCTCAGGTCAATTATCTGCACTAATAATGTCCCGACAACTGCAGCAGCTGCAGTTCTGGGGCCGGATTATGTTGCAATCGAGCCCCCCGAACTTATAGGGAGTGGAATCCCTGTCTCAAAAGCTGACCCTGAGGTTGTTAGCGGTTCGGTTGAGGCGGTTGCAAAAATTGATCCCAAGGTAAAGGTACTCTGCGGAGCCGGAATTTCCAAAGGCGAAGATCTCAGGGCAGCTCTTGACCTTGGTTCTCAAGGCGTGCTTCTTGCATCTGGAATTGTGAAAGCCACAGACCCAAAAGCCGCACTGGAAGATCTTATCCGTCTGGTTTAAGTTTTATTTTCTTGAATTTCAGGTTGAGTTCTGGTATTTGCCTTCAGGTATTTGGTGAGAGGTTTTACTGCTCTTTCATCTCCAATGTCAATTAGCAGGAACACGGAGTTCTCCCTGATATTCTTGTTTTCACTACTCAGGCCTCTTATTAGAGGTTCCACCGCTTCTTCTTTTCTATCAATAAGGATCTTTGAAGCGCAGTCTCTTACTTTTTTGTTATTATCCCCCAAAGCTTCGACAAGTGTTTCAGTTGCTTTTTCGTCTTTTATCTCTCCTAAAGCAGTAACAGCAGAGATCCGAATTCCAGAGTTATCATCCTTAAGAGCTTTCTTAAGAGTTCCAATTGCTTTTGAATCATTTATTTTTCCCAGAGCTTCTAAAGCAGTGTATCTGAGTGTTTCATTTCCATCTATTGCAGCACTATTGAGTACGTCCACAGCTGTGGCATCACCTATATTTCCAAGGGCCCATGCTGAAGCGACTCTCACAGTTTCGTCTCCATCCTGTAGTCCTACAGTTAAAGATTTCACTGCTTTTTGGTCCCCTATTGCCCCCAGAGCCAGAGCTGCATTTCGCCGTACTTCGGGATTTTCATCGGATAGTATCTGGATCAGGGGTTTAACTGCCTTCGGGTTTCCAATTTCACCCAGAGCAAGGGCTGCACAACTTTTTACGGAATCGTTCTCGCTCAAAGCCATGATAAGAGGGTCTACTGCCCTTTGATCCCCGATTTTTCCGAGGGAAATAGCACTACACTCTTTCACATTGTCGTATTTATCCGTTTTCAGGGCAATTGATAAGGGTTCCACTGCTTTTTCGTTTCCAATTTCTCCAAGAGAAAAGGCTGCACAGGCTTTTGTCTCATTGCAGTCTTTGACCAGTATTTCAATAAGAGGTTCGGTAGAACTTTTTTCTCTCATTCCTCCCAGTGCAAGTATAGAGCTGACTCTCACATAACTCTCTTCACGTTTTAATGCATCTAAGAGTTTCTCCGGTGCTTTTTTATCTTTAGGATTAACTCCGGAAGCCTCTTCGTATTTTTTTATGTTTTGAGGGTCTGCTTTTAGTGCATTGATGAGGGGTTCTGTTTCTGAGTTCCCAATCTCTTCAAAGGCTTTTGCCACTTCCTTCCGGAAGGTCAGGTCTTTTTCTTCTACAGCTTTCTGGAGAGTCTGGTCTACTTTTTCGTCACCTTTTTTTTCAGTGAGTTCAGCAGAAGTTTCTGTTTTTTCCTTGAAAAGTTCCTTAAGTTCTGGCACAGCTCTCTTGTCTCCCATTTCAATGAGTGAAAAAACAATATATTTTCTAACAGTCTTATTCTGGTTCTCAAGAGATTTTATCATATCAGGGACTGCGGGTTCTCCTATTTCTACAAGAGCTCTGGCACAGCTCAATTTTGTTTCTTCATTTTCAGCCGAGAGATTTTGAATGAGGGGTTTTATTGCCCTTTTATCTCCTATATTTCCAAGAGCCCAGGCGGCTGTACTGCTTGTATATGCATCATCATCTGAAAGGGCTTCTATAAGGGGCTCAACTGCTGGTTTTCCGATTCCAACAAGAATATCCCCAGCATACTGCTTGACATTATTATTTTTATCCTTTAATGCCTGAACAATCGGTTTAGTATTTCTGTCTCCAGTTTCTACAAGTGTTTTTTCAGTTATATTTCTGACTTTTTGGTCAGGGTCTTTTAACTGCTGGACGAGAGCTCCTGTTGCTTCTTCTTCTCCTATTTTTCCAAGAGATTCCACAACAAGGCTCCGTACTTCAGGATCTTTATCTGAAAGAGCACTTATCAGGGCTTTTTCGGCTCTTTGATCCCCAATTTCTCCCAATTCGACAGCTGCAGTACAGCGGACGTCCTTATCTTCATCCGAAAGTGCCTTAATCAGGGCTTCTGTTGCTTTCTCTTCTCGGAGTTCTCCGAGAGCGAGAATGGCTTTCTTTCTTGTCTCTCTATCTTCGTCATTCAATGCTTTTATCAGGGGTTCAGTGGCTTTTTTATCCCCTATCTTTCCGAGGGCTTCCACGGCGTTCCTTCGAACTTTTCTGTCCTCATCTGAAAGTGCCTTAATCAGAGACTCTTCGGCTTCTTCTCCTCCAAGTTTTCCTAGAGCTTCTGCTGCACTGGACCTTACCTCACTGTTATTATCTCCGAGACTCAGGTTGAGGGCCTCAACAATTTTCTCATTTTCTACCTTTCCTGAGAATAAGGTCCCTCCCCAGCCATTTTCCTCTGAAGAAGAACCTGCCTTTTCAATTTCCCCAAGAGCCCAGGCTGAATTGGAGCGCACTCTTTCATCTTCGTCTGAAAGTGCCTGAATTAGTTGTTTTTCTGCTCTCTGGCTTCTTGCATTACCAAGAGCTAGAGCTGCACTGCTTCTAACCTTCGGGTCTTCGTCATTCAAAAGCTTTATTATGGCTTTTTCTGCTTTTTGCCCACCAATATTTCCAAGAGCCAGAGCTGCTTCACATCTTATTTCAGGGTTTTCAGAGTCAATAACTTCTATAAGAGGATCTACAGCTTCTTCTCCCATTTCTTCCAGAGCGAATCTTGCTTCCTTTCTGGAGTCTATATTGTCATTTCCTAATGCCTTTATCAGAGGCTCTATAGCCTGTTGAGTTTTTGACTCATTCATATCTAAAATGGTTGTTGCATTGGGGTTTTCATTGTTACCTTCATTGATTCCGGAAGCAACTCCAACCAGTGTCAATGTGAATAGTAACAGTACGATTTTAGGCACTGAATGATTCATATTTTATACCGTTTCCATAAATTCGATGTCAGTTTGATTTTGAAGTTTAGAGTTTTAAATTTGTGTAGAAATTCTCTTTAACAAGGAATCTTACTTAACGTTAAATGAATAGTCTGATACATTTTTAGTATATATTTAGTTTCTTGCAATTGACTTATATAAATTTTTTCAAAATAACTTTTCAGGAATTTACATTCTTACCAGGGGACGGTACCTGATAAGAGAACATACTTGGGTGATGATAAGTGATGCATCGAAGGAATTATAGAGAAATTTTAAGAACCTCTATAGTGGTATTCATTAATCTAATTTTTACTTTACTATTTATGACTAAAAAAATCATTAATTATTACAGTATGTTATGAAAAAATACTTTTTAAGAGTCCATACTGGAAAATCTATCCTCAAACATTCGATAGCAATAAGCTGCTGGCAATTAGTTCCAGCTTCCAGAAAGCGCTTTTGAGAGCCTCTCAATTCCATAACTGCTATAAATGTCTTTTAAGCATTTTCCCGGTTTTTACCTTTTTTCAAAAATTGAAAAATGTCATGTAATTAACGGCTAGTGTCATGAAAATTTAGTTATTGGTAATCTAATTAGCTCAAAATCGTTGTATACTGGTGAGAAGCTACCAAGATTATGCTCAACAACTAAATTGCCAAGACACTAGCATGAGACTTCACCAGGAAAGCATTGTTGTTTTAAACTAACAGTTCTATTGCTTTATACTGAAAACTCATTTTTCAATAATTTTGGAATTGTCAGAGATGCTTCTTCCGACTAGCTAATGATAAAATAGTTAAAATATTCTGGTATTTGGGTAAGAATCGTTACACTTTCGGCTAAAAGTTTCCTCTTGCGAATGAAAAATTAAAGATACTTTTTCAATCTAATCTTTATATACTAATTCTGAAAAATCCATACTATGAAGGCTTCTCCAAAGTTTAAATTTCAGGGATAATCATTCTTTTTCCTTTATGTTCCAGTATATCGACGTTTATTCCATATGCTTCTTTTATTTTTTCAGGAGTCATTACCTTTTCCGGGGCTCCAGAACAAATTATATTTTCCTCAGGGAATGCCGGAATTCTCTCATTTTCAGGAGAAGCATCCTGGCTATATTCATATCGGTTATCAAAATTTCCGTTTTCGAATTCACGCAGTTTTCTCAGGAGAATAATTTCATCAGAAAATAGAAGAGCATGGTTTGGCTCGTGAAGAGTCATCAGCACGGTTATATTCCGGGTTCTGGCAAGGTTGATTATAGTTTTCAGGACATGTATCTGGTTTTTCAGGTCAAGGAAAGAAGTCGGTTCATCAAGTAACAAAAAATCAGGTTCCTGGGCGAGAGCTTTTGCAATCATTACCAGTTGCCTCTCTCCTCCACTGATCTGAGTGTAAGGCTTCTGTGCAAAATGTGCTATTCCCATAAATTCCAGAACCTCACAGGCTTTTTCTACATCTTCTTTCCCGGGGGTTGAAAACATGGAAATATAGGGCATCCGTCCTGTAAGCACAACATCCAGTACGGAAAAAGGAAAGGAGGATTTGTGCATCTGGGATACATGCCCCAGAATCCTTGCAAGTTCTCGGTTTGCTATTTCTTCGATATTCCTGCTGTCAATATACACAGTTCCTTCATTCTGTCTAAGAAAACCATTTATAATCTTAAGAAGAGTAGTTTTTCCGCATCCGTTTGGGCCTACAAGGGTTACTACAGACCCTTTTTTTATTGAAAAGTTGAAATTGTTTAAAACCAGGTTTTTATCGTAGCTTAATGTCAGATTTTCTACGGAAATACCTCTGTTTTTTTGAGTCTTTTTTTCGTTCATTCCCATCCCCCTGCTTTTGTAGTCCTTAAAAGATAAAGAAAAAAGGGAGCTCCAAGAAGCGTGGTAATAATTCCAACAGGGATTTCAAACCCGAAAGTGGATCTTGCAATATCATCCACGAGGGCAAGGAAAGCAGCTCCAAAGGTGATGGAAAGAGGTATGATCTTCCTGTGGTCTGGCCCAAAGATCATTCTAAGTATGTGAGGTACTATCAGGCCCATAAGCCCGATAATTCCTGCTACGGCCACAGCTGCTGAGGCTGCAAGGGATGCAGCTATTATAAATATTGCTTTATATAGTTCGACGTTCATGCCTACTGCCTTTGCTTCTTCCTCTCCTAAAGCAAGAACGTTAAGTTTCCAGCGCAGGAAATATATGATAAGGCAGCCGATGGCCACCAGTGGAAATGAGTCCGAAAACTTTGACCAGCAGGCTGTATGGAGACAGCCCAGGGTCCAGTAAACGATGCTCTGGACGGCTTTTTCGTCAGTCGTATACTGAATTATCGAAAGTAAAGCTCCGAAAACAGACGACGTAATAACTCCTGAAAGTATGAGGGCAACAGTTGAAGTCTGCTTTCCTACCCTGGCCATTGTATAGGAAAACCCAAGTGCTACCAGGCTGAAGATAAAAGCTCCTACCTGGGCTGGAAGCTCTGGAATCACTGCAATAGACAGCGCAGCCCCAAAAGCTGCTCCTGAAGAAAGGCCAAGAATATAAGGGCTTACGAGTGGATTCCTGAATATCCCCTGAAACGTGGCTCCTGATGTTGAAATAGCTGCCCCTACTATCATTGCAAGTAGGACTCTCGGGAACCGGATATTGAAGATAACTGTGTCATAAACAGAAGGGTAGCTGTATTCATATGATGTAATATGCGATAGAAGAACCCTGATCAACTCAATAGGAGATAAAGAGTAGGTTCCGAGGAAAATAGAGAAGAAAAACACAGGCACCGGCAAAAATAAAAAGATTATGAATGCCAGATTTTTCCAGTCCAGGAAAAAAGAGGTTTCCGGCCTGCAGGCTGGGTATCCATAATTTTCTTCTTTTTCGGGGAACTTCATTCAGACCGTGTCCCTTATGCTTTTTCAAATCCCGGATAGTGTACTCCGTAGACTTCAACGTAATAACTGTCTACTTCCTGTGTAAGGTTGATATTTGCAAACTTGTCCGGATGCAGGTCTTTTGCAACATGCATCATTGCAAGAGGGAGTCTCGGGGAGTGGAAGTCATATACAAATGGGTCTGAGATCTCGTACACTCTCTTGTTTTTCACTGCCGAGATATCTTTCCACGTACTGAAGTCAATTCCATCCACAGTGTCCCCTGAGGTTATGTTCACTGGGTCAAGGTTCTCGTTATTCCACATGTATATGACTTCAGGGTTCAGCTCAAGCAGAGTCTCAAGGTTCAGTGTAGGATGTTCCACGCTCTTTGTCTCATTTGTCCAGTTATTGAGGACATTTACTCCACCTGCTCTTTCTATCAGGTCATTTGCTGTGCTGTTCAGGCCTGCTGTGCCGTATACATCACCCCACATCCAGTAAACTGTCGGTTTTTCTTCGGCAGATAGAGTTCCGGTTACATCTGTAACTTTTTTCATGTATTTATTCATGATATCGATTACTTCTTGTCCGCGCTCTTCATTTCCAATAAGTTTACTGAAGGTTTTCATCTGTCTTTGCAGGTCATCAAGGCTGTCAATGAAAACACCGTAGACAGGGACTTTCAGGTTTTCTTCAATTGCTTTTATATCCGCACTATCCCAGTCTGATGCCCAGAGGAACACAACCTGGGGGTCCACGCTTGCTATTTTTTCATTGCTTGGCTGTTCACTTCCGTTAGAAAGCCTCTTCTTGTCATAATTTGAATCTATGGCTCTGAAGAAAGGTGCCTTTGTATCTTCGTACCATACAGCACCTATTCCGCTAATCTTATCAGCCCCTCCTACGGCATACATGGAGTTCATGGCGTTTTCAACCAGGAACACGGATCTTTCACATGGGTATGGGACTGTTATTTCTCTGCCTATATCATCAGTAACCGTTATTTCATCGTTTTCATCTGAACTGGAACTGCCTCCCGAACTGGAACTGCCTGCTTTGTTTCCTGAACTAGCAGTTGTGACCTTCTCCGTGGCAGCAGTGTCATTTGTAGGAGTTGTTTCATTTACCGGCGCAGTGTCATTTGTTTCTACTTCTTCAGGAGTTATCCTTTGGGCAGTATCGTTTTCTAAACTATTCTCCTTTTCCTGGGTCTGGAGGTTATTTTCAGTAACCTGATCTGTACTTGTTTTTTCTTTGTCTTCCGAACTATCCGTACAGCCGCTTAAAAAGACTGAGACAAGTAATATAATGGCAACGAAGAAAACCTTAGTTTTTGTATTCATTTTTGGAACCTCTTTGAACCTCTTTTATTTTCCTGAGCAGTTTCACTTTCTGCAACTACTTTCTATCATTTTTTCAAATTTCCTGCTCTCAATACTTTATATAAATCTTATTAGATTGGATCATAAAAATAATGGAAAAAAAGTAATTTAATGCTACTTTTTTGATATAAAGTAATATCAATTGGCTATTTAAATTTGTTGAGGTAACCTTAAATAAATACATTTATATACCGTCACACACCCTCAAAATTACTTTGTTTTTCCTGGCAATTGCCATCCTTATATGGAGATTTTCAAACTTGAAATTTCTTATCTGCTTTTATCTGCTTTTATCTGCTTTCTTTTAAACTCTCGATCAAAGCTTCTCTGGTAAAGTTAATCCTGTTAAAGGATTTTTTATAATTAAAATTTTAACATGTTATCATATTGTATTAATTGATGTTAATAATTATTTAGAAAAATATAATAATTATTAAAAAAAGTAAAAGCTTGTGATCAAAGTGTCTGAAGAGTGTTCGAACGAAAATACAGGAGTAAAAATAGCTCCTTTTTCTGAGGTTTCAAAGTTTCATGGACACGTATGTCCGGGACTGACCATCGGTTATATGGCTTCCAAAGCCGGCATAGAAGAGCTTTGTGTTGATAGAGACATCGATGAAGAGCTTGTGACCATTGTAGAAAATGACGCATGCGGAGTTGACGCGGTGCAGGTCGTAACGGGCTGTACTATCGGAAAAGGAAACCTTATCTACAGGGATTATGGGAAGCAGGCCTTCACTTTCATATGCAGAGACAGCGGCAAAGCTGTCAGGGTAGTTCTGAAATCCAGCTTTAACACTGATGATATCGACCCGGAGTTAAACAAGCTTCGTCCCAAAGTAATGTCCGGTACAGCCACGGAATCCGAAACACTGGAGTTCAGAAAACGGATGAATGGTATCTCGGAATATATGAGAGGAGTCCCTGCTGAAGAAATGTTCGATATAAAATATGTAAACGTAGAAATCCCTTATAAAGCCAGGATATTCAATTCGGTAAAGTGCTCAAAATGTGGTGAGATGTTTGCTGAATCCCGTGCCAGAATGCAGGATGGAGAGATAGTATGCGTATCCTGTTATGATGAGTATACGAGAGGATGGTAAGAATGAAATTGATTGGAAGGATATTGCCTTTTATCTTATCTTTTTTCATCATCACTTCCTTATTTTGTCCGCTTTTTCTTACACCTGCTGCAGCGGTGGAAAATTCCAGTGAGGAAAACTCGAAGGTTTTTAAAGCAAGTTGGGGAGCAAGTAGCAGTGATTGGGGCTTTCCTTCGCCACTGACCTTTTATCCAAGAGGACCTGGCTACATAATGATGAGTTTCTGTTTTGACTCGCTGGTATGGCCGGATAATACTGGAAACATCACAGGGATGCTTGCCAGTTCATGGGAAGAGTCGTCTGATGGACTTACCTGGACCTTTCATCTAAGGAACGATGTGAAGTGGCACGATGGTGAACCTTTCAAGGCAAGTGATGTAGTCTTCACATACAATTACATTAGGGATAAAGCAGCGATAAGTCCCATAGGAGCTAGTTGGTATAATACAGCAGTCATTGAAAGTGTGAAAGCTCCTGACGACTATACAGTCCAGATAAAACTTAACAAGCCTTATGCTCCTTTTATGCAACAGGTAGCTGCTGTGATACCTATCATGCCGGAACACATATGGAAAAATGTTGATGACCCAACAAAGTATGTGGAGGCTAAAGCTGCCATTGGAACAGGTCCGTTCATTCTTGAAGATTACGACAAAGACAAGCAGTCCTATAAATATTCTGCAAACAAAAATTATTTCCTTGGGAAACCTGTCATTGACACTCTGATTTTTGTGAAATCAGCCGATCCTGTGATTTCTCTTAAGGTTGGAGATATAGATGAAGCCGGTCTTACATTTGACCAGGTTCAGGCTCTAAATGATTCTGAGAATATAAAAATAGTTGAAGGAGCCGGGTACTGGGTTTACAGGTTAAGGTTCAACATCCCTTCAAATTCTATCCTTGGAAATCTTGATGTCAGAAAAGCAATTTATCATTCTCTTGACTGTGAAGATATTCAGAATAAAGTGCTTCATGGTGGAGGCATTGCAGGAAATCCAGGGTATGTACCCCCATACTCAAGCTGGTACAATCCAAATGTAACAAAGTATGCGTATGACCCTGCAACTGCAAATAAGATTCTTGATGATGCAGGTTATGATAAAAAAGATTCTGACGGGATAAGGCTTACTCCTGACGGTAAAAGACTTGAGTTCCAGTTACTCTATACCTCAGACCAGCAGAATCAGAGGATTGCAGAGCTTGTTCAGAGTTATTTGAAGAATGTCGGTATAGGTGTGGTCTTTAAGCCAGGGGACATGAAAACCGTTGATGGTCTGGTAAGTTCAGGTAAATTTGATATAGCCATTTATTCTCACGGTACATCGACAGATCCTGCAAGGATGTTAAATTCTTTCCCTGAATCCACGGGCTGGAACAACACCGAATTTACGTCTCTTGCAAACCAGCAGATGAGTACCCTGGATGAAAAGGAACGCAAGGTTCTTGTAGACAAGATGCAGGTTTTGATTGCCGATAATGTTCCGACAATTCCTCTCCTATACAGGAATGTTTACAGTGCTTGTAATCAGGAAAAATTCGATGGCTTTTTCTACACACCTGGGGGTGTAGGAGGTGGCGTTCCCACAGAATATAACAAGCTTGTTTTCATCTATGGAAAATGGAATGGTCAGAGTAGTACTGCCTTGAACAAAAACGAAAGTACCAGTAAAGAGAGTGCATCTGGTGTCAACACGATGAACGCTCCTGGTATTCTGCCAGCAACCCTTGCGTTTGCAGTTGTTTGCATATTGTATAGGCGAAAAAAGTAATTGGCAATGAATAGGTGTTATAATTGCTAAACAGAGTTCAATGGGGACACGTATTTTCCAGAGGTCTGGAATATGTCCTCACTTTTTTTATAATCCTTACTGTCAATTTTTTTCTGCCACGGTTTATGCCTGGGGGTCCACTACTGAGCATACTTGGCAGCCAGAATGCAGACTTGCCGGTTGTCATCGATGAAGAGACAAAATACAAGCTTATGGACTACTATCACTTGAACGACCCCCTGCACTTACAGTTTGTTCATTATTTGAGGGATGCAGTACATCTGGATTTTGGTTATTCAATATCTTACAACATCCCTGTACTTGATGTAGTTCTTGGAAGGTTGCCCTGGACACTTCTTCTTATGGGGACTGCACTACTGCTGTCTACAATGCTAGGGATTTTTCTTGGGCTGGAATCTTCTTGGAAACGGGGGCAAAGAATCGACAGCTTACTGCTCATCACTGTACCTTTATTCCGTTCCGTGCCAGTATTCTTTTTGGGGACACTTCTTATTTTCTTTTTTGGGTACAGGATGGGTTTTTTTCCTGTTTCTGGAGCCGTGACACCGTATATGGATTATCAGGGCAGCTTATCCGTGGCAAAAGATATTATTTCCCATCTGGTACTTCCACTGACCTGCCTTACAGCTTTTGAGATGCCGGGTACATATTTGCTTGTAAGAAATGTTTGTTCCCAACAGTTTGAGCGTCCTTACATATTGATGGATATTGCGAGAGGCCTAAAAGATAGACATGTTAAAAGCCACATTCTTCTCAACTCCATCGTACCTATAGTGAATCAAGTAGCTGCAATGCTTGGATTCATGGTGGGAGGTGCTGTATTCGTCGAGACTATTTTCTCGTATCCTGGAATGGGTTTACTTGTTTATAATTCCTTCATAGAAAGGGATTATCCTGTCCTTCAGGGAGCTTTTGTTTTCATCTCCTTTTTTGTGCTGGCAGGTAACTATGCAGCTGATATCATATGTTCCTATATTGATGGTCGAAGTGGGCAGGAGTGAATATGCACGAGAAGAGTATTTCACAGCGATTAAAAACTCCAAAAGGTATTGCAGGCCTTATAATTCTAGTCTTTTTTATTTTTATGGCTGCTACTGCATCTCTTCTGGCTCCTTATGGGCCCACTGATGTATCAAGTCAGCCTTTGCTTCCTCCAGATAATGCTCACCCACTTGGTACAGATGACGTGGGAAAAGATATATTCACAGAGCTTTTGTATGGCTCAAGGACTTCACTTACAGTTGCTTTTGTTGTATCGTTTGGAGTGCTGGTAATCGGTACTTTTATAGGAGTATTTTCAGGATATATGGGTGGAGCCTCTGATAGGGTGCTTATGAGAGGAGTTGATATTTTTCTCATGATCCCTGACCTTCCGCTCATTCTCATTCTTGCAGCATACCTGCGCCCAAGCATATGGAATATTATATTCATTCTTATACTCCTGGGCTGGCCTGTAGGTGCAAGGGTTACAAGGGCTCAGACTCGGACTCTCAGGGTATCTGGACATGTAGATTTCGCAAGGGTCTCCGGGGCTACGGCCCCTTATGTAATCAGGAAACATATTGTTCCGGATTTATACCCAATTATGGTCACTACATTAGTAATGCAGTCTATCCGTGCTATTTTATCAGAGTCAGGCCTTGCTTTCCTGGGACTTGGAGACCCTTCTTATCCAAGCTGGGGGAGCATGATAAAATATGCAATATCATATCCAATGATATTTTTCTCAGATGCATGGATGTGGTGGCTACTGCCTGCAGGGACATGCATAACACTGCTTGTGTTGGGATTCGTACTTCTGGGGCAGTCTCTGGAAGGTGATTATTGATGTCTATACTTGATATTGAAGAACTTACGGTTGATTTCACCACAAAAATGGGGGTTTACCATGTTCTGAAGAATGTGAACCTCAGGGTTGAAAGAGGAGAAATCGTAGGGTTAATAGGGGAGTCCGGCTGCGGGAAATCAACGCTGGCAATGAGTGTTCTTGACATAAATAGCCGTAATCGATGTATGTCTGGACGAATCTGCTTCATGGGAGAGAATCTTCAAAATCTCAGTAAGGAAGAATTTAGAAAATTCAGGGGAAGGCATCTTGGGTTTATACCTCAATCTTCCATGAACGCCCTCAATCCGCTTGTACGTGTTAAAAAACAATTTATAGAGACCATCAAGGATCATGTGGATATGCCTGAAAAAGAGATGATTGCTCTTAGTAGTGATATGCTTTCCCTGGTATCCATAGATCCTAAAAGGATTGATTCTTTCCCTTATGAGTTCAGTGGTGGACAACGTCAGAGACTTATGATTGCCCTTTCTATGCTTCTATCTCCTGAGCTGATTATTGCCGATGAACCTACCACTTCCCTTGATGCAATGGTACAGTTGCAAATTGTAGACCTGCTGGAAAATATGGCACGACAAAAAAACACTTCTTTGCTTGTAATATCTCATGACCTGCACACTATTTCCAGAATTTGTGACAGGATTTACATAATGTATGCAGGGCGAATTATGGAAACAGGCACAAAAGAAGAGATACTGGAGAATCCACGCCACCCATACACACAAAAACTGCTGAGTTCAAGATTGCCTCTTATGGTCGAGCCTGTAAGGATTAAGGGTATACCAGGCAGTCCTCCATCTTCTCTAAAACTTTACCAAGGATGTGAATTTCTGGAAAGGTGTGAAAGGAGTTCTGAAATTTGCAGAGAGAAAAAACCTCCTGATTGTACAGGTAATGTCAGAGTATCATGTCATTTTGAGGGATGAAGATGGGAGAAAATGAACTTGTCAGAGTTATCAATGTTACAAAGGTATTCAAGAGTAAAAGATTATTTAAGGGCAGTTCATTAGTCACGGCCCTTGATGGAGTATCTCTTGATGTCGAAAGGAATAAGATTCTTGGAATCATCGGAGAAAGCGGCAGCGGTAAAACCACTCTGGCTAAATTAATACTAGGTCTTCTGAAACCAACATCAGGAGTTATATCTTTCACAGATATCACAGATGTGAATAGTGAAGTAAGGAAACCGACAGTACAGGTAATTTTCCAGGATCCTTATGATTCCTTGAGCCATATGATGACTATTGAAGAAATTGTATCTGAACCGTATCTAATAAAGCATAAAAGCAGGTGTACTCCTGATAAAGTACGTAGTGTCCTTGAATCCGTAGGTTTGATGCCTGCTGAAGAGTACCTTAATAAGTATCCGTATTCTCTTAGCGGTGGGCAGCGTCAGCGTGTAGCCATTGCCAGGGCCATAATTACTAACCCTGACATAATAATAGCTGACGAACCCATTTCGATGCTTGATGCTTCCATTGGTGTCGATATCCTTAATCTTATACTTGATATGAATGAAAACCTTGGGATAACATTCATTTTTATCACTCATGACATCACTGCTGCTGCTTATATATGCCACAATATTGCTGTGATGCACTCTGGAAAGATAGTAGAATACGGTTCCCGAAATCAAGTGTTGGTAAAATCCCAGAATGTCTACACAAATTCGTTACTCTTTGCAGCAGGAGCAAATCTGATATCATCAGAAACAAAAAAGTAAGAGCGAGTTTTAGCCAAACGCTAGGGTTTTAACTAAACGCTAGGGTTTTAGCCAAACGTTATGTTGATAAGATAAGTACAGCCAGTTTCAGCCGTATTTTTTTCTGTGTCCTAATTACTTATAAGCTTCAATAAGAGGCTTAACTGCCCTTTGATCCCCAATTTCAATAAGAATTAAAGCTGTTTCAGCTCTTATTTTCTTGTCTTCCGTTTTCAAATTTTCTATAAGGGGATCAACAGCCAAATCTCCCATATCTATGAGAGCTTCTCTGGCGATAGCCCCAAACTCTTGATCTCTCAGTTTTCCTACAAGCATTCTTGCAGTTTCCTGATCCCTTGTTTTGCTGAGCGCGAGAAAAGCTGCATTTCTAATATTTGCATCCATAGTTTTGTCAGCAAACGTCTGTTTGAGCGTTTCTATAGCTTTTGGATCTTTTATATTCCCCAGGGCTGAAGCTGCTGCTGTCCTGACTTCAAGCTCCTCTTCTTTATCGGTCAGTATGCCGATTAAAATCTCAGTAGAGTTAGTGCTCCCGATTTCTCCAAGGGCAAGGATAGCGCTTTTTCGGACATCAGTGTTTGCATTCAAGGAATTACTTTTTTGCCCTTCTGTACTCTTTCCGGTTTTCAGGATTTCTATTAGGGGTTCTACCGCGGTCTCGTTTCCTATTTCTCCAAGAGCAAGAGCTGCACTACTTCTTACTTTGATTCTCTGGTCTCTCAATCTATCTATAATATAGGGTACTGAATTTTCGTCTCCTATCCTCGCAAGCGCAATTGCAGAACCGCCTTTAACATATTCGTTATCGCCATCTTTCATTTCTTTTCTTAGAGCTTCTACTGCCCTTTCATCCCCAATCTTTCCAAGTGCAATTGCTGCGCTGGCTTGTGCCGGCAGATAATCTCTCGTCAAAATTTCAAGTATGGGATCTACTGCAGCTTTTTCTCTCATTTCTCCAAGAGCCATCATAGCTGCAACTCTTGTGCTTCCTTTGTTGCTTTTAAGAGCTTTAATAAGTTTTTCGGTTTCACTTCCTGGTTCTTCAGGTCCAAAGTCTGAAAGCGCAAAAGGAACATAGATACTTGAATTCTGTATTTCTGATTTAAGAGCTCTCTCAATAGCGTTTGTTTCTCCCCTATTTCTCGACCTGGCGGAGTCCATAGCAATAGAATCTGCAATGTACTTTCTTGTGGCTGTATCTTTTTCTTCTATGGCTTGCAGTGTATCTTCTGAGAGCCCTTGTTTCCATTCTTCAGCTTCGCTCTCTTTTGCAGCCTTATTCGAAGCCTCAATTTTCTCAAAGTTTTCGGAAAGGATATTTTCTGTTCTGTCATCCCCGGTTTCAAGAAGTGCGAGAAGCATGTAACTGTTTATTTCTTCCGAACTCGAATTATTTGACTCGATTTTGTCAACAAGACTATTTGCCGCAGGCCTGCCAAGCTTCCCAAGTTCAGCTGCAGCGTTCAATCTTGTTTCATGGTTAACGGCTTCCAGCCTATTTGTGAGATTTACGATTGAATTGCTTAAACTCCCAGTTCCGGTCTGTGTATATGTTCCATTTCCCCTGACTTCCATAAACCTATCACTATTTGCAAGAAGTGACAAAAATATAGAAAGAGTGATAAGCGCAAATAAAAGAGAGACTCTCCATCGAACTCTGGACATTACATTATCTTTTTTTTTATTGTTTATATTACTTTCTATCTTTATTAATACAGATAACCCGGACTTTTAAGGAGAAAGTTGTTTTCATCTTTTCGGCTCAGTTTTTTTCTATTTGCTTCAGATTTTTCTTTCTGTTTCAGATTTTTCTTTCTGTTTCAGATTTTTCTCTCTTATTCTGCACCCAAGGCCGCAAAGAAGTGATGTAACATCAGCTTCGACAGAATTAGTATCACAATCCCCAAAAACCGTTATCCTGTAAGTAACTCCGATCCTTTTTGCTTCTTCTCTTTCTTTTTCAGTTTCTATCCGGTTAAATTCTTTATAATCTTCCTCTTTATAATTTCCCCGATTAATCCTTTTGTGATCTCCCTGATTAATCCCTTTATAGATATCACTTATTTCGCAGGCTGCAAGCTGTTTGTTAGTATTTATAGTGTTAAGGATAACGGTAGGGTCAGCCCCGTCAGGGATAAGGACTGAAATATCCCTGGTAGAATGTTCAAGGTTTTCTTTTCTCCATTCCCACAATTCGGATTCCGAAAGCATGCGAAGATTTTCAAGCTTGAGTTTTACAAACTTGTTTTTTATATGGGGAGAAGTGCCTTTTGATACCAGCTTTGTAAGGACGACCTCATCCGGGCCTGCTTTTTCCAGGGTACCTACATGGATTTTTCTGGAATAAAAATGAGAAAAGCCACAAACCTTTCCAACAGAGTTCAGGATGGTTTCGTATTCAGTTATTCTGGAATTAATCAGTTTGTCCGATTTACGTAGTGCATGAGCCGTATCGCCGTACTTACGAGCAGCAGATTTCATTTTTTTCACAAAACTTTCTTCGTCATGGGCTCGCACCAGCCTTGAGAGCTCTTCACATTCCCTGATAAATGCGTCATGTACATCCAGAACTCCGGGGTTTTCCATCTGGATGAGAGCATACAGATAGGGGTTCTGGCCAAGAATCCTGCCTACAAAGTCCAGCATTATGGCGTAGACCGGGCTTACGAATTTTCTAGATCTTTTTATGTCGAAATCTAATCTGTCAATGGTCGTCCCTATAGTAATATAGGCAAAATGGGTAAGCCCCTGCACAACCGAAACAAGCCTGTCGTGTTCGGCTGCCGTAGTAATCTCAACATGTGCCCCCCCTTCCTCAAAAAGTTCTCTAATTACCGGGAACCACTTCTCCGAACGTCCCTCTACAGGGACGAGAATGACAGTTTGCCCTCTGATAGTGGGAATTGTTGGTCCGAACATAGGATGTGTACCGAGAATTTCCACATCTGAAGGGGCAAATTTTTTCATAGCTTCCACAGGCTTTACTTTAATGGAAGTAAAGTCCATGAGAAGACTTCCAGCCTTCATTTTTGGAGCAAACTCCGCAATGGTCTCTTCAGTTACATTGATAGGCACCGAGACTATTACTATGTCACTTCCCGGAACAGCTTTTTCGAGATCCAAGGCAAAAGGAACTTCTAATTTTTTTGCAATCTCTGTTTTCCCGCCTTTTCCCCAGACTGTAACTTCATAGCCTTTTTGTTTGAAAAAACGGGTAAACCACTGTCCCATTTCACCGGTTCCGCCAAGGATCAGAACCTTCGTTTTTTCAGGGTTTTGATCTGTATTGATCTGACTCCCTGGTTTCAGATTAGCACTCAAGCCTGCAAAGCCTCCAGAACCGTTTTTTTCATAAGTTCGACTGGGGGTTCGATTCCTGTCCAGAGCTTGAAAGCTTCAGCTCCCTGATAGACAAGCATTAAGACTCCACTCACAGTCTTTGCGCCTGAGGCTTTTGCTTCTCTTAAGAGCCTGGTTTCTAGGGGACTATAGACAATATCAAAAACAGTAAGGTCAGAGTGGAGATCTTCTGCTGTGGCAATCGCAGTATCTACATTCGGGTGCATTCCAAGAGTCGTGGTGTTGATCAGGATATTGGCATCCTGCAACAGGTCTTTTAATCCGGAGAGCCCTCTCCCAGTTACGTTTCCAGAAAGGGCTGCAGCTGAGATATCTTTTGCAAGCTCGATTGCCCTTCCTTCGGTACGGTTTACTATTGTGATTTCAGCGCCATCGGCTGCAAGCTGAAAAGCAATGGATCTTGCTGCTCCACCTGCACCTGCAACTACGATTTTAGACCCCTTTATTTCCACTGCAGAATTCTGAAGTGCCTGCTTTGCTCCTAGTCCGTCCGTGTTGTACCCTTTTATTTCTCCGGTTTCCCCGAAAACGACAGTGTTTACAGCTCCTATTTTTTCGGCCAGTGGGTCAGGTTTTATGCAGTCAAATTTCAAGGCTGCCTCTTTTAAGGGTACTGTCAGATTCAACCCTCCGAACCCCATAGCTTCAGCTCCAAGAATTGCTTTTTCCAGTTTTTCGGGTTTCACCCTGAAAGCGTGATAGATACAGTCCATCCCAAGGGCTGAAAAAGCTGCGTTATGCATTGCAGGAGAAAGGGAATGGGCTATAGGGTTTCCAAATACGCCAAAAACTTGTTTCATTCGAGCAGCTCCAATATCTTCTTTATTTCATCTACCTGAAATTGCCCGGGAGCGGCAGAAACTTCACTATCAACAGCCGCATATGTCAGGACCGAACCGTAGAAAGGAGCAATTACCCTTGTATGTTTTCCAAGCCTACCCATGGCAATCGTACATACAGCGTTTCCTGCCTCCCTTGTTTCCAGTGCAACTCTTAACAGGTCAAGTACGTCTCTTCTCGATTGCGGCATAACAGCAAGTTTCGCAATATCTGCCCCTGCCAGAAATGCCTCTTCCAGAATAGTTTTCATTTCCTGAAAAGCCGGAGTCTTTGAAAAGTCATGGGAAGAAACGATTACGGTTTTTCCGCAGGCTTTTGCCGCTTTTATTACCTGGTCTCTTGCTTCTCTCTCAGCAGAGAGCTCGATGTCTACTGCATCTGGCCCATCTTTCAGAGAAATGAGATTTGCAGAAAGGAGATTTGTAAGAAGTTCGATTCTATCGTCCTCTTTTCCTTCCCATTTCCCTCCTTCCGTAATTGAGCGATTTGTGAGGATTACCGGAAGTCCTGTTTCGGATTTTACTTTTCGGATTGTTTCTGCAGCTGTTTCCAGGTCCCTGATTCCAAGCAAGTCCAGCCGGATTTCAAGAAGGTCGGCTCCCATTTTGGCGGCTTTTCTTGAAGTTTCAAGGGGTTTTTCAAGGATTACTGCGACAACGGCAGCTTTTTTCTCAAGGTCAAGCTGGCCAATATGAATCATTGTTTGCTCCGGTTTTTGTTTTCTGCTGATGACCATTTATTTTTCCGTTTTTTGTCTTTCCGTTGATGACCTTTTCTTCTTCCGTTTTTCCGCTGATGACCTTTTCTTTTCAGGAGTTTTTCATTTAGGAGGTTATTTCTCTATTATCGTTTCTTCGATTTTTTTACCGAAATGTCTGGCTCCCTCTTCCAGGCGAACCAGAACTTCATCGCCTTTCTTGAGTTTGGCAACTGAAATCGGATTTCCATCTTTTCCAACCAGCTTGATAGTTTCGGCATTTTGCAGGATTGCGCTCAGAGTACGATCGCCTGCTTTTGCTTCAATAAGCATGAGAGGACGGCTTTCAATCTTAACCCTGCCCACAAAACCTTCTCTCTGTCTCCCTTTTGAATCGATTATGGTTACCGCATCTCCAGTTCGAAGTTCCGAGAGGTAGCGGGTTTTATCTCCGATTTTTATATAAGAGTGAACCGCACCTGCATTTACTCTGAATGGGCGGGCTGCCACATATGGACTGTCATCTGATTCTGAATTTACAAGGAACATCCCGCTTGCCTGAGAACCTATGAGCATGCCTTCTCCCTTTTGCATAAGATTGCATGTGTCCACGCAGACTCTATCTCCCATTCCAAGAGGTTCGACCCGGGTTACAACCGCAGATTCAAGCTCAGTTCTTTCGTTTTCCAGCTCCCTTGCAGCCTGGATGGTGTCTTTAATTTCCTGGATGTTTCCACTGTCAAGAAGGACGCCATCTGCTCCGGTTTCAAGAGTCTTGAAAGCCAGCCTTGCTTCTTCAGCAGTCTTTACCCCGAAAATTATTTTTACGTCATAACGCTGAAGCTCAGCTATCAGGTTTTCCAGAGGAATAACCTTCCAGTCCGTGCCCGTTACAATCAGGAAGTCGCAGACCTTTCCCATCTCGGCTGCGAATTGCTCGTAGCGTTTGTCCTTGATTATAACATGTCCGCCAACAGCCACTCCTTTATCCCTTAGAAGGGTTGCTGCGTTTATGTCAAGAGAACCCTGAGTTTCAAGGGGTAAAGGTTTCGTCCCATCGCCTTCTCCTCTCTTCCCAACGACAATAATCTCAGCTCCGGATTTATTGTCACGGCCAAAGGTTGCTACCGGAATATTTCCCAGTTCCCTGACTTTTCCGACATCTCCTGGGTTTACAAGTACGCAGTCGGCTCCTGATTCAAGGCCTGTCGTAATTCTTTCTTTCTGTTGTTCCCATCCGCCTTCATCGGCTTTTATCCACACGCTTTTCTTCTTCAAAGGCTTCAACCCCGGTATATTTTTTATTTTTACTCAGGCCTTTTCCCTTTTTTAACTTCTGTTTTGGGTTCTGGTCTTGCTTTTCAATATCTAGCTCTCACTTTAGCTGTTCGAGGGCTTCTTCTACAGGCCTTCTATGATGTACGATTTCGCAAATAGCCCGGGTGAGTCTAACAGGATCCTTGTGCTGGAAAACATTTCTTCCGATTGCAGCACCTCTGGCTCCGGCTTCCATCGCCCCGTCAATCATCTCCAGGAGTTCTAGATCCGTTGAGGTTTTAGGCCCTCCTGCAATAACTACAGGTACAGGGCAGCCTCTAACAACGTCTCTGAAGCTATCAGGGTCTCCGGTGTATACTGTTTTTACAACATCAGCGCCGAGCTCGGCCCCGATCCTTGCAGCGTGCGCTACATTTACAGGGTCGTGCGGATTTGTGATCTTTTTACCTCTGGGGTACATCATAGTAAGAAGAGGCATACCCCATTCTGTACAGTCTCTGGAAATTTTTCCGAGTTGCTCAAGCTGGTCAGCTTCGGTTTCAGAACCTATATTAATGTGCATGGAAACGGCATCGGCTCCCATCTTGATTACTTCCTCTACTGTACAGACCTGCACTTTGGCATTGGGGTCCGGGCTCAGGGAAGAAGAACCACTTATATGCACGATAAGACCTATATCGTGGCCGTATCCCCTGTGCCCGTATTTTACCATTCCTTTCTGCATAAGGACGGCGTTTGCTCCTCCTTCTGCAACTTTGTTCACCGTATCAGTGATATTGATAAGCCCATCAATAGGCCCGTCTGATATCCCATGGTCCATGGGAATAATGACCATGTTTCTGCTTTCCCGGTTCATCAGCCTTTCTATCCGTATCTTTTTACCGATTTCTGACATTATAATCTCCTTCGAGTGCAAAATGCTCTTAAATTGTTGTTATATCTACTCGGAAACTCCGTGCTAGTATGTGACACGTTAGCACATTAAACATATTTAAAGCTATTCCAACTAGCTACGAGATAAGTTATGCACTTTAATAGTAACGGATATTCTTGAACTTTTCTGTATAATAATGTACTATAATGATCAAATCTGGAAGTCGACTATTTGTTATGAGTAAAAGGCATCATTGAAAATACATTCCAGGTTAGAGGAAACATAGATCAGAGAAACGTACAGAACTCGAGGCCTCCTGACTACGAAAACAAGTCTCAATTCTAAACTTTGAAAACATACAAGAATTAAAATAGGATAAGACCGGCTAATAGAGTAAACTCAGAGCGTTAGAAAATACAATCAGACTAAAACAGGAACTGAAGGAACTATGAAAGAGCTGAAAATTCTTGTTGTTAATAACTATGGACAATTTTGCCATCTCATTCACCGGACTGTTCGAGACCTTGACATGGATACGAAAATAATTCCCAATACAACGCCAATTGAGGATATCCTGGCAGAGGAGCCGGACGGACTGATCCTGAGCGGTGGACCGGATATGGATAGGGCAGGCTTATGTTTCGATTACGTCCGGGAAATCGATCTCCCTATTCTTGGAATCTGCCTCGGGCATCAGGCAATTGCCCTGGCATATGGAGGGCATGTTCATGCAGGGAAAAGAGGCGGGTATGCAGAGGTTGAGATAGAAGTGCTCGAAGAGGACGATATTCTGCGTGGACTCGGACCCAGGACTACAGTGTGGGCTTCCCATGCAGATGAGGTTGCCATTCTGCCTGAAGGCTTTATCCATCTTGCCCGTTCTGATATCTGTGAAATTGAAGCCATGCGCCACCCGACAAAACCAATTTACGGCGTACAGTGGCATCCTGAGGTTTCTCATACAGAGAAGGGAGAAGAACTGCTTACCAACTTCCTTGAAATTTGTGAAAATTATTAAGATCGATGTTAATTATTGACATTAACAATCGGGCTTTGTAGAAATCCTCTAAATTTTGATGTCCTTATTCTTGATTTTGGTAGGATTTCTACATAGTCAAAATGCAAAAAAATTAAAGTCAAATTAGACTTAACATAAATCATGAATGTAAAAGAATTTATTAAGCCAACGAAACAAAAAATCTATATTCTCATTATCTTAATAATAGGTTTGAACATTTTTCCCATTATTATTAAATTCGTTTCCACAATTTTTATCGCCAGGATGCTTGGTCCAGAAAAATATGCAGCTTTCTTGATTTTTAAAAGTACTAATATCTCATACATTCTAACTACAAACGTAATTTATTTTTTATGGATTTATTTAATCGTCTCTATAATTGTAAATATCAGTAAAAAGAAATCTCTGCAAAAATCTTAATACCTACTTAATATCACCTACTTAATATCCTAAGCAGGAATTAGTTTAAAATGTTTGAATTAGGATTTCTACATAGCCACCAATCAATATTAACAATCGATATTAATCTAAGGAACGAAATGTCCCTTAAGTTGTGATTATAAAAGAGAAGTAACGCTATACAAAGATAAAAAAGATCTTCGGGATATTACATCCCAAGTCTTTTCTTCATCATTTTCTGAATATTGAACTTTCCACCCCTGAAGCCTTTTAGAGCTGTCTGCATGGTTTTGTGGTATTTTAGAAGCTCCCTTACTTCTTCAGGGCTGCAGCCTGAGCCTCTTGAAATTCTTTTGATTCGAGAACCGCCTATGAGCTTGGGGTCAGTCATTTCTTCTTCTGTCATTGAGTCCATGATTATCTTGTAATTCTTCATCTTGTCACTTGTAGCCTGGAACATCTCATCTGAGAGTTTAACGCCTCCCATTCCGCCCATTCCCAGTGGCAGCATGGACATAATCTGTTTGAGAGGGCCCATTTTGTTCATGGCTTCAAGCTGTTTGTACATATCCTTGAGGGTGAAGCGCCCCTGCATCAGGGCCTCGACATTTACGTCTTCTTCGCTAAGGGTCTCTTCAGCCTTTTCCATCAGGCTTTTAAGGTCTCCCATGCCAAGAAGCCTTGAAATGAACCTGTCGGCTTCGAATTTCTCAAAATCTTCCGGCGTTTCCCCTACGCCGATAAAGGCAATAGGAGCTTTTGTTTCGGAAACGGCAGACAGGGCTCCGCCTCCTTTTGCAGTGCCGTCAAGCTTCGTTATGATAACGCCTGTAATCCCTACAGAATCATTAAAAGCATGGGCCTGCTGGCTTGCCTGCTGTCCGATACCTGCATCCAGCACCATGAACTTGTGGTTTGGCTTGGCAACGGCATTGATCTGTTCCATCTCCTCTATCAGATCGGATTCAAGAGCATGCCGGCCTGCGGTATCTACAATTTTTACGTCGTATTTTTCCAGGGCTTTGAGCCCGTTTCTGGTAATTTCGATGGCATCGGGATTGTTTTCTTCTCCATAGAAAGCTACATTGAGCTTCTCACAGAGAGTTTTAAGCTGGTGATATGCGCCAGGTCGGAATGTATCTGCGGCGATAACTCCTGCTTTGAGTCCTTTTCTCTGGAAGTAGCGAGCAAGTTTTGCTGTACTGGTAGTTTTTCCGCTTCCCTGAAGCCCAACCATCATTATAATCTGCGGCTTGAGCTGAATCTCAGCTCCCTTGCCGATAATTTCCATCAATTCCTGGTATACGATTCGGATTACGTGCTCCCTCGGGTTCATACCTGCAGGAGGGTCTTCTTTCATTGCACGCTCTTTGATTCTCTGGGACATTCCCATAACAAGTTTTACATTCACGTCGGCCTGGAGCAGAGCCCGCTGGATATCTTTTACTACTTCATTGACCGTACGCTCATCAATTCGCCCCGCGCCGATCAGCTTCTTGAGCGCCCCCTGTAAGGAGTCTCCAAGTTTTTCCATTACCATATGAAAGTCATCCTGCTGATTTTTTGAGGATAAATGAAAAGATAGTCACACTTTTTTGACCTTGTGTAAGAGAGTAACCTTCCTTAATAAGCCTTGAGTTTAGTAGCTTAAAAAAGGGATAAGTAAATGGGTTCTATGTATAAATCGGTAACCGGCTATAAAAACGTTGCCGGGTATGAAGATTTGAAAGGGTGTTATCTAAAAGGCTCTGAAAAGTGTTAAAACACGAGTTGAAACACAAAAATACAAACAAATCCAGAAAATAACTTACTATAGCGGGGGATGGATTCGAACCATCGGTCTACGGGTTATGAGCCCGTCGGGATCTCCTGGCTACCCCACCCCGCTACCGGGGAATTAAATCTGAAAATGTGTCAAACCACAAACAAACTCAGAAAAGAGCTTTACTATAGCGGGGGATGGATTCGAACCATCGGTCTACGGGTTATGAGCCCGTCGGGATCTCCTGGCTACCCCACCCCGCTACGGGGTTTTATTTATCAGGCCACCTTGCCTGGGACAACTATCAGAACATACTAACGATCGTTTATATAGTTTTCGCTTGGCTTTCTAATCTTCAGATTTCTATCGTGGAATTTAGGCGTTTCTCTAAAGAAATTCCTCAGTTAACTGCAATTTTTCATATTTCATATTCTGCCCGTTATTTTCTCAGGCTTTTCCGGAAATATATTTGATATTTCAAACCCTAAATCATATTATGACAAGGTGCTTGTTCTGCGGAGCTTATTGCGAAGTTAAGTGCGGAGTTTACTGCGAAGGCTATCCTGGAAGCCAGGGGGAAGGGGAAAAGGAAGAAGGTGCGGAAATTCTTGGATGTACACAAATCGGTACATCCTACATCTGTGAAAACTGTCTTAAAGACCTGAAACAGGCTCTTGAATCCCTTTAAAAAAGCCAGCCGGAGAGAATATACAGTACAGGATTAAAAGTTAAAAATGCCCTCTCCTTTACCGAACGTAATGAACAAACCGAGAAAAGGGCAGGTATTACCGGCAACTCAGACAACCTCAACATTGAGTATGAAGTTCTCTTCCTCTCCGGTTACTTTCTCCCAGGGTCTTTTATATATTCCTGTTACTTGCTGGCTGCCTTTAGATACGGCTTTAATCTCCCATAAATGGACTCCTCCCGCGCCCACAAGAGGTTGCTTTATTCCTTCAGGCTGCTCTGGAGGATAGTATTCTCCTGAGATATTATTGAGTCCCTGGCTCAGATTGAGTTCCCATGAATAGCCTGTGGTCGGGTTTTCCTTAAGTTTGAGGTAAAACGTGCTTCCATTTTCAAGACTTATACTTGTTCCGTTGTCAGCTTCGGTTATTATCTGTTGTTTCGGCGGCATAGAGCCGGAAGCTTCTTCAGGTACGTTATCTACGGGTAGCTCAAAAGACCCGGTTACTCCATTTACATTTACAGTGTAGTTTCCGGCTTTGAGACCTCGGACTTCAAGGGGAATGGTTTCCGTAAAACTCTTTATAGCCTGCGTACAGAATGCACCTTTAGGGCGTTTTGTACTGATATTGATATTGAAGGCATTTCCTTCGCGTTCATTCTTTATTTCGTTGATTTCAGTACATCCATCGGGTAGGTAGCCTTTTGCTATTACCTGTATCTGTACAGGAAATGACTCAAGGGTCACAATCTGGATACTCTTTACCTTTGCAGTACCGTATATGTAATCTCCTCCAGTGGTTCCGTGATTATTGTTTGTTCCGGTAATTTCCTGACTATTATTTGTTGTATTTTCTGATTCGGTTTCGTTCTGTTCTTCGTCAACGCAGCCGGAAAGAATAACCACAAAGGCCGTAAGCAGAAATGTTGTAACTTTTGCATACTTCCAAAACTTATTATTTGTTCCTGTTTTCATTTTTCCCCTCTTTTTCTCTCTGCTCTTATTCTTTCTAATACGTTTATGAAAAGATGAGCCTGTTTGGATTTATCCTTTGCTTAAACTTCAGTTCTGTTCGCAGCTTTATAGGTCAGTTCTCTTTTTTGTTGATTTGAATTGTATTGGAAACTCTCTTTGGTCGTGTCCTCAAATTATTGAACAGGAACTCTAAATGTTAATAGTTTCTTTAAACTCCATATGTGATCAGTTATTCCTTCTGCCATAGCTGGAGTCCTTTGAAACCATTTTCTATTTCCAGAATCTATTTTTAACCTTAGAGACTTATGAGGTTTTACAAAGTTATACCATGCT